>Ga0335072_10001371_pt1 | contig 39817 bp, 36 predicted proteins | sample Lox_Sample_21_FD_206725 | JGI IMG/M metagenome (GOLD analysis project Ga0335072, IMG submission 206725) | Soil microbial communities from Loxahatchee National Wildlife Refuge, Florida, United States - Lox_Sample_2.1 | ecosystem: Environmental > Terrestrial > Soil > Wetlands | place: USA... | reverse complement strand
CCGAAGACAACGCCGATACGTCCCTGCAGCTCAGCAGACATGTTCCTCCTCGGACGGAAAGAATAACAGGAATTCATCACACGGCGTTGGCGCGATGACAGGTAGAGTCCTAAATTCAATCACCCACGAAGAGCACGAAGGTACACGAAGGAAGTCCGCGCTCTGTGCCTCCGTGCCCTTCGTGTTCAGCGAATTTCGGACGCTATTCACGAGAGATTCACTCTCCCATCACTTTCACGATCACGCGCTTGTCGCGCTGGCCGTCGAATTCGGCGTAAAAAATGCGTTGCCATGTGCCGAGATCCAGCTTGCCCGCGGTGATCGGGACGATGACTTCGTGATGAATAAGCAGCGCTTTCAGATGCGAATCGCCGTTGTCCTCGCCGGTTTCGTGATGTTTGTAATCTTTCCGAATTGGCGCCAGATGTTCGAGCCAGTGGTCGATGTCTTCGATCAGACCAGGTTCGTTGTCGTTGACGTATACGCCGGCGGTGATATGCATGGCGGAGACGAGCACCATGCCTTCCTTCACGCCGCTTCTTCGGACGATTTCCTCAATCTGCGGCGTGAGGTGGACGTAGGCGCGATGGGTCTTGGTGTGAAATGTTAGATATTCGGTGAGGATCTTCATGTTCTTAGTCGCGATCGGTTTTCCATTCCTGAGCAACGAAAAACCTACTTCTCGCAAAATCAGCGAGGCGGGACGTTTTTCGGAAACTATTCAAAGAATTCCGCAAGTTTTCCGCTGGCAATCAGGGCAGAGATTTTGGAAATGTCCTGATACATCGCGCGATCTCTTTCCATGGTCGGGGAGACCGCACGAATTGCAGCATGCGCGGCCTGACCTCGCTTCGAACTTTTCAGCGGAGCGAGAAAATCGAGCGCCTGCGCTACCGCCATGGCTTCGATCGCTAGCACGTGGCGCGTATTATCGAGGACGCGCTGCAGCTTAATCGCGGCCGTCATGCCCATCGAAACATAATCTTCTTTGTTGCCGGAGGTCGTAATCGAATCGACCGACGCCGGATGGGCCAAGACTTTGTTTTCGCTGACGAGCGCGGCCGCGGTGACTTGCGGCAACATAAATCCCGAGTTGAGGCCGGCGCCGGGAGCGAGAAATGGCGGCAAGCCTTCGTTGAGCGCAGGATTGACCAGACGTTCAATGCGCCGCTCGCTGATGCCCGCCAGAACGCTGAGAGCGATGGCGAGGAAATCTAAGGCGAAGGCAAGCGGCTGGCCGTGAAAATTTCCACCGGAAATCACGTCGCCTTCGGCATTGTTGCGATTCGTGACAAAAACCAGCGGATTGTCGACTGCGGAATTGATCTCGGTTTCAAAGACCTCGCGGCAATGCGCGAGCGTATCGCGAACCGCGCCGTGCACTTGCGGAATGCAGCGGAGCGAGTACGCGTCTTGTACGCGCCCGCATTCGCGGTGCGATTCGCGAATCTGGCTGCCCTCGAGCATGTGACGCAGATTGGCCGCAGATTGGATTTGCCCTGGGTGCGGACGCGCTTTTTGAATGCGTTCGTCAAAGGCGGCGTCGGTGCCTTTAAGCGCGTCGCAAGTGAGGCCGCCGATCACGTCGGCGGAGTCAACCAGCGTCTCGGCCGCCAGCAGAGCAAGAGTTCCGACACCAAGCATCGCCTGCGTACCATTGATGAGCGAGATCGCTTCTTTGGATTCGAGCACGAGCGGCTTGATTTGCGCGGACTGCAATGCATCAGCGCTTTGCACGCGTGCGCCTTTTTCGTTGATGCACTCGCCTTCGCCAATCAGCGCAAGCGCAAGATGCGCCAGCGGAGCGAGGTCGCCGCTAGCGCCGACGCTGCCTTGCGAGGGAACAACCGGGGTGACGCGGCGATTCAGCATTTCGCACAGCGTATCGATCACAATGGGCCGCACGCCCGAATAGCCTTTGGCGAGCGAGTTCGCGCGCAGCAGCATCATGGCGCTGGTCTCGGCGACAGAGAGCGGGTCGCCAACACCACAGGCATGCGAGCGAATCAGATTGATTTGCAGTTCGCGGACCTGATCGGGCGGAATATGAACGTCACTCAGTTTGCCGACGCCGGTGGTGATCGCGTAGGCAACTTTGTTGGCGGCGACAATTTCATCGACCACGGCACGAGCTTGCCGCACCGTCTCACGAGCGTCGGGCGCGAGCAGCACGGGCCGATGTGCTTCGGCGACTTCTCGAACCGCTTCCAGCGACAGATCGTTTCCGCTAATGTGAAGAGCGTTCAATTGCTTTCTCGATGTGTTTTCCGCGAACCGCCGCGCGAAAAGCCTGGAAATATTTCTGGGGCAATTTGGCCAACTTCATATTGGAGTCGGTCACAATGTGCAAGGTCTCGCCTTCCGCCAGCAGCGTGTCGCTGCCAGGACGCAGCAACTCATAGCGGAAGACGATGACGGATTCACGCACGCTCTTGAGCCAGGTGCGCACCACGACTTCCTCATCGTAGAACACGGGCGAGCGGTATTGGCATCTCGCTTCGGCTACGGCAATGAACCGTCCCTCGTTGCGCTCAATGTCGCGATAGGCGAATCCCATCTGGCGCATGAGTTCGACGCGGCCGACTTCGAACCAGATGAAGTGATTGGAGTGATAAACCACTCCCATCTGATCGGTTTCGGCGTAGCGCACCCGCAAGCGCGTTTCGTTCATCACGGGCCGGTGATTGGTGGTCATTTGCCCGTCCAGACCGGCTTGCGTTTTCCGAGAAAAGAAGAGATGCCTTCGCGAAAATCGGCGGTCGAACGAACCTCGGCATTTTCTCGGATAGCGGCTTCAATCTGCAGATCGAGTTCGGCGCGGGAGTGATCGTTGAGCAGTCTCTTGGTTGCGCGCAGGGAGTAGGGGCTGTTCTGCATGAGAACCGTCGCGAATTCGCGGGCGCGGGTCATGAGATTCTCGGAAGGCACGATTTCATTGATCAGTCCCCATCGAAGTGCTTCTCCGGCGTCGAAGATTCGTCCGGTGAGCAGGAGATCGCGCGCCTGCTTCTCTCCGACTTGGCGCAGGAGAAAGGTGGAAACGATCGCGGGAACGAAGCCGATACGAACTTCGGTGTATCCGAATTTCGCTTCGGGAACGGCGAGCGTGAAATCACAGAGAAGACCGAGGCCTGTGCCGCCGGCGATCGCCGGCCCGTTCACGGCAGCGATGGTTACCTTGGGAAATTCATAAAGAGAACGAAACAGCCGTACCATCGTTCGCGAGTCTTCAACATTCTGCTCGGGGGTGCGGCCAAGGAGAGCCTTGAGATTTTCCAGATCCATGCCCGAGCAAAACGCTTTCCCGGCGCCGGTCAGAATGAGCACGATCGCGTCGGATTTGGCAACTTCATTGAGCGCGCGCACCAGATCGTCAATCAATCCGAAGCTGATGGCGTTGCGCTTCTCCGGACGATTCAGCGTAATGGTTGCGAGGCCGGCGTCGAATGCGAGTTGGAGAGTGTTGTAATTCATGTTGGCCGCGGATTCACGCGGATCGACACTATTCGAAGTCTTTAACCACTAAGGGCACGAAGTTCCACGAAGGGCGATTACATACAATTGTTTGCTTCCTGTTTTTTCGTGGCTGCAGCTTTCGTTGTTCACATTAATCGGCCGCATGCGAACTTGAAAACTTCGCCCCGATTCCGGATGTCGCTTTCAACAAGACATCAAGCGGCTTCAAGTTCGGCAATGTCGCGCCGCGCTGGGTCAGCGCCTCGATTACCTTTTCTGTGGGGATATTACCAACCAGCGCGTCTTGCGCAAAGGGACATCCACCGAGACCGCCGAGCGCTGAATCGAAGCGCCGGCATCCGGCATCGAACGCGGCCAGAATTTTCTCTTTCGCTTCGTCCGGCCGGCTGTGTAGATGCACTCCGATTTCGAGGTAGCCGAATTTCGCCATCACCACGCCAACCAGATCGCCGATCTGTTGTGCGCTTGCCAAGCCGACTGTATCGGCGAGGGAGATCATGTGCAGGTCTTCGGCTTCGAGCAGGGTGATAGCCTCGAGCACCTCGGCGGCGCTCCATAGATCGCCATAGGGATTGCCGAACGCCATCGAAATGTAGACGACAACGTTCAAGCCCGCGTCATCGGCTTTCTTCTGAATCTTTTCGAGCTGATCGAGCGAATCTTCCGCGGATTGATTCTGATTCCTGCGCAGAAAAGTTTCGGAGATCGAATAGGGAAATCCCAGCGTCGACACTGCATTCGTGTCGATCGCACGCTGCGCGCCTTTTTCGTTGACCACGATGCCAATGATCTCGACGTCATCGGGCGGGTCGAGTTGCTTAAGAACTTCTTCAGAATCGGCCATCTGCGGGACGGCATTAGGCGAGACGAATGCGACCGCATCGATGTGCTTGAATCCCGTGCTGATTATGGCCTTCAGATAATCGGCCTTCAAATCAGCAGGGATGATTCCCTTCAGCCCTTGCCAGGCATCGCGCGGACATTCGATGAGTTTGACGAGATTGGTCATAAACTTCTTAGCCCACGGATTTCACCGATTGACACGGATCAAAGCCAAGGATCACGAATCAGTGTTCGTCCGTGTAAATCCGTGGCAACGAAGTTCATTCTATGTTTGCAGCACTCCCACCTTGAATTCCGGCACATCCGGATTCAGGGCGGCCGCTTCCAACGCCTCGGTGATTGCCTCGCGCGTCTCCATGGGATCGATGATTTTATCGATCCACAACCGCGCCGCGCCGTACCGGGGATCGGTTTGCTCGTCATAGGTGCGCTTCACGGATTCGTACAATTGTTTTCGTTCGTCCTCACTGAGCTTTTTGCCTCCGCGTTCGAGTTGCTTGACTTTGATTTCGACCAGCGTTCCGGCGGCCGAGTCGCCGCTCATGACTGCGTAGCGCGCCGTCGGCCACGCGAAAATGAAGCGCGGATCGTAGGCTTTGCCGCACATAGCGTAGTGGCCCGCGCCGAACGATCCCCCGACGATCACCGTAATCTTCGGCACGACCGAATTGGAAACCGCATTCACCATCTTCGCGCCAGCTTTGATGATGCCGCTCCACTCGGCCTCGCGTCCGACCATGAATCCGTTTACGTCGTGAAAAAAAACCAGCGGGATGAGATTCTGGTTGCAATCCATGATGAAGCGTGCGGCTTTTTCTGCCGACTCGGTGTAAATCACGCCGCCGAATTCCATGCGCTTATGGCCTTCATGATCGGTCTGCTGCGAGTGCAATTTCTGATTGGCAACGATGCCGACCGCGAAGCCGCCGATGCGGCCGTAGCCGCAGAGAAGCGTTTTGCCGTACTCCGGTTTGTATTCGTCGAAGCGGCTCCCATCCAGCACGCGTGCCAGGATTTCTTTCATGTCATAAGGGCGGGCGGGAGAGGAATCGTAGATGCCGTAAATTTCTTCGGCAGAAAGCTCGGGTTCGACCGGCTTCTTGCGATCCCAAGGCGATAGACGGCGGTATCCCCATTTTTCGACGATCGAGCGAATGCGTTCAATGCAGGCTTCATCATTCGGCTCGCGAAAATCGATGGTGCCACTGATAGCCGAGTGCATCGCCGCGCCGCCGAGTTCTTCCGCAGAAACTTTTTGGCCGATAGCGGCTTGCACCAGAGCCGGACCGGCAAGGAATAATCCGCTGCCATCGGTCATGAGCAAGTTGTCACACATGACCGGCAGATATCCGCCGCCCGCGACGCACATACCCATAATGGCGGCGATCTGCGGAATGCCCATCGCGGACATAACGGCATTGTTGCGGAAGACGCGGCCGAAATCGTCGGTATCCGGGAAAACATCTTCCTGCAGCGGCAGAAAAACTCCGGCGGAGTCGACGAGGTAAATCGTGGGAATGCGGTTCTCGATCGCGATGTTCTGCGCGCGGATGACCTTTTTGGAAGTCATCGGGAAAAACGCACCCGCTTTCACGGTCGCATCGTTGGCAATGATCATCACCAGCCGCGTATGGATGCGCGCCAGACCAGTGATCACCCCCGCCGCGGGCGCGCCGCCCCATTCTTCATACATTCCGTGCGCGGCGTAGAGTCCGAGTTCGAAAAAGCTATCGGGATCAGTAAGCCGCGCGATGCGCTCACGGGCCGTCAGACGTCCTTTGGCATGCTGGCTGTCGATCGCCTTAGCGCCTCCGCCTTCGCAGATCTTCTCGCCCTCATTGCGCACCTGCGACATGAGGTCGGCCAGAAAGCGCATGTTGGCTTCGAAGCGCGCCGACGTAGGATCGATCTTCGTCGTCAGTAGATTCTCGGGCACGGCCTCCGAAATTTGGCTGCGATCGGCCATGGAAATGGGACTGATTTACGGTATATCACGCCGAAGGGGACAGGCAAACGTCGGAGAATTCCTGAGTCTCACCCAAGCTCCGCCGCAATTCGATGCACAGCCTCGGCGATGGGATCGTCAACGACCGCGTCCGCCAAACCGATTTCCAACACCCGCAGGGCCGAGACCTTCTCGGCGGCGATCAAGATTTCGAGGGCAGAGGCTTTGCCGATCAGGCGCGGGAGGCGTTGAGTTGCCCCCCCAACCAGTGATCAATCCCAATGCTGCGCCGCGATGTCCAAAGATGGCGTGTGGCGACGCAATGCGATAGCGGCAGGCGAGAGCCAGGTCCAATCCGCCGCCCATGCAGTAGCCCGCAATCGCGGCGTAGACCGGAGCAGGGAAGTCCGCGATAGTTTGCATCAGTTGCTGGCCTATCTTGGAAAACTCATACGCGGAAGGGCCACTAAGTGCGGCGATCTCAGCCAGTTCGGCCCCGGCGGAGAAGAATCGATCGTTGCCGGTGAGGATGAGCGGGCGCGGCGAGTGCGACAGTTCCTCAACAGCCTCGGTGAGGGCAAACACGAAGGCTCGGGTCAGGCGATTGGTGCCGTCTTCGGATTGAATGCAAAGAATGCGGGCGCCGTTTTTGTCTTCGACGTGGAGAGTCGTCCCTAGCATTGAGAAAACGCCCAGTTCGGCAGTGTAAGGGATCGGACGGCGAGCAGCCCGCGAACGAACCTTCTCTGTATCGACATGGCAATCGGACCTGCCGCGATAGAACTAGGTAGACTTTGCAATCCAGTCGGCGAGACGGCAACCGTCTTCTTCGAGCAGGAATGTGCCTACGCCGAAGCATTCGCCGAAGACTCGTTGTGAATCGGGATCGCGGGCGGCGCGGGTGATCCATTGCTTTCCGACCTGATATTGCGCGGCGGTAAACCATTTCTGCGGTAAGACTTCCACCAGCCCAGCCTGCAGATACACGACGAAAAGCGCGAAAGCAGCGTCGTCGTTCGACGTGGCTTTGTAACTCGTTGGAATGACAAGTTCGTCGACGCTGCGCAATTCCGCGGGCGTGTCGAGTTTGTGTGTGCCGGGAGCAAGCGAAAGAGAAATCTCGAAATCGGCAATCGGCGCGGTTGCGGCATAGATGCGGTCCGAAGATTGCTTGAACCAGCCTGCGACCTCGGCCAGATCGAACGCTTTCAGTTGATCGGGGTCGAAGCAGGTCACGCGAATGCTTCGGCCCTCCGGACACCAGACGCCGAGAAGGTGGGGCGGGACAAGAAATGGACGGCAGTAGGTGTTCAGGGCAAGACGAACCTCACGGGAATCCTGCTCGATCCCGAGCGTAACCAGGCGCGCGATCGCGCCGCTCTCGCCGTGATGCTTCCAGAGAAAACGCTGGCCGGCGCGAGAGCGCAATGACGGGAAGGTTTTCCAATACCAGGGCGTGGGACCGATCGTGCCCGCGAGGATCTCAAGCGGGCGCTGGGTGTCGATGGCAGCCATCAATGGGCCGCCGGGACGCCGGGCCACTTCACATTCGTCCGGATGAATTGGACGATGTCGTCCATGGCCGTGCCCGGTTGAAAGATAGCTGCCACGCCGGCTTCTTTCAGGCCGATGATGTCTTGATCGGGAATGATACCGCCGACGAGCACAAGAACGTCGTCCATTTTGTTCTGACGGAGCAGATCCATGACACGCGGGACGATCGCGTTGTGAGCGCCGGAGAGGATGGAGAGGCCGATCACCTGCACGTCTTCCTGGAGCCCGGCCGTCACGATCATCTCCGGCGTCTGGCGCAGGCCGGTGTAGATCACTTCCATGCCGGCGTCGCGCAGCGCACGGGCAATAACTTTAGCTCCGCGATCATGCCCGTCGAGGCCGGGCTTGGCTACCAGTACGCGGATTTTAGAGTCAGGCATCGAATTACATTTAACCACAGAGGACGCAGGGGATCACAGAGGGAGCCAGTTCAGACACGCTGCGCCCGTTTGGTGGTCGGTCCCGTTAAATAGTTTTGATGTCCAAGCTCCGCCACAAATACCAGCAGGCGATGCTGCGGTAGGGCACCCAGCGCCGCGCGATTTTTTCCATTTCTTTTGGCTTGGGCAGCTTGCGCTTTCGGTAGTGCTTTTTCATCGCGGCCTGCACGCCGTAATCTCCCGTGGGCAGAACGTCCGGCCTCCGCAGCGTAAACATCAGAAACATTTGCGCGGTCCAGACGCCGATGCCTTTTACCTGTGTCAGATGCTCGATCACTTCCAGGTCTGGCATTTCGGCCAAGCGCGAAAAATCGAGCAGACCGCTGGCCGTCTTCGCCGCGAGGTCGCGCAGGTACGACGACTTCTGTTTCGACAATCCCACGCCGCGCAGCTGCTCGTCAGTCAGCTTCAGAATTCCTTCCGGGGTGACCGGATCTCCCGTAAGGGCGACGAAACGCTCAAAGATGGTTGCAGCTGCCTTGCCGTTCAGTTGCTGGTACAGGATCGATTCAGCCAGGCTGTGAAATTCCGGCGGACCATATTCCATGCGGAAGGGGCCGACGCGCTCGATGATCCCACGCAGAACCGGATCGCATTCTTTGAGGTGGTTCAGGGCTTTGCGCATGAGTTATAGGTTTACCACAAGTGCCGTTACTTAGGCGAATAAAATACGAAGCAGGTGCCGATCGGAAGGCTCTTTGCCGAGTTCAGATCTCAGTCCTCACGCGACAATTCCCATGCTTTGGCATACTTCCAGGAAACGTAGACTGCGTGATAGCAGTGCAGCAGCAATCCTTCGCGGCCATCGAGAAATCCGAGACGAAAAAAATAGTTATAGAGGAATGTCGCCAGCGGCCGCAGCACGATATTGCGAATGCTGAAGCCGCGGTAGCCTTCGCTGACAGCCAACTGTGCCCCCAGAGACGAGTATCGGTTCATATGCGCGATGTAGAGCGTGAGATTTGGATAAGTGTAGTGTACCAGCGCATTTTTGAACTGCCGCGTACGTTGGGGGATATCGGGCTTTAGCTCGCATCGATCATGCGGATCATGGCCGGTGACGAATCCCTGACCGCGCCGAAACAGGCGCAGCTTGGGATCGGGATAGAAGCCGCCATGCTTGACCCACCGACCGAGAAAAAGATTCTTTCTCGGCAATTTATATCCGTTAGCCGCATCGGCATCGTCGACCGCAGCTCGGATTTCTTCTCCGAGGCCGGGACTGACTTCTTCATCGGCATCGAGCAGCAGGACCCAATCTTTCGTGCACAAATCAATTGCATATTGCTTCTGCGCCACATACCCGCGCCACGGCTCGAGAATGACGCGAGCACCATGCTTGCCGGCGATTTGGCAGGTGCGGTCTTTCGAGCCCGAGTCGACCAGCACAACTTCGTCAGCCCATGCGACGCTCGCCAGCGTGCGGCCGATGTTGGCCTCTTCGTCCTGGGCAACGATGGCCACAGAAATGCTCATAGAGGAAGTCGCGGGATGATGCTCTGGGAACGCGGTATTGTCTCACACCGAAATTGCTTCACGCTGCACCGGAGCGCGACGAAGTTTAACCTCGGAACAGAGATAAACGATCAAGATCAGCAATTCCGGCTCGATCGGATGGCGATAGCGCGCGTGGGGAAACACGAAGTAATACACGGCGGGATAGAAGATGATCAGTCCGGCGAAAAGCCAGACTCCTGCCCGCTTTTGGCGCAGGGCGCGAATCATCCCCCAGATCGCCAGAATGGACGTGGCAAGAAACGCCGAGCTGCGGAAATCCACAAAAGCATTGCCGCTGGTCGGGCGCGGGACGCCATTCCAGAAGTAGAAAAATCGCTTCAGGCTGATGACGGCAAAGCGTAGGGGATGGGAACGAATCCACTCGAAGGCCGACTGTTTGCATGTCGCCCCGTAAGCGAGCTCGCCCATACGCTGGAATTTCTCCAACTCAAGTTTGTTGAGGTTCGGTTGCAGATAAGGCATGAGCATGCCGTCAGCAAAGGGCCCATTGCCGAGACGGAGTTGCAATCCAAAGTCGTCGCGGATGAAAACGAAACGGCCGAAAACTGCGTAGTTCCGAATCAGCCAGGGCGAGAGCACCGCAAAGAACGTCAAAGACGCGAGCACCACGCCCGAAAGGGAAGAGAGCCCGCGCCGATAACGCTGGCGCCAGATCCACAATCCACAGAATGGCAGGAACGCCAGCATGGTTGGATTTGCCAACGCGCCGACGCCATACAACCCGCCAAAAATCACCCAACCGCGCCAGCCCGCCCATTCCTGGAGTTCAAGCGCAAGCAAAAACACGCACGACAAAATGAATGGAGTAAATGTCGTGTCCCAGATCCAATGGATGCCCCAATACCATATGTAAGGGCACAGGGCCCAAATCCATGCGGACCAGATTGCCACGCGTTCACCGAACGTCCGATCTCCGATCCAGTAAATGGGAACGCAGGTGAGCGTAGCGAAGACGCAGTTGATGCCGAGCAGCACCCAGGCGGATGCGTACGTATAGATTCCGAAAATCTTGAACACGCCGCCGATTAAGTACGGATAGAGCGGAGGCTCCCACGCCGAGGGGCCGGTCTGTCCTTCGTAGGGGCTGCTGAAGCCGTGTCCCTGCGCGATCGAGCGGCCGATGCGTCCCATCTCGAAGCCGAAGCCGAAATTATCATCGCCGGGGCGCGTGCGATATTGATGCAGAATTCCGATCGAGGCCAACTGCAGCGCGAACGACAGCGGTAAGAGCCACAGGAAGGATTTGGGCAGAGCAGGCCGGGAATGAGTCAGCATTAAAACGATAGTGTAGCAGGGGAAGAGGCCTCTCCTTGTTTGGAAAATCTTTGGCGCTCTAAGGGATCCAAAACCCCCCACCCTCAATCAGATTTACAATTGGCCGCCCTGCGGCGCACTCGCAGGGGGCTGCGATGGAGGCGTTTGCTGTCCAGGCTGCAAGTCAGCGCGTGGCGCGACATACGGTACCGTTGGCAAGTGTGTCACCTGCGCACGTATCGCTTCGTCAATGCTGATGCCGTTGTCGTCAAGGAGCAATCCGGTCGAACGCTCCAATTCGATCCGCGACTTCTCGTACGCGGCTTTGGCGGAAACCAGGTTTGACTCTGAAGTGGTCAGAGTTGAGACATCCTGAAGAATTGCGGTCGACGTGGTCAGCCCGACTCTTAATTTCTGCTGGTCGGCGTCGAGCGTCTGCCGTGCCAGATCGACCGCCGACTGCGCGGCTTGCACTGCGGCGCGATTCTGCTTCACATCGAACTGCGCGTTTCTCACTTCGATGCGGACTTGATTTTCCAGTTGGTGCAGGCGTACTTCTGCCTGGCGTAATTCCAACTCGGCGCGCACCTGGTCGGCCTGGGCTTGGCGATTGCGCAATGGAATGTTTAGCGTGAGCCCGATGCCCTTGTCGGGCGCGGTGGAATTCACCATTTGGTTGAGCGTTCCTCCGTAACTCACAGCGGTTTTCTTACCCACAAATGCCGGGGGGACTACACCAATGCTGGAGCAGGGTGTGGTCCCGAATGCGCACACAGGATTTATATCTCCCCCTATGCCGGATCCCCCGTAATACGCGTACGCGTTTAACGTGGGCAAGAGGGCATTGCGCACGGCTTTGGCGCTGAACTGGCGTGAGTTAAGATCGATCCGTGACTCGACGAGTTCGGCACGATGGCGCAACGCATCGTCGATCATGTCCTGAATCGGAATTACCGGCTCCTGTTGTGGCAGCTTCATGGTCGAAGTTGGGATCATGTCGGCTTCGGCGAGAACCGGATCATCAATACTGCGACTGATCGCATTCTTCATCAATAACTGCTGCAACTGCAGATTGTTCTGCGCCAGAATCAGATTCTGCTGATCGGTGGCGACGCTGCTTTGTGCGCTCACCACCTGAATGGGTGGTGCGGTTCCGACTTGTGCTTGGCGCTTGGCATCTTCCAGCGCTTTTTGCGCGTAGGCCAACGCTTCCTGCTGCACTCTCAGGTTTTCATATGCGTAAACCAGATCCCAGTACATGTTCTCGATCTGATCGACGGTTGTGATGGCTTGTAGACGGAAGGCGACATCGGTGATCTCGCGGTTATTTTTGGCTATGAAAATGAAGCGAGTGTTGGGCGCGAATCCAAAGCCTTGCAGAAGATTCTGCGTGTACCGTGCCTGGAAGGTGGAAGCAAGTTGCGGGGTCAACAGAGAGGTCAGACTGTTGGTCGTAAGATGAGTGTTATTGAATCCGACAGTCAGGGCTGACCCCCACTGGAATCCTTGTGTGTAGCTGAAGTTGGTCGTATACGTGTTCTGGGCCACGACGGGAGGCGCACTAAACGGGCTGGTCGAAATCGTCTGATTCTTATCCAGCTGGAGTGTGCTGGTCAGAACAGGATCAAGACTGGTGATCGGTGAACCGATACCCAGGGTCGACGTGACCAATCCATTCGTACCCGTAGCGACGCCGCTCGGGGCTACCGTGGTGCCTCCAGTTCCTGAGCCTACCGTGCCGCCCAGACCGCCCACGGTTCCTCCCGGCGTGTTTTGCACCACGCCCGCATTGACGCCGAGAATGCTCGCTCCCGATTTGGCGCGCAGGTAGTCCGTGTCTGCGATGTTCAGGTTGTAGCGCGCAATGTAGATGTCGAGATTGTTCTCGAGCGCAAGCGCGACCGCGTCATCGATTGATAGATAGATTTTGCCGTCGTGCATGAGAGTGTCGATCCGTGGCGTGTTCGACAGATTCGGCTCGGGGACCTCACGCGACTCGTAGGGCTTCCAGAATTCCGGGAACGCCGACCGCGGCTTGGCGAAATCCTTCATACCAACTTGCTGCCCCGGCGTGGGCTGCGCCGGTTGCGGCGCCGCTGGAACGGTTGCGTCGGAGGAAGTCGCCGTCCTGTTTTGCTGCCCTTGCAGGTCAGGGTTGATGATGGCCAGCAAGATGCAAATTACCCAGATCCCAAACAAAGACCTCAAACTCGACACAGACATTTGTATTCTCCTGTGCATGTGAGCGACATGCATGACTCAGAACAAACTGCAGAAGATGCCAGGCTCGGATGGAAATTCGGCTTCGATCAATCTTAGCGGGAGAAGCCCGTGCCTTTCGTTGAGGATTGTAAAGAATTGTGAGGAAAACCGTCGAAGCCACTGCCAGCACCTGGATCGGCTATTGAAATTGACGCAGACGGGTTTTGGCGCTCGTGCAGCTCTGATTCATGCGCCCGGCCGCAGCCGGCATAGCTCGAGAATTTCAGTGCATACTCGCTCGTCAGGGCGGGTAGAATCTTTACTATGCCGCTCACTCAAACCCGCGAAATTGCGCCGGCTCGCCGCCTTCAGAATGTTCGCTATGCCATCCGAGATCTGGCCTGTGTCGCCGACGAAGTCATCCGGCAGGGGCACAAAGTTCTGCCCCTGAATGTCGGAGATCCGCTGAATTTCGATTTCCAGACGCCGTCGCACATTATTGAGGCAGTCCACAAAGCCATGCGCGATGGTAAGAACGGATACGCTCCGTCTGATGGCGTGCCCGAAGCGCTTGAGGCGATTCGTGGCGAAGCGGCGCGCAAGGGAATCACGACGGTGCGGGATGTTTTCGTTACGTCGGGCGTGAGTGAGACGGTCGATCTTTGTTTGTCGGCGTTGGTCGATCAAGGCGAGGACGTGCTGACGCCGAGTCCGGATTATCCGCTGTACTCAGCGGTGTTGTGCAAACTTGGGATTCGGCTTAATACGTACGATCTGAACGAAGAAGATGGATGGCAGCCCGAACTGGCCGACATCAAGCGCAAGCTGACGCCGCACACCCGCGGCATTGTGCTGATCAATCCCAATAATCCGACGGGCTCGCTGTGCACGCGCGAGATTCTGGAGCAGATTGCGGACCTGGCGCGGCGGCAGAACCTGATCGTTTTCTCCGACGAAATCTACGACAAGCTGATTCTGGATTGCGATTCTCGAGGAAAAGAGACTGCGCATATTGCGTTCGCCTCTGTCGCGCCCGACGTGCCGTGTGTAACGTTCGGAGGCATGTCGAAGAATTATCTGGTTCCCGGATGGCGCATTGGATGGGGCATTGTTTCCGGCGATGCGGCCGCGGTGAAGAGCTACGTCGAAGGCGTGCACCGGTTGCTGCGGGCGAGGCTGTGCGCGAACCATCCCGAGCAATATTCGATCAAAGCGGCGCTGGAAGGCCCGCAGGATCATTTGGTCGAAGTTCGGCGCAAGCTGCACTCCCGCCGTGATCTCACCCAGAAATGGTGTGAGTCGACGCCGCGCGTGAGTTGCGTGGCACCGCGTGGCGCGTTCTACGCCTTTCCGCGAATCGATATTCCCGAGAGCGATGAAGTATTCGTGAAAGAACTCATTCGTCAGAAGCATGTCATGGTCGTGCACGGCTCCGGCTTCGGACAGAAGCCGGGCACACAGCACTTCCGCATTGTGTTCCTGCCGGATGAGCAAACGCTGAGAAGGGCGTATGAGGGGATCGGGGAGTTTATGCGCGAGCGGTATGGGAATATGTAGCCATGCTGCATGATCCCAAATCGGGAGCGCGAGAAGAAAACGCGGTCCGACTACGATGAACCCGACGTACAATCAGGCGTGCCAATCGCGCGTCTAAATCGAAAAATACTGCAAAGGCTGGCGGAGAGCAAGCTCGAAGAAGGTCGAATTTTGCTTGCAAACGATCAGTGGACAGGAGCGTATTACCTAACAGGGCTTGCCGTTGAATGCGCTTTGAAGGCCTGTCTTGCACGGGCCGTAAAGAAGCACGACTATCCCGACAAGGACTTCGTCAAGGATATGTACCAACACAAGCTGCAGAATCTCATAGGGTTGGACGCGGCACTCTCCGCGGCTTTGCGAGCTGACATGGCAACTGATTCCAAGCTCGCTGCAAATTGGAATACGGTTAAGGACTGGAAAGATGAAAAGCGGTACGATGTTGTTGACGAGCAGGAAGCCAGAGGCCTATACGACGCTGCCACGAAGAGGGTCTCAGGCGTGATGCCGTGGATTAGGAGAAGATGGTGATGCCCTACGCGCCCGCGTTGACAACTTGGGACATCGACTTCGGGCATCAGCTCTGGCAGGCGTTACGCCGAGACAAGATTTTCCCAGCCCGCGGTGTGTTTTGGTTGTTGGACTCCGAAAATGGCTGGCGTCTGTTGGTGGCCACGCCCCGACTCGATCAAGTCGGCCGAAGAAAAGCCTATGAAGAGCTAGGAAACCGCACTCGCGGAGTCGTGCCTGGAGCAGGCCAGTCGCTGCTTGTTGAACTCATTAGTCCAAAAACACCCCTTTACGAAGCACTGCGATCCGTATTTGGAAAGACGGCGTCCGTGGAGGGCGCACGGTTAGGAAATACGCAGGTCGGTGGGATGTACATCGATGACGCGTATCTGTACGAGATACGCTGATTCGCCATACGCGCTCCTCGTTATGACTCCAAATTCCACAGTCGAGAGTTGCCCTTAGTTGCAGGACCCGCGTCTATTAAGAACATTGCATTGCTCAAGACGACGCGACGAAGACGGCCGTGACCATGGTATAATGACCATGATCACAAAGAGTATCTTTGCATGAAAACCATTCCCGCCGGCCAATTCAAAGCCCGCTGTCTCGCCATCATGGATGAGGTCCAGGCCAAACGTCAGGCCGTGGTCATCACCAAGCGCGGCAAGCCCGTGGCCAAGCTCGTCCCCATCGAGAAAGAAAAGGACGACATCTTTGGTTTTATGAAGGGTAAGGGCACGATCGAAATCAAGGGCGACATCGTTTCCCCGGTACTCACTCCCGAAGAGTGGGGCGATCTCTACTGATCCTACTCGACACGCACGTAGTCGTCTGGCTGGCACTGGACTATCAGCGTATTTCCCCAAGGGCGCAGACCACGATTGAGAAGGCGCGCGAGAAAGATGCTGGCGTCGCCATCTCCGGAATCACACTGTTCGAAATTGCCCTGCTTGCGAGTCGCGGACGAATTAACTTGAAGCCTGATGTTGGGACAGTTCTATCTGAAGTCGAGCGCCGCTTCGTGGTTCTGCCGATTACGGCCAAGATCGCGCTTCAGGCGTTTGAGCTTCCCGCCAGTTATCCCAAAGATCCCGTCGATCGCATCATCGCGGCTACAGCGCTAATCCAGGATATTCCGTTGGTGACGGCCGACCGCGAAATTCGAAAATCGCGAGCGGTTTCGACGATCTGGCAGTGAAAACGATTCGCGGGATTATCGCGAGCTCTCCGCTTTCTCTTTCCCCACGAATCTGTTTAAATCTAAAGTCAGCCTGAAAAGCGCAGAGCCTGATTCTCCGCGCCGTTTCCAAACGCTGTGGTCGATATTCATTCACACATTCTCCCGGACATCGATGATGGGCCGAAAACCTGGGAGGTCTGCGTCGAGATCTGTAAAACGGCCGCGGCCGACGGCATCACACACATGGTCGCCACGCCTCACGCCAACGACCGGTATGCCTATGACCGGCAGCATTCGCAGGAATTGCTGAACGAGTTACAGAAAAGGGTTGGGAATGCGCTCCAGCTTTTGCTGGGCTGCGATTTTCATCTTTCCTACGACAATCTGCAGGACGCGCTGGCCCATCCAACGCGCTATGCCATCGGGAACACGCGCTATTTGCTGGTCGAGTTCAGCAACTACAGCGTGCCGCAGACGACCACCGATTCGCTGCTCAAGTTGGGCGATTGCGGCTTGACGCCGGTCATCACGCATCCGGAGCGCAATCCGATTCTGCGCGAGAACCTGGAGCGCGTCATCGAGTTCGCCGAGCAAGGCTGCGTGATTCAGATGACCGGCTCGGCTCTGACCGGATTTTGGGGCGAACGCACGCGCCGCGCCGCGCAATGGCTGCTTGAACGGCAAGCCGTGCACGTGCTCGCGACCGATGCCCATGATATGCAGAAGCGGGTTCCGATTCTTTCGGGCGCGCGCGATGCCGCGGCGGAAATCTGCGGCGAGCAGGTTGCCGATGCGCTGGTCGAGGGCAATCCGCGCGCGATCATCAACGACCACGCCTTGCCGTATTTCCCTCGGCCCGCCGCTACGGGCTATCGCAAGGGAAATTAGCCGTCAGCATTCGGCATTCAACATTCAGTTATCAGCTCTGAAGGCTGCCCCCGAGTGGTGATGACCAGCTACTGGGGATTGGCCGAATCGTCCGAATCCTTTGGCTGTGCAGCGGGAGTCGGCTGCGCGGCCGGGGTGACCTCGGGAACGGCTGCGGGTTTGGTTGAGGGCCGGGTGTCGCCAGAGTTGGCTGCGGGCTCGGGTGTTGTGGAAGAGTGAGTTGGAACAGCCGGAGCTTCGGTTCGTCGCGCGATCGGCGTGCTGGTCATCGCGCTGTCCGGGTTCAGCAGATGATCGTTATTCGGGCCGAGTCCGAGCTTGATCAACGCGCGGGAGTCGGGAACTTCTTTCGTTTGCCAGCCTTGGTCGCTCTGGTAGTGGCGCATGGCATCTTCGCTGGCTTGATCCCAGACTCCGGTCGGCTCGCCGCTCAGGTAATGTTCGCGGATCAAAGCTTCCTGAATGGAGGTGGCCCGTTCAGAATCGATTTTCTGCTGGCCGCGGACCCGCTTCGTCTTGGATCTCCGCGATGAACGCCCGGTCGAGTGATGACTGGCAGAGGACGCTCGAGCCGTCCTTGCAGTAGACGATGCGCTAGCTCTTTTGTGCGTCGAAGTTGGCGGGGTGCGATGCGCGGCCGTGCCGGTTGTTTTTTTCGTGGCCGAGCTAGCCTTTCTGGCAGTCGCAGCGCCGTGCGTCGACGTTGCAGTTGCCGACTGACCCGCTGAACTCTGCCGCCGCGCGTTCGCAAAGGGGGCGATGAGACACATTAGAATCGCCGCAAGAATTGCGACGTAGAGCGTGCCTCGAGTTTTAGTTAACGCTCGTAGCATGGTCCTATGCTCCGGGAGGTCGCGCTGGAAATAAAAAGCCCGGCGGAATGCTGGTCTGTTCATCATCCCTAATCTTGGGAAACAGAACCAGACCCGCCGGGCCGATGGTGATTACGGAAGTGTGCCGGCCTTGAAGATCGTGCCATCCTGCTTCGACGATCCCCGCTGCCACACGAGCAGAACGACGTCCTGTCCGCTCTTCAAGCTGGATTCGATGCGGGCGAAATCCTGCTCGCTGTTTACCGGCTGCTTGTTGATTTCCAGAATGACATCGCCGCGGTTGAGCGCGATATCTTCGGCGAACGATCCCGGTTTTACATCCTCGACGATGACACCCTTGGCGGGAACGTCGAGCCGGTCGGCCATCTCCGGAGTGAGCTTGCGGACGGTCACGCCCATCTTGCTCGGCTTGGGTGTGTTTCCCTCATCATTGTCTTGATTTTCACCTAAGCGCTCAGCAAAAAGCTTGGCGCGGTCCGCGACCGTGACGGCCGCAATGTCCTGCTTTCCATTGCGGAGGAAGCCAAGCTCCACTTTCGACCCCGGCTTGCGCGAGGCAATATCATCGACCAGTTCCGTGCCGTTCGTCACTTTCTTGCGATCGACACTGGTAATGGTATCGCCTTCCTTCAACCCCGCCTGATCTGCGGGACTGCCTGGAACGACGCTTGAAATCGTCACTCCAGTGCCGTTTCCATACAGGCGCGTGATGGCCGGATTCTCGACCTGATTGAACATGATGCCAATCGATCCGCGCGCCACGCGGTGTTCCGGTCCGGTCAGTTGGTTGTAAACCTCGACTACGGTCTTCGAAGGCAGCGCAAAACCGACACCGGCGTAAGCGTTGGTATCGCTCAAGATGGCGGTGTTGATGCCGATCACTTCTCCACTCATGTTGACCAGCGGTCCACCCGAGTTGCCGGGGTTGATCGCGGCATCGGTCTGAATGAACGTTTGGAACTGGCGGCCGGGAACGATGTCGCGTCCTTTGGCAGAAACGATTCCGGCGGTTACGGTTTCTGACAAGTCAAATGGGCTGCCAATTGCCAGAACCCAGTCTCCGACCTGCATGCCATCGGAATTACCCAGCTTGGCCGCAGGCAACGCACGATTCAGGTCAACTTTAATGACGGCCAGATCGGTCTCGTCATCCGTGCCGATGACTTTGGCGTCGTGCTGCACTCCGGGCGGATCGTCCTGAAAACGCACCTGAATACGGTCGGCCTTTTCCACTACGTGCCGATTGGTAACAATGAATCCCTTGGGGTCCACGATGACTCCCGATCCGATCGACCTCTCGCGGACGGGGCCGTTATCCTGACCCAACTGGCCGCCGGGACCACCAAAGAAATGGTTGAAGAAATCGTCCATTCCTCCTCCGCCGTCGTCATCGTCATCGCCCCCCTGCCCCCCGTGCCGACCGTGCGAGGGCTTGATCACCGATTCCGTTCTGATATTGACGACGCTCGGCTCCAATTGCTTGGCAATCTGAGAAAACGTGTTCGATAACTGCTGCGGGGCAGGCAGAGTAAGCGGGGTCGCATCACCGCTCTTTTGCCCTTCTTTGCCCTTCACGCCGATCGAAATGACCGTGCCGATCAGAATTCCGACGGCGAGAGTCACCAGAATGCTCAACGTGTACGCCCAGCCGTGAGCCTTCATGCGCATCCACATTGTGCGCGAATCCATATATCGAGTTTCCTCCGAAATCTCCGAAACTTTCTTATTATACCCGTCCGGATGGGGTGTTCCATGTAAAGCTGCGTAATCCCGTCCGAGGCCAGAGATTTGTTTGATCGGAGATTAGACGCAACAACCGGTAGACCGTTTGAATTGACTGGCGGGACCTGCAAGAATCTCCACTTCTCGCAGGTTGTCCCCTCCCAGCGTTTTTCGGGGCCGGATGGGACTTAACCAGGTTCGCCTACTTCTTCGCTTCGTACACGGTTTTTCCGCCGACCACCGTGCGCAGAACTTTTGTTCCCAGGATTTTTTCCGGGGAGACTGCGGTCACATCGCGGTCGAGAACAACAAAATCCGCGAGCATGCCCCGCACGATCTCGCCTTTTTCTTTCTCCTCGAACTGTGCGTAAGCCGAGCCGACCGTGTACGCGTGGATCGCCTGATCGATGGTGAGCCGCTGCTCGGGGAAATACTCCTGCTTGCCGTCTTCGCTCTTGCGTGTGATTGCCGCGTAGAGTCCGCGGAATGGAGTGACGGGCTCAACCGGATAATCCGTGCCAAACGCCAACGGCACATTCTTATCCAGAAACGCGAGCCACGCGTAGGAAGTCGCAGCGCGCTTCGGACCGAGCCGATCTTGGGCCCAACGCATGTCGGTTAGCACGTGGCTGGGCTGCATCGACGCCACGACTTTCAGTTGTGCAAAGCGCGCGATCTGTTGTGGAGTTGTCACCTGCGCGTGCTCAACGCGCAGACGAAATTCATCCGTTCCAGCCGGACCTTTTACGTGCGCATCCCGCGCGGCCTTTTCAGCTTCGGCGAAAGCATCGAGCGCCATCTGCACGCCTTTATCGCCGATGGCATGAAATCCAAGCTGAAATCCGGCGAGCACGCGCTCTTTGGCCATGTCGTTCAGTTTGCCCGGTTCATAACGCGGGATACCGAAATTCTTCGGATCGTCCGCATACGGTTCCAACAGCGCGGCGGTACGCGAGCCCAGCGATCCGTCCATGAACGCCTTGAGCATACCGGTGTGCAGCACGAGATCCGACTGCGGATGCGAATTGCGTTTCTGATTCAGGTCGTCGAGCGACTCATCAAAAGGCAGCCATTCACTGATCCTCGCCGTCAGCTTGCCCTCTTTCTCTAGCTCTTCGTAGATCTGGAAATTCTCCCAATTTGGCGAGTAATCCTGCGCGGAAGTGATGCCGTGTTCGGCTAGGTCGGCCAGCGCCAGTTCAAGTGCCTGACGGCGCTGATCGTGATTCGGTTTGGGAATTACGTCGAGAACCGCGTCCTGCGCCGTTTCCCGCAGAATGCCCGTCGGCTCGCCGTTTTCATTGCGATCGATGTGCCCGCCCATGGGATCGCGGCTCGCCAGCGTGATACTCGCCAGCTGAAGGGCGCGGGTGTTGGCCACGGCGATATGCCCATCGATTCGTACCAGAAATACAGGGTGATCGCCAGAAACCTCGTCTAAGTCCCATCGCGTTGGAGGAACCTTCACCGGCCAAAGCGTTTCATCCCAGCCCGCCCCTTGAATCCATTCGCCCGCGGTGGATTGCTCCACTTTTTTCGCCAGGCGCTCGCGGAGTTCATCCAGCGACTGCACTCCTGTCACATCGAGGCTCAGCTTGGTCATGCCTGCATCGGCAAGGTGCAGGTGCGCATCGTTGAATCCCGGCATGACGAAGTGCCCACCGAGATCGACGACTTGTGTCTGCGGGCCTTTGTATTTCTGCAGGTCGAAAGTCTTGCCGACGGCCAGAATGCGGTCGCCGCGAACCGCAATTGCTTCCTCGCGCAGAATCGAACTGAATTGGCTGTTCGCCGGCACGCCGGTATAGACATTCGCGTGAACAAAAAGAATGTCGGCCTTGGGCGCAGACGCCGGCGCGGGCGACCCGCTCTGCCCCATGAAATTCGCCGACAAGAACACGAATGCTGCCGCTCCCGAACTCAGTTTCATTCGCCCACCCCCGCCAGCGCCAGCATGCTGAGCAAAATTCGCTTCAACCCCAACTCGCGGCCGCTCGAATCGAACCACTCCTGTAAGGTATGCGCGCCGCCGCCTGTGCCTCCGCCTCCGATGGCCACGGCTTCGAGCCCGAGCGAAAGCGGAATGTTGGCATCGGTGGAAGCCCGTTGCACCTGCGCCGCATTCCCGAGCTGCGAATCGACCGCGCGGACGACCTGTAGAATTTTCGCTCCCGGCTGCAATTCGCCCGCCGGACGGCTTCCAATTACTACCACTTCACATCCCACTCCGGCCGGACGCTTTTGCGCTGACGAGCGCATCTCGGCCGTCATAGTTTCGTCTTCGACCGCGCGATTCAGCGCCAGCCGCAGCGATTGCTCGAGCCGCTCCATCTCTGCCATCGAAGTCGAGCGAATATCGACTTTCATGCTGGCCGACTCGGGGATCGAATTCACCGAGGTCCCGCCGCGAATTACGCCGATGTTGAATGTAGTCTTAGGCGCAGAGGGAACCGGCGTAGCCGTAAATGTATCGATCGCTTTCGCAAGAATGACGATCGGATTGGGGGCGCCGAAATCGCTCCACGAATGCCCGCCTGGCCCGCGCACGATCACTTCAAAGCGGCGGCTGCCCAGCGCTTCGGCGACGATCGTGTCCGCTCCGGCGCCATCGAGCACAAGGCTGTAGGCAATCGAATCCTTCCACCGCGGCGTCGCAAAGATGTGCCGCATTCCCCTCAGATCGCCTTCCCCCTCTTCTCCGACGTTGCCGACAAACACGAATGGCAGAGCATGCCGGATGCGCACATTCCGCAGCAGCGCCGCAATCCCCAGCAGGGCGACTACCCCCGCGCCATTGTCGGAAACTCCCGGCCCATAGATTCGGCTACCCTGTTGGCGAATATTCAGAGGAGTGTTGGCGGGAAAAACCGTATCGATATGCGCGCTCAGCGCGACGTAGCGGCGTCCGAAGCCGGGATGCGTGCCGAACACGTTTCCGACATCGTCGATGCGAACGTCATCCAGCCCGACTTCGCGAAAGCGTTCCGCCAGCCACGCCGCCCGCGCCGACTCCCCAAATGGAGGCGCCGGGATCCGTGCCATCTCCATCTGCCAGTGCGTCAATTGCGGTTCCTGCATGCGAAGCCAGTTGAAGGCTGACCGCACCTCCGGCGAAGCCGCTAGACGCGCTACCTCCTGCTGTACGGCAGGCTCGAGCGCGGACATATCCGCACGTGGGGGTAGAGGGCTCATGACCGTGATTGCGTCAGTTTACAACGCTACGCAAGCGATTAGGACTGTTAACATCGGCCCAAGTTACCAAAGAGAGAGTACCAACGTGCATGCCGGTTTGAGCTCCCGCGCCATCCAAGCCCGGGAGACACGCTCAACTATTGCCGGAGAGATGCTCTAGAATGCGCCAGGTTCCAAGCGATCCAGGAGGCAACATGGAGTTTGTAATGTTTGAAGATGTGGACGGAATGGAGGTCTACGTGAACCCCGAACACGTGATCTGGGTCCGAGAGTATCCGAACCAGACGACAGTCATCAGCTGCGGGCACGATGACAAGTTTGCGGTTCGCCTTCACCCCGCTCAGGCCTTGGCCGTGCTCGGTAAGCAGGCGCGCTAGCCGGGCTGCAAATATGAGGACATTCGAGAAAGACCGAGGGAATCCGGATCTCGAATCCGTTGACGAGGTGTGATGTTCGGTTAAGCCAGTGATGTCTGCCTGAGTCCAGCCCGCTGCTCGACCATCTCGACCAGCTTCTTCGTCGCCGGAATTTCTATGCCGTGACGCTTGGCTCCGCGCAGGATCGGTCCGGCAATCGCATCCAGCTCTGGAGTCTTGCCTTGCGCGACATCCTTCTGCATCGAGCTGCGCATGTTGCCTGGCATCTTTACGGCTGCGGCGATGACTGCATCCGCATCAATACGCGCGCCTTCGGCTACGGCGACGGCAGCGGTCTCGCGAATGCATCCGACGCCCAGTCGCGCCCACTCCGGATCGGCAAGGATTTCTCCCGTCGTTTTGCCCGAAGCCGTTGTGCAGAGCGCAAACGCGGCTAGAAATACCAGCTTGCTCCACATAAGCGTCGGTTCGTCATCGACGAAGTGGCATTCGAATCCAAGCTGCTGCAGCTGCGTGATTGTGCCTTCCAGCAGCGAACGTCCAACAGTAGAGACATTCAGACGCGCGAACGGCGAACGATGAATGATGTGCCCGGGTGCGACGCGTTCCGATTCCACCGCGATGGTTGCGGGAATAACTTTTTCCGTGCCGTAGCGCGAGCGCAGCAGCGCAATGTGATCGATGCCGTTGAGCAACGGCACGATTGCGCGCACCGCAGCTGGATTTGTGATCGCCCGCAACGATTCGTCCAGTTGCGTAGCCTTGACCGTGAGCCAAAGCACGTCGACTGGAGGAACTTCCGCTGTGACTGAAACCGGAACATCAAAGCGCCCAAAGGGACTCTCCAGCTCCAATCGTTGGGGATAGTCGGCCAGCGTTTCCTGCCGAACCACCAGCGTAACCGGACTTCTAAAGTGTGCGAGTGAAGCGCCGATCAGTCCGCCAACGCCGCCCGCTCCGAGAATGGCATGTCGCAATTGATCCGTCATATCAGACAGTCTTCGCGGCTACACATTCGAGAATCTCAGCATCGGTGAGTGTGTGATCGCTCTGTTTGGCGCGCTGATAAATGCGATCCACGCATTCTTCGGTCGCAGCAATGCCGTGCCGCTCCAGCCAGAACAGCACATTCGATTTTCCGCTCATCGGACCAATATCGATGATCTGATCCAATCCGAAGACGTGTGACGGTACGCCAGAATATACGGTGTTCGCCAGCACGACGTCATTCTTGTGATACGCCTTGATGATCGCGGCAGCGTGCACGCCAGTCGCGGTACGGAACGCGTCATCGCCAACGACTGGATAATTCCTGGGAATCGGCACGCCTGTCGCCCGCGACACTGCCTGGCAATATTCCTTCAGCTTGGTCAGATCCTGCCGATCCCACGGCGCGATGCCCATCAGCTTGAGATTCACGAGCATCTGATCAATCTGCGTGTTGCCGACGCGCTCGCCCAGGCCAATGGCGCATCCGTGAACGCAAGTCGCGCCAGCAATAATTGCAGCTATGGAATTGGCAATCGCAAGTCCTCGATCGCTGTGGCCATGCCAATCGACGCGAATCTTCTCGCCCGACGGCTTGACGACTTCTTCGATGACAAATCGCACCAGAGCCAAAGCTCCCATCGGTGTGGCGTGACCGGCAGTATCACAGACGCAGATCGCCCGCGCCCCGCACGCAATCGCGGTCGCGTACAAACGCTTGACCGTCTGCGGATCGCAGCGGCTCGTGTCTTCCGTGACGTACATGACATCGAGGCCCAGCGAAACCGCGTACTTGATCGCCTTTTCCGTCGTCTGTAGCAGGAAGTCGTCCGTCCATCCTTCGGTGAATCGTCGGATGGGGCTTGATCCGATGAACGTTGCGGCTTCGATCCGCAGTCCGGTCTTCTGCACGATTTCGGCGATGGGGCGAATGTCATTCTCGTGCGTGCGTGCCGCGCAATTCGCGCGAATCTTCATCTTGTGGGAAACGATCTCGCGGGCGAGCGCGGTAACGGCTTCGACTGCGCGCGTGCCAGCGCCCGGAAGACCAAGATCGAGCGAATCGATCCCCAGCGCTTCCATCAAGTGCAGGATTTCGACTTTCTCCGCGACCGAGGGATCGCGGACAGAAGGGGATTGCAGTCCATCGCGCAGACTTTCATCGTTCAGCAGAACCGGCCCCGGCGGCTTCAAGCCCGGCGGATGATTCTTGTTCCAGTCGTAGATGAGTTCGGAGGAGTTCATGCAGCGAGTTCCGAATCGCGAGTTGCCAGCGAAACTGCGATGGCGGGCAGGGAATTTGTTTTGACCCCGAAAAATAGACAGCAGGCCGCCATTGCTGCTGAGGAGTCGCGGCTCAGGACTCGCGACTCGACTACTTCTCCTTCGGCGGCAGCGTCAGTCCGAACACCGAAATCATGCCTTCGCCCGCGACGTTCACTTTCACCTCTGCGGGATGTGGGAGATACAGCGCCTTGCAGTTTTCGCAGCGATAGACTTCGGCGTCCGCTCCCCAGGCTTTTTCGATGTCGCCGCACTCCCGCTCCACGCAGTCTTTCGTATAAAACCAGCGCTTCAGATGTCCACCGCAGAATTTTCCCTTCGCGTCTTTTTCGTTGCAGGCGCGCTGTCCGGCTTTCTTGATCTTCACCTTATGGTTGGGAAGCTGCGGAACGTTCTGCGTGCTGGAAGTGACGACTTCGCCAGTTGCCAAGCGATGTATCCTCCTGCGAGCGGCCAGGATCGCCGCCGGATTCGCCCGATACGCCTATTGTAACCTGAGCGGTAAGCAGTAGGCTGTGAGCAGCGAGTATACTTGCGGCCTTGACCCACGAGTCCGGGGAATTGAAGACAATTCCACCCAAGTTGCCGGTCTCACCCTGAAATGAGAAAGATCGAGATTCTTCTCCAGACGAGGATAGAACTCGGCGGGGGCTTGACATATCACTCGGAATCCGATATATCCATTTCCGAGGTATGGCCGAACGATTCCATTCCGATTTGCCGTTGTCCGCAGCGGCCTTGCACATCCTTCTCGCACTAGCCGGGGAAGACCTTCATGGCTACGGCATCATGCAGGAAATCGCAAGGCAGTCGGAGGGTATCTACAAAATCGGCCCCGGCACGTTATACGACAATTTGCGGAAGATTATTCAAGCCGGATGGGTCAAGGAGTTGGGGCCACGCCGGGGAGATGATGATCCTCGCAGGCATTACTACCGGCTCACGGATGCGGGACGCGATGTTCTCACAGCCGAAACCGCGCGGTTAACGCAAGTTGTCCGCGAGGCACGCTCGCGACTGCGAATCCCGAATCCGAGGAGGATCTGATGCTTAGGCGCCTCTATCATGGTGCTGTGCGTTTGCATCCTTTCAGCTTTCGCCAACGTTTCGGAGATGAGATGCTCTACATCTTCGATCAGCAAAAGGGAAGGGTTGCCGCACTCGGTCTAATGCTGGATTGCATTTTTTCGCTGTTAAGACAGTGGACGTTACGATCACACGAAGGCACAGAGCTATCCTCCGCTCCCCTGGGAACTCCAGCATCGGACCATATTCCTTCCTTCGAGACATTCGATACCTTTCAGCCCCGCACGTCAGCCATGATCCATGGCGCGCTGCTGTCGTTGATTCTCTTTTGCATGACAGCCTTCGGAATCCGTTATAGCTGGATCCATGTCTTGAATATCCGCATTCCGGAGATCGGTGCCAACCCTGGTGAGCCGTTCGAGGATGCGAAGAAGTCGTCTATACACGTGCGGGTCGATGTGATTCCTACCGCGGTGGACGATCCTAAAAGCAAGAACATCGCATCAGACGGCGCCCATGCTTCCGCTGCGCCCGTCCGATCTCGCGGAGCGACGGTCTGGCTTGACGAATATGTTGGGAAATACATCTCCAATGACCCGCCGGCGAAGATTTCGATTCAAATTGAGCATGATCCTTTCCAAGGTGATCACCTTTCACTTTCACTCGGTGCTTCGGGACACCCAAGCGTCACTCTCTCGCCTGTTTCTCCAACGATGTTCGTTCTCGCCGGCGCCGAGAGTAGCTACGTTGACTTCACCGCTGACATTCGCGGCAGGATTTGCGGATTATCTTTGGTTGAAGGCGCTAACGTCATCACTGCTCAACGTCAGTAGCCCGCCTTCACACCCCTCTGTCTTCCTCCCGGTTCCTCGCTCTATTCTGCTAGCCTTGTGAATCGATGATCACAATCGTTTCCGGACTTCCGCGCTCGGGCACGTCTCTGATGATGCAGATGCTGGTCGCTGGTGGCATGACCGCCCTCAGCGATGGCGAACGCGCCGCCGACCCCGACAACCCTCGCGGATATCTCGAATGGGAGCGGATCAAGCAGTTGCCCAACGATCCGGGCTGCATCGCCGAAGGCGAGGGCAAAGTCGTGAAGGTCATCTCGCGGCTTCTGTTTTCGCTTCCTCCAAGGCACGCATATCGTGTGATCTTCTTGCAGCGGCCTATGCCGGAGGTGCTGGCGTCGCAGGATCAAATGCTGCGCCGTCGCGGGGTATCGAAGCAGGCTGCGGATCCGGGAGTGATCTCCGCCGCGTTTGAGAAGCATCTGAGAGAGGTCTACGTGTGGCTGGACGGCAAGTCGCACGTGAAATCGCTGCGAGTCCAATACCACGGTCTGCTGGCTAAGCCTCTGGAAATCAGCCGTTCGATCTCCGAATTTCTCGGAATCGACCTCGATGTGGATGCCATGGCGCGCCAGGTCGATGAATCGCTTTACCGCAACCGCGGCGGTGCAGAATCGCTCCCGGGTAATTCGAGCCGCCGATAATCCCTCGGAACCGACCCGATACCGTTCGCTGCAAGCTAATGCCGTCTGACGTGGAATTATTCCCAAACCAAGAATCCGATTCAGCCAATCAATAACTCCGGCTTGCGCCTCCGGATTTCGAGGGGCTAAACTCTTTGTCAACTGGGGAGTACCGAAAACTACAGCTCAAGTGTTGAAAATTCATGCAACCAGAGCTCGGGCCATGCATCTGAAGGTGAACGCTCCCTGTTACAGGCGCTCTCAGAACGGACTAGCTGAGTTCTGAGGACGTGTACTCCAACCTCCTAGCCAAGTTTTGGAGTTCGGATGGAGTTTGCTGGTAGGTACGAAGTAAGCCGAGGGACTTTTCGTTCCCTGTGTCTTGTCTCGCGTTTTCGCTCGCGTAGTTGCCCGTTGTTTGCCTGCCTCGCCCGAAATCAAGCCCACATTCAGACCATTGCCGGAGGAAGATATGGCGACGAATCTCGTTCAAATTGAAGATGATACTGAAATCAAAGCTCGCCTCGAAGCCGAGCGCGCCCGCCTGCGCAAAATTGCCGGGCTCGATCAACCCACGCATTTCCATCGGCCGGTCGAACGCGCCTTTACCGCGGAGCAGCGCAAGCACACGACTATCCTCTTCGGCGGATTTACGTGGAAGCATGAAGACCTGATTCGCGCCGTCTTCCAGGGCTGCGGCTATCGCTGCGAGAAGTTGCCGGTACCCGATGTGCCAGCCTTCCAGATCGGCAAAGAGTATGGCAACAACGGCCAGTGCAACCCGACGTATTTCACGGTCGGCAATCTGGTGCAGTATCTGCAGTTTCTTGAAAAAGAGGGAGTGTCGCGTCAGGAGATTCTCGACAATTACGTCTTCTTCACTGCGGGATCGTGTGGTCCATGCCGCTTCGGCATGTATGAGGCCGAGTATCGCTATGCGCTGAAGAATGCCGGCTTCGACGGGTTCCGCGTGTTGCTATTCAAGGACAGCGACGGCATCAAGGCGGCCTCGGGCGAGCCGGGGCTGAAGTTCACGATCGACTTCGGATTCGGCATGCTCAACGCCATGCACATGGGCGATGTGATCAACGATCTGATTTTCCAGATTCGTCCGTATGAAGTAAATGCCGGCGAGACGGATCGTGTATTTCACGAGATGGTTGACGGTCTTTGCGAAGACCTGCGCAAGCGGAAAGCGTTTGAAATTGAACAGAGTGCGCCGAATTGGCTAAAACCGAAGGTCAAGAGCAACAAGATTCTGCGCAACACGCTGAATGTGTTCGGCAAGTGGCACGAGCACATGTGGGGCAAGGACTATCTGAAGGCGCTCGAGACCGCGCGTCAGAAAATGGATTCCATCGAAGTTGATCGCCTGCGGGTGAAGCCTCTGGTAAAGATCACCGGCGAGTTCTGGGCGCAGACGACGGAGGGTGACGGCAACTTCCACATGTTCGAGTTCCTGGAGCGCGAGGGTGCGCAGGTGCTGGTCGAACCGATCGCGACCTGGGTTGCGTACCTGATGTATCAGGCGAAGGCGCACGCGATCGCGAAGTGGCCGGTCAATCAGCCGTACAAGGATGTGAAGTGGTACGAGGCGAAGAAGAATTTCGCCAACTATATCGGTCTGCGAAAAAAACTCTGGGGTATCGGATTTGGTGAGCGTATGTGGGGCTTCTTCTATCATCGTACGGCGAAGAAGCTAGGCGGGATTACGCATCATCTTGCGCCGCAGACGGAACTGGCCGAGTTGGCGCATCCGTTCTATAACCAATTCGCGCGCGGCGGCGAAGGACATCTTGAGGTCGGCAAAAACGTTTACTACACCATTCACAAGCTGTGCCACATGGTGCTGGCGCTGAAGCCGTTCGGCTGCATGCCGTCGTCGCAGTCAGATGGCGTGCAGTCGGCCGTCATCAACAAGTTCAAAGACATGATCTTCCTGCCGATTGAGACTTCGGGTGAGGGCGAAGTCAACGCCCACAGCCGCGTCCAGATGGCGCTCGGCGAAGCCAAAGTCAAAGCCAAGGCAGAGTTCGAGCAATGCCTGAAGTCGACCGGAAAGAGCATGGCCGAGATTCGCGAGTACATCGACGAGCATCCCGAGCTGAAGCGGCCGTTCTATCACGTGCCGCATCGCGAGGGAGTGGCGGGAACCGCGGCGCAGTTTGTGCTGCATGTCAGCGATCGCATCAACAAAGATACAAGGTTCCGGAAGCGCTCGCGGGTACCTGTGGCAGAAGCCCCGGCAATGGGAGACTAACCGTTCACCGCGCAGAGGAATACCCACTTCTGGCAAAACCGCCCAGATGTGGGGTGCCCAGTTTTTCTGGTTTGGAAGTGAGGGAGAATGCACGATCACGAGCACCACGGAAGCCCGCTGGTTCAGATCGCCGGCCTTGAGGGTCTACCCGCTACCTGCACGCCTCGTCGCACGAAACCGGAATCAACGCTGAAGCCGCACGATCACAGCACGCAATTCCTGGTCGGCCTCGATGTGGGTTCGACGACCGTGAAAGCTGTTGTTGTTGAAGCGTCGAGCGACAAACTCCTCTGGCAGGATTACCAACGCCACGAAACCAAGCAGCCGGAAAAAACGCTGGAGTTTCTGAAGCGGATCGAGGCCGAGATCGGGATCAATCGGCATAACACGCGCATGTTCCTCACGGGATCCGGTGGTGGGTCGATCGCGGAACAGATTGGTGCAAAGTTCGTGCAGGAAGTGACGGCGGTTTCGCTCGCCGTGGAGAAACTGCATCCGGAAGTGTATTCGGTGATTGAGCTTGGCGGGCAGGATGCCAAAATCATTGTGTTCAAAGATGACGACGAAACCGGACGCAAGAAGAAAATTCCTTCGATGAATGACAAGTGCGCCGGCGGAACGGGCGCGGTCATCGACAAGATCAACGCCAAGCTGAAGATTCCGACCGTAGACCTTGCCAATCAGAAATACCACGGAATCAAGCTGCACAAAGTCGCAGGGAAGTGTGGAGTATTCGCCGAGACCGATATCAACGGCCTGCAGAAAGTCGGCACCCCCCCGGACGAGCTGATGGCTTCGTTGTTTGAAGCGATCGTGTTGCAGAATCTCAGCGTGCTTACCCGCGGACACACACTGCGCCCGCACGTGCTGCTGCTTGGCGGCCCGAACAGCTTTATTCGCGGCATGCGCGAAGCTTGGCAGGCGAACATCCCGCGCATGTGGAAGGAGCGCAAGGTTCAGATTCCCGACGGCGCCAAACCGGAAGAACTGATCAAAGTTCCGCAGAACGCGCAGTATTTCGCGGCCCTGGGCGCAATCGAGTTCGGACGAACGGAAGATGATTGCATCGGCTGCTATCGCGGATACGAACAGCTTGTTCACTACATCGAGTTCGGACGCCAGGAAGAAAAGGCCAAGTCCGGCGGCAAGGGGCTAGTAGAGAAGCCAGAAGAACTCGACACTTTCAAAGAACTCTACAAGCGCAAGAAGTTCACCCCGGCCGCATTTCAGAAGAACAGCACGGTCGGCGGATTCATCGGGATCGATGGCGGGTCGACTTCAACGAAAGCCGTGCTGCTCGACGAAAACGGCGATTTGCTGTGCAAATCGTATCAGCTCTCCAACGGCAATCCGATTCAAGACACGATTGACATGTTCGAGAACCTGCGCGGGCAGGTGGAAGCGCAGAACGCGAAACTCGAAGTCTTGGGTGTCGCCACGACAGGATACGCAAAGGACATTCTGAAAGACGTTCTCAACGCTGATGTGGCGCTGGTTGAAACGGTTGCGCACACGGAATCGGCGCTGAAATATTACGAAGATCCGCACGTGATCGTCGACGTCGGCGGGCAGGACATCAAGATCATCATCCTGCACAACGGCCGGGTGAAAGATTTCAAGCTCAACACGCAATGCTCGGCGGGCAATGGATACTTCCTGCAATCCACAGCAGAAGGCTTTGGCCTCACCGTGAATCAATACGCCGACCTGGCGTTTTCAGCACAGGCGATGCCAGTGTTCGGTTACGGCTGTGCCGTTTTCATGCAGTCCGATATCGTGAATTTCCAGCGGCAGGGCTGGCGCGCGGAAGAAATTCTCGCCGGACTCGCCGCAGTTCTCCCTAAAAACGTTTTCTTGTACGTCGCCAGCATCCCGAATCTAGCCGCGCTCGGTTCACGCTTCGTTTTGCAAGGCGGAACGCAAAATAATCTCGCGGTGGTGAAGGCCGAAGTTGATTTCATCCGCAACAGCTTCCGCGCAGCGGGCAGGACTCCGGAGATCATCGTTCATGAACATTGCGGAGAATCGGGCGCGATCGGCGCCGCGCAGGAATCGCTGCGTCTATGGCGCAACGGCCAGATGACGACCTTCGTCGGCCTCGATGCGGTGCGCAAGATCGAATACCGCACCACGCGCAACGAAGACACGCGCTGCCACTTCTGCAAGAACGACTGCCTGCGCACCTTCATCGACATCCGCACTGCGCCCAAAAATGACATGAGCTTTGTGCCGATTCAGAAAGTCACGAAGGTTCCACTCATGCACGGCGAGCAGCGCTTGATCATCGCGACCTGCGAAAAAGGCACAGTCGAAGATGTTAACGACATGAAGGACATCAAAGCGGGTCTGGACTCGATTCGCGCGAAGCACCCGAACTTTGTCGATTACGCGTCAAAAGAAGTCTTCCGCCCGACGAATGCCAAAAGTGTCGCCGATCCGCTGCCCACGAAAGGATGGGCGGGCTGGAAGAAGGGCGACAAGGAACGCCGTGCGCTCATGGAGAATCGCAAGAACCTGCGCATCGGCATTCCGCGCGTCCTGAACATTTATACGTACGCCCCGCTATTCAATGCATACTTCGAGAGCCTGGGTGTGCAGCCGGAGAACATCATCTATTCGGACTACACCACTTCCGAGCTTTATCGCGCGGGCGCAAACCGCGGCGCGATCGATCCCTGCTTCCCGGCGAAAATCGGTATTTCGCACGTCTACAACCTGCTTCAAGAGAAGCATCGCAAAAAACCGCTGCACGCCATTTTCTTCCCCATGTACGACGTCTTGCACTCGCCCCTGGTGAAGATCGTGGGGGCGAATGCGTGTCCGACCGTGACGGCCACTCCAGAAACCGTGAAGGCGGCGTTCACGAAAGAGAACGATGTCTTCGCCGAGCACAATGTGAAGTACATCGATCCGGTGCTGAATTTCGCGGATCGCAAGTTGTTCGCGTTTCAAATGCTGACGGCCTTCAAAGACGTGCTGGGCCTCTCCGATGCGGAAAACGAGCGTGCCGTCGAATCCGGATTTGACGCCCTGAAGAATTACGAAGAAAACATCCGTCGCCGCGCGCGTCAGGTGCTCGATCAACTCGAACGCGAAGATCGCATCGGCATCGTCATGCTCGGACGTCCTTACCATCACGACCCCGGACTCAATCACGAGATACTCGACGAATTTCAGAAGCTCGGCTATCCAATCTTCTCGCAGAACACGTTGCCCATTGATGAAGACTTACTGGAACGCCTCTTCGGAGACGAAGTTCGCGAAGGAGTAATCAGCAGCCCGCTCGATATCACCGACGCGTGGAAGAATTCCTACTCTTGCAGTACGAACCACAAAGTGTGGGCGGCGAAGTTTACGGCGCGGCATCCAAACTTAGTCGCACTCGAAATGTCCAGCTTTAAGTGCGGTCATGACGCGCCGATTTACGGTGTCGTCGAAGGGATCATCGAGCAGTCCGGCACACCGTATTTTTGCTTCAAAGATCTCGACGAGAACAAGCCAACAGGCTCGATCCGTATCCGCGTGGAAACCATAGACTATTTCCTGCGCCGTTACCGCGACGAAATTATCCGTAAGCGGAAGGCCGAGCAGGACATCGACGCACAACTGGCAGCGCTGGAAGCGGAGTTGCGTCGCGAGAAATATGGAGAAGCTGCAGTAGCCTCTATGGAAAACCGCATGGAGCCGGAAGCGCAAGGAATGGCGGCAGACTAAGGTTTCTTCCCGTACATGCGGTTGCTCCAGTAATCGCTGTAAGTGTCGGCGGTTTCTCTTCTCTTGTCACTATTTCTTTGCAACTATCTTCCCCCATAGCTAATCAATATTGCTAGGTTTGCCCAATTAGTAACTTCGCTCATCAAGCAGTAAGTTCGCCCACAAGGCGTGAATCTCCAAAGGCGTGGAGTATAAGTATGGCCACCGCCCCGAAGTTCCGCATCGATGTCGATATCCATAATCTCCTGATGAATGCGAGCCCTGGTCCGGTCTTAGTGCCGAAACCCAAGGGATTGACGCTGCCCGATCCCGTATTCCCGCAATATCCGGAAAAGCTCGCCGATCCTGGTCCAGAGGTGATTCCTCAGAAGCGTGACTGGACCTGGCCGCTGGCGTATCGCGCCATGCGGGGATGGCTCTTTCCCTACATTCGCTCCCGTGTGCTGCCGGGAGTGTTTCATCCGATCACGGCCTACTTGTTCGTTGAATATAAGTGCAACCTGGATTGCTGGTACTGCTGGGCCTACAACAACAAAGTGAAGGGCATGACCGAGGATGTGGCACGGCGCTCGATCGACTGGCTTTACGATCACGGCTGCCGCGTGCTGGCGCTGATGGGTGGCGAGCCGTTGTTGCGACCGCAGTTTGCGCACAAGGTGGTTTACTACGCAGCGAAGAAAGGCTTCTGGATTTACATTGGAACTAACGCGCGGCTGCTGCGGCCGGATGTTGCCGACCGCTTAGGCGACGCGGGCGTCGCCGTCATCAATTTCGCGCTCGATGCCTGGGACGAGAAGCCGAGCCTGCCCAAAGCTCTGGTCCCCGTGCGGAAGCATCTCGAGCATCTGATCCGAAAGCAATACGTGTACGGCTACATGGTGTTCTTCAACATCAATATTTGCCGCAACAATACCGAAGACGTCCGGTACCTTACCGAATATGCGCACGATCACCGGCTCGCGACGGATTATCACATTAACGAAACGCCGATGCTCGAGCAGGACGAGCACTTCAAGCATCTCGGCGACAATCCCACCTATATCATGCCTGCGGATTGGCCGGCGATCGATTCGCTAGTTGACTGGCTCATCGAGAAAAACAAGGCCGGATATCAGATGGTCAACTCAATTCAGCGTCTGCATGAGATCAAGGCATTCATTCGCATGGCCAGCGGAGCCGATTTGAAGCGGCTCGGCTGGAATGGCAACGGAACTGGAACCCACGGCGACATTGCGAGACAGTTGCGCGATACGCCCGGAATCGTACAGGACGGGAACGGCGAACTGCATTTTGCGGAATGGAACTGCCGCGCCGGGCAGAACAACGTGATCGTTCGCACCGATGGAACGGTTGCTCCATGTTTCCCAATGTACGCGTCGACTTACGACTGGGGAAATATCGATGAGCACAAGTTCGAGGAAGGGCAACTGGCGGACTTGAAAAGAACGTGTCAGCGCCATTGCTTCTCGACGCTGAATCATAATCTTGCCTATTGTTACAACGATGCGCGCGTGATCAAGTTTGTGTGGACGAATCTGGTCACGAACCGCATGAAAGGCGGCGCACAGAGTTTCGAAGATTGAGAATATCTCCCCACCTGCGAAAATCCTGTAGCGCGGGCTTCGACTGCGCAAGCGCACGCTTCGCGAACTCTTGCTCCGCTCAGAGTAACAACTGGTAAGTGACGTTGTAGAGTCTCAGATTTCCGGGCCTCATAACCGCGCCCAAGCGGCTGGAATCTCTATGTAAGAACGATTCAATTCTGCAACCGACCCACAGCCCAGCAACCGCAACGTGCGTTCCACATCGGCCCGCAGGATCTGCAACGCGCGAGTGACACCCGCATGGCCGGCGGCCGCGAGACCGTAGGCATAGGCGCGTCCAATCAGCACTGCGCGAGCGCCCAGGCAGAGTGCTTTCACGATGTCGCTGCCACGGCGCACGCCTCCATCCATCAGCACTTCGATTCGGCCGTTTACCGCGGCGACTACTTCCGGCAGAGCGCGCAGGCTCGGAGAAACCGAATCAAGTTGACGTCCGCCATGGTTCGACACCACAACGGCGGCAGCGCCTTCGTCGATGGCACGTCGGGCGTCGTTGCCGGTGAGAATACCTTTCACGATGATCGGTCCGTTCCAGAGTTCGCGAATCCAGTGCAGGTCTTCCCAGGTCACTGTCGATTCCGCGAGTGCGGCGGCAACGTCAAGGAGCTTCATCGGGCCTTCGCCCGGAATAATGATGTTTTCGAGTTTCGGCATGCCGCCATCGAGCAGAAACGCAAGCAGCCATCCGGGATGCGAGAGGAATTTCCCCGCGTAGGGTAGCTTCGCAAGCACCGACGAACCCATCAGTTCCTTCATGCCATTTCGTGGATCGCGCTCGCGCATGCCGGCGACCGCGGTGTCGACGGTGATTACCAATCCTGAGAAGCCAGCCTTGCGGGCGCGCTCGAGTCCGCCCTCCGCAGCATTGCGTCCGCCCAGCAAGTACAGTTGATAAAACACCGGTCCGGCGGAGGCGGAGCGAACGTTTTCGAGTTTGTGTCCGGATATGGTCGAGAGAACATAGCCGGTGCCCGCTTCACCCGCCGCACGGGCCGCCGCAACTTCACCCTCAGGATGCATGAGCCGGCTATAACCGACCGGAGCCAGCATCGCAGGAAAAGCAATTTCGTAGCCGAGCACATTCGTCTTCAGATTGCAATCGTGGACAGCGATAGCTCCCCGCGGACGGAATGTCACTTCACGAAAGGCGCGGATGTTTTCGGCGAGTGTGAGTTCGGCTTCGGCGCCGCCGTCGAGATAATCAAAGACAGCTTTCGGAACGCGAGCGTGCGCAATCCGGCGCAAGTCTTCGATGTTGACCACTTCGGAAGAGCTCAATGCGTGAGACACGGCAGTATTCTACACATCTGGGCCGCACACAACCGCATTCCCGTGACGCGGGAGCCCGGGCCGTCGAGAGGCTGGTGTGGCTCAATTTCAATTTCGTTTTTCCCCTGTGGCGCCATATCCCGAAAACCCGCGTTCTTACGAGCGGGTTGTGCCATCTCGCGAGAATCGGCTCAGCCCCAAGCGAGACTCGCGCTCCGCCTGAAGAGCGGCTACGCTCGGGATGAGGCCATCGCGGGGACTCGCTCACGCGCGCCACACAGTGACTATTGTTCCTCGCCTGTCGCATCGAAGCGGACTCCGGCGACCGGGGCTCCCGAAGCCAGAAAAGCTCGAAGCTTTCCCCGATTCTGACCCGCCTGTGCGATGGCCGCGGAAAGGCAATCCAGGGCTTGCTGCGGCGAAGTTCCTTCCGGCAAACGGAAGATCCAAGGAATGTTTGTGGAGGTGAGCATCCGGTCGGAGGAAATGGCAAGTACCGGCACAAATGCTTTCACTCCAATCTGCTCGGCTAAGTGGCTGGAGTTGCGGTCGAGCGCGATGATCGCCAGCACGTGCTGATCGTAGACAGCCTTGACTAGTTCATTGGCCGATTTTCCCCACGCCGTGTCGGAAGGAATGGCCACGACAGAAAGCTTCTCGGGCTGAGGGGCCGGATTCCCGCTTCTGGCAACATCGGCTAGAAGTGCTGAACCCAGAGAGCTCGCCGCTTCCTCTGCATGCGGGCCAAAAACAGCGACTGATCGCGCGCCGCCATCCTCCGCGGCGAGTGTTGGTCCGAAATACTGAACGCCATTTTCGCCCACGCGAGCATAGGGCTTCTCCATCGTGATGCGGCGATACACGATCGCGCCATCGTGGACGCGAGCCAGGAACATCGGCGCGATATTTTTGCAATTCGGATCAAATATCATTTCGCCCGTCACGCCTTTGTAGCTGGTTAGCGCTGTCAACGCATCTCGGATGCGGCCTTTGTTCAGTCCGGCACGGCAGATCGCTTCGAGCAGAATCTGCATCTGATCGTAGGCGAGCGCAGCAAAGTGATCGGGCTTTTCGTGATAGCGCGCCTCGTACTGCGCATTGAACGCAAGCCAGCGTGGATCCCTGCGCGTCGGGTCGTAGGGAAATACGGCCTCGAATCCTTCGGCCGCGGGCCCGGCCAGTTTGATCAGTTCCTCTCCGATCGTGCGATGGCTGCCGAACACGCGCTGCTTCATGCCCAGCTCTTGCATCTGCTTCAAGATCATCGCCGCCGGTCCGATGTCAGTCCAGAGCACGATTGCATCCACGCGCGAATCTTCAATCACCTGAAGCTGGCGGCGAAAATCCGTGTCGCCGGGCATGAACTTCTGCTCGATCACGATGGGATGGCCCAGCCGCCGCGAGGCATCGCGAAATTTCAAAACTCCGAAGCGTCCGTAACGATCGTTCACACGCAAGATCGCCACGCGTCTGAATCCCAGTTCCGTGTAGATATGCCGCGCCAGCGTATAGCCCTGCACGCGATCATCCTGAATGTCGGTGAAGTACCAGGGAACGGCCGTTTCCGGAATCGTGGGATCGGTGGAGGCGCTGTTAACGATGGGAGTCTCGGCTTTGAGCGTCACGCGCAGCGCGATGTGCGTGCTCTCAGAACTGATGGAGCCGAAGATCGCCCACACCTTGTCATCGTAGATTAACCGAACCGCTTCGCTTGACGGCGCGCCCCAGATGTCAGAGCCCTTCGAAGCCCCGCCCGTTGCTGGAATGTTGGTTTGCCAATTGTTGTAATCGTTGTGCGTGATCAGGCGAAACGGTTTGCCGCCGTAGCCCCCGGCAGCATTGGCTTCGTCGATCGCCATCTTCGCGCCATTGAGCATGTGGTTACCGAGTGCCTGATCGGGGTGATAGGCGAGCGGTCCGAGAAATCCGATGCGAATTTCGCTGAGCGAATTCAGATCGGGATCCGGAACGTCGCGTGCCGCGCCGTTATATTCGATCAGATCCTCGTAATATTCATAGTAGGGAGTCGTGAATTTCGAGAACGGGCGCAGATCCATCGGCTCGCCCGCATAGGGTTTCATCGAACGGGGTGCCGGACGGCCAGGAGGTTTTTTGCCGCATGAGCAGGGAGTGGTCTGGCCCACGCCCGCGCACACGAGCGCGGCGACGATCGCAAACGCGTAGACGAGCCGCATGAACTTACTCCGCGGGCGATTCCCGCCGGAACATCGCGATTGCTTCAATCTCGACCAGCAGATCGGGACGGCAGAGGATCGCCTGAATTCCCGTCGAAGCCGGCAGGGGGTCGAGCTTCTGTTCTCTGTAGAAGCACGTGCGCTCATCGTTGAAAGCAGCGTAGTCGCGCTCAATGTCGCGGAGGTAGCACGTTGTGCGCACGATGTCATGCCAGGTCGCTCCCTCGGAGGCGAGCAGCTTGGTGATGTTGTCGTAGGTGCGGCGTAGTTGCGCGCGCAGATCGCCGACGTATACGGTGTCGCCGTTTTCGTCGATGCTGGCGGTGCCCGAGATGAGCAGGATCGTCAGCCCGTTCAGATCAATGCGCATGCCGCGCGAAAAAGCGCTGCCGTAGTCATAAGCTTCGTTCAGCGTGTCGTGATTGGTAATCGCCCGCTTCACCACGGGCGCGGTTGCAACTTCGGCGAGTAATTCCTGAACATTCATATGACAACTCCCCTTTTATTTTTTTCGTGTCACCGCGTCCTTG
>Ga0335072_10001370_pt1 | contig 39826 bp, 39 predicted proteins | sample Lox_Sample_21_FD_206725 | JGI IMG/M metagenome (GOLD analysis project Ga0335072, IMG submission 206725) | Soil microbial communities from Loxahatchee National Wildlife Refuge, Florida, United States - Lox_Sample_2.1 | ecosystem: Environmental > Terrestrial > Soil > Wetlands | place: USA... | reverse complement strand
TGCGCCAGCGCCGCCGGCTGCAAGCTCGGGCCAGTAAGCAAGTTTACACATGAAAGAACCTTCCATTGCCGACCTGGGCAGGTTTGAGAACCAGGCGATCACCGGATTTTTTGCCGTTGGCGCGAAGCAGGTGCGCAGCAAGAAAGACGGCTCCGTGTATTTTGCTCTGACGCTGGCCGACCGCACCGGACAAGTCGATGCCCGGATGTGGGAGACGGCGGAGGCTGGTGAATTTGCAGCGGGTGACATCATCAAGCTGCGCGGCCAGGTCTGCCGCTATCAGGAAAAACTGCAGATCATTGTGGAGCGGATTCGCCGAGCCGAGGCGGGCGAGTTCGATCTGGGCGATTTTGTTCCAAAGACCGAGCGCAATGTGGACGAACTTTGGGCGGAGCTGAACGCCTATGTCGAAAGCTTCACGGATCCAAATTTGAAGGCGCTGCTGCGGTCGTTTCTGGATGATGGCGAGGTCGCTGTGGCGCTGCGCGAGGCTCCGGCGGCAAAATCGCTACACCACGCGTGGATAGGCGGGTTGCTGGAGCATGTGGTTTCACTGCTTGGCATCTGTGACCTGGCGGCAAAGCATTATGGCGTGCATCGCGACCTGCTGCTGACGGGTGCGGTCCTGCACGACATCGGCAAATTGCAGGAGCTGCGCTGGGGAACGAGCTTTGACTATACGGTGGAGGGCCAGTTGCTGGGGCACATCACCATTGGCGTGAGAATGATTGAGCAGAAGATGGCCGCGATCGAGGATTTTCCGCCCGCGTTACGCGTGCTGGTGAGCCACATGGTGTTGAGCCACCATGGCAAATATGAATTCGGATCGCCGAAGCTGCCAATGATTCCTGAAGCGGTGCTGCTGCATTATCTGGATGACATGGATGCGAAGCTGCAGACGATGCGGAGCGAGTTTGCGCGCAATTTAGCCGTTGGACGCGGCGCCGACGAGATGACCGAGTGGGTCCGGTCGATGGAACGGCCCTTGCTGAACACGACTGCTTTTCTTGAGAAGGGACGCAAACGGGACGACTGAGAAACGTAAGGAGGCTGAGAGGATGGCTTATTTACTGAAGACGGAGCCGGGTGTTTATTCCTTTGCTGATCTGGAGCGCGACGGAGAGACGGTGTGGGACGGGGTGACAAATCCGGCAGCGGTGAGGTTTTTGCGCGGGATGAAACCGGGCGACCAGTTGGTGATCTATCACACCGGAGACGAGAAGACGGCAGTCGGCACGGCAAAGGTGTTGTCAGTGGACGCGAGCAATCCTAAAGTCCCGTTGGTTCGTATCAAGGCTGGGAAGCCGGTAAAGCACCCGCACACGCTGGCTGAGATCAAGGCGCTAAAACTGTTTGCCGATTCACCGCTGGTGACGCAGGGCCGGCTCTCCGTGGTTCCGTTGACGGAGTCGCAGTGGGCCTGGCTCACCGGCGAGTAATCTAATATCACGTGATTCAGCAGGTTGGATAAAGAGAAAGCATGTTACGTTTTTCCACCGCAGGAGAGTCGCACGGCGAGAGCCTGATTGCGACGGTTTCAGGAATGCCGGCCGGCGTTCCGATTGACAACGCCCGTATCAATCGCGAACTGTGGCGGCGCCAGCAGGGCTATGGACGCGGCGGCCGGATGCGGATTGAGCAGGATACGGCGCACCTTCTCTCCGGCGTGCGGCATGGCAAAACGATTGGGTCGCCGATTGCGATCGAGATTGAAAACCGCGACTGGAAGAACTGGACCGAAGCTTTGCCGGTTGAGGCAGGCGACCCGGCAAAACACAAATCGGTAGCCTCGCCCCGGCCCGGCCATGCCGACCTGGCTGGCGCGCTGAAGTATGACTTTCCCGACGCACGGTACGTGCTGGAGCGGGCTTCGGCGCGTGAGTCCGCGGCGCGCGTAGCCGCCGGCGGTGTGGCGAAGGCGCTCCTGCTGGAGTTGGGCATCGATGTTGCGAGCCATGTGATCCGCGTAGGCCGTGCCGAGATGGCGCGCGACGCTTCGTGGAGCGAGATCACCGCGCTGCGCGATAAGGATGAGGTTCTGCTGGGCTGCGTGGATGAAGAGGCTGAAGGGCGCATGAAGGCTGAAGTTGATCTGGCGTTGCGTACCGGCGACTCGATTGGCGGAGTATTTGAAGTTGTGATTCATGGAGCGCCTGCGGGGATCGGCACCTATGCCAACTGGGATGAGCGTCTGGATGGGATTCTGGCACAAGCTGTGGTTTCCTTGCAGGCGGTGAAGGCGGCGGAGATCGGTCGCGGTGTTACGGCGGCGGAATCGCTGGGCTCCGAGGTTCATGACGCGATTGGTTACGCCGAGACGCGCGAGAATGGCGCGCACACGCGGTTTACCCGTGAGCACAATAATGCCGGTGGGATCGAGGGCGGCATCTCAAACGGTGAAGACATTGTGGTGCGCGGCTACCTGAAGCCTATTTCGACGCTCCGGCGTCCGCTGGCCTCGGTCCGGTTCGATACGCGTGAGGCGACCAAGGCGGCGTATGAGCGCAGCGACGTGTGTGTGGTTCCGGCGGCAGGCGTTGCGGCTGAGGCGATGGTGGCGCTGGCGTTTGCGCGGCTGGTGCTGGAGAAGTTCGGCGGTGATTCGCTGCGAGAGTTGAAGCGTAACTATGATGGGTACGTGGAACAGATTCGCGCTTACTAAAATTCTGCGGTTTTGAACGATGCTGAGAGAAATTATTAAATATCCTGAGCCCGTGCTGGAGCGCGCGGGCGAGCCGGTAAGTGAGTTCGACAATGAACTGCAGAAGCTCGTGGACGATATGTTTGAGTCGATGTACGCGGCGAAAGGGATTGGACTGGCTGCACCGCAGATCGGACTTTCAAAACGGCTGACGGTGATCGACCTGAGCTTCAAGGAGAGGCCGGAAGACCGGATTGTGCTCATTAATCCGGAGATCATATTCCGCGAGGGCAAGCAGTACGAGGAAGAGGGATGTTTAAGCCTGCCGGAAATTCGCGAAAAAGTGTCGCGCGCGGCTAAAGTGCGAGTCCGAGCTCAGGATGTGAAGGGCAAATGGTTTGAGATTGAAGGCGAAGAGCTTCTGGCTCGCGCTTTTCAACATGAGATTGACCACCTTGACGGGATTTTGTTTTTTCGCCGCGTGAGCGCATTGAAGCGGGACCTGATCCTGCGGAAGATTCGCAAAATGCAGAAAGCCGGCGAGTGGTAATCACTCAGCCATCGGCCATTGGGGATTAGGAATTTGAAGATCGTATTTTGCGGCACCCCGTCGTTTGCGGTCCCTGCTTTGAAGGTGGTTCTGCGCGCGGGTCACGAGGTGCCTCTGGTGGTTACCCAGCCTGATCGTCCGAGCGGTCGCGGGATGGTTATGATCGCTCCTCCGGTGAAAGAGGCCGCGCTCGCGGCGAAGCTGCCGGTGATTCAGCCGGAGAAAATCAAAAAAAATGCAGAGTTTCGGGCGCAACTGGAGAGCATTGCGCCGGATGTGATTCTTGTTGTTGCTTACGGGCGCATTATCCCGAAGTGGATGCTGGACCTGCCTCACTTTGGGAATCTGAATCTGCACGCTTCGCTTCTGCCAAAGTATCGCGGAGCCGCGCCGATCCAATGGGCTGTCGCGAATGGCGAGCCGGAGACCGGCGTTACTATAATGCGGCTGGATGAAGGGCTGGATACGGGAGAGATTCTAATGCAACGCACAGTGGCGCTTGCTCCGGACCAGACGTCCACAGATGTGTTTCCGCGGCTGGCGGAGATGGGCGCAGCCTTAATGGCAGAAACACTGGAGGGACTGGCACATGGTTCGATTACGCCAGTGAAGCAGAACGATGCGCTCGCGACGTATGCTCCTATTTTGAAGCGGGACGACGGGCGCATGGATTTTTCCCAGGCGGCAATGACAATTTACAACCGCTGGCGCGGATTTCAGCCGTGGCCGGGCGCGTGGACGATGCTGAACGGCAAGAAGCTTGTCGCGCACAGGCTGATGCCGCTCGATGCCGGCTCAATTGCGGGCGGACCGGATGAACCGGGCGCAATGCGTGTGGAGCAGAGCCGGGTATTTGTGCGGTGCGGCGAAGGGACGTGGCTGGAGCTGGTGGAAGTGCAACTTGAGGGTAAGAAGCGCATGCCGGCGGCGGATTTTCTACGCGGTCATGCGCTGCAGACAGGCGACAGGCTGGGCGGATGAGTGCTCCGGCGATCGCTCCGGCGCGTTCGGCGGCGTTTGAAATTCTCCTGAAGATCGCGGCGACGGATGCGCACAGTGATGAACTGCTGCGCTCGCGCGAGGTGGACGCGCTTTCAGTACAGGATCGCGCTCTCGCAACTACCCTCGTCCTCGGCACATTACGCTGGCAGCTGAAACTGGATGCGCAGATTCGCATGCTGCTGGCGCGTCCACGGGCGAGGCTTGCGCCGGCCGTTGAAACGGCACTGCGCATGGGCGCATTTCAGCTTTTGTATCTGGACCGGATTCCGGCACATGCTGCCATTGGCGAGAGCGTGGAGTTGACCAAGCGAGCAGGGGAGACGTTTGCCGCGGGAATGGTGAATGCGGTGCTGCGCAAACTGGATCGACAGCCACATCTGGTTGCTGAGGACGAGCCGATTGCGGATACATTCGCGCACCCGCGCTGGATGGTGGAGCGGTGGGAACGCTTTTACGGGCGCGATGCTGCGCGCGCCATCTGCTCCTTTGATCAGGAGCCTTCGGCGGTTTGCTTGCGACTGATTCATCCCGATGCGGAACAGGCTTTGGCAGACGAAGATATAGAACTGACGCCGGACGAATTTCTTACTGCGGCGCGTCGCGTACTGCGCGGGGATGTGGTGCGCAGCGAGGCGTTCCGGCGGGGATGGGTGCGGATTCAGGACGAGGGATCGCAATTGATCGCCGAACTGGCGGGACATGGCGCAAACATTCTGGACACCTGCGCGGCTCCGGGCGGGAAGACCGCGATTCTGGCTGAACGAAATCCAAGCTCCACAATTCTGGCAATGGATGTGAGTCAGCGAAGGCTGGATGCGATGAGACGGAATTTCGCCCATGAGCGCGTGCGATTTGCGGTACAGGACGCCACCGCTATGCAACTCGCGCCGGAATACGACCTGATTCTTTGCGACGTGCCCTGCACGGGGACGGGAACAATCGGGCGGAATCCCGAGATTCGTTTCCGGGTGAACGAAGAGGAGATTGCGCGGCATCACGCGCGGCAGGTAAAGATTCTATCGTGCGCCCTGGAGGGGCTTACGCACGGTGGACGGCTGCTTTATTCAACCTGCTCGCTTGAGCCGGAAGAGAACGAAGCCGTGGTTTCAGAGTGCTGTGCGCGATCACGCGGTTTTCACGTGATTCCGCTCGATGAGGATGTCTCGAGGCTGGAACGGGAGGGAGCGATTCACGCGAAGGGCGCCGCGAAGTTGAGAGGGTCTGCGCTGCGCGGCGGCTTTCTGCGGACCTTACCGGGCTTACATGGCTGCGATGGTTTTTATGCGGCGCTTATTGCTCGACGGTAAGCTCGATGGGCGTTGAGGAGTCGACGCGTTGGCCGGGCTGAGGATTCTGGCCCACGACGCTGCCGATTGGGATCACCGGCTGTATTGGCTGCGTGGACGCGGTGCTGGCAACAGGTGGAATCGACGGTGACTGCTCGTTTATGGGCGCGAGCTTCAGCCCGGCGCGAGCGACGGCGAGCGCGGCGGCGGGAAACATTTGTCCGGTGAGATCGGGCATGACAAAGGCCGGACTGGTTGCGACAGGCGGCGCGGCGATGAGCAGGCTTACATAGGGGCGCGCCACCCCCGCCGCTCCGGGCGCGGGGTTTTGCGCGATGACTGAACCCTCGGGTGCGTAGGCCCAGGGCATCTCCGCAATCGAGCCAATCTCCAGTGCGGCGCGGCGAATCTGAATGGAAGCAACCCGTTGGTCGAGGCCCATGAGATTCGGGATGGCGATGCGCTGCGGTCCCAGGCTCTCGATCAGGCGCACATGCCACTCGCGGCGCACAATGGTCCCGGGCACGGGCGACTGGCCGACAATATGCCCGGCGGGAATGTCTATGCTGTAAAAGTGACTGTCCACGCTGAGATTGAGGCCCAGGGACGCAGCCTGGTTGGTGGCTTCGGCCACGGTGAGGTCTTTGAAGCTGGGAACCGTGACTTCAGCTCCATGGATCGCAAAGTGCATCGTAACGATGGCCGAGATCATGGCCAGCGCGGCGAGCATGAGCAGGATGAGTCCGAATTGAAACGCACGCAACATTTCTAAAGGCGTATTTGCCGGAGTTGTCTTATTCAGCGTACTCGATGGAGTATTCGATTTCAGCGGTTTTCTCCAGCATCTTAGAAACGGAACAGTACTTATTCTTGGACAGAGCGACGGCGTCCTCTGCCGCTTTGATCGCAACCTTGCCGCGAATGCGATAGGTGAGACGAATCCGGGTAAAAACACGCGGAGCTTCCGTCGACTGTTCCGCGTCCGCGGAGACGGTGAGGCCGGTGACAGGTTCGCGTTTTTTCTGAAGAATGCTGACGACATCGACCGATGTGCAGGCACAGAGCGCGGCAAGCACGGCTTCCATGGGGCTGGGCCCCGCGGTGTGTTCCGGGGTTGTGTCAAAGGTGATGGCTCGACCGCTCTGGGTGCGGCCCTCGAAGAGCATTCCCTGTTTCCACTCAACGCTGGCGATCATGGCTCTCCTTCAGTGGCGGTTGTCGGTTGCGGGTTCGGGATGAATAAGAACGCGGTTTACCTCGGGGCACTCCAGTTTAAAGCGATCTTCCAGCCCGGTAATGATCTCGTGGACCTGCTGCATGGGCAGATCGTCGGGGAGAGTGCAATGGCAGGAGACCTGAACCTTGTCGCCGATGCGCCCGGTCACAACCTTGTGAATGTCAAGAATGTCGGGAACGGTTGAGGCCGCGTGCCGCAGATGCGCTTCAAGGGTGCGGTCGTGCTCGAGGATCTGCGGGCTTTCAATGGTCGCCGGCTCATTTTCGATATGGGTGAGAACTTCGGTGACCTGCGGCAGCTCGCGGCGAATCTCGTCTTCAATACGGCGCACAAAACGATGCGCATGGCTGAGGGTAAGGTTCTCATTCACTTCGAGATGCTGCTCCACGTGCAGCCGATCCCCGATGGACTGCACGCTCACGTCATGGAGCATGACATTGTTGCGCGACGCTACGGCACGAATCTTGTCGAAGATGCTTTCGGCGAGCGTGGAGCGGGGAACGGTGTGGATGACGACGTCTGCTCCAGGAAGCACGCGATGCACAGCGCCAGTCGCCTCGCGCACCAGGTCCTCGGCGCGCTGAAAGGAGAGCTGGCGTGATAGCGAGAGGGTAAAGTCGGCAAAATACTTGCTTCCTGCGCGCCGCATTCGCGCCTGATCGATGGAAAGAACTCCTTCCGTATTCTGCAGTTCGGCAAGAACCCGGCGTCGCGTCTCCGGAGCCACGGAATCGGTGAGCGCGCCTACCGTTCTCCAGGCCAGACGCCACCCGAAATGCAGGATGAGGATGGCGACGACGATGGCGGCGATGGGATCAGCGAAGCGTAGCCAGGGAATGTTGAGAATGGAACCGGTCCATGCAGCGCACAGGCCGAGGAAGACAGCGGCGCTGGACCAGATGTCGGATGCGAAGTGGAAGGCATCTGCAGCCAGGGCATCGCTCTGGTAGCGCGTAGCCACGGCCTTGAGTTGGCGGGAACGCCAGAAATCCACAGCCATGGAGAGTGCAAGAACGAGCAGCGGCCATACGCTGTAACGCAGAGTTGTGGGTTTGATGAAGATGCGGATAATCGCTTCCGCCGTGATCCAGACGCTTGAGGCCAGCATGAGAAAGGTCTCAATAAACGCCGATAGATTTTCCACTTTGGCATGGCCGTAGGGATGATCTTCGTCCGCGGGCTTGTCGGAAACGCGCACAGAGACCAAGGTGAGCATGGCTCCGGCGAGATCGATGCCGGAGTGAGCGGCGTCCGACAGCATGCCGAGAGAACCGGTGAGCAGGCCCACGATGAGCTTGAGCACGGCCATGACTCCTGCGGCGGCAAGTGACAGCGCGGCCGCAAGCTTCTTTTCAGAAGTGGCAGTGGGTACCGGCTTTTGCACGATGACCTGGTCCATGGCAACCTTCAGCGTACACTTGGCGGCGTCCAAACCGCCATAGGACCGCTAAGCTCTGACGCCGCGATACTGTCCTGCGATTCCGAAGGTGTAGGGTGTCCAGGAAACTTCAGTAAAGCCGGCTCTTTGCATGAGGGCAACCATCTCCGGCGGTGACGGAAAGCGCTGAACGGAAGCGGGCAGATAGCTATAGGCGCTTCCCATACTGGAAAGTCGAGCGCCGATGGCCGGCAGGATTCGGCGAAAGTAGAAGGCATAGAGCTTACCCACGCTGCCGCCCGGTTCGCTGAAGTCGAGGATGCCGAGCTCGCCCCCGGGCCTGAGTACACGATGGAACTCGCGCAGCCCGGACTCGTAATTCGCGAGATTGCGGAAGCCAAAAGCGGTCGTGATGAGGTCGAGGCTGCTATCGGGCACAGGCAGATGAAGCGCATCGGCTTCGACGGCAACAGCATTGCGGCTTCGGAATTTTTCGGCCCCGCGAGCGAGCATGGCGTGGGAAAAGTCAGCTGCAAGGATGGGTTTTGCTGCCGGCGGACGATGGCGGAGGAGGGCCAGAGTCATGTCTCCCGTACCGCAGCAGATGTCGAGGATGGATGCCTGGGGCCGCGCAAGAGTGCTGCGAAAGCGGCGCGCGGCGCGATTCCACCAAACGCGGTCGATATTGCAGGAGAGCACGTGGTTCAGCAGGTCGTAGCGTGGTGCGATGCTGTCGAACATCTGTCGCACGGCGGCGGCGGAGCTTTGCTCATCGGCGGTCCCGTCGGGCTGCGCTCCGGTTGCGCGCGCTCCTGTCACGCTCACCTGGCTGCCTCGCCTAAAGTCGACTCCAGGGCGGAGGTTAATTCCGCGTCCGTTACGTCTTCAACCACAACCGCTTTGCCAATGCCGGTAGTAAGAACGAAACGGCGAGTTCCAGCCCTGTGCTTCTTGTCGCGCCCCGCGGCGTCAAGCAGATCGGCAATGCGCACACGGAAGCCAGGCAACGGGCCATAGGCGCGAATGAGCTGCTCCATGCGATGTGCCTCTCTTTCGGATAACATGCCACGGGAACGGCTGACGTGGAGCGCGGCGAGCATGCCCCAGGCGATGGCTTCCCCGTGCAGAAGCTTCTTATAGCCGGTCACAGCTTCCATGGCGTGGCCGAGGGTGTGTCCAAAGTTGAGGATCATACGCAAGCCGGACTCGCGCTCGTCGATGCCGACGACCTCGGCCTTCATGGCGACCGATGCCGAGACAACGCGCTTGAGCGCGGTGGCGTCGCAGGCGAGGATGCTCTCGCGATGTTGCTCAAGATAGCGGAAGAGGCTGGGGTCGCGGATGATTCCGGCTTTGACGCTCTCGAAAAGTCCGGCACGCAGCTCGCGCGGCGGCAGCGTTTCGAGTACATTCACGTCGGCGAAGACGGAGAGCGGGTGATGAAAGCTGCCGATGAGATTTTTGCCGGTGGCAAGATTCACTCCTGTTTTGCCGCCGACAGAAGAATCGACCTGCGCAAGCAGCGTGGTAGGAATCTGGATGTAAGGGATCCCGCGCATGTAGATTGCGGCCAGAAACCCGCCTGTATCGCCGACGATGCCGCCTCCAAATGCGATGAGCACGGAAGAGCGGTCCGCGCCTGCCGCGGAGAGTTCAGTCGCGAGGCGCTCGACATTTGTCAGGCGCTTGTGCTGCTCGCCGGGAGCAAGAAAAAGAACCGTGGGAGCCTGATCTTTGGTGAAGGAAGATACAAACTCCCTGCCCCAGAGCGACCAGATGACGGGCGAGGTAACAACGAAGACACGCGATCCTGGCTTGCCAGTGATGTTGCGCAAATGGCGGCCGATCTTAGAGACAAGATTCGAGCCGACATGCACAGGATAGCTGGCCGAGGCTGTTTTGACGTGGATTGTACTCACGATGATCTCATCGTATCGGACTCTGCCACCGCCATGCATCTTTGGAGATGCGGGGACCACCTTCGCTCGCGGTCAGCTATGGCTTCATTGGTTGCGGCGCCTTGGGAACAGAATCTTCATACTGCGGCCAATGGCTTACCAGCTCGTTCACTATCACGTGTCCCACTCTGTATGCGTTCTCGAGAGAAGGCAAGTAGGCGGCGTATCTATCTGTGCGCTGCATGGCCAGACTAGTGGCAGCGTCCATGCCATTTGGCTGCTGGTCAAAGTTGCTGACCGTTCGCAGCACCATCACGCGCAGCCAGTCCACGCGGCCCGCGTTGGCGAGGAACTGCAGCGACTGGAGCGCCCCCGAGTCTTCCATCGCCGTTGTAGCAAACACGCCTTTTCCGCCGGTGAAATAGGGTACCCACCGGGCCGCCCACGCATCCATCAGCTTGCCGTGCCAGTAGGTCGAGGCCGAGAGCTCGTCGCCCAGCGTTACAAACGGAGGCCGGTTCGCCGCTTCGCCATCGAAACTGCTGCGCGCTGCCTTCAATTGTGGAATATCCTCGAGCGGCGTTGCGCGCGTCATATCGAACGCCCAATTCGCAAGCTCCTGGTTGAGCGCATACACCTGCCCGGCCATTGGCTTAACAGGTTCCTCGAATGGGCGATTCTTTCCGAATGGCACGTAGCCCGTGCTCCAGTCCTTCGGTATCTCTCTGGGGTCAATCTCATAAGCCAAATCGCCGTCCACGACCCATCGCGCCCACGCCGCGGAACCGCGCGATATCTGTTGAGGGTTGCCGCCGGCAATGGCTGCGATGAGCCAGTAAGCATGGCTCAAATCGAAGCGGGGATCGAGCCCCAGCGCCATGATTGTTGCCGCAGCGTGCGAAGCTCCCACGCCGGTTACAATCGCCATTTCGCCGTCGCCGTTCATGCGCACCGCATGGTAGCCCGCGGGTAGTGGATAGATTTGGTTCAGGTGATCGAGTTCCACCCAATGCTGCAGCTCGCCGGGCACGTCGCCCGTGTCATTGCCCACCTCGAACGTGGTCACCACAACGACCTTTACCGAGATCGGGCGCGGCGGGGCCTGAGCCATGGCAGCCAGTGGAATTACTAAAAGAATGGGAAGAAGAAAGCGCGCGGGAGCCGTCATTGATTGCGATACTACCCGAGAAACGGCGAAGAAGATGCGCCTTTTAAGCCGGCCCTCACCGCATCTTTTGGCTTTGCGCGGAGTCTAAATGTGGTTATTTGCAGTTTTGGCAGAGCGATTCTGCGGTAGCTGAAGTGGTTATGTGCAGCAATCGCGGAAATGCTATAGCCTCAGATTTTATGGCAGTCGTCAGAGAAACCGATTATCTGATTGTGGGCGCGGGGATTGCGGGCCTGCGCGCAGCAATCGAGTTGTGCGAGTCGGGCCGCGTGCTGGTGGTCACCAAAGAGGCGCTGGGCGAATCCAACACGAACTACGCGCAGGGTGGAATTGCTGTCGCCATGGGCGGCGAAGAAGATGTATCGCTGCATCTGGAGGACACGGTGCGCGCGGGCGATGGTCTGGTGGAGCGCGAAGCTGCGCGCGTGCTGGTGGAAGAGGGCCCGCTGCGCGTGGAGGAGTTGCTGCGGTGGGGAACGGGCTTTGATCGAGAGAACGGCAGGCTAATGCGGACGCGCGAAGGCGCGCATAGCCGCAATCGCATCCTGCACGCGAACGGCGATGCAACTGGAGCGGAAATTGGGCGATCGCTGCTCGCCCATGCGCGCGCGCAGAAAGGCATTACTCTGCTGGAGTGGACGACGACTGTCGATTTAATCGTCGAGGATGGCGTCGTAGTGGGCGCGGTGCTGCTCGATGCAGCGGGAGAACTCATTGCCGTTCGTGCTCGCGCGGTGTTACTGGCCAGCGGGGGCGCCGGACAGGTTTACAGCGATACGACGAATCCGGCCGTAGCCACCGGGGACGGCATTGCGATGGCCTGGCGCGCGGGCGCTGAAATCTCAGACATGGAGTTTTATCAGTTTCATCCGACAGCTCTGAGCCTGCCCGGTGTGCCGCGTTTCCTTTTGTCGGAGGCGCTGCGCGGCGAGGGCGCGTATCTTCGCGATGCGCGCGGCGAGCGGTTTATGGAGCGCTATCATCCTCTCCTGGAGCTGGCTCCTCGGGACGTGGTGGCGCGGGCGATTACACGTGAAGGTTTGAGCGTGGACGGTGCTCCGCTTCCGGTTTTTCTCGACATGCGTCACGTCACAGGGATCGACCTGCATAAGCGATTTCCCGGAATCTCCGGATTTCTTGCGCAGCATGGACTGGAGCTGTCGCGGGATCTGATTCCCGTGCGTCCGGCGGCGCACTATCTGATGGGTGGCGTGCGAACCGATGTGGATGGCCGCACCTCACTGCCGCGCCTCTACGCTGCCGGCGAGGTTGCATGCACGGGCGTGCATGGCGCGAACCGGCTGGCCAGCAACTCGCTGCTGGAGGGGCTGGTGTTTGGTGCGCGCGCGGCTTCGGTGATGCGCGAAGCTGACGCAGCTCCTGCTGGCCGCGTAGAAGCGATGCGTGGATTTGCCGCTGCGCCGGCGGCGGACGAGGCCGAAATGCTGAAAGACCTCCAACAGCGGATGTGGCAGGACGCCGGTTTGCTGCGCGATGCCGCCGGATTGTCGGCAATGCAAGCGGAATTGGAGCGGCTGCGCGCCGTTCCCGCTGCGGAGCGGGCTTCGTTGGAGCTTGGAAACCTTCACGCTGTGGCCGAGCTCATTGTGCTTTCGGCGCTGGCGCGCGAAGAGAGCCGCGGAGCTCATTACCGGAATGATTTTTCGAAGCGTGACGATGTGCACTTTGCCAGGCACTCTGTCGTGCGGGGCGCAGAAGTCACCTTTGGAGCTGTTCCGCAGGCCGCTTTGGCCCGGTGAAGAGGCTGGAAATTGCGAAAGCCGCCAGCACCAGAGCGATGAAGGCCAGCGACCACGTCACCGGAATTTGAATCCAGTGGTTCAGCAGCATCTTGACCGCCACGAAGGCAAGGATCAGGGCCAATCCATAGTGAAGCAGGCGCAGGCGGTCCATGGCGCTCGACAGGGAGAAATAAAGTGAACGCAGGCCGAGAATCGCAAAGATATTCGACGTGTAGACGATGAAGGTGTCGCGCGTAATTGCGAGGACCGCCGGGACCGAGTCCAGTGCGAAGACCAGATCGGTGGCTTCAACCGCTAGCACGATGAGCAGAAATGAAGAAAGCGTGAGCGGTGCGTTGCCGGCGCGGTTCATAAACCATCGCGCAGGCCCCGACCGAGTGCTTTCGCCCGGTTTATGACGCGCCAGGCGGATGGCGGCGACGAGCAGAAATGCTCCAAAGACGTATTCGATCCACCGGAAGTGAGCCAGCAGCGACGCCCCAACGAAGATAAAGGCTCCGCGCATGACGATGGCGCCGAGCACTCCCCAAAGCAAAACGCTCCGCTGCTGCTCGATATCCAGTTGCAGCGAGCGAAAAATGAGCAGGAAGACAAAAAGGTTGTCGATGCTGAGCGAGGCTTCGACCAGGTAGCCGGAGAGAAATTCGAGTCCGCGTTGCTTGCCCTGAGTATGGGAGACGAAGAGCGCGAAACAGAAAGCAAGGGCTGCCAGAATTGCAGTCCAGCCCCACGCCGTGCGAATCGAGGGACGGTAGCGCTGCAGGACGCCCAGATCGACGAAAAGCAGGACGGCCACGATTACGTGAAAGGCGATCCAGTAACCCGGAGATGCTCCCGCGAACATGATTGGTAATTTAATTCCTCAGGCCTGAGCTTCCTTCTTTTTTCTGCGGCGCGCTGGATGAACCATATAGGAGACGGCGATGCTGATGAAGTAGAGGCAGAGCAGCGGAGTCGCAAAAACGCACATGGTCAATGGGTCCGGCGTTGGCGTGATGATTGCCGCGATCACAAAAATAATCAGAATCGCAAAGCGCAGGTTCTTCCATAAAAAGCGCGGGCTCACGATGCCGAAGAGCGACAGAAAGAAGACGAGGATGGGCAATTCAAATGCGACCCCCAGCCCGAGAATCACAGTCAGGAAGAGATTCGTATACTCATTGACTTCAATGAGCGGGCGAAACTGGCGGCTGAAGCCGAAGAGAAAGTCGAGCGAATTAGGAAAAACCCAGCGATATCCAAAATAAGCGCCGGCAAGGAAGAGAGTGATGGTGGCCGCCATGAAAGGCATGACATAGCGTTTTTCATTCTGGTAGAGACCCGGTGAGATGAACAGCCAAACCTGATAGAGCACAAACGGCGATGCGATGATGCAGCCGGCCATGAAGCTGATCTTCAGATACATATTGAAGCCGTCGACCGGGTTGTGAATGATGAGCTGGGTCGGCAGGTTGTGTTTGTGCAGTGCGTAGGTAATGGGCGCCTGCATCAGCTGGTAGATCTTCTCGTGAAACCCCCATGCGACGGCAAAGCCGATAACCAGGTAGACGGCGGAATGGATCAGGCGGCGGCGCAGCTCCTCCAGGTGTTCCAGGAGACTCATCCCCGGGAGTTCGGCGCGTTGGCTTACAGCAGACCGCGCACGGTCGAGCATGTCATCCATGGTTTGCTGTGGCCTGCGCGTTCTCTGGCTCCGAGTCTACGTGGGTGCCGGAATGGGTGGCGGTTCCATTGTTTTCCGAAGCAAGCGCCTCAGCGTAGGCCGGGTGCGGGTCCACGGCTGCGGCCTCGAGCAGTTCAGGCGAGGCTATCGGTACATGGGGCCGGTCTCTGCTGACGATTTCACCGATGGAGGGTGGAAGAATGACCGGCTCCAGCGGCCCATCCGCGGAAACGTCGAGTACGGGAGTATGGTCGGGTGCAGCCAGTGCGGGGGCCTGGGCGGTCGCGGCTTCCAGCTTCTTCTGCCTTTCCTGCTGCTCCATGGTGCGCAACTCTTCTTCGATCTGCGCTTTGAACTCATTGGAGGCACGCCGGAACTCCACCATCAGCTTGCCGATCTGTCGCGCGATCTCCGGCAGCTTCTTCGGGCCGAAGAGGATGAGGGCGAGCAGAAGGATCAATGTGTAGTCGGTGAAGTGCATTAATTTTCATGATACCCGCGCGGTTGCCGGGTCACAAACGGAGCGGTGTCATTTCCGGAACGATGCAGACGGGCATTTGGATGGACCGCCTCGACCCTATGTGAATGATTACAGTTGTATTAAACTTGTTGCAGTGGAATGCCTTATGGCGGCTGGTTTTTGTGACCAATTGCTGTCAGGCGCATCCAAATAGTTAAGCGAGTTGCAACATCCCCGCCGGTTGGGCGGCGCAAGCCGCAGCGAATCGACTGCAACTCCGGAATTGCTTTCAACATCCCCGTCCGGAATTTACGGACTGAAGGCGGAAACGAAGTGAGCGTACTCGAAGAAGAGGTTGTTGCATCGGCGTCTGTTGAGGAACAGCAGAGCTGCTCCCTTGATAACTACCTGGCAATGCCCGACCACACGATGGACGAGCGGATTGCCGCAGCGCGGCACCAGCTGGGCAAGAGCACCATTCTGCTCGGGCACCACTATCAGCGCGATGAAGTGATTCGTTTTGCCGACTATACCGGTGACTCCTACAAGCTTTCGAAGATTGCCGCCGGGACGGAGGCGGAATATCTGGTGTTCTGCGGCGTGCATTTTATGGCTGAGAGCGCGGATGTGCTGGGGCGAGAGGAGCAGAAGGTCATTCTGCCCGACCTGAACGCGGGCTGCTCCATGGCCGACATGGCCGAGATTGGCCAGGTGGAGGCATGCTGGGATACGCTGCTCGACGCTGGGATTCGTCCGGATGAGATCCTGCCGCTGACCTACATGAACTCGACAGCAGCGATCAAGGCTTTCTGCGGCGAGCGCGGCGGACTGGTCTGCACCTCATCGAATGCGCGCCGGGCCTTTGAGTGGGCGTTTGCGCGCGCAGAAAAGGTCCTGTTTCTGCCTGACCAGCACCTCGGCCGCAACACTGCCTTCGCCATGGGGATTCCTCTGGAACAGATGGTGGTCTTCGATCCTTACCAGATCAACGGTGGCATCACGCGGGCGCGCCTGAAGGCCGCGAAGATCATTCTGTGGAAGGGGCACTGCTCGGTGCATCAGCGGTTTTTGCCGCAGCACGTGGACAAAGTTCGCGCGAAGTATCCGGGCATTCATGTGATTGTGCATCCGGAGTGCCGCTGGGAGGTCTGCCAGAAGGCGGACGCTCTGGGTTCGACGGAACGGCTGATTCAGCTTGTCTCGGACGCGCCTGAGGGGTCGATGTTTGCCATCGGCACAGAGATTCATCTGGTCAACCGGCTCGCGAAAGAGTTTGCGCCCAGGGGCAAGCGGATTATCACTTTGGACGACACGGGCTGCCTGTGCACAACGATGTACCGCATCAGCCCACAGCATCTGGCCTGGGCGCTTGAGAACCTAGTCGAGGGCCGCGTGGTGAACCAGATCAAGGTGCGCGACGATGTGAAATACTGGGCGCGTGTGGCGCTTGACCGCATGCTGGAGATTCGCGTCTAAGATGGATTTTGAGCTCAAACACTTCACGCTCGACGAGGCGCAGTTGCTGCTTCCGGTGCTGGAGACTCTGCTGAAGCGCGCCATTGAAGCGAAGCGCGCGGCGGAAGAGATTGAAGAAAAGATGCAGGCGTTGAGCCGCAAGATTTTTCTTGCCGGCGGCATGTTTCTTGATGTGGAGCGCGTGCGCCGTCGGCGCGCGGCTCATGAAGCAAACACGCAGCAGGCAAAGGACGCGCTGGCCGAAATCGACGCGATCGGCGTGCAGGTCAAAGACCTTGACACTGGCCTGCTGGACTTTCCCTGCCTGATCGACGGCGAGACGGTTCTGCTGTGCTGGAAAATGGGTGAGAGCCGGATCGAGTTCTGGCATACCCTGGACACGGGTTTTCGCGGCCGCCAGCCACTGGACGCGCGATTTATGAAAAAGGCCGACAAGAATAACCCTGAGATTTCGAATTGAGTTGCCGGATTGCGACGAGCCGTGCCGCTTAGTGCATTCTTTTTCGGGCCTTATCAGGCCGCACATAGCAACACGCGGCCCTTTTTGCTGCTGTGAACATTTCTTCCTGCTGGTGCGTCTGTTCTGTTGCCGGGGAGGTAGTCCGCCACAGCTCGCTTATTCGAGCGACAGGCAGCCCGCCCAGGTGATATCAAGAGATACGGTCCTTGTGAGGCAGATGAGAATGCAGGCACGCGCAACCTTTCCCCGAATCCTCTATGTATCTCTTATGCTTTGCACCGGACTTTCCCTTGCGGGATGCGGCCAGTTCTTTGTTCCGGAGACTACGAATCCGACCGGCAGCGGGGACTATTTCTACGTCGCCAACACGACGACGACTTCGGTCACCGGCTTTTCTGTCGGCACCACCAATCTTACGAATACCTCCAACTCTCCTTATTCCCTGGGCGTTGCTCCAAGCGGACTCGCAGTGACGCCGAGCGGAAGCTACATTTATGTGGCTACGCTTGCCGGTGCCATCTACGGATACTCGGTTGGCAATGGAGGCGTTCTGACCCTTCTGAACAGCGGCAGCCCTCTGGTTACCGGAATCAGCCCGGTGGCCGTTGCGGTCGATCCCTCGGGCAAATGGCTGCTTGCCGTTGACCTTACCCCGGCAGCGTATGTTTTTGCGATCAATTCGAGCACGGGTGGATTGACCCAGCAGGGAAACTCAGTGACTCTGGATGCCGGGGCTCCGAACCATATCGTCTTTACGCCGAATAACAGCCTGGTTTACATCTCGCTGGGCACAGGCGGCGTGGATATCTGCGCCTTCAGCTCGGGCAGCGGCGTTCTGGTAAAAACCAACCAGATTCTGAAGCCCAAGGCTACAAACAACGCGGATCAGGGACTGGCGGTCGATCCCGCGAGCAAGTACCTCTTTGTCGCCGAGACGGGAGTGAACGGCGTGCGTGTGCTCTCCATTGCGACCACAGGCGCGCTGACCGAGCTTACCGGCTCGCCATACTCGACCGGCCTGGGGCCGTCGGGGGTTATCGTGGATTCCACGGGGAGCTATGTCTATGTGGCTAACCGGACCGATGGAACGGTGAGCGCCTTTACGCTCGCGACTACAGGCAGCCTGACAGCAATCACCGGCTCGCCATTTTCGACCGGAACACAGCCGACTGATCTTACGGAAGACACTGCTGACAAAACCCATATCGGCGTTGCGTGTACGGGCGGAACGCCGGACTTCCAGGTGTTCACGATCGGAAGTTCAACGAGCACAACGCCGGGTGCACTGACCAGCTTTGCAAGCTCGACGGCAAGCAGTCCCACGGGCGCGTTTGCTGTGGTGGCGGCGGATTAGGGCGGATTTACTTATTACCGATCTTCATAAACCACTCATTTTATGAGATTTTTGGAGATGTCCTTCCTCGTACGTCTTCCTTTTAAAGGCATGTAAGGGCTTGACGGAGAACAGCTGGAGGACGAAACGCCTGGCTGTTCATTTCCGTACCTCACTGTTCGGTTTCGGACATGGGCGACGGCGATTTCTTCGTTGAAAATCCCGCAAACCGCTGGATTTGCAAGCAAAATGAAGCCGGGTGGCGTGGCAATTTACGTGCTCTTGAGATCGAGTTGCTCCAGAGTACGCTCAGGAGGGCCGCATGCATTCTGTGTGGCAGGATTTGCGTTACGCGTTTCGCCAGCTTGCCGGGAGTCTCGGCTTCACGCTCACCGCTCTGCTGTCTCTGGCATGCGGGATCGCAGCGACCACCGCCGTATTCAGCGTTGTCTGGGCGGTTGTGGTGCAGCCCTACCCATACGCCGCTCCGGACCGCATGGCCCACCTGGCGATCGGCGATTTTAGTTCTTCGGGCAGATACAACGGTTTCGGCATTACGGTGACGCAGTGGCAGCAGATGCGAACCGTTCCGGCAATTGAAGATTCGATTCTTACCCGGTCGGACAATCTGACGGTCACCGGTGAGGATCTGCCAGAGGACGTGCAGACCAGCTACATGACCTCCAATGCTTTTCAGTTTTTCGGCGTGCCTGCTGCGCTGGGCCGAGGTTTGATGCCGTCGGACGCCGTGGGCAGCCAGGAGCCGCAGCCGGTGGTTGTCCTAGGCTACGCGTTCTGGCAGCGCCACTACCAGGGCGATCCGGGGGTAATCGGCAAGACCATCGAGCTGGCGCGAAAGCCCTACACGATCGTTGGCGTAGCTGCCCGTCGCTTTACCTGGAATGACGCGGACGTGTACCTGCCGATGAAGTTGACCGCGGGTGACGACCCCTGCACGGTGGAAGTGCGTTTGCGACCCGGCGTATCCCATAAAGTGGCGGCTGAGGAGCTGCAGCCGCTGATCAAGGAATTTGAGCAGCAGATTCCGCAGTATTATCCGCCCAATCCCGGTCCGCTGCGTGTGATCGGTTTGAACGAGCAGTTCATCAAGGCGATCGGGCCGACGCTCGGCATGCTTTTCGGAGCGGTTGCTCTGCTGTTGGCGATCGGCTGCGGCAATGTTTCGATCTTGCTGCTGGCGCGCGGGACGGCGCGTCAGCATGAGTTCGCTCTGCGATCCGCGATCGGTGCATCGCGCGCGCGCATCATTCGCCAACTGCTGACCGAATCGCTGCTGCTGGCCCTTACCGGTGCGGCTCTCGGAATCATGCTCAGTTATCGTCTGGTGGCGCTCATTGTGCGATTGATGCCGGAGGGCGCTTTTCCGCATGAGGCATCGATTCAGGTCAGCCTTCCCGCCCTGCTGTTCTGCGTCCTCATAAGTTTGATCACGGGGATTCTGTTCGGGCTCTCGCCAGCGCTGCGCTTATCACGGCTGGATGTGCGCGACGCGATGCAGTCGGGCTCGCGCCGAATTGCCGGAAAAATCGCCGGACGCACCGCTCACCATCTGCTGATAGGCGGACAAGTCGCGCTCACTCTGGTTCTGCTGACCGTCTCGATGATGGCGATAGGGGCCTTCGTCAAACTGGCCCGCAGAGCGCTTGGTTATGACCCGCACAACGTGATGTCGGTGGGGATTCCGCTGAGGGCAAACATTTACGGCAACATCCAGCGGCGCGCCGCTTTCATTGAGGCGCTGCGGGACAAAGTGTCGACGGTGCGCGGAGTGCAGGCGGTTGCGGTGTCGACGAATGCCACGCCCCCATCGAACGGTTTTTCCGTGCCGGTGCAGGTTCCGGGCAGCTCCGGTACTGGCCAGCAACTTGTCCGGATGAATCTGGTGGGCCCAGGATACTTCGGCCTGCTGAGGATTCCGCTGATCGAGGGGCGCGTCTGGTCGGAGGCTGAGAACCACAATGCAGCCAAGGTCTGCGTGGTGAACCAGGCCTTCGCGCGCAGATACTTTCCGCACGGGGACGCCATTGGGCACTCGCTGCGCAGCCCGGAGATGTTCGCCGCGCATCCGCCGCAGATTGTCACTGCGGAAGGCGCAGACGGGCCGCTGCTGATCATTGGCATTGCCGCCGACAAACTGGACGATGGGCTGAACAAACCCGTTCAGCCGGAGGCATTCGTGCCATTCACACTCGGGATAGGGGAGTATACGCAGCTGCTCGTTCGTACGGAGGGTCCGCCACTCGCATTGCTGCATTCCATCGGAGTAGCAGTTGCCTCGGTCGATCGCGACCAGCAGATCAGCGGGCAGGTGCGGGACCTGGAGCAGTGGATCAGCACGCAACCTGAATACGCGCAGGGGCAGCTTGTCTCCTGGTTGTTTGGGGGCTTTGCCGCAATGGCCCTGCTGCTGGCCGCGGTGGGCCTGTATAGCGTCGTCACGTATACGGTAGCGCAACGTACCAATGAGTTTGGAATACGGATGGCACTTGGGGCGATGAGAATGGACGTGCTGCGGCTGGTGATGCGGTCATCAGCCGCGAGTGTGGGATTTGGCGCACTCGCCGGTGTGCTCGCCTCGCTGATTGCGAGACGCATGCTGGCCCATGTGGTGAACGGCGGGACCACTGGGGCAGCGTGGCCGCTTCTGATGGGGTTGCTTGTGCTGGGGATGGCAGCGCTGATTGCCAGCCTCATTCCTGCCCGCCGGGCGATGCGGATCGAGCCATTGGAGGCTCTGCGATACGAATAGAGGACCTCGGGGCTTTTGACGCGGCGGGCTGATTCGCTTAGCGTCAATGGACTCGAGAGACGAGTTGCAAGAAGCGGGAAATCAGGCGGTGACAATTCTGGTTATGGGGTGCTGACCAGCGCTGGGCCGGGTGCTATTCTCAGTTCTGAAGGTCATGTCTTCTTCTTTCCTGCTCCGTTTCCGCCGTTGCTTCGCCTATCTGCTGCTGCCGTTGGCTTTATCCGGGTCAGCTTTTCTCGGATGCGGGCGGTTTGCTCCCGTACCACATAAGGAATACGTCTACGTTTCGGCGCGGGAGATGTTCCTGCGGGACCGCTTGGCACCGGTGTCGAATCGCGTGGCGGAGGTGAAGAACGGAGAACGCCTGCAGGTGGTAAGCGAGGACCGCCGCTTTTACAAAGTGAAGACAGACGCGGGCGCGGTCGGGTGGATTGATGACCGAGCGGTGATCGACCAGAAGACCTATGACAAGTTCGCCGCGCTATCCAGGGAGAATGCTCACAGCCCCGTGGTGGTGACCGGGATGCTGCGCGATGAATCGAATGTGCATCTTGCTCCGGGGCGCGGAGAAGAGCATTTTTACATGCTGCCGGCGAACACGAAGCTGGAGCTGCTGATGCGCGCGTCGGTGGAGAAACCGATGCCTGCGCAGGCGGTTCCGGTTCCGCTGCCGCTGCCAAAAAAGCAGGAGTCGGCCAAGGTCAAAAAGGAAAAGAAGAAGAGGGATCCGAACGCGCCGCCGTATGTGCCACAGGGACCTCCGATGGAGGACTGGTGGCTGGTGCGGGGTCCGCAGGGGCAGACTGGCTGGGTGCTGTCGCGGATGATCGACATCAACATTCCGCAGGAGCTGAACGGGCTGGCCGGGGAACAAAGATACATAGGAGCGTACCAGCTGCGGACGGTGGAAGATCCGAAGTCGAAGTTTCCGAATGGTCAGGCTCCGGAGTATGTGGCCGTGACGAATGCCTGGATGGATGGGCTGCCCTATGACTTTGACCAGGTGAACGTGTTTACCTGGGACACGAAGCGGCACCGGTATGAGCTGGCGTTCCGGGACCGCGACATTGAGGGCTATCTGCCGGTGACGATCGGAAACGCTGTGTTCAATGGACAGACGGAGCCGACCTTCTCGTTCAAGGTGGCAACCGGCAATGATGTTGCGATTGACCCGGCAACGGGCGTGGCGCGGCCGGCACAGATGACGACGGAGACCTATCGGCTGGAGGGTGATCTGGTAAAGCGGGTGGGACCGCCAGAGACGCCGAAGACTGCTCCGGCGGCCGAGAAGAAGAATGGCCGCGGGTCGAGGGCAAAGGGAAGCAGGAAGCGCAGGCGGTAATTCGGAACGAAGACTGAAAGACAAGAGCCGGAGAGATTCTCCGGCTCTTGTCTTTTTGGCGGATTGGCCCTGTGATTCGGAGCTGTCGATTTATTTATTTGATAGTGCCGTTCATAGCGTTGGGGTAGAAAGCGCCGCCGGTTCCTGCTGCTCCTCCTCCATAGACGATGCTGAGGACCTGCGAGGTGGTGCGTGCGTAGGTCATGGCGTTGGCGTCGTTGTCGACGATGGTAGCGGCTCCGCTGCTGCTGGTGCCGACGCCGATGTCGTCGTTGTTCGTGCCATCGAGCTTGGCGCGGGTAGCGGCGATAGCCTGCGAGATGCCCTGCGCCGTCGCACCGGCCTGGTAGATGCGGGTACGGATGCTGGCGGCGTGGTAGGCCTCGACCCCGTGAATGCCGACGGCCTTATCAAGGTAGGTCTTGCTGGAGAGAAGGCCCGCGGCTCCCTGATAGGCGGTGACGCCTACATCCTCAAAGATGAAGGCGCCAAGGAGGAAGTTGGTCTCGCTGGCGAAGGGATCGAAGGACGAGCCCAGGCCCGCTGCCATGGCCAGAGCGTTGAAGCTGTTCAGCAAATCGATGTTGGGCTGCGCAACGGCGGAGGTCCCGAGTGCGCCGCGCAGAAAGGCGACGTGGTTCTGTTCATCCTGGGCGACTTCCATGGCGAACTGTTGCAGGAAGGGCGTAGAGAAGGGAACCATGGCATTGGCTTTGATCGTGACCGTACCGCCAGCCGTTCCGCCGCCACTTGTGGTGGAAGACGCCGGAAGGCCGGCTCCCGTGGTGGCGTAGGTGTAGAACTGCGCCTCGAGGTATTCAAGGTTGAGCGCGAAGTTGAGGATATCGGTGTCGGTTACGGTTTGCGCGGATGCGTTGCGGGCAAGCAGAGCGCCGGCCAGCGCGGCTCCGCCAAACAGAATGGCATTGCGGCGGCTGGAAGAATGCTGCTCAGGAATATTTGTCTCGTTGTTTTCCATATCCTTCTCCATGTCTCTCTCGATGTTTTTTCCCATTTCGTCCCCCTAGGTTGTCGAGGCCGTGATTGTGCCGTTAAGGCCATTGGGGAAGAAGCCTCCCTTGGAAACGACGCCCGCGGTGGCGTTGAGGTAAACGATGTGCAGCACCTGATCGGTGGTACGGTCGTACGCGATGGAGTTGGAGTCGGACGCGACGATCGTACTGCTGGAGAGGGTGGTCTCGGCGCCTCCGCCGGCGGCAGCACGCAGCGCGGATATTTTATTGGCGTAGGTGAGATAGGGGTCGCCGAGTTGCGCGATAAGAGTGCGGATTTCGCCGGCGTGGTAGGCCTCGGTGGCATAGATGCCCGCCGCGTAGCCAAGATTGGCGGCTGAGCTGAGGAGGCTTGCAGCCCCGTGATAGGCGGTGACGCCGACGTCCTCAAACACGAACGCGCCGACGAGGAAGCTGTACTGATCGGCGAAGGGGTTGAAGGTGGAACCGATGCCGGCGGCCATGGCAGCGGCGTTGAAGCTGTTGCTGAGGTCAATGGCGGGTTCATCGACGGCAAGACCGGCAAGAGCTTTGCGGAGGAAGCGCACATGGGCCAACTCATCGGCCGCGATTTCGGCTGCGTAGGCCGCAAGGGCCGGGTTCGTAAAGCTGACGGCGGATCCACCGGTCACTCCTCCGGGATTGGAGCCGACATCCGATGAGGAAAGGCCCGAGCCGGTGGTGGCGCGCAGGTAGAACTCGGCTTCAAGATATTCGAGATTCAGAGCAAAGTTGAAGATGTCTGTATCAGTAATTCCGGTGGATGGAGGGGTCCCGGAACCGGAACTGTTGGAACTGCTGCCGCCGCAGCCGGCGATGGCCAGTGCTGTGGCCGTTCCGGCGCCGGCTCCAACCCCCGCCAGAAACTTGCGGCGGGAGACCTTGTTAGCAAAGACTCTCCTGATGTGATCGTTATCCACTGTTACGCCTCTCTTGTTAAATTGAAGCTCAGTACATCAAGCAGTACGGGGCGAGCTTCGGCTTCAGATTCAGCGAATCGGAGATGAAATGATCCGATTGAACCCTTGAGCACGAAATTGCATGGATTCATTGACAGGATGAAAATTCTTGGCGTGGACAAGCGTCGGAAAACGTGGGCAGTATTTCCCAGGACGCCCGCATCCTAACGATTTACCGGGCTTTTGACGCGCCGAAAGGCCAGGTTTTTTTACTCTGAACAGCGCGCAATACGGCAGAAAGCCGGCAAGCAATTGCTTTGGGAGGCCGGTGGCTTTATTGTGGTATTACCCACATTGCGGCACCCGGGTGGTTCTGCCCGGAGGCCAGGCTTTTTGGTATTGCATCCAATTTTCGCATCACCGAAACGAGTTCGGTTTTTCGTTTCACTTACCTTATTTTGACGATGAATAAGAGCAGGAGATCGGCACATGGACAACAAGCCGGCGCAGAATATTCAGGACACCTTCCTGAATACCGTTCGCAAGGACAAGACGCCCATCACGATTTATCTGGTGAGCGGGGTCAAACTCACCGGAAAGATCCGGTCCTTCGATAAATACTCAGTGCTGCTGGAGAACAACAGCCAGGAGCAGTTGATCTTCAAGCATGCCATATCTACGGTTGTGAGCAGCCGGTCGGTGATGCACGAGGCGCATCGTCCCGCGAGCGCGGGCGTTCACGCCTCGTCCGCTGTGCACAGCGAAGAGAGCGCATAACCGCCGGATGCCGGCCATGCATGCGGCCCGGGCAAGCACGTGGATGTTGCCTGCCTGAGAATGCTATGCGTAAATTCATGCTGACGGTGGTTCCGCATTGAACCAGAACAGGCGGGAAGGCCGGCAAGGCGTCGATCGCGCGATCCTGATCGCAGTGGACTTTACGGCGCAGCGCCGTTCGCCTTCCCATGCGTCCATACGCACAGCCGTGCCGCTGCGCACCGCGGCCCAGGCGCGGGAGGCTGCGCTTGCGCGGAAGCCGTTGTCCGAGGGCAGAGAGCCGTATGCAACGGAACAGGATCCGGCAGCTTTTGAACCCACAGAACAAAGCAAATCCATGCAACCCCTGGCGCCCCTGTTCGATTTGCAGGCTTCGCTCGAGGAGTTTCGTGAGCTGGTCGTTTCAGCCGGCGGCGAAATTGCAGCGGAGATCGTGCAGCGGCGGCCGAAGCCCGACCCGGCAACCCTGATCGGCAGCGGCAAGGTCGAAGAGATTGCGGGTATTGCCGCCTCGACTCAGGCCGATGTGGTTCTGTTCGACCACGACCTGACGCCGACGCAGCTCAGAAACCTTGAGATCGCGCTGCCATGCCGGGTGGTGGACCGGACACAGCTGATCCTGGACATTTTTGCGCGACACGCGCGAACGCGCGAGGGCCAATTGCAGGTGGAACTGGCGCAACTGGAATACATGCTTCCCCGGCTGACTGGGCACGGCGCAGCCATGTCGCAGCTTGGCGGCGGCATTGGTACGCGAGGTCCGGGCGAAACGCAGCTGGAGACGGATCGGCGGCGGATTCAGCGGCGGCTGCTCCATTTGAAGGAAGAGCTGGAAAGTGTGCGGCGCGTACGTTCGCAACAACGGCAGCGGCGGGAGTCGGTTCCGGTGCCGGCAGTGGCTCTGGTGGGATATACAAACGCAGGCAAAAGCACGCTGTTCAACACTCTGACCAAGGGTGGAGTGCTGGAGTCGGCGCGGATGTTTGCGACGCTCGATCCGAAGCTGAAGGCGATGCTGTTGCCGAGCCGCAGAAAAATTCTTCTTTCCGACACAGTGGGGTTTATTCGCGACCTGCCGCATACGCTGGTCACGTCGTTCCGGGCGACGCTCGAAGAGGTGCAGAAGGCCGAGGTGCTGGTGCATGTGCAGGACGCGTCGAGTGAAATGAGAGATGAGCACAAGGCCGAGGTCGAGAAGGTTCTCGGCGAGCTCGGTGTATTAAGCAAGCCACGTATCGAAGTGCTGAATAAGATTGATCTCCTGACGGAGGACGAACGAGCGGCGCTGGCGGCAAACGGCGCGGTCGCGGTTTCCGCCAAAGAGGGTCTGGGCATTAACGGGCTGTTGTCACGCATTGACGCCGAGCTGGTAGCCGATCCGGTCATCGAGCAACGGTTCGAGATTCCACAATCGCAGGGCACGGTGCTGGCGGCGCTGGGCGCGGGCGCGATGATTCGCGAGCGGGAGTTTGTGGGGAATTCGGTGCGGATGACAGTGGCGGGCCCGGCATCGCTGCTGGGACGGTACAGGAAGTTCAGGGTAAAGGGGAAAGGATAAAGGGGAACTGCCAGCGGCGCGATTTTTCCTCGGGTGTGTGTAAATAGATCCAGCGAAAGCAAATATTAAAGTGAATTGGTGTCTTTAGGCAGCGCGCACCAGGATGGCGGTTACGTTATCGTGGCTGCCGGCGGCATTGGCGGCGTCAATAAGCTGGTGGCAGAGCGCGTCAACGCTTCCGGGTCCGCGCAGCATGGCGGCGATGCGGTCTTCCGGGACTTCGCGGGTGAGGCCGTCGGAGCAGAGCAGAAGCATGTCCCCTGCTTCGATGGGGAGCTCAGTGATGTCTGCTTCGACGGAATCTTGCGTGCCGATGGCGCGGGTAATGACATTGCGCAGCGGAGAACGCTCGGCGTCCTCCTGCGTCATATGGCCGAGACGCACCTGTTCGTCGACGAGCGAGTGATCATTGGTTTCGCGGGTGAGCCGGCTGGCGCGGAAGAGATAACAGCGGCTGTCGCCGACATGGCCGATGAGCGCATGGCCCTGCTGAATGGCTACGGCGACCAGCGTTGTGCCCATCCCCTGGAGCAAAGAGTCTCTGGAAGCCTGTGCGTAGACAAGGCGGTTGGCTGCGGCGATGGATTCTTCGAGGGCTTTTCTACGATCTTCGCGCGAAGTGACGGCGCAAAGGCGCTCCAGAAGCGTGTCCACGGCAAGGCGACTGGCGACTTCGCCCGCCGCTGCTCCGCCCATGCCGTCGCATACGGCGAAGACACCGGCGTCCAGGCACACTCCGAAGGAATCTTCATTGCCGGTTCTGACCTTGCCCACATGAGTGAGCGCGGCGGCCTCAAGCGTGACGGATTTGATGGACTCTGGCATGCGTTGCGCGCGTTTCCCCAGCCTGTCTCACGATACATGCGGTTATTGGATTGCTCAACCTAATACCTCATGCTCGATGGAACCGGTTCTCAAAATGAAACAACGGACTGGGATGGAAATTGTTGCGGAAAGCCTATCCTTTCGCGCTTTCGAGCCGTGATTCGGCTTCGCGGATGATTTCATTCGCGTGCGCGTATTTTTCGGCGTCATCCCCGGCTTCGTTCCAGAGCTTATGGCCCTGGTCGAGTTCTTTCTGGGCGGCGGTGGTGTCGATCTCTTCGGGCTTCATGGCGCTTTCGGCGAGGATGGTGACGCGCTCGGGCAGCACTTCGACGAATCCACGCGCAACGCTATAGCGTTCGCCATCGTGATGCGTGCCGCCGTGCAAGCGAACCTCTCCGGGGGCCAACTCGGCGAGCAGCGGCGCATGGCCGTAGAGAACTTCGAAATAGCCGGCCTTCGACGGAACCTCGACCGCGTCCGCCGTCTGGTCGACGAGGATGCGGTCAGGGGTGACCAGTCGGACGCGCAGTTCGTTTTTGTCTGCCATAATTTTCGTTACGCCGTGGCCTTCATCTTTTCGGCGGCCTCTAGCACGTCGTCGATGGTTCCCTTCATATAAAAGGCCTGCTCGGGCACATCGTCATGCTTGCCTTCGATGACTTCCTTGAAGCTGCGGACCGTGTCCGCAATCTTGCAGTAGGCGCCGGGGATTCCCGTGAACTGTTCGGCGACGTGGAAGGGCTGCGAAAGGAACTTCTGCACCTTGCGCGCGCGAGAGACGGTGATCTTGTCTTCTTCCGAGAGCTCGTCGATGCCGAGGATGGCGATGATGTCCTGGAGGTCCTTGTAGCGTTGCAGGATGCGCTTGACGCCTTGAGCCACGTCGTAATGCTCCTGCCCGACGATGCGCGGCGTAAGAATGCGCGAGCTGGAGGCGAGCGGATCGACAGCGGGATAGATGCCCAGCTCGGAGAGCGGACGCGAGAGCACGGTGGTGGCGTCGAGGTGCGCGAAGGTGGTCGCCGGGGCCGGATCGGTAAGGTCGTCAGCGGGAACATAGACGGCCTGCACGGACGTCACCGATCCGCGCTTGGTGGAGGTAATGCGTTCCTGCAGCTCGCCCATCTCCGTGGCGAGGTTGGGCTGGTAGCCCACGGCGGAGGGCATGCGGCCGAGCAACGTGGAGACCTCAGAGCCGGCCTGCGTGAAGCGGAAGATGTTGTCGATGAAAAGCAGCGTATCGGAGCCTTCCTGATCGCGGAAGTATTCGGCGACGGTGAGCGCGGAGAGCGCCACGCGGAGACGCGCGCCGGGCGGCTCGGTCATCTGGCCGTAGATGAGCGCGGCTTTGGACTTCTTGAGGTCCTTGAGGTCAATGACGCCGGCCTCTTGGAATTCGAGCCAGAGGTCGTTGCCCTCGCGGGTGCGCTCGCCGACTCCGGCAAAGACGGAAAAGCCGCCGTGCTTGGTGGCGACGTTATTAATGAGCTCCTGAATGACGACGGTTTTGCCGACGCCGGCGCCGCCGAAGAGGCCGATTTTGCCGCCCTTCAAAAAGGGCTGGATGAGATCAATGACCTTGACGCCCGTCTCAAACATCTCTTCCGACGTGGATTGCTCGTCGAAAGCCGGAGCTTCGCGGTGGATGGGCATACGCAGCTTTTCGCCGACCGGGCCGAGCTCGTCAACCGGCTCGCCGATGACATTGAGTACGCGGCCCAGGGTTTCGCGCCCCACGGGCATGGAGATGGGGCCGCCGAGGTCGATGGCCTTCATGCCGCGCACCATACCTTCAGTGGCTTCCATCGCGATGCAGCGCACACGGCCCTCGCCGAGGTGCTGCTGCACCTCAAGGATGACGTTGATGGGGATGGGCACGTTGAATCCGTCGCTAACGACGCGCAGCGCCTGGTAGATGCCGGGCATCTTCGCTTCTTCAAACTGCACGTCCACGGCGGGGCCGGAGATTTTGATGACTTTGCCGATATTTTCTGCCATAAGTTCCTGTATCTGACTCTTGAGTACGTCCCTGAAATCTCTTCGCTTCTAAATTGCGGCTGCGCCGCTGACGATTTCGATGATCTCCTTGGTGATAGCGGCCTGGCGCACGCGGTTCATGGTCAGCGTGAGGCGGTCAATCATTTCGGAGGCGTTGTTGGTGGCGGAATCCATTGCGGTCATGCGCGCGGCGTGCTCGGCGGCGACTGATTCCAGCATAGCGTGGTAGAGCTGGGAGGTAATGTAGCGCGGCAGGATGTCATTGAAGATCTCGCGCGGGGACTCCTCGTAGATGTAATCGACCTCGGAGGTGCCGAACTTTCTGGCCTCGTCTTCGAACTCTTTGATATCCGCTTCGCGCTCGCCAGGCTGCACGCTGACACCGGCCGTCATCGCAGCCCGAGCGGCCTCCGCGCGCTCTTCGGCGGACATCTCTTCCACGGCTGCGATCTCGTGCTTGCCAAATTCAATGATGGGCAGGATACGCTCGACGACGACACGCTGCTGGATGACGGATTTGAACTCGTTGTAGACGATGTAGGCGGCGTCGATCTCCTCGTGCTCATAGCGCGCCACGATTTCCTCGCCAATTTCACGAGCGCGATCGAAGTTCAGTTTTTCCAGTAGATTCGGATGGTCTCCAATAACCTCGATGCGCGCGGCGCGCTGGCGCTGGGCGCGGGCTTTGGGTTCTTCCTCAGACGGTTCGAGAAACTTTGCCGTGGGGTAACGCCGCCGGAAGAGATCGCGGCCTCTGCGTCCGATGGCTTCGACGTCGATCTGCTTGTCGGGGTTGCGGTCGAGGAAGTGGGTGGTGGCCTTGATGATGTTGGAGTTGAAGGCGCCCGCGAATCCTTTGTCTCCGGAGATGACGACGACCAGAACGTGCTTTTCCTCACGCGTTCTGAGCAGCGGGTGGCGAATCTCGCCGGTCCGCGGATCGATGATTTCGATGCGGCGCTTGAGCGATTCGATGACGCTGGCCAGCATGGCCGAGTAAGGCCGCGATGAGATCGCCCGTTCCTGCGCACGGCGCAGCTTGGCCGCCGAAACCATCTTCATGGCCTTGGTGATCTGGCGTGTGCTTTTCACGCTGCGGATGCGCCGCCGTAAATCGAGGACGTTTGCCATAATTCGAGCTTTACTGCGCCGCTCCCGCAGGCTCTTCTTCCTCAGCCTCCGTCACATCCTCTGCTCCGGATGATTCACGCTTGACCTTTGCGTACTCATGCCCGGCAAGGAAGTTGGCCTTGTATTCATCGAGCGCATCGCTGATGCGTTTCCTGAGCGTGTCGTCGAGGACTTTTTTGGTGGCGATGTCGTTGAGCAGCGCGGTCTGCGCGGAGTCGAGGTACTTGTAAAGGCCGTCTTCAAAGGCGCGAATGTCTTCGACCTTGATGTTGTCGAGGAAGCCCTGGGTTCCGGCAAAGAGGATGATGACCTGCTTCTCGGCGGGGAGCGGGTGGAACTGCGGCTGCTTGAGCAGCTCGGTGAGGCGCTGGCCGCGGTTCAGCTGGTTCTGCGTCGCCTTGTCGAGGTCGCTTCCGAACTGCGAGAACGCGGCGAGGTCACGGTACTGCGCGAGATCGAGCTTGAGCGTGGCGCCGACCTGCTTGACCGCCTTGATGGCTGCGGAGAAGCCGACACGCGACACAGAGAGTCCGACGTTGACGGCCGGACGCACGCCGGAGTTGAACAGGTCGGTTTCGAGGAAGATCTGGCCGTCGGTGATCGAGATAACGTTGGTCGGGATGTATGCCGAGACGTCGCCGGCCTGCGTTTCAATGATGGGCAGCGCGGTCAGCGATCCGGAACCCTTCTCCTTGCTGAGCTTGGCAGAACGCTCGAGCAGGCGCGAGTGGAGATAAAAGACGTCGCCGGGATAGGCCTCGCGTCCGGGCGGACGGCGCAGCAGCAGCGACAGTTCGCGATAGGCGACGGCGTGCTTGGAGAGATCGTCGTAGACGATGAGCGCGTGCCGGCCGCTGTCGCGGAAGTACTCGGCCATGGCGGTCGCGGCATAGGGCGCGAGATACAGCATCGGTGCCGGCTCTGACGCAGAGGCGACGACGACGATGGTGTAGTCCATGGCGCCGTATTCGGCGAGGGTCTGTACGACCTGGGCGACGGACGAGCGCTTCTGGCCGATGGCGCAGTAGACGCAGATCAGGTCCTTGCCCTTGCTGTTGATGATGGTGTCGAGCGCGACCGCGGTTTTACCGGTCTGGCGGTCGCCGATGATCAGCTCGCGCTGGCCGCGGCCAATGGGAATCATGGAGTCAATGGCCTTGAGGCCGGTCATCATGGGTTCACGCACGGGCTGGCGGTCGATGACGCCGGGAGCAAGACGTTCGACGGGGAGGGTCTCGGTGGTCTTGATAGGGCCTTTGTCGTCGATGGGCTGGCCCAGCGCGTTGACGACGCGGCCGATCATGGCCTCGCCAACGGGGACGCTGAGAATTTTTCCGGTGCGGCGGACCTGGTCGCCTTCGCGCAGCTCGGAGTACTCGCCCATGATGACAACGCCGACCTGATCCTCTTCGAGGCTCATGGCCAGTCCGGCTACGCCATGGGGGAACTCGACCAGCTCGCCGGCCATGACCTTGTCGAGGCCGTGAATGCGGGCGATGCCGTCGCCGAGCGAGATGATGGTGCCTACCTCGTCGACACGGACCTTCGCGTCGTAATTTGCGATCTGCTCCTTCAGGAGCTCGGTGATTTCATCTGCCTTTATCTGAGCCATGGGTCACTTTTCTAACGGATTCGTATAATTTTATTCTTCCCTGAGCGGCGAACGGATTCAACCGGCCACCAGTTGTTCCCGGAGTCGGTCGATGCGCCCGCGTACCGAGTCATCATAGACGGTGCTGCCTATCTTTATGATGACACCGCCGAGCAGGGACGGGTCTTCGCGGAAATTCGCGATGATTGCGCTGTGGGTCTTCCCGGCGATCTGGGCCTCCAGCGATTTTCGCTCGGTCGGGTTGAGCCCGCGCGCGGTTGTCACTTCGACCTCGGCAATGTTCAAACGCACATTCATCTCATGCCGGAAGTCAGTAGCGACCTCGTCGAAGGCTTCCATGCGGTCGTGGTTGATGAGCACGGCGATAAAGTTGCGGACCGGCTGCGACATCCTAAGCCGGGTGTTGAGCTTGTCGAGGATGCCGACCTTCTGCACCGCGGGGAATGAGGGGTCGAGAAAGACCTCGCGCAGGCCGGCGCTCTCATGCCATGCGGCGGCGAAGTCATTGAGCTGCGACTGGACCTCTTCCGGCTTGAGGCGCTGCTCGAATACAACATCGGCGAGGGCGCGGGCGTAGCGTGCGGCGAAGGCGGCCATCAGTTGCGCTCCTCTCTGCGGTCTTCTTTGCTGAAGTGCTGGCCAAAGGAGCGGATGAGCGAGCGGTCGTCATCGTCGCTCAGGTGGATCTGGGACCTGGCGCGGTCGATGGCGAGGCCGGCAGCGTAGTTTTTCAAGTCCCGCCGGGCTGCCGCGCCTGCGGCATCGATCTCCTGATCGATGGAGGCGAGCAGTCGCTGCTTCTCAACTTCGAGCGACTCGCGGATGCGCTTTTCATCCTCGGCGGCATCGCGCTCGGTCTGCTCGCGGATGGCGTCGATCTCGATACTCAGTTTGGAGAGGCGTTCTTCGACGACAGTGAGCCGTTCCTTGGCTTCTGTGGTCGCGAGCCGCGCGTCGAAAAGATCCTTCGCGAGCGTCTCTGAGCGCCTGCGGTAGATCTTTGGAACGTAGCGAAAAACGAACCAGAGGATGGCACCGATCATGATGGCCGAGTTCAGGTCTTCGAAGATCTTGGCCGTCGTCTCCGTGCTGAGGTGCAGGTACCGGGCGAGCTTCTGGACATTGGGCGAATGGCGAAAGCCCTCAAGCTCGCTGTTCGTCTCCGGCGCATCCACCTTTTCCGCTTTGGAGATGTTCCCGATCGAGCCTGACTGCGCGTGCAGCCCCGGAGCGAGTACAGGAACGGCCGCGAACAGGCCGACAAGCAGCAGCAGCGAAGCGCAGAACTTCGAGCCGGATTGGGCGATTTGCTTCATCGGGGCTCCTCTGCCTCTGTACGGGCAAACTCCGGACCGGGCGGAAGGATGGCCTGCAAAATCTGCGCGGCAAGCTGGCCGGCGGCCTTCTCAATCTGCTGGCGCGCTGCTGAGGCTTCCGCCTCGATTCCGGTGCGGGCCTGGGCTACGCGCTCCTGAGCGGCCAGACGGGTCGAGGCCAGTGCGCGCTCCTTCTCCGCCATCCACTGCTGGACGCGAAGCTCGCGCTGGCGAAAGATTTCGGCGCGGGCGGCCCGCAGTTTTGCCTCATACTCCTGGCTTTTGGCGTCGGCTGCTGCAATGGCTGCATGGGCGGCCTCAAGCGCCCCGGTCGTGCGAGCACGCCGTTCGGCGAGCATCTTTACCAGAGGTCCATAGAGGATGAACCGATAGGCGAAGACCAGGACCAGAAAAATGATCATGGTCGGCACGGAGCCGAGCACAAGTTCACCGAGTTGACGCAGCAGTTCATCTGCCATGAGTTCGCCGATTCTTACGGGTGGAATCTACTGGATTGGTTCGTGGACACTTGGTTGTAACAGAGCGGAAATTCGACTGTCAATGCAGCGGAATACACTTCAACTGCATCTCCTCAACCGCCTAAAAAGAGGCCGTAAGACCCCTCAAAAAACAGCCTGGGAAATCGCTTGACTCACCCCATTACGGGCGTACACTCAGAGTATCACCTCGACCCGTTTCAGGGTCCAATGGGCTGGATGTTGGGGACTTTTCACTGCTCCCCTGTCATCCAGCCCATACTAATTGCCGGCAGCCAGCGAAGAGACGGTCCGATAAGGTACGTTCGGCTAAGGAAGCGGTCAGCCCTGATAGACTTCTGTGTTTTGAGGTGTGAACGATGACTGAAATCAGGACAGTGGGCGTAATCGGCGCGGGCACCATGGGCAACGGCATTGCGCATGTGTTTGCGAAGAGCGGATTTGCCGTGCGGTTGTGCGAGGTGGAGCAGCGGTTTCTAGACCGGGGTCTGGAGACCATTCGCAAAAACCTTGTCCGCGAAGTGGCCAAGGCCAAGCTGACGCAGGAGGAGATGGATGCGGCGCTCGGACGCATCACTGGCACGCTGGAGCGGGCATCGCTGATCGGCTGCGACCTTGTCGTGGAGGCGGCGACGGAACGGTTCGAGGTGAAGCGCGCGATCTTCGCGGAGCTGGACGCGATTCTGCCTGCAGGCGTGATTCTGGCCTCGAATACCTCTTCTATTTCAATTACGAAGCTGGCTGCGGAGACGGGCAGACCGGAGCAGGTGATCGGGATGCACTTCTTCAATCCCGTGCCGGTGATGAAGCTGGTGGAGGTAATTCGCGGCCTGCAGACCTCACAGCACACCTACGACACGGTGAAAGCAGTGGCAGAACGGCTGGGGAAGACTCCGGTGGAGGTGAACGACGCGCCGGGGTTTGTGTCGAATCGGGTGCTGATGCCGCTGCTGAATGAGGCCATGTACGCGGTGATGGAGGGCGTGGCGACTCCGGAGGCCGTGGACGAGGTGTTCAAGCTGGGGATGGCGCACCCGATGGGGCCGCTGACCCTGGCGGACTTTATCGGCCTGGATGTTTGCCTGGACATTATGCGCGTGCTGCAGGATGGGCTGGGCGATCCGAAGTACAGGCCGTGTCCTCTATTGATTCGGATGGTGGACGCCGGCTGGCTGGGACGCAAGAGCGGGCGCGGGTTTTACAAGTATTAAACGAAAGAGCGGCTTCATCGAAGAGAATGCAGAGACGTATATGGACGACTTGAGCAGGCGTGCGGTCGCCGCGGCAGTTGCGGTGGCTGGCGCGCAAGGGTTGCGGTGCGATGCGCCGCAGGTGGTTGCGGACGGCAGCAACGTATTGGTGCATCTGCAGCCTGCGCCAGTGGTGGCGCGGGTGGCCACAACAACGGCGCTGGTTCGCAAGCCCGTCGAGAGATGGATGCGGATCGATCTGGATATGGCGAAGTATCTCGCCGCGGCGAAGTTTCCTGTGGTGCCGCCGAGCAGGGAAGTTGCACCGGGTCCGCACCTGTACCGGAACGATGGGGACGACGGCCTCGTGGTGAGCTTCTGGGAGTTTGTGGAGCATGACCGGAACTACGTTGCGAGCGCGGGGGAGGTTGGCGCGCTTTTGCGCGAACTGCATGGGGCGCTCCGCGGATACCGGGGTGAGCTGCGGCGTCTGAGCCCGTTCGCGGAGATTCCCGAGTGGCTGAATGAGGTTGAGCGATGGAAATCGGTGGATAAGGCCGATCTGGCCATGCTGCGCCGCGGGTATGCGGAAATTGCGGCGCGCATCGGCCGGCTCAAGCTGCCGGAGCAGCCGCTGCACGGCGATGCTCACAAGAAGAATGTGCTGAAAACCGGCCGCGGCCCGCTATGGACCGATTTTGAAGACGCATGCACGGGGCCGGTGGAGTGGGACCTGGGGTGCTTTGTCAGGACATCGGGCGAGGACCGGAAAGCGGCGCTTGCGGCCTATGGCGGCAAGGTTGATCTAGACCGACTCACACCCTTCTTCGAGGCGCGCGACCTGCAGGGAGGCGTGTGGGGTGCGATTCTCTCGACGAGATTTCCCGACCGTCGCGAGCGGGCTGCGGAGTGGATGGACGTGTGCCGGGCACGGTATGGGTGACGTTCCGTTTTGAACAGATGCTGTAGCCGAAGCAGGTTCCTTTGTACGATTCGGTACGCTCTTCCACATCCTTCGGGCGTATGCTCGGTTTCATGGTGAGGATGACGGTGCTGGCCAGCGGTTCCAGGGGCAACAGCACGGTTGTCTCCTCATCGCGGACGCGGATTCTGGTGGATGTGGGCGTCTCCTGCCGCGAGCTCTTCAAGCGCATGGTCTCTGCCGGTGAGGACCCGCGGACGCTGGACGCCATCCTGATTACGCACGAGCATCAGGACCACGTGCAGGGGCTGGCGGTGACGGCGCGCAAGCTGGGAATCCCGGTTTATTTTACCGAGCCGACGCACCGGGAGTGGATGCGCTGGATGACTCCGCGCAAACGTATGACCTATGCGGATTGGCTGGCGGCGCGCAAAGCGGCCGCGGATGCTGAAACCGCATCTGTAAATCCTGAAATTGACGACCGCGAAGCCTTTGAGGAGGAGCACGAGGAAACGGCTCCGATTACGCTGGGCGCGTCGGAAACAAAGGCAGAACCGGAAAAAACCGCCCCGTGCGCGCTGCCGGGTGTGGAGTATTTTGCCTCCGGCGAGGGCTTTTCGGTGGGCGATATCGCGGTGACGCCGTTCACAATCCCGCATGACGCCGCGGACCCGGTGGGGTTTGTGTTCGAGACCGAAGGGGTGCGGATTGGGCTGGCGACGGATCTGGGATATATGCCTCCCAACGCGAAACGGCATCTAACCAAGTGCGACGTGCTCATGCTGGAGTCGAATCACGACCTGGACATGCTGCGCGACGGCCCCTATCCGTGGAGCGTGAAACAGAGGGTCATGTCGCGCGTCGGTCATCTGTCGAATCTGGCAGCGGCGGAGTTTCTGGAAGGCGAATACGACGGCGGCGCGGCGTATGTCGTGCTGGCGCATCTGTCAGAGAGCAACAATCTTCCGGAACTGGCCCGGGTTTCCGCCGAGCGCGCGCTCCGGGGGCGGATGAGTCTGCTGGCGAACAAAATTTTGCTTGCGACTCAGGACCGTCCGCTCGAATCTATTGTTCTGTAACCTCTTTGAGGCTTGTGTCGTCGAAAGAACTTAGAGGGCGTAGGACGCTGATTTATACTAAAGGGAACGTTCCTTTGCAGAGTTTCGTAGTAATAACCGGCTGACATGCCGGAAATCGGTGTTAGTATCCGGAACAAACAGGGAGCTCAGGGTTTATACAGGCTAATGTCAATGTGCACTGACCAAGTCGTAGGCGACATTCTTTCAAGCTGGCGCTATGACATTTCGGGCATCTCCCCGGAGATGCGTACCGACTACGAAGAGCATCTGGAGACGTGTGACCATTGCCGGCGCCGCCAACGGCTGCATCGCGTTGTGGACGTAACTCTGATCGGCCTCAGCACTCTTTCCATCCTTGCGTTTATGCTGGCGCTGGCGGTGATCCATCACCTGCCGCTGCTGCGGGACTGGGTTCTGGTGATGCACCTCGACGGCCGCTACGTGGCGCTGACGCTGCAGATGGGTGCGATGTTCGGCCTGCTGTTTTCGCTGGTTTTGTGGGTTCTGGTGGCCGTGGCCACTCCGGTTCCGGTGTACCTGACCGGGATGGCGCTGACCCAGGCGCGCATGTTGCAGAACCGCCTGCCGCATAACGGAGCAGGAAGCTCTCCGCGCAACGCCGCCTGAAGAACCGGCCTCCAGGCATCGTACCTTCGGTGCCTTTCCGACCGACTCGTTCTTGCCCTCCTTTTGCTTCCGAGAAGATTCCTCAGATTTCTTTTGTTTCGGGCTTCAGCCTGATGTGTTCGGGACGCACGCCCATGCCGACGCCGCGGGCTATCAGTCTCTGGATGCCGGGAATATGGGTGACGAACTTGAGTTGCCACGGCGCTTTGGCTGGTCCCGGATTGTCGAAAATGTAGGCGAACGCTTTGTGCGCGGCAGCCTGCACGCGCTGCGTGACGCGAACGGGAAACTCGCGGCGACCCTGAACCTGGGCGAGATGCTCATCGGTCACGAAACCATCGCGCAGTGGCTTGGCCAGCAGATTTGCCGTTGCGACGGCATCCTGTACAGCGAGGTTAATGCCCACGCCTCCGGCGGGAGACATGGCGTGGGCCGCGTCGCCGATGCAGAGCAACCCCGGCTCGTGCCATTTTGTCAGGCGATTGATCTGCACCGAAAGCAGTTTGATCTGATCCCAGTCCTTGATCTCAGAAACCCGGTCAGCAAGGAACGGGGCGATGCGGGAGACATCCAGTCGAAAGGCATCGATCCCGTTTTGCTGGATCTGATTGAAGGAGCCTTTGCGAATGATGAGTCCGGCCTGAAAATACTCGCTGCGGTTGATGAGGACGAGGGCTTTGCCGTAATTGACATTGCCGAGGGCGGCTTCCGGGTCGGTCTGTTTACGGCTGATGTGGAACCAGAGGACGTCAGGCGAATGATGGAGTGGCGTCCGTCGCAGCCGATGACGAGGTCAGCGGTGATCTGCACGGGGCCGGACGGTGTTTTGGCTTTGACTCCCGTGACGCGGCCATTGCACGTGATCAAGTCCGTCGCTTCATGTTCCATGCGCAGATCAAAGGTGGGAAATCGCCGGCCTCGTTCGGCGAGGAAGTTGAGCAGGTCCCATTGCGGCATGAGCGCGATGAACTTGCAGTGCGTGGGAAGGTGGCGAAAATCGGCGGCGGTGAAGGTGTAATCGCCGAATCTGCCGCCGATGGTGGGCATCTCCTGGTGGGGAATTTTGAGGAAGTCATCGAGCAGGCCCAGCTCGTAGAAGAGATCGAGGGTTGAGGGATGGACCGTATCCCCGCGGAAATCGCGAAAGAAGTCTTTATGCTTTTCGAGCACGATGACCGACACGCCGGAACGCGCGAGCAGATAGCCGGTCATGATCCCGGCTGGGCCTCCGCCGACAATGCAGCAGGTGGTAGAGCTGGGTTCGGTCATACCTTTCCTTAAGAAGATGCCGACGGCGGCTTCGATATGTCCAGTTTGCCGGTGAGATCACCCACCTTTTCTACGTGGTGACGGGTGCACCAGCTTTCCAGGCCCTTTGCGATGTGTTCGACGGCGCGAGGATCGGCATAGCTTGCGGTTCCGATCTGGACGGCAGTGGCTCCAGCAAGCAAAAACTCGACGGCGTCTTCGGCGGTGGTGATGCCGCCGAGGCCCATGATGGGAATGCCGACGGCGCTGGCCGCCTCCCAGACCATGCGTACCGCGATAGGCTTGATGGCCGGTCCGGAGAGGCCTCCGGTGACGTTGGCGATACGCGGGCGGCGGGTTTCAACGTCAATGGAAAGCGCGACGAAGGTGTTGACGAGCGAAAGCGCGTCAGCCCCGGCGTTTTCGGCGCAGCGAGCCATGGTCGCGATGGAGGTGACGTTGGGCGAGAGCTTGACGATGAGGGGGCGGCGGGCGACCTGCTTTGAGCGCCAGACTAATTCGTCGAGTGTCATGGTGTCGGTGCCGAAAGCCATGCCACCGTGGTTAGTGTTGGGGCAGGATGCGTTCAGCTCGTAGGCGGCGATGCCTTCCGCGTCGTTGAGCTGGCGGATGACCTCAAGGTAGTCGGCAACATGCGAGCCGAACACGTTCACGATGACGGCGCACTTTGGATACCGGCGCAG
>Ga0335072_10001369_pt1 | contig 39838 bp, 28 predicted proteins | sample Lox_Sample_21_FD_206725 | JGI IMG/M metagenome (GOLD analysis project Ga0335072, IMG submission 206725) | Soil microbial communities from Loxahatchee National Wildlife Refuge, Florida, United States - Lox_Sample_2.1 | ecosystem: Environmental > Terrestrial > Soil > Wetlands | place: USA... | reverse complement strand
ATAACAAGTAGCCAGCCTTACGAGATTTTATTGCAGCCTCGACCCCGTACGGTCAGGGTCAAGGGGTAATGCATGCTGCTTTCATCTGAGAGCCGTGCACAAAAGGATCACCAGAGTCAAAAGGTTCCAACAGGTCGTGCCTGCCACGTCAGATAAGCACGTTCTGCCACACCCTAGAAACCTTGACCGCTTCAGCATCAAGGAGACTTGGGGCCAAACTTTCGCTTGTCCACCACTCTTGTTTCCGGCCTGATCCTCCACATGCTTCCCCAGCTGGGCTATACCTTCTTTTAATGTCACATTGTCATATGTATAGTTCTGTTCGTGGCGCAGGGCAATAGCTGGCCTTGTGCCTACAGGGATTACCTCACGACCTGACACTCGCTTCATGTTTGCCATAACACTCGCTTTAAACTACGATATCCCACACCATTCCCTTCGTTCCTGATCAGAGAGACTGGTACAAATCCTCTCTGCACCAATCGAAATTCATATGTCCCCCCTCGTTCTCATCAAGGCACCAGTCATAGCCTCGTCTCCACACGATGTCCACCGAGAACTCGTAGGTTGCCCTCATTGTTCGTCCGTCGAATCTTTAAGCTGATGTACAGAAGAGAGCCTAGTGCAACCTCGCCAGTGCCCTTGGCCGCACCTTCGACCGCTCCCTCGAAACCTATCAAGCTGCGTAGCGCTTGCAATCAATGCTTCGCAGCCAAGGTCCGATGTGATGGCAATAAGTCTGGAAGTGGCTGCGAACGATGTCTCGACCGGAAGTTGCCCTGCAAATACAGCGAGTCAAGGGTGGGCAAGGTCGTTGGCAGGCGGAGGAAACGTCCGCTCGAAGATGCTGTTGGTACGGTGAACTCGAGCGAGTGGGTGATCGCGAATTACGCCCCACCCAATGCCATACCCTCGCCTGCCAACACCTCAGGCTCGGAGGATAGCGCAAAATTTCTAAATCTCAAGCCATCCTGGTTGCCCGGGATGGAATCTACGAATCATTCCACTTTCTCAACGGTGCCGCTCCGCGAACCGTCACCTGCTCAGTCGATGGATTCATACAGCTTTATAGACAGGAAAGCGTCGTTGCCAGGCAGCACCGGCCTGCCAACGCCAGCACTGAGTCCGCCACAGTATGCGTACCTCTCGCCGATGATGTTAGAGAACAGGCCCCACTCCACGGTTCATACTGCTAGCAACACGACCTCCCAGTTCCTCGCACCCACGATGCCCACTCCAGCTGCTCGAACCCCTGAGCCACGGGAAGCCGAAGATGAAGAGATGGTATGCATCAAGCTTCTCGGGCATCTTAAGAAGAGTAGTGCGAAGGAATGTCAGTCCTTGGATGACCTGGTCGGCCTGGTTAGGAAGTCCAACGCAGTAATTCGCCGCATACTCAAGAGCAAGAAAGCCCGGTCAGATTACGCGTGCGTTATGCTGTTGTCGAACATCGTCCTAAGGGTTGTGGACCTGTGCGAGTCTGCCTCGCGAAAGCATTGCGAGGAGCCAGATGGCTCAGACGCACACTTTCTCAGTGCTTTTAATGACAACTTCTTCAATGAGCCAGAGCAAACTTACTTCGGTATGGATTTCCCGATGGACTCCGCCCAAGCTGATAGGGGAACAATGCTTCGAGAAATGATCACACAATCAGCTGATCTCGTGTCCGTGGTCGGGAGCTTACTTCAAAGGAAACCTCTGAACGGTTTCCAGGCGCTAGGGCGGCACGAGGTTTTGCATCTGGAATTGGCACAGCGACTGCAGGCAGCTTTGAAGTTGTTGGGCTAAATAATGTGGTCCTTTTTCGTTTTGGATACCCCTGTATATAAGCCTGGGTAGCATTGTGGGTAACAGACCTCAGATCTGCCAATATAATGGTAATGACTTGGAAATCTTTTCTCTGTAACGTATCCTGGAAGCCTGCGGTATGTACCTTTCAACGCGTTGAACTCTCGCCATCCTTCGTGCCAAGACGTGAATTGGGGGTTGCGGAGATGCGTGAGAAAGAAAGGGTGCAAATAGTTGAATCGGGGAGAGGGAGCCTGCTGGTTCACCTTTCGCCCTCAACTTCCACCGCAAAAGCTTTTGCGGATATTGTCAATTAACACATGGCTGGAGTGTGATCTTTTTGAAAAGCTTCTTTGGAAGCGAACAATCCCACATGCAGCACTTCCATCGCATCTCAGACTACTGCTAGTCAATTGTCGCCATGGTTCGTTTGTATCGCCGGAAACTATTCCTTCTGGCCGCAGTATTGGCCACTGCGACCGTATACCATCTCACACGCGTGCGCAATTGGGAGGTGCCCAACGTCGGAGAGGGTGCTGAAGCCTTGAGGAAATTTGGATTCAAAGACGCTGGGCCAGTACCTACATCAAGTCTCGTGCCACTATCCACTTCTTTGACTGCTTTACCTGTTGGAGGTGCAGATCCAACCCTTATCCCTGATGCATTGTCGATTTCGAAAACTGCATCGTCAAGTACGGGGCCCACACTACAAGACTTTTCCCCAAGCCCGTCCACGTCCACGTCTGCGTCTGCGTCTGCGTCTTCTCAGACTCGGTCAAGCAGCCACACCTCAACTACTACTTCAAGCCGGTCCCTGTACACCCTCAAGTCTCGACCTATTGAGAGCGACGAGGACCGCTTGGCCGTGAGCCCTCCTACAATTCAAGAGTTTGGACAGCATGGACAAGGCAGACTCGAGGTACCGTTGCATGGGGAGGGGCTGCAAAAGCCGGTATGGATCCCTCAAAGGGAGCATTTCCCAGTACCGACGGAGTCTTTGATCGCTTTGCCTACGGGCGTGCCAAAGCCCATGCCCAGGATACAACACAGCTTTGGAGAGGAGGGGACAGGGGCAAAGATGAAGCGTCAGCTAAGACAGGCCACCATTAGCGACGCATTCAAGCACGCTTGGTCGGGCTATTCGGAGTATGCCATGCCCCACGACGAGCTGGCCCCGGTCACTGGTCAAGTCAAAGACCCTTTCAATGGCTGGGGTGCGACATTGGTCGATACACTGGACACATTGTGGATTATGGGACTAAAGAAGGAATTCGATACTGCAGTCAAACAAGTTGAGCAGATCAACTTTAAGACCTCGTTTCGTAAGAACATTCCTCTTTTCGAAACGGTGATTAGGTATCTTGGAGGCCTCATCTCGGCGTACGACCTCAGCTCAGGAAAGTATCCGATTCTCTTAGACAAGGCCCTGGAGCTGGCGGAAATCCTGATGGGAGCTTTCGACACGCCGAATCGCATGCCCATGACTTTTTATTACTGGACGCCATCATATGCCTCTCAGCCGCACCGTGCCGACACAAGAGCCGTTCTTGCAGAGTTGGGATCCCTGTCTGTGGAGTTTACACGATTGGCACAAATCACAAAAGAGCACAAATACTACGATGCTATCGCACGGATAACGGATGAGCTGGAAGCTTTCCAAAAAACCACGTCTTTGCCCGGGCTGTGGCCAACCATAATCGACGCGTCCGGCTGCAAAAAGCCAGAGACTTCGGCGGTGAATATGGCTCAGCTGTCCTCGAAAGGCCCTGAAATGCCAATCGATGAGCCGGAGATGCTGGACAAGCCAACCTCGGGAAACACGTCGGAGTCCATGGTCAGCCCTGAAGATCTCGACGCAAAGTCTTCCGCGCATCAAGTGGGTAAGCGGCAATTGGACGATGTTTCATTTGCACATGCCGGACACTCCATTCCGTCTGATCCCAAGGCCGTCGTTGGAAAAGGACCTCCTGTTTTAATCGCCGAGGAGAAGCAAGCGGCAGATCTAGCCAAGCTACCGGACGAAGATCCTATCGACATAGAGTGCGAGCCACAAAGGCTAGCTCTACCGCCGTACTCTAGTAAAGAAATGTACGGCATTGGAGGCCAAGCTGACTCAGTCTACGAATATCTACCGAAAGAATACATGTTGCTAGGAGGGCTCAATGGTCAGTACCAGACAATGTATGAAGATGCAATGGACACCGTGCGGAAGAAGCTCATCTTCCGACCGATGACAAAGGATAGTCGAGATATTCTCTCTGTGGGTAAGTACGCTAAGCGCAACAACCACGTCGTAGTAGGAACTTCTCCGAAACCAAAATCTGCTCTTGTGTACGAAGGAACACACTTGACGTGCTTTGCTGGCGGTATGTTCGCGATCGGAGCAAAGCTCTTCGACATTCCCAGCGACCTAGAGATTGCGAAGAAACTGACTGATGGATGCATCTGGGCTTACGAATCTACAACAACGGGCATTATGCCAGAAATGTTCGAGCTTGTTCCTTGCGACAGTCTGACGGACTGTGCCTGGAACGAGACGAAGTGGTGGGAGGCCTTGGACCCGGACCGAAAGCGACGAGAAGAGCAAGCCAGACTTTTCAGTGAGAACGGCATGACAGAGCTAGACTTCGAGAAAGCAACGGGCCCGCAGGCTGTGGCGACTTCATCTGCCCCGTCTGAAACGCCCAACCTGTCAGGCAACCTAGAGGAAAAAGTCGTGCCGGATAGGTTCGGTAGTAGGCCAGCATTGAAGGTAGCAGATAAGCTTCCAAGGAGGCAAGTGGACGATTCTGCAGCCTTTGGTGACAAGTCAGATGCTCTGGGTATTGCTCCTGGAACACCAACGAAGACGACAATGGAAGAGACTGTACCAGATGCCGCATCTGCGCACCGCCTATCCCATTTCACTCCACCAGTCCCCCTCACGCACGAGGAGTTCGTTCAGGCGCGTATTCGAGAAGAGCGACTTCCGCCCGGTTTTGCAGGCATCACGAGCCGGAAATATATTCTTCGACCAGAAGCGATCGAATCGGTCTTTATCATGTACAGAATCACTGGCGAAGAATACTGGAGAGAGAAAGGCTGGAAGATGTTCACAGCCATCCAAAGCTACACATTGACAGAGATCGCCAACTCGGCTATATCGGATGTCACCAGCGCAGTGCCCGTGTTTGCGGATACCATGGAATCATTCTGGCTTGCGGAGACCCTAAAATACTTCTACCTGCTTTACAGTGATCCGAGTCTGATTAGCTTGGATGATTATATCTTGTAAGTCCGTGGATATTCTCACACTTCTTTAGCTGTGCTAACTCACGAACAGCAATACGGAGGCTCACCCTTTCAAACGGCCAAAATGAGCACACAGCTCGCACCCGCGATTAACCATTATAATGTATCGGTATTGTGTCTCGGGATAAAAAGCGGTTAAGCAGCAGTCAAGCATTGGTGGCGGGCACGTTTCTAGGCGCGGTCAGGACCGCAAAAGAGAAAGCATGGGAGCACATATCTTCAGGATTTATCTGATGTGAACCGGATTTGTCGTGTCAGAGATAATGTCTAGAGTCCGTGCATACTGTACCAGGATACTCACATTTCTTCTCTTCTTACAAGATCTGGGAAATGAATATTTCGGGCATGTCATGGCCGAATAGAATATGATACTTTGCACATCGTAATGGCTTCCACTTGGCATCCACCGTTACTCCAATTCTTCGCTGATGTATGTGAGTCTTCGGGGGATGCCGAGTGTTGCATGAGCATCGCGTTCTTTTTATAGGCCTTTCTCCTTCCGATGGGATTTGGAAGCGGTCCTTGCAATTACATCGGGTTGCTCTTTTCGTTTATCCAGATTACCATCTCCAGGTTAATAAGGTGCCTGACAAACAGCCCGAGTCAGCCTTTCGCCGCGGGCTCCGAGCTCCGCGTCTAAACAAGGATTCATCGTCATTTCTCCACACCAAAAGCCCAACTACAACAATGTCTGTGACAACCTTGGCCACGCAGTGTGGCAGTAATTTGTGAGGCCGTACTTTGTCGATAAAGCCATGACGCCGCACGTAGCATGGAATTTGAAGTCTCGCACCCTTTTGAAAATGAGCAACAATTCTGGACTGGCAAGTCAAAAGCAGCACCAAGACTGCGGGCTAGTTAACCATGGGCACAGGACTCGACGAAATCGTCTCGGGAGACTGCCATGATTCCAGCTTCATTGACAATGCACTGCGAGCCTATCTGACGGCCACAAATGAGTCTCGAGGTATTCCAAGCACTGCGGACAACGGCACTTTCCGACGTGGGCGGCTAATATACAGTTGTAGGGAAATACATCAACTCGGACCACGATGTAGCGCGTTGCGCCCACAAACTCCTCTGTTCAGCACTGTTTGAACAAAATGGAGACTACATCAGGAAGCAGATTGTCCATTGCCTGCTGGAGGTCAGAAGTCCCATGTCTCCCGCCTGCAGTAGATCATCATGAGTGCGTAGGACGCCCCTTGCTGACGCTTGGTATTAGGATGACAACCCCGATGTCCTCCAGGTCGCCGCGACCTTCCTTCTCTCTGACGCAAAAGGCAGTGAATTTACATTTGAGTTGATGAACAATGAAGGGGCTTTCACACGCCTGGTCGACCTCATCGGGAATCCCAAGAGCGATGCGAAGCCTGGATTGCACCGGCTGTTTATGGAGCTTTTGTACGAAATGGCGCGAATACAACGAATAAAGATCGATGATCTGAGTATGTCAAAGCTCCCGACCCTCCTTAGAGGCAGGCCTAGTGCAGCAGGAAATCCTTCAACCGAAGCTAATCCTTCCTCCCACAGTGCGCGTTGATGACGCTTTCGTACGGCACCTATTTCAGATCATAGAAGAGCTCTCCGACGATGTAAACGACCCTTACCACTACCCAGTCATTCGAGTCCTGGTAAGTCACGATAGACCCCCATCTAGCAAAATCAAACAGTGACAAGATACTGTTAGCTGGTACTCAACGAACAATTCATGGTTGCAGCCCATGATCCACGCGGTTCCGGTCCGTCAGCGAGCCCACCGACGAATAAAGTCATCAAAATACTCTCCTCGGAAGGGAGCAGGTACAAGACTTTTGGGGAAAACATAATATTACTGCTGAACCGAGAGGGTACGCATTCTACAAGGAATGATGTTTGGAGTAATGGCTAATTTGAATCACAACCTAGATGAGACTTCCCTCCAGTTGCTCACACTCAAAGTTCTTTATCTCTTGTTCACCACGCGTACGACATATGAATACTTCTACACAAATGACCTACGGGTCCTTGTCGACATCCTGATCCGAAATCTACTTGATCTTCCCGAGGATGCGTCTGCCCTTCGTCACACTTATCTCCGGGTCCTTTACCCTCTTCTTGCGCATACACAGCTAAGATACCCCCCTCAGTACAAGCGTGAAGAGATACGAAAACTGCTTGCTGTGTTGCGAAGGGGACACGTTAGCGAAGTTGATGCGGGCAGTCCAACCAAAGCAAATTGGCAACATTTCGAGGAGGTGGACGAGACGACGGCGCGCCTTGTCCAACGGTGCCAAAAGGTGCCCTGGCTTACCGACCCAGATGAAGAAACTATCACACAATCCGAATCGCCCACCTCAGAGGACCGATCGAGTACTCCTACTTCCCCTACCTCATCAACCAGGGTCGGGAACTCGCCTCCCGCAGTCCCAGCGCCTCGCAAACTTACGAAGCGTAATTCTTCAAAAGGGTCTGGACTATCAATAGCACCCTATCTCGTACCGCAGCTTGAGTCTGCCCGCGCCTCATCATGGAGTATATCGGAAGTGGCAGCGCAAAGAGAGAAGCCCGGAGTTATCACACCCAGTCGCAAGGATTTCCCGACAGGCGGAAAAAGCAAAAAGGAGAAACCCGCGTTGCCTCAAGCACGACGATCGGGATGGCTGAAAACGAAGAGTAAGGAAGGCCGAGAACCCACCGGGAAAGCACCTGAGGGCCAGGAGAAAGAAAGCGATTCCCCCAAACGTCTTGGAGAACAGGGAGCCTTGTTTGATTCGCCCGTTGCTGAAATCCCTTCAGAAAAAGCTCCCGACATGGCAAGCGGATCAATGCCAATTCCAATTGTCAAGATCTCGCCGCCACATAAAAAGCCCCCTCCAGCTCCAAAGGCACGACGCTGGCGAGGCAAGAAGGCCAAAGAGGAAGATGAAGGAGGTGGCCCGCTTTCGAATGTTCACTTCGTATCCATAGGCAGCAGGCCAAAGCCTGGCGGGGATACCCTTCCGGCACCAAATACTGACAAAACGCCGTCAGGAGCTGAAGCTGGGTCGCAAAAAGAGTCTGTGAGTTCTGCTCTTGTTGACGCACAGGCAGAGGCAATCAGCAACATTGGCGAAACGTTGGAAAAGGCGACGCTGCGGCCGACAGAAGACATTTCGCCGAGGGCCGTCTTAGCGCCCCCGTCACCCGCTCCTCCTCGAAGTATTCCTGGTCCCATGTTTGCGTTGGAGAGGAGTCCATTCTTCGCGGATGAGGATGATGAAGTAGATCACGAAGATGAGTAGGATTCGATCAACATAGTACGTACAAAGCGAAACAAAAGCAACGCAAAGGCGCTGGCGTTCTCCTAATAAGTAATTACCACGTCTTAGATGATAGAAGATGATCGTTCAGGCTCCCACATAGCCAACCCCTTCAATTCTATCTTGGATTCAATTTCTACGCGGTGAATGCGGAGAATCTAACAATCTGAGTGAAATGGGCGCCGAATTTGGCCTCGTTTGTTTGCTGCTTTCTGCTCCCTTTTGCACCCACGCTATCTAGACAAGGGTCTAATTCAAAACCCTGGCTGCTCACGGCGCTAAATTTGGACTTTGCACCTGATTGCCTTCCCCCTCTCTCCCCTCGATTTTCAGTCTCCAGCAACGACCTCGTGGGCCGACCTATATCAAGACGACAAACCCTCTGCAGGATAAGATGACTTCTCTCTCATCGCCTTCGTGCATCTCTTTTAAGAGGCCATTTGACCCCATCTCGAACATCTCACCATGGCAATCCTGCGCTCCAGTCACAAGGCAGCTGAGGCAAAATCACAATCCAAATCACAACCCAAATCGTTCAAGGAGCTGGTCAGCCGAATTGGCCAACGCTCTCAGCTGGCGGCACCGAAATACGCCGACAGTACTAAGCTGGTGACCAACTTTGTATGGGGCCGTTGGACCCAGTATGTCTACGATCACATTTATCGCCTAATGGTCGGCATCGGTGGTGGTGCTCCGAGTCCTAGCCATGACATCCGCTTGGGCGATATCGTGGTCAGCTCTCCCGGGGAGGGAAAAGGCGGCGTGTTCCAGCATGACTTTGGCAAAGAAGATACAAGAGCAGGACCTCCAAGAAACGGGATTCTTGAATCGGCCGCCAACCGCCTTGCTAACGGCGGTGGTGGGCCTCAAGGTCGAGCACAGGAGGAGTCCCGGCAGCATCGAAATGGCTATCGACCGCGTTCTCGAGAAGGAGGAAGAAGAGCTGCGGGAGGAACTCGGCCGGCTAGACGTAAGCACCGACATTCTGTACCGAAGTGATTTCGTCCATCCTGCAAACACGAAGACACCCTGCAGGGAAATATGTGGCATTGATCCCCAGAACTTGGTGCCACGACCGGAACGCACGAAACGACTGCGTAGCCCAATGGTTCACCACGGTTTGATTGCTTCAGGAAACCGGCTGATGAAGGATCAGAGATAATCAAGAGCAAACCTATCGGAGAAGGGCTGAGTCCCTTTCGCAATCTGCCTGTGCAGGTCTCATATCTTATGACTCGCGAACAGGCAAGAGAGGCAGGTTACTAAGTTACGCTCCAAATTGATCCCCGCAAAAATCCATTTGCCCACCTTTGAACCTGAAAATACGGGATTAAAATTGAGCAATGACCAAGAGGGCTCTCGTTGTGATGTTTACAGTCGTTGCACAAGCCTATATGGACTATATTCTGAATTTGAATGCTACCTGCTAACAAGTTTCCATCAGAGTCTGGTCTTTAGCGACAGGGTATAGCTTGATATCACGCTTCCATTCTCGCCCCTTGGACTGGCTCAGGCGCTGCGTCGGGCCCAATACTGCAAAAATCTTCACAATTGAGTTTACCTCTTCCAGCATGTTCATCAGCTGCCCGACCAATAGATTTACCTCGCATTTGCAAAGGTCAATGCCATCCAGGACGATGTAAGTCTCGGGCACGGCAGACAACAGTTCTCCCAAGAACTGGCAAGGCTGAACTGGCTGCTCTTCAGTCCATTTGGGCGATTTGCGAACCCGCCTCAGCTTTAGTCGCCAGTCAAAGTCTGCGGCCAAATCTGGCCTGGCAAAAAACAGCTGACGAATGAGAGTGGATATGAGATAGTATGCTTCCTGGCCTGCTTTTCTGTCCTCGTGCGCGTAGAAGAAGTAGTGTAAGACGTATGGCCCATTGCCTTGTGGACTATCGCTCGACTTGATGCTGTCACGATAGCCTTCGGGGTCAAAGGCCACCGCACCGATTTTGTCCTGCCATTTGTTTTCTTTCTCCCACTTATCCCGAACCTCCTCTTCAAGCGCCTCCTTCACATGGAATGCGGCTAGTGATAGCCAGGACATGGCGGGATTTTCCGCTGGAACGGAATATCCATGCAAGATGAATATTGCCGATGTTTTCCGGCTTCGCCACTCGTCAAACGGCGTGCCCTTGAAGAAGTCCTTGCCATCGAAGGTGCAATAGCCATTCGACTCGTCTTTGATAGCCAGGAGGACGGCTTTGTATACATCGAGGACTGGCTTTTCCGAAGCCATGGGATCAAGGTCCAGGAGCTCTTCAATTTCGGCCATTGCCATTTTCTGCTGATTCTCCTTCGTCCTTTTGAGTTCTTTTGCGGTAAAATGAAAAACGCTTCTCTGAATTATCCTCATGTCTCTTTCTATGTCACTCCTCAAGCTGCCAAAGTGTTTGGCTGGTGGATGCCAGATAACGTACCATATTCGCCCTTTCGCGCCGCAAGCGTCAGCGACACGGTCTTGAAGTGTCCATTGTAGTGCGGAAACCTACCAAGTAGTCTGCGGTGATAATAATAAGCTGCCGCTTGGCTGAACACATTCACGTTCTCCGACAGACTTTGCAATGTGTCGTACAAGTCGGGATAATTTACACTTTCACAGATGTCTGCAACTTGAAAAAACTCTTGTTTAAGAAGAGTCAGTGTCTCCGCCAAGTGCTTTTCTATCGCACACTTGTTAACAGCGACCTTGTTACGCTTGTCAGCTGGCATTCCGCCACATTTGCGTGTAAGATGACTGACATACAATGAAAAGCACACTTATTGCGACGTAAGGAACTTCTGCTTGAGCCCCAGCTGCGCTCCTCGCTGCCTCACAGATACCAGAGTACGTGCCGAGAATTGTTGATATGGCATCAAAAGCATCCTGTACGCGTTTCTCTCGACGATGATGAGCGTCGAAGTCGGATTGCTCGTGAGAGAGCGCCATGTATTTCGCGTACATTTCTTTTTTCAGCTTTTCCACGTCCGCTATACTCTTCACCTTGAGACAGGCGTCCATGTCCGGAATCGGGCATTTTCGTTGCTCAAAAGCCTTACGGACCCGATCCGCCCAGTGCTGATGGGTGGTCTGCATGTGGCGCTCATGGCTTGGAGGCAGATTTTCCATTGGTTGCAGTGGTATTACCGACACTGCCTCTTGGTGGCGCGAGGAAGTTGACCGTTTCCTCGTGAGTCTAGCAATGTTGATGATTTGAGCTTAAGTTAGCAAATAGGAGATGAGAAACGTCCAGACGATCGGCTCTCAAAATTCTTCATTTTTTGGGTCGTCCATGATCCATCCTGTTTCACAACTAGCTGGTTTTCGATAATTTATTCTCGATAATGTCCATGAATTGCTAGTATTTTTGGTGGTCCGGTGGCCAGCCTTGCGCGGCGGACTCGGCCACAAAAATCAATGATTTTTGGATTGATTGTAATCAATCCATAGCTTATCGTCCTTATCGAAAACCAGCCTGGGCCCAATCATTCTTGCAAAGTCCACTGGAGTGAACGAGAAGACTCGGAACCAAGAGCAGCCACCACGCCACATGCCTTAATTCTTCTGGTACTGGCAGTCTTTGATCACGCTACATGCCTTAATTCTTCTGGTACTGACAGTCCTTTGATCACGCCACCTCAGCTTTTGGCTGCATAGTCATGCCAGAGACGCATGACTGTGCGCTCAGATTTTCCAATACTTTTGCTGTTCTTACCTTGCTCATCTCAACTTGAGTGTGTCAGCGGAGATGGGATGATATTAGGCGTGCGGGTTTTTCCAGCCAATTGCCTCTTTTTGGTTCTGGCGCATGTATGCTAAGTGAATTACGCCATAAGATATGATATAATGCATTTAATCTTTGGCGGACTTGCGGGTGATTCCACTTTACAATCTTACGCAGATTCCACCTGTCTGAAGGAGCCTAGGTTTTTTTTCGATTGGCACTTGAACTTCACCTAAAGCATCAATTTCAGAGTTAGAAGACATGGAGCACCCCCCAAAAGTCTCTCCAAACACAGAAGCGGAGGAGAAAGGTCACGATTCCGTCCAGCACGAGAGTGAAGTGGAAAACGACGAGCACAAGCTCCATGATGTGGAGATGAGAGCTCCCACTGAAGCTGGCCAGGAAGTCTCGAGTGGGAAGGGATTCGAGGTCGGCATCAAAGCAGTGGTTTCAAAGCTAATGGATCTTCTGTCTTCCGTGAGTAGCATGCTTCTCGGTCACCGCGGTCCTCCAGATTGGAATCCCTTGTTAATGTTACTATAGAACTATACAGAATTGAGCAAGCACAAAGAAGAAGCCGAAGCAGCTTATGTGGAAGCTATTGAGAAAGCGACGGTAAAACTTCAAAATGTCGCGCGCGGAGATTCCCATGCTCCACCGAAATCATCGCCCCCATCCTCCGCGCCCTCTGGCGTGTCCACCCCCAGCGAATTTGAAATCGATCTCAATGCAAAACAAGATTTGGAAAACATCACCCACAAAAAAGAGATCGAATACAAGACAAAGCATTTGGAAGATGGTGAATGGAAGACCGACGAAGAAACGGACGAGCAGCACATGGCGCATCAGCAGTCCGCAGGTACCGGTCCTGATCAAAGCCCCGCGTTCTCATGGAAGGAGACCAAGGACAAAAGCGATAAGACAAAATCAATAGAGGTGGTGATTTACTGCCAGAATCTTCGACGTGTTCTCGCGAAAGAGCTAAACCATGTCCCTTGGGTCCACTGGACCAGATCTCGGCCCACGTTCCACAATCCATTTCCAGATTTTGTCTTCAACTGGGATACACTGAGCAAAACAGCCGACCGTCTTTCCGTCCAAGGTAGCTGCGGAATGCACCTTCGGAATCTTCTTAACCTCATCAAAGAAACGAATCAGGTGAAAAGATTCTTCGACGTGAAGGATCACGAGCCCCAAGAGAGAACCTGTCATTACCTTGACCTCGAGTTGCTTTTCCGGCCCGGAGACATAGTCTTCGCGAACATAGCCAATCAACCCCAGGCATTCCTCCTCTTTAGGTGTCTCTACTCGGCCCGGAGATCAAGAAACGGTCATGTTCCCGGATGTTTCGGCCTTTTTGTATGGAGATACGGTACGCAAAAATCGATGCTTACTTGAGCAGGATTGTCTCTTATTATGACTAGATTTCGATGGGTCCCATTTTAATCGGAAGCCTTTCTTCTTCAAAATTCCTAGTTTCGATGATCCTCAAAGTATCACCACTCTTCCATGTTATCCTTTAAGTTTTCACCCCGATGAGAAAACAACCCGCAAATTTTTGATTGAGAGGGGAAGGAACTTCCGCCATGCGTGTATTCAGGACCAAGAGAAGAGAATGTTTCATTATTCTGGCAACTTGCACTACATGAGTCAGCTTCCAGAAGATCTATTCGAAGAGAGATATGCAGGGTCGATATTGGAGGGTAGTGTTATAGGGTTCCAGATTGGTCATGCATTGCGTCAAGATGAAGAAGACTGGCCAGTTACTGATGTTGAAAACGTATGTATTCGATATTCGATGTGTTATCTCCCTTCTCGTGAGGCTTATCTGTGCAGGCGCATGATAAAAATGTCGAAGAAAGCTTCTCGCGGACCATACCTGTAAGTGAATATCAGCAGCCGCAAGGTGTTTTGGGTTATTTGCTAACACAGCCCCGAGTACTCCGGACCTGTCCTTGTCGACCCCGAGCTTTACCGACTATATGGACCTTTACTCGCAATCGAACGTAAGGATATTGTAAAGCCACCACAGTGGCGAATGGTGAGTATCTGGCGATCTCCCGGTGCAAAGAAACCGCACTCATTGGGCCGGTAGTGTGAATGCGTGCAGTGCAAAAATAACAAAAGCATGAACAATGTGCTCAAAACTGGCTACGATAACTTCGGCAAGGATAACAGAGGCTGGCGCGATTTCGACGACAATCAGCTTCTCATTTGTCCCCCGCGAGTTGAGGGTTTTGCGTTGAGCAACAAAAAATGGGTCTTTCTTGATGTCAGATCTGAGTACCTACAGGTGGTTACCGACAAGGACGTCGCAGGAAACATCGATGCATCGCCGTACATTGCTTTCAACAGGATGATCCTTCCCAGTAGCGAGCATTGGAAGGAGACCAAAGACGTCATCCAAAATCTCGTGCAGGTGCATGGCAAGAATGTGCCCAAAAATGATGACATTCCGGATCCGTTTGCGGATCTTATCGAGGGCAAGGGCCAAGGCCTGACGGTGCTTTTGTACGGTAAGCACATTTTGAAAGCCTTGAGAAGCTATAGCATGACTAATTGTTATTCAAAGGCACCTCCGGTGTTGGAAAAACGCTCATGGCCGGTGGGTGGAGTAGTCCTTAGACGCCTGTGGAATGCGCTGACATCAATTCAGAAAGCGTCACTGAGATTACGGGACGACCCCTTATTAAAGTGAGCTTTGCAGATATCGGCATTGTACTCACCAGTGTGGAGAAGACGTTGGACAAGCTGTTTCATATGGCCGAGAGATGGGGTGCCGTTCTTCTTTTTGACGAAGCAGATATTCTCCTGGAGCAGAGGAAAAGTGCTGCATCTATCGTAGACATGACACATAACGCTATAGTTGGCGGTAAGTCTATAAATCGTCTAACTCGGCTACACACCGGGCAATGCTGCGATGCTAACAGTCGTGGGCAGTATTCCTCAAGGTCTTGGACTACTACAAAGGGATTCTGCTGCTGACTACAAATCGTAAGTTGGAATATTTGAGAACAAGAGCCTTCACTAAAAAATGGCCAGGATTAATGCCTTTTGACACTGCAGTTTTGTCTCGCATTCATCTGGCCATCGAGTTTCCGGCATTTGATATTGATGGACAGAGGGCCATGATGTCGGAATTCCTCTCCACCGTGAAAAGCACAGCCGTGGAGAAGCGTGAGGTATCTCATTGGATCAGAAGCCATGCAGACGATGAATTCAACGGGCGGCAAATCCGGAACGTATTCTCGGCGGCCATTAACCTTGCGAGAGCAAAACGCCGCAAGCTGGAACAAGCCGACCTGGATATTTTCTGGCAGCGGACGAAGGCATTCCACCACAAAATGGAGAAGACAATCATGGCGGCAGAGATGGCAAGTCTTCCAAAATAAAATTGCCATGGCAGGAGGACGACCTTGTTCATGTGTATATCGGGTGGCGGACAAGCCTAGATTGTTGTATGCAACGTCGTCCACAAAGCTCTCCAAGGAGTATTTGGCGGTTCTAGAGTTACGCCGAAATTCGATTTTAAACCTGGCTAAAGACTGACAGTTCCTGACTTGCTCCGTGATGCATGAGGTACTTGTCGCTCCCAAATCTCCGTCAGGTCGCATATTCATGCCCCAGCCAAACTACTCCCCCCAGCCACTCTCTCATTGATGTTTCGCGCGGCTTCCCTCGGCGCGTTCGAGATCCGATGCCACTCCGACGCCCCCCGCTGGAAGATACCGGTGATGGGGAACAACGCGAGGCCTGGATGATTCAGCACTGCTGCCTCTGTGGCTGTTGTCGGCGTTGTTGCTGCCGCTCTCGTCGGCGCCTCCTGGCGAGGGATTTTGGGATGTACAAATAGCGGGTCCTGCCGGAACGAGGAGCCCCATTGCCGATGAAGTTTGAGTTTGAGTCAGGTCATCCTCGCCATCAGTTGCCTCGTCCTCTTCGCTCAAGCACTCGAGCCAGCCAGTTTTGTCGCTCATGGATGGTGCGCGGTCAATATACACTGGCAATGGATCCCTCTCTGCCATCTTGCCCAATCTCAGGCCTGCTTATCCACATGAGGGAATAAGTAGATTGCGAAAGAGAAGCGGAGGAGGGCACATGAGCTGGAGGCGAAGAAAAAGATGCTCCAGCAAAGGGGGGGATCGCCTGGGAGCTTTAATAGGCCCCCAAGGGGCTCATGTTGTTCAGGTATCCCATATGCCGCGTCGACTCCCTGCCGTGCCGTGTTGCGAGTGACCGGTCTATCTAGCTCCGTCCTGCATCCTTGCTCCTTGCTCCTCGCTTCTTACTTCGTGCTACTTGCCTAGCGCGACTCAGGACCTGTTTTTCCTTTCTGATTGTTAATGGCGCCTTCCTTGTTGGATGCCGTTCCATCAAGGGCCTCTCTCGCACGCTCACAACGTCGCGCTTGCACTGTGAAGTTGGAACGCTGTCTGTCTCTGCCGTAGAGTGAAGCTTCGTCTTGCATTGCAGCCCGGTCAGTGCAGAAACAGCCTCTTCTCCCACGAATCGATGGGAGAGAGGCTTGCCTTGGTTCGAGCCCCGACCAAGATAGCCCGCACCCCACCTACAGAGCCGATCTCGCCGTCATTGGAGGGCTCAAATGTCCCGCTTCCTGCTCTCCACATTCCTGCAGCGGCATTATTGGCGCCCACCACTCCTGCAATCATTGGTCTGGAAATAGTAGGCCGACCGCATCGCCACGAGGTGTCTAAGACATTCAGGCAGCTCCCCGACCCCGCCGGAGCTCGACAGGTCCACTGCGGCGACCGAGGGAGCTTGAAATTGTTTGACGGATTCCCGACAGCGTAGGACCCAACCCGGCGCTCCGCGGTATGAGGCCGGTCCCGAATATCACCACGATGAGGCATTTTCTCCATTGGCCCCACCGCGCTCTCAGCTGGACCGGGTCCCACGCTGAGCGCCGTCAATCTCCATTCTCGCCAATGAGAACGATTGGCCCGTTTTTGCTCAGGCTTCGGATGACCCGAGCGTGCCAGCCATGTCAGTGGCTATTTTGAATCTTGAGCGGGGGGATGGGGGCTGAGCGTGCGGCATTTTCTCCACTGGCCTGGTCGCAGCGCAATCTGCGCCTGACCAAATCCAGCCGCGGTGGAGATCGGCAACAGGACGACGTAGTGGTGACGCAGCGGTGACGCAGCCAGTCAGCGTGCTGACGCGGCCTTGGTCGCCCACGGTGGAGACGTAAGGAGGTGTGATGGATTGGTAGACGAAACTTGAAGGGGATGAGCAGGTCTCCTGCATCTAAGGCCGTAGCGTGACCAAGTCGCCGGCGACTTGCCGGAACGCCGGGCGCTTCAACCAGCGTCATTGTCCAAGGCCTCATATCTAAGGGACGATGAGTTGTGCCCCCCTATTTTGGTTGACAGCTGTGAGATTTTTTTGGTTGGCGACGTCGAGGTTCTCAGGTGCATCAGGGCTCCACAACTCGCGCGCAAGGACGGCGGTGGGATCGTCCTAGGTAGCTTCGCGTACACTGCTTAGAGAGATGCCTAGCCCCGGAGGCCCCACTGTATGGTCAACGTCATTACCAGCGTCATCATCGCACCAGGCCGACTCAACAGGTCGTCGCGAGCCAATCGTTGGGTTAATGTAGCCGAGGTGAAACGCGGTGGGGCCCCGGGGAAGCTAGGAATGCTGACCCGTGGGGCGCAGTCGGAGGGCCTGAGGCAGAGAAGACAAAGCGGCGTGATGGATATCAACGGCGGGCTGCGCCAGGGAGTACATTAGCAGCATTGGTGAAGGGGTGGGATGTGACGAATATATAGCCAAGAGGCACGGTAAATTCCGCAAAATAAAAGCGGCAAGTGGTCGGCGGTCGGCGGTTGGCTGGAGCTGGTTTAGGCGGCCTTTTCACTCGGATTGGGGAAAACTCAGTACACTGTCCCGTTACACTTCGTCGCAAATAGCTAGTCCAATTTCGCTCCCTAAAACTTTCACTTTTTGTTTGTGCAATGAACCACGACGAACGGGGGAAGTATCAGCCGTAGCTATCTCGATGCGTGGGAAGGCTATCTCTCATATTAGAGATGCCATCGCTCTGCCATTCCTCTTCGAGACACGGACCATTCTAGGGCTGCCTCGTCACACTCAAAAGAGACCGCTGTCGAACACCACCAGATATGCCGCAGTATCCGACGATAGCAAGCCATTCCAGCCAACGGACAATTCTAGCTTTCTAAAAGCAAAGGCTGCAGCCTCAAAGGCGAATTCGAAAGACACCAGCACAGTTCCTACCACCATTACACCTGCGGAGCGGAGAGTATTCGATGATATATTCAACCAAGTTGCTGAAAAGAGTGCCTCCAAAGCTACCAGCGCGCCTCGAGAAAAGCGGGACACATTCATTGACCACGATGAGATACTTTCGATATTTTCGTCTGCAGTGTCTAGCCACGTGGCAGAGCAAAAGGCTTTAGGCCGAAGACAGGCCGGGGAAGCCCCTGCGGCACAGTCTAGGCGGCTTTTGAAAGATGAAGAGGAAATCTTACAGCGGTACCCGAAGCCACTCCGCAAGGCGGCTCGACGAGCTGCCGCTGCGTCAATTGCTGCTGAAGGGTCAGGGACACCAGAGTGCCTAAAGCCTGCAGTGGACACAAATGTTGCGCCAGATCCTGAAAGACAACCAATGTCAGCGGCCACAGATTTAGGTCGGTCAGACTTTGATGGGGCGAATACCTGGCATAGTGATCCAAGCGTTGAACAAAACTATCTGAAAGATGAAACCGAACCATCAACTACGGACGCGAGCGTGAATGGGAGAGGTGCTCATCGTCCATGGCTTCAGCCTTCAGGTCTTGTTGCTGACAAGAAGGATGAAGACATAGAGCATGGAATGCATCACTCTCTTCCTAGAAAGTCCGACAGCGTCGGCGAAGAAGAGAACAGAATTGACCAGCAATTTGTAAGGCCATCCTTCCTGATAGCCCAACGCACAGAAGGCCATTTTCGGAGGGGGCTTCGCCCTTCATTCCTTACAACTGAGAAGCGTGCGGAAGATGTGGCAAGCTTCGCAGCGCACTATGGCTCCGTTCGCCCCGGCTTTATCCGAAGAGCTGAAGATGCCGCTGTGGTCGAGGAGAGGCTACAGCACCACCCGGAATCGGTCTTTCAGGGCACAATCCACCGATACTGTCGTGAGGAAATGGAAAAGTTAGCCGATTTATTCCAAGACACCATGAACCGCCAGGGTGATGTCGGGATATGGAATACTTGTCTTGCAAAAGTGTTCCCTATGATCGAGCTCCTGAATAAGAGCCTTCGGCAAGAGAGGAATTTTCATAATGGAAAACTTCCCCAACGCAAGCAAGTTGAGGAACCCGCTCAGAATACTCAGAACGAGATATCAGACCCAGACGACCCGCAGAAGTCAATCACAATGTCTCCTGTAGAGTCTCCACTACCGGACCTTCCTCCTTACGTTCCACCGCTCTACATAATCTCCCGCCTATACCCTGCCGCACTCCTACTTGCTTTCCGACTTCTCAAAACAAAATTCCCCACCTCCCCTCTTGCGCTTGCCTTGCTCCCGCAGATTCGCTCATTGGGGCCGACATCCTATGTTTTGGGCGCCAATACCGAGTTCTATAATGCTCTGATCGAGCTAAGATGGGACGTCTATTCAGATCTGAATGGCGTTGATGGGCTGTTGGTGGAGATGGAGCGCAGTGGCGTGGAGTTCAACATTGGGACCTGGAATACCTTGGTCAGAATTGGAGCTGAGCGTTTCAGCGACTTGCACAGTCCCGATGGAGGCGTTAGGGGAGCAGCTTTTTGGGAACGACCGCATAATCTAAAATGGTTTCAGAAAGTGGCTATGGAATGGAAGATGGTCGTCGCTGCCAGACTGAGCGAGCAAGGCTTGGGTGCGGAGATTAGCGAGAGGGAGTATGGCACCGGCGGTCTGTCTGAGGCTGGGCCTGCTCAAGCCGAGCAGGGGACCGTCTGGTTGTGATAACAGCACTCCACTAGATGGCGACCTTCAATATGCTCATTGAAGCATCTAGGTTCCTTGTGACAAGGCTGAGTGAATTGACTACCCCTGATAGTCGTCTCACACACAACTACGTTCTGTGAACTCCGATACTTTTCTATGTACTCCAAGTCCCTGCCTACCCCTCGACTTTCTTGAGTCCCTCTGCATCATCCTCCAACACTCTCGCTCCAAACTCTTGACTCTGTGGGAGGTCGATCTGCAGGTTGGTGCATGCTGCCACGCCCAGCGACACCTCGGAATCTGCTCTTACCGCAAGAACATGACCCCCGAAACTCCTGTCCGTATTCAAGAAGTGTACGTGGATGCCTACCACACTCACCCCTTCTGACCATTGAGGGCTCCTGAAACCCACAATCGTACCCTCCACATCGTGATACTCCTTGACAGTCTGTCTCTTCCCGACCTCCGTCAAATGCTCCCCCTCGTACGCTTGTGGAGGGATAGTCCGGCATTTCACTGTGTCGAAGCGCCCATCGACACGAATAACAACGAAGTGATTCCTTGCGTTCGGCAGCAGATCGGCAACCAATTGCATGAGTTGACTTTTGTCCTCCAGACTTGATTTTTTCGTAATCTGAGGCACAAATTCTGTCACTGATCCGAAAGGGATCTTTGCAGTCTCAGGGGCTGCACCCACAGATCCATCTGATTTGAGTTGATATGCTTGTCCGTCGAGCACCACCATCTCGCCGTCCATGGATTCAAACGTACCAAGGCCAAGATTGCCATGGGACAGTAGCTTGGAGACAGTGGTTGAGCTAGATGCTGATGAAAGGCCCGTCATCAGGGCTGATATTACGGAGTATTGGTATATCTCGTTAGGGGCCATAATGCTGAGAGTTCAGCAAGACTGCTGAATGTGGTGTTATAGCTGCTAGCTGTGAATTCGCTCAATTTTGAATGCGGCAGGGCATGTCCTATTTGTAGCTGGGCTTGCCGATGGATTTATGAAAGCATCTCACTAACTTAGCTAGGTACGTGAAATTCGTCTGTAGACGCTCTTTTCGTGAAACCAGTAACGATGTGTTTACTTTGACATGACCTGGTCCCTCTGACGGCCTTGCTCCTTCATAGCCTGACATCTGAAGCAAATCAGAACCCTTGCAATACCTTCCGGAAACTGCCGGGAGCGGACGTCACTTTCCGGGGATGCATCTCTTCATCCTGTGAGGCATGTCAAGGCCTTAATCAAAAGCTGCTGAGGTGAAATTTTTTGAGAGCTTCTGAAGCTCTTCACGTTTGACTTCCTCGATTGAACATGTCGAATTCAGATTCTTCCCGGCAGAGGCCGGCGGCTGTCGTTGTTAACTCGCTGGTTAATGCTGGAGTCAAGCTTGTATTCGGTATACCTGGTGCCAAAGTGGATGCTTTATTCAACGAGCTTATGGATCACCCGGATATCAAGCTTATCGTGTGCAGACATGAACAGAATGCTGGCTTCATTGCTGCCGCAATCGGACGTCTCACGGGACACCCGGGCGTTTGTGTTGTGACCTCAGGCCCCGGAGGGACCAATCTGACTACAGCGCTGGCAACGGCCAACACCGAGGGCGATCCTGTTGTTGCGCTCGTGGGCTCAGTACCGAGGAAAATGTCCTTAACCAGGACGCACCAGTCTGTACATGTTATGGATGTCCTCAATCCTATAGTCAAAAAGACGTCGAACATCCAACATGAGGATCAAGTGGCAGAAGAACTTCTCAACGCTTTTCGTGTGGCAACTTCGCATCCCCAAGGAGTCACTGCTCTTGACCTACCACTTGATATCATGAGTAGCAAGCAACCAACCACCGGCCCATTCGCATCAAGTGCTTTCGATGCCCCATTAGAAGGGCCAGCTCCTCAATCATCCGTCCTTCGACTCGCCAAAATGGTTGATGAGGCAAAACTACCAGTCTTCCTCCTTGGAATGCGTGCGAGCGATCCAAAAGTCACCGCCGCACTCCATCACTTTCTCCGCAAACACCCCATTCCCGTCCTTGAAACCTTTCAAGCCGCCGGATGCATCTCCCGCGAGCTCTTACACCTGTTCTACGGCCGCCTCGGCCTCTTCAGGAATCAGCCTGGCGACAAACTCCTCGCTCACTCTGACCTCGTCATCGCGGTCGGCTACGATCCAACCGAGTATGACCCGCCCATGTGGAACCCTACAGGCAAACTCAACATCGTGCACGTGGACGTCAAAGCCTGCGACTGGGGCTTCAGCTACCAACCTTGTCTCGAGCTTGTTGGCTCAATCGAAGAAACAGTTCTCCAACTGACGGAACAAGCCAAGCAAATTCCTCTTCATGGACCAGCTAGCGACCTTTGCAAAAGTATCTCGACAGAATTCTACGCCTGGAAAGACACCAAAGACGTGAAGCCGTCGGATCCTAACAGTCCCCTTGTACATCCGTTGCACTTCATCTCCACCCTTCAATCCCTCGTCTCCGACGACACGATCGTCTGCTGTGACATCGGCACCGTTTATATCTATATGAGCCGGTACTTCTTCAGTTACCTACCTCGCCATTTCCTCGTCTCGAATGGACAGCAGACACTTGGCGTCGCTCTACCTTGGGCAATAGCAGCCTCCTTGATCCAACACCCGACCGACCCGTCGAAACGGAAGAAGGTCATTTCTATCTCCGGGGATGGTGGGTTTATGTTCACCAGCCAAGAGCTCAGCACGGCGGTGCAACAGGAATGCGACATTACGCATTTCATCTGGAACGACAACCAGTACAACATGGTTGCCATACAGGAGGAAGCCAAGTACGGTAGAAAGAGTGGTGTCGACCTAGGAGGAGTAGATTTTGTCAAATTTGCAGAGGCTTTCGACGCGAAGGGATGGAAGGTGAATCAAGCGGGGCAACTGAAGAAAATAATGGAGGAAGCCCTGGCATACAGAGGAGTGGGGGTTGTGGAAGTGCCGATAGACTACTCCAGAAATGCTGAGCTGATGGCTCATGTCATCAGCGATGACGTGAATTGAGACTAGTTTGAACTGGAAGTTTCTCGGATGCTGCACACGGCTTGTTCTGGGGCTTCTCTAACACTCACTCTATCTTACATTGAACTTTGGTAGGTAGACTATCATTCTACAGACTCTTTGCCGTACTGGCCCGGGGGGAGATCAAAAAGCCGTTACATGTTGTGTGGTATCACCAGAAGGAACCCATTCTTGGAGCCTCATCACGGTCTGTAATAGGCCTAAGAGAGCAATTTTTGAGGTCTCCATAGAGTGGGGTGGTGCCTTTCATCGTGGTCGGAAATTTATCAGGTCGTATTCGCACCAAATTGCTCGTTAAGAATGCCTAATTCGACTTAGCGGCACCCCTCCTAGCCGCACGTCAGAGCTTGGCCCACTTTTGGCTCTGGATCTTCAGCCGCGAGAATTGCTGATCAGAGGTTCGCATCTTTCGCTTCGGAGTCGAGGGAGTCAGGGGAGTCTATCTGCTACCAATCTCCATTCTTAATCTTCACAACAGTTTTGACATATACCTCTCAGCATCTTTCGCGCCCGAAATCCCACCAAAATCCTTCCGCTGCCTTGCTTATCCCGCCCCAATCTAGAACAACAATTCTCGGCGCCTCCGAACGAGAAGAAGATTGACCCCGCCTACTATACCCAAGACTTATTCGCAACTTATTTGGTGTCCAGCCTGTTGTGCGACTGTCGCGACGGCGTAATCTGAGAGCCGATCTGCCTACCCTTCCCTTCGCGCCTCGAGCCTGCGCTTGGTAAATCATATTCATACTCGGTGACGGAAGGCGCCTTGCAGTCAGCCTTCCCGGATTCGCCAACACCATTGACATAAGAGAAGGCGCCAATATGTAAGAAAGGGGCGTTGTGGCCGTGCAAGTTATTCCGATTTGGCGGAACAATCCTATCTTTGCAATACAAGACAAGCCCACGAGCTCCCGAATGTCGGCTGGCGAGCTTGTTCAGGAACTTCTCGGTCTCATCTTGCCACCACATGTTGAGAAGCCCACGCTCGCGACTCATTCAACTGGCCTGGACAACGTGGCTGGCAAACTGTCTTGCTACACAGCACAGCAGGGTTCAGCCGAAAGGATGGTTTCAAATAGTCAAATTATGGACAACCAACGACAAACCTACATACCGGGCCCTCCACCTCCGCCGTCCAACCAACCACATCAAGTATACCTACCCCCACCTCCGCCCCGACTGCACCCACAAGCGGCATCTTCGAACCTACCGCCGCCGCCTCCGGGTCCTCATCCTGGCTCGATGCCCCCAGGAACTGTCTTTGGCATACCACCGGGGTGGCAGCAGGGATGGGGACAACCTCCGAGACTGCCTCAAGGAATCCCACCTCCACCTCCCATGAATTCGAATCAATACCTGCCACAGCAGCGACCGCAATTAACCATTCCACCTCCTCCTCGATATGACCCGCCTCTAGTTTCGGCTACATTTATACCAGGTGGAGACTCTTTCGGGCCTGGTGTGGGGATTCCGCCTCTGGAGGATTCGCAGTCTTCAAGCTATTCAAGGTACGATTATCCTCCTCCCGAGGGTTCGAGATCAATTCCAGCCCAGCAATATTACGACGGCTATAGTGACGGGACATCTTATCAATTTTCTGCCCATGGCCCTTTTCCCGATACCACGAACCGAGATCTTGCAATCTCAAACTCACCACGGAACAAGTCGCACAATCTTACCTTACCACTGCGGGACACTCCCGAACCAATATCTCCTGGTCCCCCAACAGCTGTCAGGCATAATGCGCAAGGGCAAAATATGGGCCACACCCTGGACAGTGCAAAAGTTTCTAGAATACCGAGTGGTACTCAACGGAATCGTGCTAGCAGCGCCTCGATGGGCGGCACTTCCCCATTGGACGTAGGTGCTCAATGGTCCATGGGTCGAGTTCTGGAGTGGCTGGCTGCCAACGGGTTTTCGAAGGAGTGGCAAGATACTTTCGAAAACCTCGGAATATGCGGGGCCGATTTCCTCGATCTTGGACGCGGCGTCCGTGGGGGGGCCAATGCCAAGATGCATCAAGTGGTTTACCCCCAGTTGGCCAGATTTTGCTCGAAAAGCAAAACAGGTTGGGACCAGGGCAGGGAGCGGGATGAAGGGAAGCGTTTGCGGAAGCTCATCCGAAGAAGTGGTGATAACGATCCGGGCTCTGCCGGGCCAGGTCACAGGCGTCGCGAGTCTGGCATGTTGCCTAGCGCGTCGACTGACGGCACCTTGGAAAATTCCCCTGACCTAGGCCGCCAGGAAACTTCCTTCACTCCCACGACAGCCGGCATAGAAGGAAGTCCGGGCAAGCAACTTCCTGCTCAACTAACAAGCAATTCTGGCTCAAGGCAATCACATCCTCGTAGCAGTACACTTCCAGTGTACAGCAGACACGGCAGCCAAACGACTACTCCTAGCGATCCCGTTCACGCTGATAGCTTTGGTGGACATGTTCGAGCTGTTGAGCAGAACTATCGAAACGCTTTGAACAATCTCGGTCAGAGAGGAAGACACAGCCCAAATGCATCAAGTGATGTAGTCAACACCGCTACTGGCTTTGCACCGAGTCCGAACGGTAGTCCGGCTTTGGGATACGTTGTTCCCTCTCCCAGTGGAAATTCTGGAATCTCGCCTTCTCCCCATGGGCATTCCAAGAACAGTAGTATTGATTTGAACAACAAAGCCGCTGTTCATCCTCGTGCTGGAACAATGGGTCCTGCTTACGCAGACTCGCTTCGTAACGGCATGGGAAACACTTCAGGAGAAGTTCCTTCGTCTAGTCGCTTCTATGAAAACCGAAGGAATGGACAAGAAGGAGGAACAAGGCCCTCACCTCTTGAGGGTGTCCGGCAGTGGAACAACGAATCTGCGCCCATTGGTAAAGAGCCCGGCAAAGGTTTCCTGAGCATGTTTAAGCATCGTAAGAAGAACGATGGAGCACAGCCCTCGCCTGAAGAACAGCAACTGGATTCGCCCACCAGCCCTGTCGGCATCCGCCCACAGGTACCGGCTTTCCCATATCCAAAGGGAGCGAATGGGAGCGACATGTCACTTGTGCCACGTCCCGCGTCTACCTCTACCTTGACGGAAGAGGAAAGATTCGGACTCCGCGGAATCAGCACAGTCAAGGGTAAGCCGATGAAGAGATTCATCTTTGTGACGCTTGATAGTTTGAACTATCGGTTGATCGATATAACCGAGATCGATTCGGCTGAAGCTATCCGAAGAGTCATCTGTTCAGAGCTCAATCTTCACGACCCACAGCACACTCAAATTTTTCTCACGGAGCCAGGCCAAACAGACCATGAGGAAGCGCTTTCGGATAGTACGTTGTCGCTGTATCGCCGAGCGAAAGCAGATCATCTTGGTGGACTGAAATTTTATGTTCGAGCTGTTGACCCTTCTGCTGTATCATTGCCTGTTCCTCCTTCTGCTGGGCTTGGTCTTTCTTTTGCACAGAGAGCGCAACCGCCATCGCTTACTAGTCAGCCTCAGAAAGGGTTAGATGAGGACACCTACGCCCGACTTGTGTCACAACAACAGGCGGCGGCGCCTCCCGCCGGAACTGACAGTTTTGGCAGGGATAACACTTCCAGTAGTCAGGAAGTAGAACTGCAGAAGGCTGCAGAGGAATACAGACGGGACGCTGAACGCAAGCGGAAGGCCTATCAAGAATCAAAACGGCAAAGAGAGGAGTTGACAAATCCGAAGGTAATTAACTTTGATAGTCCACGTCTCTCTCCTTTCGAGGAGAAGAAGACAGACCTCTTGATGCCCGTGCGCAAACCACCAGCTGCACCATCAGAATCAAATACCTTGACAAAGGTGAATTCTTTGAGCCACAGATCACGAGAGAAGATGAGAGGTCAAGGGCATTTGGACGCCCTTAAGCATCTCTCAGACCCTATTGCCGAGGAAGACTCAGGTCGTAGTCGAAGGCGGGCAGTCGGACCAACTCCGTCGGTCTCAGAAGGGACCGGGCTGGCATTGAGCCACGTCGGCAAATTAGCTGGTGCTCCAGCCATAGTCGACAGTCAAGAAAGTTCAACTCAAGCGCGGACTCCCCGTGCGCTACAGTCGGTCGACATGAGCGAGAGTGGTGCAAGAACCAATAGTCCCGGTGGGTCACCTCGCCCCGATTTTACTTGGGCAAAAGGCAATACGCGCTTCAAGGTTCCTGACTATGAATCAGTTGGTGATGACAGCAGACGTGCCAATGCTGCGACAAAGCCTCCCAATTTGATCATCGACAGAGTAAAGAGGCCAGACGCATCGCCTACAGTAAGCCCATCAGCAGACCCGCCGCCGCACATGCCAGCGTTTCCAACAAGAAAATCCTATGGTCCCAAATTCGATTTCCAAGAAACCCAGGTGGACTTTGCTCCTTCTCCGCATCCTGATCGCGACGATTCTGACGAAGATTCTGACGATGGCCTCTTTGCGATTCCGTTGACAAGCAAGTCCCTACCTCCCGCTAGGGATAAGAACTCGAGACCGACACTGTCCGTGAATACCGAACCCCGTGCAAGGAACGGTCCATCTGTGAGCTTTAAGTCGCCCAGCCCTTCCAGTGGCCCTTCATCTGGACCTTCTACGCGAACACCAGGCCCGGATGAGGTTGAGGGTGAACGATCAAATATAGACGCTGGTCGATTAGACTCAGCAGTCAGTTACGGCAGCTGTGCACAGTCCCCCGAAGACAGAATGGGAAGAAGGGAGTCCTTTGCAAGCGAGAACTGGGCCAACAGGCCGCCCGTTGAGAACGTCGTGGATCACTTGGACGAATTCTTCCCAGGGGTAGACCTGGACCAGCCATATCTGGAAGATAATGCGTCTTCGCCAATCTCATCGAACGGCCAGAACCCATTGGATGCGATTCCATCTTCATTACGGAATCGACTTACCTATGGTACGGACGGCCTCCCACTGACTTTGAGCAAGAACGAGTCTGATACGCTGGGTTCGGACGAATCAACGCTGAAGGCCAAGGATCGAGATACAATCTCAAGTGTCACAAACGTAGCCCAAAGCCAGCCCAGCATGATGAATGGTGAGCTTGGCCGCATGAAGTCAATTCGAGAAGTGGCAAAAGGACGCAATGCCAACGACACATATGGTGGGCTTGGCCGTATGAAGTCAATTCGAGAAGTGGCAAAAGGACGCAATGCCAACGATTTGTCGAGACATACATCGAATGTTACACAGCCGCAGGCCAATGCCCCTAGCAGCATTTTTCGAAGGAAGAGTACAAAAATGTTCGGCGCGAATATCGTGCAGATCAGACCGAAGCCCGGCAATCGTCTCAGCACGCTTGATCCCATTCCACAGGAAGAAGTTCCACGTGAGGATACACCCAAGAGACAGGCGACATTCAAGATCATTCGCGGTCAGCTGATTGGCAAAGGCACTTACGGACGAGTCTATCTGGGCATGAATGCGACGACTGGTGAGTTCTTGGCCGTTAAGCAGGTCGAAGTCAATCAGAAAGTCGCCCAGCAGGACAAGGAACGTGTCAAAGAGATGGTTGCAGCACTCGACATTGAGATCGACACAATGCAGCATCTCGAGCATCCAAATATTGTACAGTACCTTGGCTGTGAACGCAAGGAGTTCTCAATCTCCATCTACTTGGAGTATATTTCTGGTGGATCGGTGGGCAGTTGTCTTCGCAAGCATGGAAAGTTTGAAGAAAGTGTTGTCAAGTCACTAACTCGCCAAACTCTCGAGGGACTAGCCTACCTTCATGCTGAAGGTATCCTTCATCGGGATCTTAAGGCTGACAATATCCTCCTCGATCTTGATGGCACATGCAAAATCTCCGATTTTGGGATATCCAAGAAATCGGACAACATTTACGGCAATGATATCACCAATAGTATGCAAGGTTCCGTGTTCTGGATGGCGCCTGAAGTGGTCCGCTCCCATGGTCAAGGTTACAGTGCCAAAGTCGATATCTGGTCGTTGGGATGTGTTGTGCTGGAGATGTTTGCTGGACGGCGGCCATGGAGCAGAGAGGAAGCTATTGGCGCGATATTCAAGCTGGGAAGCTTGAATCAGGCGCCTCCGATTCCGGACGATGTTTCTGAGACGGCGACGGTCGACGGGTTGAACTTTATGTATGATTGCTTTCAGATGTAAGTGGCGATCCATCACAGACGGTACGGTTCAAAGCTAACAGAGGTGATTCCAGTGACCCTTCGGATAGACCGACAGCGGAGACTCTCCTTAAACACTCGACCTTCTGTGTGAAAGATCCGTGGTACAATTTCTACGACACTGATCTGGCTGCGAAGCTGAGGACTGTGGATCCTGCCGCACTGCCCCAGAACTAGAAGTTGGTACTTTCGGAGCATAATGTGATGTTTTAGCGTGGCGTTGCGTTTTTGGCTGTTGGGATTTGAATTGGATGACGTGATGATTCGCCTTGCTACTCTTCTAATTGCATATAGCTCTAACTGGATGAAAGATCTGGACCGTGAGCCCGGGTCCTGGCGGCGCCGGGCTAGAATTGGCGGTGCGCAAGTACAAATGAGGAGGGATGCTGAATCAGTATTGCATAAACGGCCCGAATTACTCCATTTCCACGTCCGTCATTTAAGCACAACATCCAAGCGGCAAGCACTGTTCAAAACACCTACCTGAAACTGGTATCTCCCTCAAAATCCCTGATTAAGCCTTCTGCACAGTCATCGTTCATATCAGCGTAATCTCCTGGTACTCGGCTTCTCGCATAAGACTCTCGTCCGATCTTTCGTAGATGATTGTCAGTATCCCTGTTCTTCTGTACATAGGGAGGCCGAGGCTGAGATGTGTCGCGCTGGCGCTGCTGGGTTGGTTGGTTGCGCTGTTGGCGATGGTTTTTGGTGCCGCGTCTGGGCTGGTGGGCCGGGGCCGGAGAGGTGCTGTTGGGGTCGTGTGTGTTAGGGCCGTCGGTGTTGTCTTTCGTGTTGCCCTCGTCTTCATCGCTATTATCATCTTCGTCGTTACTCTCCTCGTCGTCGTTACTATCACTAGAACCGTCCTCATCATTATCCTCACTATCTGCTGTAGGCCTGAACTTGACTCAATGCATACTCTTTCCATTCGTTTGACGAGGCCATCGATCTTGGCGAAGCTCTTGACCGCGCCATTAGAATGCAAGTTGTGGCCAATGTGACATGCTTTTCGGTGAATGCCTGAATGTATCCGGATAAAAAGACATCCTTCTATCCCATGTGGAGCCTTGCTACTTATGCCCGACCATGTCTTGCTGCTGTCGACCTTACAGTCAAACATAGTGATGGATGGACTTCCGCCCACGCTGAACCGGCAGTGGCCACTCAATCAGACCCAAAGGAAGATCTGGCCAAGCATTGCTGCAGTTACTTGCCCAAGTCCTAAGATGGTACATGCGTGTGCTTTGGATGTTGAAAGGGCTGCCCTTCCGGAGTAGTGCTTGGGTAGCCTCCACCTCTCATATACTAGCAAGATACCAGCCCGACTGCCAACCTTCCGGTTCACTTTTCTCAGGAGTGGACGAGGTAGAGATTCAGGGAGCGGCGTGATCAAAAATCGAAGTCACAATGCACGTGTAGCGTGACAGCAATTCTCAACGGGGCTAAAGACTTGGTAGCAGAAAATTGAATGAAAGTAAGAGCACTCATATTTGCTACAGGACGAAGTAAGCACTGCACACTTTGCTATGGCCATCATCAATCATACTCGGATGCTATCCCAAGGTAGATGTCTGCTCAGAGTTACCCAGTGCGCTCGCCCTACACTTTGTCGTCGGCCGAGCCCCTCGTCTCCGCTTTCACATGTTCAGCGTACTCAGTGGTTGACATACCCCTCTTCGCTTCAACAACTTGCGCAATCTCCGCATCCAGCCTCGAGTCACCAGGCCTGGTCTTCCATGGATGAGGGCCGTCTTTGCTGAACAGAACCTCGATTTCTTCGATGGTCTTGCCTGCCGTCTCGGGATATGTGAAGAAGGTCTGAGTGGCCGCGCCGAAACATAGGATGCCAAAGATGATGAAGATTTTGTATGTAATGTTTCTGAAGCCAGGTGGGACGAATAGACCAAGCGCAAAATTGAAGAGCCAGTTGCCAACAGCCGCGATTCCCATACCTGTGGCTCTTGTTTCCAGAGACCAGACCTCGGCAGCATAGACCCAAGCGACTGGTGCAAGAGTCAGGGCATAGATGATGATCAGCATGTATGAGAACGCGATGACGGTGTATGCTGGCGAGCCGCTAACGCGGATGATGACGTTGAGGTTGCCGTCGACACCACCGGGGACCAGTTTACTATATGTGCCAAGGATACCGCCGACGATAAAATGGCAGATACCCATACCAATTGCACCGTAGAAGAGTAGCGGTCTGCGACCCGTCTTGTCGATGAAAAAGAAGACAGCTGTGGTAAAGACGATGAACAGTGCATATTGTACCCCGGATGATATGAGGAGGACGTTGCCTGTCAGGTTGGCCATCTGGAAAACGTAGACGACATAATAAGTCTGCAAAAGATGTGGAGTTAGCGCAACGAATTTTCAAAGAACCTAGCCACTGAAGCTCACCATGACATTGGCACCAGACATTTGTTGCCAAGCTTGAACGGAGAAGCCAGCAAGCGTGCGACGCCACATGCCGTTCTTAAAGAAGATCGAAATCTTATTGCCAGAAGCACGCTCGGCCGCAAGAACGGTGGTAATTTCTTCCCACTCCGCTAAGACCAGAGGGTCGTCTTTTTGGCCATTAGCTTGAATATTGGCCAGAACATCGATAGCTTCTTCAGTGCGATCTTTCTTGGCGAGCCAACGAGGACTGCGTGGGAGGAATGGAATGCCCATCATCAGGATCACGCAAGGTACGAATTGAATGCCCCATGCAGTACGGAATGATGCTGCACCAGGGATGAATGAGCAACCATAGCCGATGAAGAACATGAAGAAAATTCCCCATTCGATGGCAAGCTGCTGAATAACGATGATTGCGCCGCGTTTGTCGTGCTTTGCAATCTCGGCCAGGTAGACAGGGACTTGGGATGAGGTTATACCAACGCAGACGCCGTTGAGGACTCGACCACCGATGAGCATTCCCCAGCCGTTGCACGAGACTTGGACAGATGTGCCAGCTAGCCAGAAGAAACAGGCAATGAAGATCGAGTCTCGTCGCCCTTTCCAGTCAGAGAGAGGGCCAGCCATGATTGAGCCAACGACCGAGCCAGCTGCTAGTGCGGAACCGATGGCGCCCTGGATGATGCCGTGTGGGTTGTCGAAGTAGTGAACATATTGCTTTGTTCCGACGATGGCAGACATGGACGAGATATCGAAACCAAACAACATGCCACCAACGGTGGCAATGATTGCCACAAAATATGTGTTGTACACCTTCGGAAGCTTCATGATGAGGAGTAAAGCTGGAAAAGATTTTGATAGTAAGAGATGCAGCCTTATCACCACTCACTTATCCCAAGGGAATGCTGTAGGTGCAGCCGGAGGGACGGCTGGGGCCATTTCAACCTGAGAGAAGAGGTCTATATAATGCCGTAGGAGACAATCCTGCCGATCTTCCATGTGCCCCAGCCTAAACTGTGTGGGATAGGCATTTGGTAGGGCGGGTTTGACCCGATGACACGTTGTGATGTGCATGCATGAAAGGAGAGAGGATAGGAAAGAAGTATGTCATGACGACATGGCCATGGTTTTGCGGGGAGACGATCTGAACCTTAGCTGTGATCGTCATCAAGGTGGAGACTGACTCGAAGTTATGAATGCGAAGGCCTGGATAGGGGGTCGGTCGATCATCATCCCGAAATGACGATGTTGACGGGGTCGGCTGTGCGGGGAAACCACGCCGGAATTTTGCTCTAGATCACCAAGCTTGTATTAAAGCCGTCTTCTTCGGCTGAATCAACGAAAACCCAGGGATCTTGAGTGGATGAGTTGCATATACATTCAGGCTAAATGCTTGACCCGATTTTATCGAACACCACATAGGGATCCACAGAGCTTCCTTTCCGGTGGACACTTACTCCGGTGGGAGCATTGCCGGTGGGGTCGTCAGCCACTTACGACCAAGATCACATTCCGCCAGAGGCACTGCAATCGCAGACAAGGCACCTTAACCAGTTGATTGAGGACCAATCGCTTGATCGCTTCATTGATAGTCGATTGTAGAAGCGAAATCAGATCATCTGGGAATCACATGCTGGGCTGAATTGTCTCCGTGAACAAAGCGAGGGAAGCAACAAGCGTCGGAATTAGCCCAGTAGAGAAAATTGGGGCGATGTGACAGGTGTTGGTCGACTTTGGAGGGGTAGACCACATTTGCTTCGCGTCAAGGAGTCTCGTTTCCATAAATCCTGGCTTGCTTCCATGCATACTAATATGCTTCCATCCATGCTAACTTGCTTCCACGCGTCATGAGTGACTTCCGTGCTTACTCCATGCATACGACTGCTGGTTCTTCGAGTGTTTCGAATGGGAGGACGAGAGTGCCAAATCGGGTGTTGCCTCATATTAGCGGAAAGGCACAAGGTCGTTTAATCTTCCCATGTGGTAGGATGCACCCTGCAGGGAGTCTCGCTTCAAAAAGAGAGAATATGAACCTCTGCTCCGGCGATTGTCACGCGGACAGAACCACTACTCCCTAATGAAAAATCGAATCTTAGCAGAGCTGAGGGGTCTTGGGTACCGCTATACGTTCAGCAAGCGGAAGCGAAGCGGAAAGCCGACCCGGTAAACCACAGATTCTCGGTTTCGTGCGTACGATCGACTTCAGAAGCATTGACTGCCTTTCCTGTCATTACATGTTGCATGAATTGGTAAAGCAAGGAGTACTGAAGAAGAGCCAATGTGCCGCGAAGTCGTATCGAATTCCATCGCTTCCATTGCACGGTTCTTGAAATCCTTCGCCTGTCTCAAAGCTCCTTAGGTAACCCGTCTTCCCTCTCTTAATAACCTCCCTCATCTCTCCTTGACTTCCCACTTGACGGACTTGGCCACGGCAATCACAACCGCCTTTCGCAGAGAATGCGGAAATGGGCCTGATTCCAAATAGCGTCTTCTGTCAGGCGGCCCATGGCATTCCATAGATATTTCAAGGAAGGGCCTTACTTTCCTTGTGTATATGACTATGCAAGCTCATGGTGCTCGTTTGGAAGGACACAAGATTGGTGTGGCGCCCGGGTGGGACGGACTTGTTCGTGGGCAGAATAGGGTACAAGTCTAGCTTGAGATTGTAGTGTTTGAGATACCCAGGCTAGGATGTCTAGGAGATTTCTGATTTCCATAAAGCTAGCTTGGTGGCGGAGGGGCCCAGGGAGGAGATGAGCGACTATAGTCGTTGAGAGTTGGCAGGAAACGCGCAGGCAATTTGGTGGGCGGGATGCATCCCCGAGTGAGAGGAGTATGGTCTGCATGAACGACTAGCAAGATCAGTCAGCTGCCACGATAATGGTACTAGAGCACTACTCACATCCACGAGGGAGGGTGGAAGATGTAAAGAACAGCAAAATAACCCTTTTCCGACGGGGTCTATTGTCGCAGAAGAGGAATGCTTGACAACATGAGCGTCATCGAACAAAGGACTATTCACGCCATCAGTACGCCAGTATTCCAATCCCCAGAAGTCTTCATCTTCAACGTGACAGGTTATCTCATCGCGAATACCATTTATGACGTGGTGGCCTGGGGTACGACAGTAATAGAGATGGGTATTTCATGACTTGTGACGGGCCCACCACTGAGACAGGGTCGCCCAGTGATCTCACAATCTATAGCAGGATCGAGGGAGGACCAGATAATGCACTGCCCAGCGCTATAGTCCAGGCTTTCACGGAGTTCGAGAATTCTGAGCTTGCTCAGTGTGCCGAATCTTTGAAGAAAGTACCTCTAGACGGCAGGAGAGGCGGCATGCCTCCCGTCAGCTGTGATCAAGCTTGTACCGAGAATGAAGATTTCAAGGGCTTGGTTTGTAGAGCATGTAGAGTGGTCTCCTTGGAATGCGTGGTCCCCTTGGTGAAACGGAGTCTGCGATTCGTGCTCCGCAAGGCCATGCTCCGCAGCCGCAGTGGTCACGTGAGGAGCGATATCACGTGTAAAGAAGATCGCGCCATGGTTTCAGCCTCAGCCCATATCTCAGTCATCCAAGAATCATTGTCGGAAGGTAGTTTGAAGATCGACATTGTGAACATTCACGCTTCAATCTCTCTGCCAACAAGTTCTTGTAACCTGTGTCATTTAGTCATGGCCACTAATACCCGAACCTCAAAACCGCCTCACCAGAGTCCTGAAGGACCAGTAGCCAAGGTGCGATACTTTCTATTCCTAAACATTTGGTCAGGCAGTTAAGAGTCCAATTCAGCGGCGAAAATTGAACGCTTCTCACACGCTAACCGAAGCCAAACCTTCGCCAAAGGCAACATCCCGACATAGAACATTGTCTACAGCCCGGAACGGTGAAGACAAAAAGATTACATACAGATTAAGGGGTTTACCATCCACTTGCGACCGAGGAGCCGTAGAGATCCTAGCTAACAGAGCCCTAAATCTTGAGAAGGGTATTATTGTCAAGGTCTGCTCCCTTGCAGATAGTCCATATCCTCAGCAGGGAAAAGTCGCCACATTGGAATTCTCAAACACGCCGAGCTGCTTGCTTCCAGATGCTGTCCGGGACGAATGGATTTTCGACAATATTCGTGGCATTGAAGTGGGCCACAACAAAGTCGTTTCCTTGGTGTTTGATACACACTTTAGGGGCTTTACGCCCATGCATTCTGAAAATGATAGCCATTGTGAGGTTGAGTAAGTAACATTGCTACTCTCTACAAGAAGGGCTTTCGTTAACATAAGCAGCTTGATCGCAATCTCGGGCCTAGGCGGCCACGCATTTGGATCGTTCAAAGAGAGAGGGCGATCCTATATGTGGTTACGAGATTCTCTTCCTAATGATTTACCAAGAACACGAATTCTAGTTTATGGCTACGACACCCGGCTAGAAAACAGTGCGTCATTCCAATCCATTGACGACCTTGGAATCCATCTTCGAAGCTCCATTAACAATATCCGAAATTATGCAAGTGTAAGAAAACCTGGATCTTATCTGCTTTCCCCTTCTGATTGAGTGACAGGACTCGAGCTCGGGCCCAGAGAGGCCTCTCTTTTTTCTGGGCCACTCTTTAGGCGGAATTGTAATCAAACAGGTCCTTAGTCCTATACCATGCACATACAATCTAGAGCTGATGATTTTGCAGGCTCTAATAGAGATGCAGCATGGCGATGAGTCAGACAAAGCAAATTTGAAATCAGTCTATGGTATGCTCTTTTTTGGTGTCCCAAGCCAAGGGATGAGCATTGAATCTTTGGTTCCCATGGTTGAAAATCAGCCCAACCGATTTTTCCTTGAATCACTTAGCAAGGTAACGGATGGATTGCGAGCCCAGAGGCAGAATTTCCGCCAGGTATTTCCATTCAAAGACTCGCGCATTATCTCCTTCTACGAAACAAAACAGTCACCAACTGCACAAAAAGTAAGTCAGTATCTTTTGCATAGAAAGGACTCTCCATTGAATATACCACAGAGAACCAAAGGCGGCTGGGAGATGAGCGGGCCGCCAGCTGTCTTGGTGGACCGACATTCTGCAACACACGGCCGAGAGTGGGAATCTGACGGCCAATTCATTCAACCAGTTAATCGAAACCATTCCGAATTGGTGAAATTTTCAAACCGTGATGATGAGTACCAGACAGTTCTCCGTTATCTATCGACGTTCAGGAAAAACGCGTGTAGTGTTATTAGGGATAGGTTTCATGTCAACGGCGAAAACTGTGAGTATTTCCTATCACTATCAGGGGCTTAATGATGTCCTAATCCGTCTTTGGATCCGTATTAACCACTGTTAGCAGTGAGGGTTGACAGCCTCGACCCTGAAGATTATGGTAACATCCCTTAGTCAATCTTTTCTTAACGCTCGATTCCTAACCGCCTGGAAGATCTCCTACGCTCGCTAGCCTATGAAGATATGAGTTCTCGTCGGTCTGACACAGATAATGCTCATCCAAATACATGCACCTGGATCCTACAACATGAACATTACTTGGCATGGATAAGGGAAAGACGCGGTTTGCTCTGGATCAAGGGTAAGCCGGGTGCTGGGAAGTCAACGTTAATGGCTTACATCTACCGACATTTCCATGGCACTCACATGGCCGATCAAGACGTGTATCTTGATTTCTTCTTTACTCGGCGAGGCACAACGTTACAGCAGACGCCGTTAGGCATGCTCCGATCACTTCTACATCAACTCTATTCTCAGAAAAGTTCAGTGCGACGACCAATTCGACAAGCATTTAGAGAGAAGAGAGCCCTCGGGAAAGTGGGTGAGGCGTGGAACTGGCACCTAAAAGAGCTTGAAGATTTGTTTCGCGATGCCGTTCTACGTGTTGCATCATCTCGAAAGGTTGTATTGCTCGTGGACGCACTTGATGAGGCCGGTATTGAAGCAGCAAAAGAAATTGCTTCGTATTTTCACATTTTAAACGATCGGATATGCAGTATCAATGGCTCCACAAGAATATGCATCTCGTGTCGACACTACCCGATCACAGCTACCATACCTGGCCTAGAAGTTTGGGTCGAGGAGAACAATCAAGACGACATTTCATCTTTCATTAGAGATGAGCTTGACCCCATTGTTAAGAGAGAGGAAACATCTTCGGATGTAAATGCATGGGGCGAACTAAAAGACGATCTGCTTAGGAAAGCATCAGGCATATTCCAGTGGGCTCGTCTCGTTGTGCCGCTGGTAACTAAATATGCTTTAGATGGAGAATCCTTACCCTATATTCGTCGTCAGTTGCTTGAAGTGCCAGAGGGGCTTGGCGCTGTCTACGGACACATCTTGAAGAACGTGATCGAACCTCGAAATCGGAAAAGGGCGTTATCCCTGATGCAGTGGATTTGCCTAGCTGAGAGACCTCTAACTGTAACAGAGCTGCGCTACGCAATGGCTTCTGATGATATGAACGTCCATCCATCACAGATTTATTGCAGAGACGCTAAAGATTTTGTAGAGTCAGACACCCGTATGGAGAGACTAGTCACAAGCTTATCGGGTGGCCTCGCCGAAGTCAAAGAACGAGACTACCACGGGCGCTTGGTACAGCTTATCCATCAGTCAGTGAATGATTTTCTGATATCTGATGGGTTTCGATACCTTTTTGGAATAGAGAGTTTTCACAATAGTCCGGACCATTCAGTGGGGCTATCCACAAACGAAATTATTGGCAAAAGTCAGCACCGATTAGTCATGTCATGCCTCAACTACCTGAAATTAGGGGAGATTCAACTGAAAGACATTAGACTGATGGATGAAAGTATCGAAGGAAAATTCCCTTTCATCAATTATGCGACCAAATTCTTATTCTTACATGCAGAAAAGGCCGAGAGTTATGGGACTCTCCAGTATGAACTGCTGCGGCGTTTTGAAGGCTCTGAGCAGCTCTTCCAAAAGTGGGCAAAAATCTACAGAGAAATCGACGCTGACAGTCCTGACGACTGTGCGACACTATTACACATTGCCTCTAACTCAAATCTGCAGAGTATAATCCCAGCTATTCTGCAAAGAGGCACAGATATAGAAGAACAAGACGACTTTGGTGACAGAGCATTACACTATGCTGCTCGTCGGGGACACGAAAAGTTGACAAATATGCTCCTCGAAAAGGGCGCCGAGGCAGGAGCTAAGAACAAATCCGGAAGCACTCCTTTAATCCAGGCTGCTGGCCATGGCCACGGAGGGGTTATGAAACTGCTGCTAGAGAGAGGCGCTAGCATCAATGGAAATTCTCTCAAATCTGGCACCGCATTACAGGCAGCCTGCTTGAAAGGTAGTATATTGTTATGTCAAATGCTCATCGATAATGGCGCCGAGGTCAACGCCCAGGGAGGAGAGTTCGGCAACGCACTCCAGGCGGCATCCTATGACGGCCACGAAGCCGTGGTGCGGTTCCTGGTCGACCGGGGCGCATCGGTCAACGCCCAAGGAGGACACTTCGGCAACGCGCTCCAAGCGGCATCCCGTTATGGCCATGAGGCTGTGGTGCGGTTCCTGGTCGACCGGGGCGCCGAGATCAACGCCCAGGGAGGACAGTTCGGCACCGCGCTCCAGGCGGCATCCTACAACGGCCGTGAAGCCGTGGTGCGGTTCCTGGTTGACCAGGGCGCCTCGGTCAACGCTCAGGAAGGAGAGTTCGGCACCGCGCTCCAGGCAGCATCCTACAATGGCCGTGAGGCCGTGGTACGGTTCCTGGTCGACCGGAACGCATCGGTCAACGCCCAGGGAGGGGAGTTCGGCAACGCGCTCCAGGCGGCATCTTACAACGGCCACGAAGCCGTGGTGCGGTTCCTGGTCGACCGGGGCGCCGATGTCAACGCCCAGGGAGGATACTTCGGCAGTGCGCTCCAAGCGGCATCCCGTTATGGCTACGAAGACGTGGCGCGGTTTCTGGTCGACCGGGGCGCCTATGTCAACGCCCAGGGAGGATATTTCGGTAACGCACTCCAGGCGGCATCTCGTTACGGCTACGAGGCCGTGGTGCGGTTCCTGGTCGACCGGGGCGCTGACGTCAACGCCCAGGGAGGACACTACGGCAACGCGCTCCAGGCGGCATCTTATGACGGCCGTGAGGGCGTGGCGCTGTTCCTGGTCGACCGGGGCGCCTCGGTCAACGCCCAGGGAGGGCAGTTCGGCAACGCGCTCCAGGCGGCATCCTGTTTCGGCCACGATGACCTG
>Ga0335072_10001368_pt1 | contig 39848 bp, 36 predicted proteins | sample Lox_Sample_21_FD_206725 | JGI IMG/M metagenome (GOLD analysis project Ga0335072, IMG submission 206725) | Soil microbial communities from Loxahatchee National Wildlife Refuge, Florida, United States - Lox_Sample_2.1 | ecosystem: Environmental > Terrestrial > Soil > Wetlands | place: USA... | reverse complement strand
GGCGGATGGCGACGTGCAGCCCGGAGGCGGAGGTGATCACCCTGCGCGAGCCCGGCGTCGTCGAGCGGGCGACGTTCGCCCAGACCTCCGCCCGGATCGATCGGCTCGCGCGGGTGCTCGCGGGGCTCGGCGTGGAGCAGGGGCAGCGAATCGCGACGTTCGCCTGGAACAACCAGCGCCACTTCGAGCTGTACTTCGCGATCCCGTGCCTGGGCGCGGTCCTGCACACGCTGAACATCCGCCTGTTCGAGGAGCAGCTCACCTACATCGTCAACCACGCCGAGGACCGGGTGATCTTCGTCGACGACTCGCTCGTGCCCGTCCTCGAGAAGGTCGCGCCCAGCTTCGAGACCGTCGAGCACTACGTCGTGATGGGCGACGGGGACGCCGGGAGCCTGCCGAACGTCCTGCGCTACGAGGAGCTGATGGAGCAGGCGGGGGACGGCGGCTTCGACTACCCGGAGGTGGACGAGCGCCAGGCCGCGGCGCTCTGCTACACGAGCGGGACCACCGGCAACCCGAAGGGGGTGCTGTACTCGCACCGCTCGATCAGCCTGCACTCGACGGCGACGCTCGTGAAGGACGGGCTGGGGCTCAGCCGCTCCGACCGCGTGCTCGCGGTGGTGCCGATGTTCCACGCGAACGCCTGGGGCCTGCCGCACGGCGCGGCGCTCGCCGGTGCCGACCTGCTGCTGCCGGACCGCTTTCTGTCCGCGGAGCCGCTGGCGGGGCTGATCGCCGCCGAGCGCCCGACGCTGATGGGCTGCGTGCCGACGATCTTCGCCGACGTGCTCCGTTACGCAGACGAACACCCGGACGTCGACCTCTCCTCGCTGTCGAACGCGACCTGCGGTGGCTCGGCGGTCCCGCGCCAGCTGATGAAGGACTTCGAGGAACGCCACCGCGTGAACATCTTCCAGGCGTGGGGGATGACCGAGACCAGCCCCGTCGCGACCTTCTGCCGCCCGCAGGAGGGAGAGCACGACGACGGTTACTGGGACACGCGCGCAAAGCAGGGCCGCCCGCTGCCGTGGGTGGAGCTGCGGCTGACCGACGACGATGACGCGGAGGTTGCCTGGGACGGCGAGTCCACGGGCGAGATCGAGGTCCGCGGCCCATGGATCGCGGCTCGCTACTTCAACGACGACTCCAGCGACGAGAAGTTCGACGCCGGCTGGCTGCGGACCGGCGACATCGCGGCCGTCGACGGCGAGGGCTTCGTGCAGATAACCGACCGCGCCAAGGACGTGATCAAGTCGGGCGGGGAGTGGATCTCCTCGGTCGAGCTGGAGAACGAGGTGATGGCGCACCCGGACGTCGTGGAGGCCGCGGTGATCGCGAAGCCCGACGAGCGCTGGGCCGAGCGGCCGCTGTGCTGCGTGGTGCTGCGCGAGGGCGCCGAGACCAGCGCGGGCGAGTTGGTCGAGCACCTGCGGGGTCGCGTCGCGAAGTGGTGGCTGCCGGATGAGTTCGCGTTCGTGGGCGAGATCCCCAAGACGAGCGTGGGCAAGTTCGACAAGAAGGTGCTGCGCGCCAGCCTCGGCGCCGACGAACTGGAAGGCCGCGTCCGCGTTTGACGCCGCGGGCGCGAGATGGCGCCGGGGCGGACGGCGTTCCGTGCCTCAGCTCAAGTGTCGCTTCAGGCGGGCCGATAGGCGGAAAAAGGTCGCATCGTGCGGTTTCGCTGACCGGTGCGCCTGATAGATGTTCCCGGCGGTGGGCAGGCTCAGGCCCGCCGACGGCGAACAATGAGCAACGTTTTACGTCTAGAATCGCCCGCGAAGGGCATAGAGGCCCTACGGGGCTGGATATTTTCACCCCACACCATCAACGGGAGGTTGGCATGACTCGGACCGATGTCGTGGCCTCGAGTAGGCCGCAGAAAGCAGAGGAAGCACCGATGAGGAAGGGATCCAGCGCGATGCGCAAGCTTGCGGTGCTGCCGGTGGCTTTCGCTCTGATGATGGCGCTCGTGGTGCCGTCGGCGTTTGCGGCTGAAGGCCTGTCCGGCTACAACAGCAAACCCACGACGCCCACGACGGGGACGTCGCCTTCGAAAGAAAGCAGCACGCCGACGAAAACGACGGCGCCCGAAACGTCCTCGGCGGAACCGGAAAAAAGCAGTGAACCGACGGCGACGACCGCGCAGAAGTCGCTGCCCTTCACGGGCTTCGACCTGCGCTGGACGATCGGCGCGGGCGTGCTCCTGCTGGCGATGGGCCTCTCGATCGTGGGAGTCCAGCGCCGCCAGCGTCGCAGCGAGCGCTGAGCGGGCTCCCGGCTCGGCCGGGAATCGGCGAGAGATAGCTTGAGCAAAGCGGCCGCCCCGGGGCGGCCGCTTTCGCATCAGCGCTCGGTCGCGGGCGGCTCCTCGCGGAGCGCCGGGCGGGCATTGCTTCGCCGGCGAGCGGCGGGCGACGATGCGGATGAGAGGACTCGAACCTCCACCTGGTTTCCCAGACACGGACCTGAACCGTGCGCGTCTACCAATTCCGCCACATCCGCGTGGTGGGGAGCACGCGAAGATATCGCAGATCCCCCAGCCGCCTCGGCGCAGTTCGCAAGGCCGCGTGCACCGCCTGTGAAAGCCACGAGGCCCGTGCACCGGCTCCGGTTGCTCTGCTAGCCTCACAGCGCAGTCGCATCGCGCCGCTATCGTCCAGGGGACTAGGACGCCGCCCTCTCATGGCGGAAACCCGGGTTCGAATCCCGGTAGCGGTACTGGTATCGACGCCCCGCCGGTTTCGGGGCGTTTTGCCGTTAAAGGCAGGTTAGGGGTAGGCGTTGGGCTGGCGGCGTCGTGGGGACGCCTTGCGGATGGTGTTCGCGGGCCCGCCTTGCGGCTGGCGGTCGCGGGGACGCCTAGCGGGCGCTGAATACGCGCACGAGCACGGGGCTCGTGCTCGCCGAGCCTTCGATCGCACCGGAGCAGGAGACGGGGTGCTTGATCCATATCGGCTGGATTCGCTTCACCCAGTGCCCGCTCGAGACGATCGCCCGGCCCGTGGCGCCGCCGCTTTCCTTGGGCGCGGCACCGACGCAGCGAACGGACCAGTTGAATTCGAGCGGCACCCGCTCGGGCTCGGTGACGACGAGGAAGAATGCGCTCGACGGTCTCGTGTGCGCGAAGCGGGTCGCGAGCGTGCTGCTCGGTGGCGCCGCGTGCCGGGCGACCAGTCGCCCGTAGGTTTCAGCTGAGGCCGGTGACACGACCGTAAGCAGGCACGTGGCGCAGACGGCGATCGATGGCAGCAGTCGCTGTCGCTTTGACGACATTTGCGCAGGTTAGGCTAATCGAAACGGCGAATCGCGGAGTCTCGGCAGGGTTCTGCCCGCCAGGGGGCTTGGCAAAGAGACGGGCCAGAGGTCAAGCGTGGCGTAGGCCTTTGTATCCCGCTCGTTGAAAACGATGGGACTTTCGTCCTGGCAGGTGCAGCGCTTTTGCGGTGGTTTTGATCTCCCGACCGGGGCCTCGAATCCGATTTCTGGCACTAGATCGGGCGAAAACCGGTGGCTGATCTTGAAATCCACCCACCGGGTGCTGCCAATGTTCGAATCACCGGGAAAAAAGTTGGAGACGCGCCTCGACTTAACGCTTTGGATCATTGAATCTCTTGTAGGCAACCCGTGAGTCACGGTGCTCCCTGGGGATGGAGCAAGGGCCGTGTCTCGCGATGTGAGTGGGCAAGACACCGTTCTTTACAGTCGAAAAGCACGAACGCGAGGAAGAAATGGCCTTTGTCCACCAGTCACGCAGTACGCGCTCGCGGCTGCGTTCAAGAGCGAGCGGGCTCCCACGCGGAAGGGTCACTGAGATTCAACGCAGTCGAATGTTGGCGGCGGCCCTTGAGGCCGTCGAGGAGGTTGGTTACGGGCGGATGACAGTAGCCCAGGTGATCAGCCGGGCGAAAGTCTCACGCAAGACCTTCTACGACGTCTTCGCCGACCGCGAAGACTGCTTCCTGGCTGCGCTGGAGCAGGCCGTCTCGCAGGTCGGCAAGCTGGTCCGCGAGGCCTACGAGCGCGAATCGAGCTGGCGCGATGGCGTCAGGGCGGGCCTGTCTGAGCTGCTCCTGTTCCTCGACGAGGAGCCCGCGCTCGCGCGGCTGTGCCTGGTTGAGGCCCTCGGCGCCGGCCCGCGTGTCCTTGAGCGGCGTGCACAGCTCCTCGAGGAGCTCGCGGAGGTCGTCGATCGTGGGCGCTTCGTCACCACCGCGGTCCGCGAACCCCCAGAGGTCGCGGCCGAAGGAGTCGTCGGAGCGGTTCTCGCCGTGCTGCACACAAGGGCGCTGGAAGACGGCTCGGAAAGCTTCTCCTCGCTGTTGGGCTCGCTGATGAACATCGTCGTACTTCCGTATCTCGGCGCGCGCGCCGCGAGCCGTGAACTGAGTCGTCCTGCTCCGGAGCCGCGCCGCGCCAACGGCACCCCGCCGGTGCTGTCGCGGGCGCGCGACCCGATGGCGGGGCTGAGCATGCGCTTGACCTACCGGACGGTGCGCGTCCTGGTCGTGATCGGTGAACACCCCGGCGCCAGCAACCGGGAGATCGCGGAGCGCTCGGGAGTCGCCGACCAGGGACAGATCTCCAAGCTGCTCGCGCGTCTCGCACGGCTTGAGCTCGTGGAAAACACCGGCGACGGTCAGGAGAAGGGCGGCTCGAACGCCTGGCACCTGACGCAGCGCGGTGCACGGGTGGAGCGCGCGACGCGCCCGCGCTGACGGCTCGAGCTGAGCATCTGACTCACACGAAGCTTGCGGGGCTTCGCAAGTGCCCCATGCGGCTAGCGCCGCATGGGGCAACTACTACGCCGAGCTGAATTTCCAACGTCCCGCCGACCTTTGCGCGTCGGAGATGTGTGCAGGTGCTGCGTTTCCTGGTGTGGCGACTCCTGGGCCTGCTCGCCGTGTTCTGTGCGGGCGTGCTGCTGGCGTGGTTTCTCGGCGGAGGCGCAGGCCGGCTGCTGCGAGGACGTGGCGGTTCGCCGCATGCGCCGGATCTGAGCCTGGCGAGCGCCGCCGCGGCGCTGCCGGCAGGCGTCTGGAATTGGGCTCCCGCACCCGGTGTTAATCCCGTGCCGCTGGCACTGCTGGCGTGCGCGGCCCAGGGCTTGGCGTTGCTCGCGCTCCGCTGGCGCGCCCGACGGCGTCGTCGCTATGTACGCCTGGAGGTGCTGGGGCACCGCACCGACCGAGCCAGCGCCGAGGCGCTCGTGCGGATGCACAGCGCACTGCACAAGCGCTTGCTGGCTCGCTGGTGGAGGCGCATCTTGTCCGGTCAACCCACCGTCGCGCTGGAGGTTCACTACGAGCACACCGACGGCGAGGGGCGTCGCGCGTGGTTCGCGATCTGCTGTCCGCGGGGTGTCGAGCAGATGGTCGAGGCCGCGCTGCGGACGGCTTATCCCAACTGCCGCCTGGTTGCCGCAAAGCACAGGTGTGCACCGCCGCCTCGCGCGCTGTTGCGGCTGAAGAAGGACGGTGAGTTCATCCGGCGGGTCAAGCTGCTCGATCGCTTCGAGCACGAGCGCGAACCGGCGATGAACAGATTGCTCACGGTGATGGCCGCCTGTGAGGCTTCGGTGTCACTTCAGATTGCGATGACGCCCGCGCCGGTCGTGTTCGAGCGCTTCGCTCGCCGTCGCTTCGAGGAGCGTGAGCGCCGGCTGGCGGGCCGGCGCGCCGGGCCCGGTGGACCCGATCGCTCGCTGATCGAGAGCGTCGAGTTGCGCGGCGGCCTCGAGCTCCAGCATCGGCCACTGTTCTTCGCGGACATCCGCGTGCTTGCCGAGCGGCCCGTGACAAGTGAACTGGTGGCGTCGGAGCTGCGCGTGGAAACCGCGGAGAACCGCCTCGTTGAACGGGGAGCCTACGTGCGCCATGGCTTGCTCGGGCGTTACCGGCGGCGAATCGAACGGGGCGAGGGGAACCCGTTGCCGGGCTTTCACCGTGGGGTTTTCGCCACCGGCGAGCTGGCTTCGCTGTGGCATCTGCCGTCGAGCGAGTACATGGCGGTGCCGCTCGCGCGCGAGGCGGTTCCGCTGGCGCCGGCGCCGCCGGGGGTGATGCGCACCGGCGCAGGGCAGGGAACGCTGCGCGACGCGATCGGCGGCGTCTCGATCGAGCCGGGCCTTCGCAAGCAGAACACCGCCGTCCCGGGGACCGTCGAGCAGGGCAAGTCGAGCTATCTGGTCGCAACCGTCGCGGAAGACCTCCGTCGAGAGCGTTGCGCGGTGATCGTGCTCGATCCGAAGGGTGACGCCGCCGAAGCCGCCGTCAGCCTCGTCGCCCCCGATCGCACCTGCACGCTGCTCGACCTCGCGAATCCGACCTGCGGCTTCAACCCGCTCGCCGTCGACGCCCCCGCCGACGTGATCGCCGACTACGTCGTCGGGGCTTTGAAAAACCTCTTCTCCGCCGATGACATCAAGGCGAGCTCCGATCGCTACCTGCGCAACGCGATCATCGCCGTGCTGGCGTATGACCGCCGCTCGACGCTGTGGGACGCCGCTCGCCTGCTGTCGGTGGGCGAGGACGGCTACGCGTACCGGCGCGCGGTGGGGGCGAGGGTCAGGGCGCTGCCGGAGCTAAGCGAGATCAGCACGTTCTTCACCTCCGAGCTGTCGGCCCAGTTGGCGGACTCGCGCGCGACGACGACCGCAAAGCTCGACGCCCCGGTGAACAAGCTCGCACGACTGCTGAACTCGGCATCGATCAAGCGCGTCCTGCTGAACGACTCGCTCACCATCGACTTCGATCGCGTGATCGCCGGGCGCGAGGTGCTGGTTGTCAAGGGCGCGCTCGGCCTGATGGGCTCCGGAAACACGTCCGTACTCATGCAACTGCTTGTGGGCATGCTCGATGCCGCGCTTGCCCGGCAGCAGGACTTGATACCGGTAGACAAACGGGTCGCGGTGGCCCTCAAGGTGGACGAGGCGCCGCTCGTGCTGACCCGCGGCTTCGCCGAGACGATGGCGCTGAAGCGCTCGGCGGGGCTGGAGACCGTCGCCTGCTGGCAGACCGACGCGCAGTGGGTCGATCGTGAGGTGCGCGACCAGCTCGACGCGCTCTTCGCGCACCGGGTCTACTTCGCGACGGCGTCCGCACGAGATGCGAGAGATGCCGTGGGCCTTACCGCCGTGGAGTTCACCGACACGGTGCGTCCCGGCATTGGGCACCTCTCGAAGCTCGCGCGACCCGACGCGCGGCTGTACCTGCCCAAGCACCACGCCATCGCGAGCTGGGTGACGGCCGGAGGTCGTCAGTCTCCGTTCGTCGCGCGCACGATCCCCATGGAGGTCGATCGCGCCCGCCTCGAGCTGCACGCCGCCCGGCAGTGCGAGCGGGGCGGGCGGCGACTCGTAGACCTGCGCCAGCCGCACTGGCAGCGACGGCCGGGGGCGACGCGCCTAGAAGCGAGCGCGGCGCCTCAAGGGCTCGAACCGAGCGCGGCGCCTGCGGCGGTAACCGCCGGGCCGGTGAAGGCGGAGGAGGAGAGCGAGCCGCAGAAAGCGCTCCCTGACACGCCGTGCGATTCCTACCGCGAGATGATCGAGCTGGACCTCGCGCAGAGCGTGCGCTGGGCGCGCCCCGCCGAGCGCCGAGTGCAGCTGCGGCCCGACGCGCTCGACCTCGACATACTCGAGCTGGTCGCGGAGCTCGGGCACGTGCTCAGCAGCCAGATCCACCGGCGGTTCAACCCGGGCCGCGCCACCACGACGACGCAGCGGCGCTTGAAGCGCCTGTCCGACGCGGGCCTGGTCGACCGCTTCCAATTCCACCGGCGCGACGGCGGTGGCGTGCCGATGTGTTACGTGATCGCGCGAGCCGGGGTCCAGGCGCTCGCGGCCGACGGGCGGATCGACTCTTCCCGGCGGGACGCCGGGTTGGCTTCCGCCGAGGAGAGGGATCGTCGCGGTGCGCGCGAGCAGGCCCTGCTTCGCAGGGCGCGTCGTGAGGTGCACGTCTCCGCGTGGGTGCTCGCGCTGGTCGCGCTCGCCGGCGCATCGCGGACACGAGTCCGAGGATCCGCGGAGTCGGTGCTGTCGCCGCCACGGCGCGGGTCGTCAGGCGCCGGCGCGCCGTTGTCGCCGGCGGACCTGCGCCTGCCGGCCGGGCGTGTGCCCCACGATTTCCTGCGGGCCGGTCCTGCGGGCACGCTGGTGGAGGTGGAGCGGTTCGACACGGTGCGCCCCGACGCGACCGTCGAGCTCGGGGGTGCCGGGGTAGACGTGATCGTCGAGTTCGACGACCGTCTCCCCATCGGCGTCCTGGCGGCGAAGTTGCAGCGCTACGACCACTTCCTGACCGGCTGGTCTGCGCACCTAAGGCGCTACGGAGGGCGGCGGTCGGCCGAGCCGTTACTGGTGTTCGTCTGCCGCGATCGTGCGCGGGCTCGGCGCTGTGCCGAGCTGGCGGACGAGGTGTTGCTTGCCTGTCGCGCATACGCCGGGGAGTACCCGCGCGATTGGGAGTATCTAGGCCGGACCCGGACTTCGTTCGTCGCGGAGCGCGACCTGCACGAGGGGCTGTCCCGCGCGTATGGCGTTCCGCCCCTGCCGCCTGCGGTTCGCACGGCGGCGGGCGGCGGCGACCCCGCGGCGGGCGAGCTGCGCGCCGAGCCCTGCGAGCTGCTCGCGGTCGCGAACCTGACGCGCTGACGTCCGCGCGTCACCCGCTCGCGAGCGCAGTCGCCCACGTGCCCACTGCAGTTGCCCGTCCCGCCGGGAAGTGCACGGCGCAGTCGCGCTGCGTGAGCCGGGTTGGGCAACTGCGCGTCGATCTCCCGATTCTGGGCTTGCTGGAGCCGAACTGCGTCGAAGGTGGCAGATACGGAGGGGGCGACGGCACGAAGAAGCCCGAGCGGCTTTGCGAAAGCTCACCGCGGCTCGCTAGGTTCACGGCCTCAACTCGATCTCGATCCCCCTTGCAGCGCCTGTAGTCGAGTCGACGGCCTGTCGGCGCGAGCAGTTCCCGGTCGTGGGCCGGTGCCGGCAAGCCATCCGTACGCTCGCGCGTCCGGTCCTCCATCCGGTCCTCCGTCCGGCTTGCTCGATGCCTGCCGGCGAGCGCGTCCGCGCCAGCTTCGCCGCCTGCCTGGGCCTGGGACGGCGAGTTCTCCGAGGCCCCTATAGGGGCTCTCGGAGGTCCGAGCTCAAGTGCTCGCGGCCCGGCTGCACACGGCTTGACCCAGCTCTCACGGCGCCCTAGAAGCGCTCGTCGCAACGGGATCGCCTTCTCCACAACCTCCGAGCGAAGGAGCCACCATGACCGCCACCGCAGCAACGACGCGCCACGCACCTCCGCGATCCAAGCGTCGAAGGTCAACCGCCACGCCGCGCCCGCGAAGGACCGCCACGGGCTCGGTTCGAGATCGGCGTGCTTGTATCCCGCATGCCAGATCGCGCAAGCTCGGTCGCTACTGCGACTGGCGGGGACACAAGCGCGAAGTCGTCACGCTGCCGGGTGCGGGCGACAGTCTGCTCGTGCTCGATCGTGACGCGGTCACGCTTGGCGATGGCCGCGTGCTCGCGCACCTGTGGCCCGATGAGCCGCCGGAGAACGCGAAGCTCGTCTTCAGAAGCTTCGTGAGCCAGGCGAGCCGGGGTCGCTGCATGTGCCGGCGCCTGCATGACTCCGACCTGCGAGCGGTCCCGAGCCAGGAGCCATGCCAGGCGCCTGCGCTCCCGCCGGGTGTCTTGCCCGATGGCGTCGACGCGGAGCTCGTTCGCGGCCACCGCCTCGCTTTCGTGCCGGGCAGGATGTCGATTCCGGAACTGCGCTGGTGCGCCGACGCGTCAGGGGGGCTCGAGGCCGAGCCTTCCTTGCGCCCGGTCAGTGTCCGCGAGGTGGTCGCCTCGCTCGAACGCTACGAACCGGTGATCGCGCTCACCAGCCGGGCGCTCGCGCGGCATGGAGATGGCGGAGAGGTTTCGGTCAGCGTGCTGCGGGCCGAGCTCGATCGAGTCCGGGAAAGCCCGATCGTCCTCAACCGCGCGCTGCGCCACGCGGTGCTCGACGCCGTCAGGCGACGTGGCTGCACCATGAGCGAGATCGCGATGCACTGCGGGCGCATCAAGCACGATGCCGGCGGCAACGCGAGCGGGGAGACCAGCTGGCTGGCGCGGCGGCTCGGCCTGCTGCCGGAGGGTGGCCAGCGCAAGCCGACGCCGTGGGTCCACTCCGACGTGCTGGCGCTGATCGCGCGCGACGGACTCGGGCTGAGCCCGCGCGAGGTCGAAGCGGATTGAGCGCGGAAAGGCGATCGAGCGCGGCACGAGACCGCAGGGTCTGAGGCGCCGCGCGCGCCGGGCATAGCTCGCCCGGTCACGACGGCGGACATGCCGGGCACCGGCCCGGCCACGAACAGGCAGCGACGGCGGGTCCACGGACCCGCCGTCGCTCGTTAACGACAAGACGCGGTCCTCGGGCATGGCGCGTCTGCGCGTCTGCACGCGGCCCGCAGGAAGGCGGCAGAGATGTCTCGATCGGAATCCTTCTCCCCGGCGGCCGGCGACCTGACGCTGATCGCCCATCACCTCGTCGGGCTGGCGGTTGCTCTGGCGGTAGGCGCGGCGCTTGGCTTGGCGATTGCGCGAGGGCTGCGTGCGTGCCGGTTGCACTGGAGCTGGAGCGCGCTTGCGACCGGCTCGCTGTGCCTGCTGCGCCCGGGGCTCGCCGGTGTGGCACCCGCGGCGCTCGCAGCCGGTGTGAGCGCATCGCTTCGAGGCCGTCGCTGGCATCGCGAAGACATCTCGGCCGGAATGGATCTGGCGCGCGCGGCCGGCTCGCGGTCGCACCCCGGCAGCGTGCTGATGTGGTTTGCGCATCTGCCGGCGCGACGTCGGGTCGGGGCGGGCGCCTCGCCGGCAGCGCGCCGCAATGGGGAGCTCGTGGTAGGCCATGCGCGGCACGGGCGTCTCGTGTCGATCCCGTTCGCGGGGTCCCGCGGAGGGGCGCACACCCTGCTGGTAGGCGCGACCGGTTCGGGCAAGACGGTCACCCAGACCTGGATGGCCGTTTGTGGCGTCAGGTGCGGGATGGGCGCCGTCGTGGTCGATCCCAAGGGTGACGCCGCGATGCGCGTGTCGCTGGCGGAGGCGGCGACGTCGGCCGGCCGTGAGTTCGTCGAATGGACGCCGGCAGGACCGTCCACTTACAACCCGCTGGCACGCGGCAGCGACACCGAGATCGCGGACAAGGTGCTCGCGGGCGAGCGCTTCACCGAGCCCCACTACCTGCGCCAGGCGCAGCGCTTTCTCGGCCACGTCGTGCGCTCGCTGCGCGCCGCGGGAATCGAGACCAGCCTGCGCACGATCTCGACCGCCCTCGATCCCGGCGAGCTCGAGCTGCTGACCCGGACGCTTCCGGAGCCGGCCGCGACCGCCACGCAGACGTATCTGGACGCGCTCTCGCCCAGGCAGCTGGCCGACATCGGCGGCGTGCGCGATCGCCTGGCGATTCTCGCCGAGTCGGACGTCGGGGGTTGGCTGGAGCCGCGTCCAGGCACGCCCCGTCTCGATCTGCTCGAAGCCGTCCGGCGGCGGGCGGTCGTCTACTTCGGACTCGACGCCGACAGGCGACCCCTGCTGATGCAGATGCTGGGTGCGGCGATCGTGCAGGACCTGCAAACGACGGTCGCGGCTCTACAGGCGCAGCCCGTGCCGACGGTGGTGGTGATCGACGAGTTCTCGGCGCTGGCGGCGGACCAGGTGGTGCGGTTGTTCGGACGTGCCCGTTCCGCCGGCTTCTGTCTGGTCCTCGGAACGCAGGAGCTCGCGGACCTTCGCGCTGTCGGGCGTGGCGCACTGCTGGATCAGATCCTCGGCAACCTCAGCACGCTGATCGCGCACCGCCAGGTCGTGCCGGGGTCCGCCGAGCTCGTCTGTCAGCTCGCCGGCAGCGAGGGCGCCTGGCGGACCTCCTGGCGCGCGGGCCGGCCGACGAGCCGCACGCGGGCTCGAGAACCTGTCCTGCTCGTCGAGGACGTGATGCACCTCGCGCCGGGATGCGCCGCGGCGGTCGTGTTCGGCGATCGGGCCCGCACGACGATTGCCCGCATCTTCGCGGCATCGCAGCCGCGGACGTCGTCGGCAAGGGTGCGGCCATGAGCGCGCGGGCGCCGTCGTCCGGCGAAGGTCCGTCGGCGGCGAGGTACGAGCTGATCCGGTGGGTGGCGGGGCTCGGCGCCGTCACCGCGGAGGCACTGGCCTGGCGTGAGGGTGTCACCGTGGCTTCCGCGCGAGCTCGGCTCACGGCTGCTGTGCGTGCGGGCCAGCTCGCCCGCCACCGACCGCTCACGGACGAGCCCGCGCTCTATGTCCTCACCCGGGCCGGCGTGCGCGTCCTCTCGCTCGACGGCTTCGAGTCATCGCGCGTGAGTGCCGCCAACGCCAGGCACATGGTCGCCTCCGCACACGCGGCTGCCCTGCTCCAGCGCCTGTATCCGGATCACGAGCTGATCGGGGAGCCCGCGCTCCGGCGAGCCGAGCGCATCGCGGGTGCCCGGATCGCGAGCGTGTCGCTCTCCGGGCTCGGCAGGGGCGTGGCGCCCGGCGAGCCCGGGAGGCGCGCCGTCAGGACGCATCGCCCTGACCTCGTCCTGCTGCCCCGGGCGGCGCGCGGTGGCCGCCCCGTGGCGGTCGAGGTCGAGCTGACCGTCAAGGCGCCTCGGCGGCTGGAGGCGATCTGCCGAGCCTGGGCGCGGGCGCGCCATGTGGATGGAGCGCTCTACCTGACCGCGCCCGGCGTCGAGCGGGCGCTGGCCCGGGCGATCGAGGCCGCGCACGCCAACGAACGGGTGGCAGCCGTGTCGCTGGGGTCCCTCCTGAAGTCAGGCGTCTGATCGGCGGCGGCTGCTGCTTTCGTCGCGCATGGCCGTGGCGCGCTTTGCCGCGCCTCGCCGTGGCCCGCGTCGCCGCAGCTCCGTCGACTCGGTCTCGCCTCCCCTCGCCTCGATGCCAGCTACAGAAGTGTCCCAAGCGGCCCCTAGCTTCTGCGGCGGGGTCAACCATCGAGCACGGAGCAACGACAACATGTCCCAGTTCAGCATCAACCGAGTGACGATCGTCGGCCGCCTGACCCAGGACGTCGACCTGAGATCGCTTCCCTCCGGGCGCAGCGTCTGCGACCTGAGGATCGCCTGTAATTCGTCCCGCAAGGACGCCGAGGGCAACATCACCGAGCGTCCCAATTACTTCGACGTCTCGGTGTACGGGGCGATCGCCGAGAGCGTGGCCAGGTATCTGCACAAGGGCAGCCGCGTCGGCATCGACGGCCGCCTGGAGTGGCGCGAGTGGGAGACCGCCGAGCAGCAGCGCCGCCAAGCGGTGAGTATTGCGGCCGACGTCGTCCAGTTCCTGGACGGCCCGACCGATCGGGCGCGCGGTGGCCGCGACGGCGAGGAGCTGGACGACGGCGAGGAGCGCGAGCTGGTCGGCGTGGGCGCCGACGGGCTCGACATCGGCTTCTGAGCGGCATCTCGGCCAGTCGCCTCGGTTCGGATCGCGCGGCGGTTCGCGGCGAGGCGGCTGCCGAGCGGCCCGGCGACACGTAAACTGGCGCGCCAGCCAGTCCCGTCTTCGAACACGAGGAGTCAAGTGCCCGTCAACACGAAAGCGATCGGCAAGACGTACGAGCCCGTGCTCTACGCCGTGGGCCGGGAAAAGATCAAGGAGTACGCGCTCGCTGTCGGCGAGACGAACCCGCTGCACCTCGACGTCACGGCGGCTCGCGCGGCGGGCCACGACGACGTCGTGGCGCCGCCGATGTTCGCGGTCGTCTACAGCGCTCCGGCGGTGGGGCCGCCGATCTTCGACCCCGAGATCGAGCTGAACTTCGCGATGATGGTTCACGGGGGCCAGGAGTTCGAGTGGGGGCCGCTCGTCATCGCGGGCGATGAGATCACCACGACGGCTTCGGTGAAGGACATCTCCGAAGCGGACGGGCGTGGCTACTACGTGTTCGAGTCGATTTCGACGAATCAGCGCGGCGAGCAGGTTTGCCGTGGCACCTGGACCAACATCGTGCGGGGAGTGTGAGATGAGCGAGCTGAAGGCTGGAGAGCAGATACCGACGGTCAGCGTCACCCCGGACAAGTACCTGACGAGCCGTTATGCGGGTGCGTCCGGCGACTTCAACCCGATCCACATCGACGAGGAGTTCGCGCGCGCGGTCGGCCTGCCGGGGCGGATCCTTCACGGGCTCTGGACGATGGCACAGGTGGCTCGCGCGGAGACCGAGGCGGCCGGCGGGCCGCAGCATCTGAAGCGGCTGACGGTTCAGTTCCGTGGCATGGGCGTGCCCGAGCAGGAGGTCACGGTCAGCGGCACGGTACGCGAGGTCGACGGCGACCGCGCGATCGTCGACACGGTCGCCGAACAGGACGGAAAGCAGATCATCCGCAACGCCGAAGCGGAGCTGGCGCTCTGAGCGCAGCCCGCCGTGGGGGCGTCGATCCGGCGCCTACAATCGAGTGATGCTCACCTCCAGGCAGGAGCGAATCCTGTGCAAGGTGGTGGACGACTACCTGCGTACCGGTCAGCCGGTTGCCTCACGGTCGATCGCCGCCGACCCCGACTTCGACTGCGGCCCTTCGACGATCCGCAACGAACTGGCGCTGCTCGAGGAGCAGGGCCTGCTCGCGCATCCACACGTCTCGGCGGGAAGGGTGCCGACGGACGCGGGCCACCGCTACGTCGTGGACCGGATGCTCGACTCGGGGCAGGGCTTGGAGGTCCGGCGGCGGCTCGAGCTGTCGCTGATCCGCAGGGAGATCGAGGAGGCGATGCGGACGACGTCGGAGACGCTGTCGCAGATGACGAACCTGCTCGCGGTCGTCTCGGCGCCGTCGCTGAACTCGGCCACGATCCGGCACGTCGAGGTCCTGGCGCTTCAACCGGAGGTCGTGATGCTCGTGGTGATCACGTCGACCGGCGGCGTGTCGAAGCTGTTCGCCACGTTCGATCGCCCCGTGGACCCGGGCCTGCTGGCGTGGTCGAGCGAGTACCTGCGCGAGCGCCTGGTGGGCTTCGGCCTGGGCGCGCGGATGCTCCACCAGCGTCTGCTCGACCCCAGCCTCTCGCCGGTCGAGCGGGCGTTCCTAGAGCGCCTGGCGCCGGCCTTCGGCGACCTTGCCAGCGAAGCGGAAGACGAGCTGTACGTCGACGGCACGGCACGGCTGTTCGCCGCGGGGCAGATCGAGGACGCGACACAGTTGGAAGGTCTCGTCGGTCTGCTGGAGCGGCGCGTGTCGCTGCTGCGCGTGCTTCGCTCGGCGGTCTCGGAGCAGGGCGTCTACATCCGGATCGGCCGCGAGAACGAGATCCCGGCGATGCGCTCGCTGGCGCTCGTCGCGACCGGATACGGCTCGGCGCAGCGCAAGCTCGGAGCCGTGTCGGTGATCGGCCCGGTGCGGATGGACTACGCGGGCGCGATCGTGACCGTGCGCGAGGCGGCGCAGGAGCTCTCGCGGTTCGTCGAAGACACCTATGCCGAGAACTGACGCCAACAGCATGCCGCGCGATCCCTACGAGGTCCTTGGTGTCGAGCGCGACGCCTCGACGCAGCAGATCAAGAAGGCGTTCCGGCAGCTCGCCCGCGAACTGCACCCCGACGTCAACGCGCACGACCCCGACGCGGAGGAGAAGTTCAAGGAGGCCGCGGAGGCCTATGAGATCCTCTCCGACGACGAACGGCGGGCGACGTATGACCGCTACGGCCACGAAGGCCTGCGCTCGGGTGGATACGCGCCGAACTTCGACGGGTTCGGTTCGATCAGCGACCTGTTCGAAGCGTTTTTCGGCGGGGGCGCCGCCTTCGGCGGCCGCTCGGGCCCGGCGCCCGGAGGCGACGTGGCGGTCGCGGTCGAGATCGACCTCGTGCAGGCGGCGCACGGAGCGACCGTGGAGGTCGCCTACGAAGCGATCGATCGCTGTGAGCACTGCCACGGCAACGGCGCCGAGCCGGGCACGCCGATCGCGACCTGCGAGCGCTGTGGCGGTGCGGGACAGCTGCAAGCGGCGACGCGAACGCCCTTTGGCCAGATGGTGCGGACGGTGGTCTGCGACGTGTGCCAGGGCGACGGCCGCGTGCCGGAGCAGCCTTGCCGCACGTGCCGCGGCCGCGGGCGCCGCGCGAGCCAGCGGACGATCGACGTCGAGGTGCCGGCGGGAATCGCGAACGGCCAGCGCCTCAGGCTCGGTGGCCGCGGCCACGCGGGCGAACTGGGCGCCCAGCCCGGCGATCTCTACGTGCTGGTCCGCGTCCAGGAGGATCAGCGGTTCATCCGCGAAGGGGACGATCTGATCACGGCGCTCGACGTGCCCGCCCCGCTCGCGGCGCTCGGCGGAACGCTCGAGGTGCCGACGCTCGAGTCGAGCGCCGAGATCGAGCTGGCGCCAGGCACCCAGCCGGGTGAGACGCTGACGATCCGCGGCGAGGGGATGCCTTCGCTGGGTCGCAAGCGCCGTGGCAACCTACGGGTCGTCGTCAACGTCGTGATACCCCGCCGCCTGAACGAGGAGCAGCGTGAGCTGCTGGAGCGTTTGAACGAGAGCCTGACCGAGGCGAACCTGCGCTCCGAGGACTCGATGTTCGCGAAGCTGCGCCGCGCGCTCGGCAGCCAGGCAGCGTGAGCCGAGCAGCGTGATTCGCCTGGCCGTCCGCGTGCGGCGCGCCGAGGCGGAGGTGGTGCTCGCGGAACTGCTCGAGCTGGCGCCCGCCGGGGTGGAGGAGGGCGAGCCGGAGCCCGGCATCGTCGAGTACGCGATCTACGGCGCCCCCGGGGAGCTGCCCGAGCTGCCCGATCTGCAGGCCGCCGCGGGCGCGGCGCTGGTGGAGGTCTCCACGAGCGAGGTCGCCGACGACTGGTCGGAGCGCTGGCGTCGCTTCCATCGCCCGATTTGGATCGAGGCCCCGGATGCGACGGTCCCGGCCCTGTACGTGCGCCCGCCGTGGGAGGACCCGCTCGAGCGCGCGGCCCCGGAGCCGGGCGCTGGTGTCGAGGAGGCTGCCGTCGAGGGCGCTCGCGTCGAGGAGATCGTGATCGACCCCGGCCAGGCGTTCGGGACTGGTGCGCACGCCACGACGCGCCTCTGTCTCGAGCTGCTGCTGAGGCTGGCCGCGGCGGATCCGGCCCGTGGCCCGCTGCTCGATCTCGGGACCGGCTCGGGGGTGCTGGCGATCGCCGCGGCTCGGCTCGGCTTCGCTCCGGTGACGGGCTTCGACCACGAGGCCGAGAGCGTCGCGGCGACGCTCGCAAACGCGGAGGTGAACGGGGTGGAGGTCGCCGCGCAGCGCCTCGACCTGCGCACGCAGCCGCTGCCGCCGATGGACGACGCCCTGACCGGCTGCGTCGCGCTCGCGAACCTGCTCTTCCCGTTGCTGATGGAGCTCGCCGGCAAGCTGACGGATGCGCCGCGGCAGCTCGTCGTCAGCGGGCTGCTGCGCGAGCAGGTGGACGAGGTCGTCGCGACGTTCGCGGAGCGGCTGGAACTACGCGAGCAGCACAGGCTCTACGGCGGCGAGTGGGCTGCGGCGTGGCTCACTCGGGAGTGAGGCAGCCAGGGCTGTTTCGGAGGGACGGATCGGGAGGACGCCACTAGTAGGCGTCGGGAATCTCCGTCGCGGCGCGGACGATCGCGCGGTATACGAGGTCGATCGAGGGACGCACGCCGTCCTCCTCCACGACGAGCTGGTTCGCGGCGGCGAGCGCCCCGCCGATCACCTCCAGTGCCTCGAGGTCGTCGCCCGGCGCGGGGTCGCGGCAGGCGGCAAGCGCCATTTCGAGCATCGCGCGCGCCTGCTCGGCGACGCCGCTGAACAGCGCGGGCCCGACGAGGCTCGCGTAGTTGTACACGCGCGCGAGCCGGCCCGAGAGGGTGATCGTCGCTCCGCGTCGCGGCGGGGAGATCGGGGGCAAGGCCTCGCCGTCGATCAGAGCCGCCATCGTGCCGCCGAGCATCGCCTTCGTCGTCTGCTCGTCCAGCCCGGCCTGTCGTGCGACGCGCAGCGCGAGGTACAGCGTGGTGGCGGGCATCCCGTACGGCGGGTCGGAGGCGAACACGATTCGCTCGGCGGGGACGCGCGCGAACAGCTCGATCACGTCGAGCGGGAAGAAGCAGGAGATGTCGTAGAGGACGCCGGGGTGCTCGGCCAGCCGCGTGGTCAGGATGCCCTGGTCGCAGATCGCGCCGTGGGCCAGGATCAAGGGCGCTCCCGGATGGCGCAGCGCCAGGTCGGCGAGGCCGTCGGCGAGCGGGGGCAGCCCGCGCCCGGCGTGGATCAGGATCGGCACCGAGGCCTCTTCGGCGATCGAGAAGATCCCGTCCATCCCGTCGCCTTCGAACTGGAAGGCCTGCGCACGGGGGTGCAGCTTGATCCCGCGGGCGCCCGCCGACAGGCAGCGCTCGGCCTCCTTCACCGGGCTTTCGGCGGGGTCCAGACGGCAGAAGGGGACGAGCCGTCCCTCGCTTTCCCCGGCCCACCCGAGCACGCGGTCGTTGGGGACGCTGTAGGAAGGACGCCGCTCCGGGTCATGCAGCGGAAACACGCAGGCCCGGCGTGCTTCGGCGGCGTCCAGCTGGGCCAGTAGCTGCGCGAGCGTCAGCGAGCGGCCGTCCTCGTCCAGCCCCAGATGCGTGTGGGCGTCGATCACTTCCGATTCGGGCGGGCGGAGGCTTTCGGTCTCCGCGAGGAAGGGCGCGAGCGCTTCGGTGTAGATCGCCTCGTTCACGTGCCTCACCTTATTCGCTCGCAGTCTCCGGGCAGGCCCCGGCCAGCCCCCGGCGCTGGCGCCCGGCGCCAGCGCTCGGCGCCGGCCCGGCGGCGACGAATGCGCGCAGGCGGACCGGCGATCGCGCGCAGATGCCCCGGTCTTTGCGCGCAGACGGCCGATCATCGCGCGCAGACGCCCCGATCATCGCCCGACGCGCGTATCCTGGGATGTGGATGGCGATAGTCGATCAGGTCAAGACCGATCTGCAGGGGGCGATGCGCGCGGGCGAGAAGGAGCGGGTGGGCGCCCTGAGACTGGTCCTTGCCGAACTGCAAAAGGCCGCGAAGGAAGGCTCCGACGACGAGCTGGCGGTGCTCCGCCGCGAGCGCAAGCGCCGCCTGGAGGCGGCGAAGGCCTACCGCGACGGCGGGCGTGAGGATCTGGCCTCCTCCGAGGAGGCGGAAGGCGAGCTGATCGGCGGGTACCTGCCCGCGGAGCTCTCTGAGGAGGAGCTGCGCGAGATCGTGGAGCAGGCTGTGCGCGACAGCGGCGCGCAGTCGGTCAAGGACATGGGACAGGCGATGGAGCAGGCGATGGCGGCGGTCGACGGGCGAGCGGACGGCAAGCGCGTCTCGGGAATGGTGCGGGCGTCGCTACAAGAATGAGGACGCAGGTCGAGCTGCCTGACGACGTCGCCGTGGAGCTGGCGGGAAGCCAGGACGCGGTGCTGCGTGCGCTGCAAGCGCACCTGGACTGCAAGGTGTTCCTGCGCGGCAACGTGCTGACGTTCGACGGCGAGGAGAGCGAGACGCACGCGGGCGAGCGCGTCGTGCGCGAGCTCTCGGAGCTGATCGCGCGCGGGCACCAGATCGGGCCGGGGACGATCTCGGCGGTGACGGGCGCGCTCGACGCCCACGAGTCGCCGGCGCGTGTGCTCGAGGACGTCGTCTGGCGCCATCGCGGCCTGCGGGTTGCGCCGAAGACCGTGAACCAGAAGCGCTACGTGGACTCGGTGCGCGACAACACCGTCACGTTCGGTGTCGGCCCCGCCGGGACCGGCAAGACGTTCCTGGCGGTGGCGATGGCGGCGGCGGCGCTCTCGCGCCATGAGGTGAACCGGATCATCCTCACGCGCCCGGCGGTCGAGGCCGGCGAGCGGCTGGGCTTCCTGCCCGGCGACTTGATGGCGAAGGTCGATCCGTATCTGCGCCCGCTGTTCGACGCGCTGCACGACATGCTCGACCCCGAGAAGGTCTCGCAGCACATCGAGCGCGGCGTGATCGAGATCGCGCCGCTGGCGTTCATGCGTGGGCGCACGCTGAACGACTCCTTCGTGATCCTCGACGAGGCCCAGAACACGACGCCCGAGCAGATGAAGATGTTCCTCACGCGGCTGGGCTTCGGCTCGCGGATGGTGGTCACCGGCGACGTCACCCAGGTCGACCTGCCCCGCGACCAGCAGTCGGGGCTGATCGCCGTGGGTGAGGTGCTCGACGCGATCGAGGGGATCGAGTTCGTCCGCTTCGGCGGCGAGGACGTCGTGCGCCACAAGCTGGTGCAGCGGATCGTCGAGGCCTACGACGTGCACGCCAAGCGCGGCGCGCCCGAGCTCAGGCCGGCCGAGCGCCGCGCATAGCCGGCGCCCGGGGCGATGATCGAGGTCGAGGTGCTGCTCGAAGCGGGGGTCGCCGCCGAGCGGCTCCCCCCGGCCGCGGAGGTGACGCGACTGTGCGCGCTCGCGGCGGGCTCCCTCGGCGTGGGCGACGGTCACCTGGCGGTCGAGTTCGTGCAGGAGCGGCGCATCGCGCAGCTGAACGCCCGCTATCGAGGCAAAGCGGCACCCACGGACGTGCTCTCGTTCCCGGTCGACGGCGCCGAGGACCCCGCGGGGCCACGTGAGCTGGGGGACGTGCTGATCTGCCCCGCGCACACGGTCGACCTCCGCGAGGCGATCGTGCACGGTGTGCTGCACCTGCTCGGCATGGACCACGAGGTCGACGAGGGCGAGATGCTGGCGTTGCAGAAAGAGCTGCTCGCGCGGGCCGGCGCATGACCCGCAGCGGCTTCGTGGCGCTCGCGGGCCGGCCGAATGCCGGCAAGTCGACGCTCGTGAACGCGATTGTCGGAAACAAGATCGCGATCGTCTCGGATCGCCCGCAGACGACGCGGCGAGCGATTCGCGGCGTGCGCTCCGAGGGCGACTGCCAGATGGTGCTGGTGGACCTGCCGGGCGCCCAGCGCCCGCGCGACGCGCTCACCGCGCGGATGGCCAAGCGCTTGACGCAGGAGCTGGAGGAAGCGGACGTGGCGCTGCTGGTGCTGAACGGCGAGCAGGGCATCGGGCCCGGCGACCGCTTCATCGCGGCGAGCCTGGCGGCGGCGCCGACGCCGGTGATCGTCGCGGTGAACAAGGTCGATCGTCTGTCGCGGGCGGCGACGGCCGAGGTCCTGGCACGGGCCGCGGAGCTGGAGGTGGGGGAGGAGCTGTTCCCGGTCTCGGCCCGCTCGGGCGCGGGGCTGCCGGCGCTGGTCGACCATCTCGCGGCGCGCCTGCCGGAAGGGCCGTTTTTGTTCGCGGAGCGCGAGATCACCGATCAACCACGGGCGGTACTGCTGGCGGAGCTGGTGCGCGAGGCGGTGATCAGGAGGACTTTCAAGGAGATCCCGCACGCGGTCGAGGTGGTCGTGGAGGAGGTCGAACGCCCGCGCACGGGACTGACGCGCGTGCGCGCGCTGATCTGGGTGGAGACCGAATCCCAGAAGGGGATCCTGATCGGGGCGCACGGCCGCATGATCAAGGCGATCGGTACCGCGGCAAGGCGCGAACTGGAGCGCGAGCTGGGCGAGCAGGTGCACTTGGACCTGTCCGTGCGCGTGCGGCGCGACTGGCGCTCCGACGACGGCCTGCTCGACCGGCTCGGGATCGGCTAGGCGGTCGGGAGCGGCGGGCGGGGCCAATCGTCCGCGAGGCCCGGAAGGCCCGCCGACCGAGGCCAGGCGACCGACCGAAACAAAAAATCCCAATATGCACATACCATCGGTTGGGCAAAATTCCACTCGGTCTGATTCATGGCATGATTGGAATGCAACGGGGTGCCAATTCGAGTACCTTCTGCATAGACGCCAGTTGACCAGGAAGGGCGAGGATGTCGGCCAAGCACGCAGTACTGGGGCTCGTGATCGAGCGCCCCGGATATGGGTATCAGTTGGCCCAGCGGTTGGATGAGCGCTTCGGCTCTTCCGGCTTCGCCCCCTCCGGCGTCTACTCGGCGCTCGACCAGCTGACGCGCGACGAGCTGGTCCGCAGCGCGGGTGAGCACGGCCCCGGCCCCGCCCGCCGTGCGGCGCCCCGGACGATCTACGAGGCCACCGACGAGGGCGTGGACCACTTCGAGGCCTGGATGCTCGAGACCTCGCCGATGCCGCCGCTGCGCGACGAGCTGCACATGAAGATCGCGCTGTGCCGCCCGCGCAACGTGCCACGGCTGATCGAGATGATCGAGGGGCAGGAACTCGTCTGCCTGGGTCGCCTGCGCGACCTCAGGGCGACCGCCGAGATGGCGGGGGAGTCCACGCGCAACTGGGCGCGTCTGATGGGGCTGCTCGCCGCGGAGGCCGAGATAGCGTTCTGGAACGCACGAATCGAATGGCTGCAGAACGCGCGCGAGCTGCTCATGCAGATGCGTGAAGAGCGCGCGTCCTCGCGGGTGGGCGAGGGGGCGGCCTCCGCCGGTCAGGTGGATCGTCTGCGGAGGATCTGATGCCGGACGCGCTGCTCTCGCTTGACTCGGTCAGCAAGAGCTACTGGCGAGGCCCTTCGGAGGTGCGAGTGCTCTCCGATGCCTCGCTCGAGCTTCGAGCAGGCGAGTTCATGGGCGTCTGGGGGCGACGCGGCGCCGGCAAGACGACGCTGCTGCGGATCGCCGCGGGGCTGGAGACTCCGGATCGCGGGGCGGTGCGCTTCGACGGCGAAGACCTCTCGCTGCTCTCCGAACAGGGGCACGCTCGTCTGCGGCGAGACGAGATCGGCTGGGTGCGGCGCTCGGGCCCGCGCAGCGAGCTGTGCATTCTCGACTACGTGGCGCTGCCGCTGCTGATCGCGCACGGGCAGCGCGAGGCCAACCGGCGAGCCGACCATGCGCTGCGGCGGGTTGGCATGGCCGAATGCGCGGGCCAGCACTGGGAGAGCCTCTCCGACGGGGAGCGTGCGCTGGTGGCGATCGCGCACGGGATCGCCCGGCGCCCCAGGCTGCTTCTGATCGACGATCCGACCGCCAACCTCGGCGTGCGTGAGCGCGAGGAGATCATGCGGCTGCTGCGCGCTCTGGTCGAGGAGACGAACCTCGCGGTGCTGATGACCGTCCCCGACATGCCGACTGCGCTTCGTTCCCATCAGCTCCGAGCCCTGAGTGGCGGGCGCCTGCTGACTCCTCCGCCCGAGTCGCACGACGACGATGACGACAACGTGATCGACTTTCCCGGAGTGCAGCGCTCCGCCTAGCGGTAGCGTTCGCACGAGCGTGAGCCAACGCATGACACCTGGCACGCTTGCGCGGATCGGTAGTCGCTAGTGCTGGAGCTGAACAAGCTGGTCAAGCACTTCCAAGCTGCGTCGAGCGCCCCGGTCCGCGCGGTCGACGGCGTCAGCCTGTCGGTGCCGGCCGGGGAATTCGTCGCGCTCTACGGCCCGAGCGGGTCGGGCAAGACGACGCTGTTGATGCTGATCGCCGCCTTGATGCGACCCGATTCCGGGTCCGTGGTGCTCGACGATTGCGATGTCTCCAAGCTCGGCGACGCGGAAGCCGCTCGTTACCGGCTGAAGGAACTGGGCTTCGTTCGCCAGAACTTGAACCTGATCACGGGGGCGAGCGCGCTCGACAACGCGGCGCTGAAGCTGATGGGCACCGACATCGGGGCGCGCGAAGCACGCCGGCGCATCGTCCCGTTGCTGGATCGCCTGGGGCTTGGCGAGCGCGTCTCGCATCGCGCGGAGCAGCTGTCGATGGGCGAGCGCCAGCGCGTGATGATCGCGCGCGCCCTCTCGACCGAACCGAAGCTGCTGCTGGCCGACGAGCCGACCGGGAGCCTCGACAGCGCTCGCGGCAAGCAGGTGCTCGAACTGCTGGCGGAGACGTGCCGCGAGCGGGGCGTCGCGGTCCTGCTCGTCACCCACGACCCGCAGGCGGCCTCGTTCGCCGATCGTGTGTTCGCGCTACGCGACGGGCGCCTGGCCGAGCGCGAAGCGGATCGGCTGAGCGCCCCGTGTTGAAGGCGGCCTGAACGAACCGACGCGGGGACCGGGTATGAAGTTCTCGAGCATCGTGCGTCTCTACCGCGTGCGGCTACGCGCGCGATTGACCCAGGAACTATTCGCGGTGCTGGGGATCGCGATCGGGGTGGCGCTGCTGTTCGCCTCCCAGGTCGCGAACACGAGCCTGGACAGCTCGGTGGAACGGCTGAGCACCGGCATCGTCGGCAACATGCGCTTCCAGATCTCCGCGCGCGACAGCAGCGGCTTCGACGAAGCCCTGCTCGCCCGGGTCGCGGCGGTTCCCGGGGTGCAGGTGGTGGCCCCGGTGCTGGAACAGGACGCGAACATCGTGGGGCCCACGGGAGAACGCTCGGTCGATCTCGTGGGGACCGACCCGCGGCTCGCGCGGCTGGGCGGCAGCATCGCGCGACACATCAACGGCCTTCAGCTGAGCGGGGCACGCGTGTTCACGGTGCCCGCCTCGATCGCCCAGAGCATCGGCGTCAATTCAATCCAATCGGTCGCCGTGGGGATCGGCTCGAATCAGGGCCGGGCACTGCTGGTGCCGCAGTTGCTCGCGGGCGGAACCGGCTCGCTGGGTCAGAGCCCGATCGCCCTCGCCCCCCTGCGCATGGTGCAGGCGCTTGCGGGCCTGCCCAAACGGCTGACGAGCATCTACGTGCGCTCGCCGCCAGAGCTCGATCGATCGGTGCGCTCGGCGCTTCGCCGGATCGCGGCGGGGCGGCTGAACGTCGGCCCGGCCGACACGACCACGCAGCTGTTTCGGCGCGCTGCGGGGCCCGTCGACCAGTCGACGGGCCTGTTCTCGGCGCTGAGCGCGCTCGTGGGCTTCCTGTTCGCCTTCAACGCCCTGATGCTCACGCTGCCGCAGCGCAGGAGCCTGATCGAGGATCTCCGCCTGGATGGGTACACGCGCGGGATGATCGTGCAGGTGCTGTCGCTCGACGCGCTGGTGCTCGGGGTGGTCGCCTCGGCGGTCGGGCTGCTGCTCGGCGAGCTGCTCTCGGTCGCGCTGTTCAGCTCCAGCCCGGGTTACCTCTCCTTCGCGTTCCCGGTCGGGGCGGAACGCGTCGTCACGTGGCACAGCGTGGCGTTCGCGGTGCTCGGCGGCATGATCGCCGCCGGCACGGGCGTGCTCGTTCCGTTGCAGGCCGCGATCACGGAGCGTCCGTCGCGGCCGATGCAGAAACGGCTCTCCGCGCGCCGGCGGGCTTACCTGTTGCTGCCCGTGGCGGCGGTCTTCCTCGCGGGCACGACGATCATCCTGGTCGAGGCGCCGCAGGCCGCGATCGTCGGCGTCGTCAGCCTGACGGCTGCGCTGCTGCTCTGTCTGCCCGCCTTGCTCGATCTCGCGGTGCGCGGAGGAGAACGGCTCGAGCGGCGACTCGCCGGAGCGGCGGCGTACCTGGCGCTGATCGAGTTGCGCTCACGCACGCATCGTGCACGCTCGCTGGCGATCGCGGCGACGGGAGCGATCGCGGTCTTCGGCAGCGTCTCGATCCAGGGTGCGCGGGGAAACCTGCAGCGCGGGCTGGAGGCCTCCACGCGCGGAACCGACTCGCACGCGGACCTCTGGGTGCTGCCGCGGGGCAGCGTGGACGCCCTGGTCACGACCCCCTTCCACGACCGCGACGGCGCGCGGCTCGCGCGGCTACCGGGAGTGCGGTCGCTCAAGCTCTACCGGGGCAGCTTTCTGGACTGGGGCACACGTCGCGTCTGGGTGCTGGCGCAACCGCAGTCGGACCTACGCGCGATCTCGGCGATCCAGCTCGCCGAGGGCGGGCTGGCAGATGCGAACGCGCGCCTGCACGCGGGTGGCTGGGTCGTTCTCTCGCAAGCCGTCGCGGCGGAACACCATCTGCGGATCGGCGAGGCCTTCACGTTGCCGACGACGGTCCCGACGCGCTTCCGCGTCGCGGCGCTGAGCACGAATCTGGGCTGGCCCCCGGGCGCGCTGATCATGAACGCCAGCGACTACGCGAATGCATGGGGCAGCGAAGATCCGAGCGCCTATCAACTCGAGCTGGCCCCGGGCGCCTCGCTCGCGACGGTCAAACGGGCCGCCGAAGGCGTCGTCGCCGGATCGGGGATGCGAGTGGAAACCGCCGACCAGCGCGAGCACCTGCACTACGCGCAGGCGGCGCAGGGGCTCTCGCGCCTGACGCAGATCCGAACCCTCGTCGTGATCGCGGCGGTGCTCGCGATGGCGGCCGCGATGGGGGCGATGATCTGGCAGCGACGCGTCCGCCTGGCGGACATGAAGGTCGACGGCTTCAGCAGGGGCGTGTTGTGGCGGGCACTGCTGTGGGAGAGCGCGATCCTGCTCGGGACCGGTTGTGCGATCGGCGCGGTCTTTGGCCTGTACGGACAGCTCCTGCTAACGCGGGCGCTCTCGGTGGTCACGGGCTTTCCCGTGGTCGAATCGACCCCGCTGGGAGCCGCGGTGGGGAGCTTCGCCTTGATCGCCGCCGTGGCGGTGCTGATCGCGGCTGCGCCCGGCTATGCAGCGGCCCGAGTGCGTCCAACAGTCGGGATGCCGGAGTGATGGCGGTGGACAAAAAGACGACCGATGCGGTCCCTACTATCCGGGAAAATTCCGATCGATGGATAGATGCCCAACCCGCTCCCACTCTCTCCGAGGCAGGTCTGGGTCCTGTTGTCAGCTGCCGCAAGGCAGCTGCTCTGGGGCCTGAGGGCTGTGTCGTGCGAGATGAAGGTGTGGCACGTCCGCGCGCTGATGATCCCCGATGCCCCGATTCGCGAAGACGCGCTGGAGTCGATCGAACGCAAGCGTGAGAACGCCGACGGCGCGGCGCTGTTCTCGATCCTGCCGAGGCGCCGCGACCCGAATCTGCTGCGCCTGCTGGTCGCCTACCAGATGATCTGGGATTTCCTGGACAGCGTCAGCGAGCGGGGGGCATGCGAAGGGACCGAGAACGGCCATCAGCTGCACAAGGCGCTGGTCGAGGCGCTCGACCCGTCGGTGCCGATCTCGGACTACTACCGGTTTCATCCCTGGCGCCAGGACGGCGGGTATCTGCGCAAACTGGTGGAAACCTGCCGCGAGTGCTGCGCGGCGCTTCCCTCCTACGGCCGCGTGCGTCCGCTGGTCGTGCGAGAAGCGCGGCGAGCACAGGTCCAGGCGATCAACCACGACATCGATCCCGCTGAGCGGGACGGGGCCCTCAAGCGCTGGGTGGCGGACGAGTTCGCGGACGAGCGGCGCGTGAGCTGGTTCGAGCTGAGCAGCGCGGCGAGCGCTTCGCTCGCGGTGCACGCGTTTCTCGCGCTGGCGGCACAGCCCTCGTGCACTGAGGAGGACGTGCGGCAGGCCTGCGCTGCGTACTTCCCCTGGATCTCGGGAGCGGCGACGATGCTGGACAGCTACGTCGACCAGTTGGAAGACGAGCAGGAGGGTAATCACCGTTATGTGTCCCACTACGAGAGCGACGCGCTCGCGCACGAGCGCCTGAGGCTGCTGGTGACGCGCTCGGTCACTGAGGCGCGGCGCCTGCGCGACGGGCACCGCCACGCCCTGATCGCGGCGTGCATGGTGGCGATGTACCTGTCGAAGGACAGCGCGAGGACGCCACGGCTGCGCGAAGGGTCGGCCAGCTTCATCCGCGCGGGCGGTTCGCTGACGAGATTGCTCCTGCCGATTCTGAGGGTGTGGCGAATCGCCGTCGCGCAACGAGCCTGATGCATCGAAATATCCGCATATTGCAAGAACTAGTCAGAACTGAATATTCAGAACATTCTTGGCGTCCGTCCTTGCGGGCGCCATAGTGAGCCCACGCGATGATGGACGAGAACGGAACCGGGGTATTGCCGGCCAGGAGAGAGAAGCCACGCCGTTCGCGGCGGGCTAAGTCGGGTGCCTCGGATACCTCGTCCAAAGCCGCGTCGTCTCGCCAGTGGCAGCGAGCCGGACGCCCGACACGGCGTTCGGCTCGCACCGATGCCGAGCCAGGAGGGGACGCCGTGCTGATCGAGCTGTCGAAGTCGCAGGTCGACCAAGTGGTCCGCAGCGCGGGTCAGGGCGGCACGCTGTCGGTACTGCTGTCGGCGGTCAGGGACCCGGAGTGGCCTCTGTCGCTGGACTCGGAGGAGTGGGCCTATCCGGCCCAGATGGATGACCGCCGCCTGTCTCGTTCGCTGCTTTCAGGGCTGCTCGTGCTTTCGTGCTTCCCCACCGATGGTGGATACCTGGGGATCGCCGAACTCGCGCGCATGCTCGACATGAACACGAGCACCACCCACCGCTATGTCACGACGCTTCTGGCGGTCGGGCTGCTGGAGCGTAACCCCGGCACCCGCAAGTACCGCCTCATTGCGCAATAGCTCGGCCTGGGCGACGCTGCCCACGCTGCCGCGCCGCGAGTCCCGCGAGTGCCGTTGCCGGCATCACGGGGCCGCTAGAGCTTGCTCTTCAGGTGCCCGGCGATTCGGCGCACGGCGTCGAGGTCGAGCTCGGCGCTGAACTGAAACGGGACCGGAAGCGTCTTCACCCCGCGCCGCCGCAGGCGCGCGAGCTGGTTGTGCTGGGAGCGGGCTCGTCCTGAGACGGCGCGCGCGGCCGCGAGCGCAGCGCCGATCGCCTCCCGCTCCGGATCGCCGTTGCCACCGCCACCGCGGGGCGCACCCGTACCGGTCGAGCCGCCCTGGCCTGCATCGGGCACGAGCGCTGCGAGCTTCCCCAGCTCCTCGGCGTTGAAGCGCTGCGGCAGCACGCCGTTGACGATCACGGCGCGAAGCTCGCGTTCGAGCTGCTCGTCCAGGCGCTGCTGGAGCTCGAGCGTCTCGGTGACGGCCAGGTCGCTGGCGTGGGCGACGGCCAGATAGTCGCAGCGCGACTGGTCCTGAAGCAGCTCCTGTAGCCGCTGGGCCTGGCCGGCGATCGGGCCGACGCGCGCGATCGCCTCGAACGTGCGCGGCGCGCCGAGCAGCCCGAGCGCGTGGCCCGTCGCGGGAGCGTCCAGCACCACGAGGTCATAGCCGCGCCGGCGCCCGCGCCAGCGGCGCGCCTGGGTCAGCTCCCAGACCTTGACCATCGTGACGAGCTCGCGCGCGCCGGGCGCCGCGGCGGCGAAGTACTGGAAGGTGCTGCTGGAGGCGAGCACCCGCCCGGACACGCGACCGCCGAGCGACTGCAGCCATTCCAGCAGCGCCTGGTCGGGGTCGAGCGACAGGTTCCACAGCCCGTCCTGCAACTCGCACTCGGCGCCGGCCTCGGGCTCGGGCGCTCCGAACAGGCCCCGCAGCCGGCCCTGCTCGCCGACCTCCACGACGATCGTGCGCAGCCCGCGTTCGGCGGCGAGCAGGCCGAGCGCGGCGGAGAGCGTCGTCTTGCCGACGCCGCCCTTGCCGGTGACGACGAGCAGCTTGCGGTCGAACACGGAGCTCATTGCCTGCAAGCAGTCTGCCGAACCGGGCGCCGGGCCGCGCGGGCGCCGCTCGCCGCGCAGGCATGCGCCGCGATGCGGCGGTGATCCCGCGACGGCGGGCGGAGGGCCCCGCGACAGCGAGTACCTACCCCGGCGCCACCTACAATCGTGCGATGAACTCGACGGCTCCCGGGGGAGCGATCGACGCGCAACTCGTCTACGACGAGCGCGGCCTGGTGCCCTGCGTGGTGCAGGACTGGGGCAGCGGCGAGGTGCTGATGCTGGCCTACATGAACGCGGAAGCGCTCGAGCGCACGCGCGCGACGGGTGAGCTGCACCTGTACAGCCGCTCGCGCGAAGAGCTGTGGCACAAGGGCGCGACGAGCGGCAACGTGCAGGCGGTGCGTTCGCTGCGGATCGACTGCGACGGCGACACGGTGCTGGCGCTCGTGGAGCCCGCGGGGCCGGCGTGTCACACGGGCGAGCGGACCTGCTTTCACAGGGGGCAGTTGGAGCCTTCGGCACCGTGCGAGGTGCTGCCCGCCTTGGAGAGGACTATTGATGAGCGGGCGCTGGCGCGCCCGCGCGGTTCTTACACGGTCGAGCTGCTCGAGGACCCGGCGCGGGCGGGGGAGAAGGTGATGGAGGAGGCCGAGGAGGTGACGCGCGCCGCGCGCGAGGAGTCCGACGAGCGCGTGGACGAAGAGGCCGCAGACGTGCTCTACCACCTGCTGGTGCTGATGCACGGACGCGGGCGGTCGCTCGGCGACGCGGAGCGGGTGCTCGATGAGCGTCGCGGCTGAGGCGCTGACCGACGCGCCGCGCGTGGAGCCCAGCCTGGAGCAGGCGCGGGAGCTGGCCGAGCGCCACAACCTGATCCCGCTGCGCCACCGCTTCATCGACGACTGCGAGACGCCTGTGTCGGCGTTCCTGAAGCTGCGCGAGCTCGCGGCGCAGGAGCCGGCGTTCCTGCTGGAGTCCGCGGAGCAGGGCCAGCGGGTGGGGCGCTACTCGTTCATCGGCGTGAGCCCGCGCTCGGTGCTGCGCTGGTCGCTGGGCGACCCCGGCGACCCCTACGCGCTGGCGGCCGAGCAGGTCGAGCGCGTCAGCCAGGCCCCTGCGGGGGAGGAGCCGCCGCCGTTCACCGGCGGGGCGGTGGGGTTCTTCGGCTACGACCTCGTGCGGACCGTGGAGCCGCTGGCGGAGGCGAACCCGGACCCGCTTGGGCTGCCGGACATGGCGCTTCTGCTGACGGACCTGCTGGTGGTGTTCGACCACCTCAAGCACACGATCACGATCCTGGCGAACGCGGACCTCGAGGCCGAGCCGGACGTCGAGCTCGCCTACGCTTCGGCGGCGCGAGCGATCGCCCAGGTGCGCGCGCGCCTGGCGGGGCCGGTGCCGCGGCCGGAGACGACGGGCGGCGGGCGGGCGCACCCCGGCTTCGAGTCGAACATGCCGCGCGAGCAGTTCGAAGCGATGGTCGCGCGGATCGTCGAGTACATCCACGCCGGCGACGCCTTTCAGGTGGTCCCCTCGCAACGCTGGTCCGCGCCCGTGGAGGTCGAGGCGTTCTCTATCTATCGCGGTCTGCGCGCGGTGAACCCCAGCCCCTACATGTACTACCTGGACTTCGGCGACTTCCAGGTCGCGGGCGCGAGCCCGGAGCCGCTCTTGACGGTGACGGGACGGCACGTCAGCACGCGCCCGATCGCCGGCACGCGGCACCGCGGCGCGAGCCCGGAGGAGGACCGCCGGATCGCGCAGGAGCTGTTAGCCGACGAGAAGGAGCGCGCCGAGCACGTGATGCTGGTCGACCTCGGGCGCAACGACCTGGGACGGGTCTGCGAGTACGGCTCGGTGGCGGTCGACGAGCTGATGGAGATCGAGAGCTACAGCCACGTGATGCACATCGTCTCCTCGGTCTCCGGGACGCTGCGGGCCGACGTGGGCGCGATGGACGCGCTGCGCTCGGTCTTGCCGGCGGGCACGCTGTCGGGCGCGCCGAAGGTGCGGGCGATGCAGATCATCGACGAGCTGGAGCCGATCAAGCGCGGCGGCTACGGGGGGGCGATCGGCTATCTCAGCTACGGCGGCGACCTCGACACCGCGATCCACATCCGCACCGTCGTCGTGAAGGACGGCGTCGCGCACGTGCAGGCGGGCGGTGGCACGGTCGCGGACGCGAAGCCCGCCTACGAGTACGAGGAGTCGGTCGCGAAGTCGACCGCGGCGATGCGCGCAATCGAGCTGGCTTATGAGCAGCCGGACTGGCCATGACGAGCGCACATGGCGGCGCCGGATCGGCGTCCTCGCTCGCTCGTGTGCAGGGCACACTTCGCTCACTGCGTCCTTGCCCGGCTTGCCCTGTGCACCCGTCATTCAGAGTGAGAGCTGATTGATGAAGGTCCTCGTCCTCGACAACTACGACTCCTTCACCTACAACCTCGTCCAGTACCTGGGTGAGCTGGGTGCGGAGGTGACCGCGGTGCGCAACGACCGTGCGAGCGTCGACGAGCTGCTCGGCGGTGGCTACGAGCGCTGCGTGGTTTCGCCCGGGCCCTGCACCCCGAACGAGGCGGGCATCTCGCTGGAGCTGGTGCGCCGGATGCCGGAGGCGGGCGTGCCGACGCTCGGCGTCTGCCTTGGTCACCAGGCGCTGGCGCAGGCGTTCGGCGGCCGCGTGCGCCTGCACGAGCCGATCCACGGCAAGGCCGCGACCGTCGAGCACGACGGCCGCACGATCTTCGCGGGGGTGCCCTCGCCGCTCACGGTCGGGCGCTACCACTCGCTCGTGGTCGACCCCGAGCTGCCGGACTGCCTGGAGGAATCGGCGCGCGGCGGCGACGTCGTGATGGGCGTGCGCCATCGCGAGCTGCCGGCCGAGGGAGTGCAGTTCCACCCCGAGTCGGTGCTCACCTCAGAAGGCAAGGCGCTGCTGTCCAACTTTCTCGGGGGGCGCTGATGCCGAACGCCGTCCTGACGGGCGCGATCGACGCGCTGGCCTCGCACCGCGACCTCAGCGCCGAGGAGACCGAGCGGGTGCTCAGCGAGATCATGCACGGCGACGTCTCCGAGACGCAGATCGCCGCGTTCCTGATCGCGCTGCGCACGAAGGGGGAGACCGTCGACGAGCTGACGGGCCTCGCCCGCGCGATGCGCGAGCTGGCGGCGCATGTGCCGACCACGCGCACCGACCTGCTCGACACCGCGGGCACCGGCGGCGGGCGGCGCACGTTCAACGTCTCCACCACCGCGGCGCTGATCGCGGCGGGGTCGGGCTGCGCGGTGGCGAAGCACGGCAACCGTTCGGCGACCAGCTCGTCGGGGTCGGCCGACCTGCTCGAGGCGCTGGGCGCGCGGATCGACCTGGAGCCCGAGGGCGTGGCCCGCTGCATCGAGCAGGCGGGCTTCGGCTTCATGTTCGCGCCCGCCCACCACCAAGCGACGCGCTACGTGGTGCCGGTGCGGCGCGAGCTGGCGGTGCGCACGATCTTCAACTTCCTTGGGCCGCTGACGAACCCCGCCGGAGCCAGGCGCCAGCTGATCGGGGTCTCGGACCCGGCGTTCCTGGAGACGATCGCGGGCGCGCTCGCCCGGCTCGGCGTCGATCGAGCGCTGGTCGTCGCGGCGGAGGACGGACTCGACGAGCTGTCGGTCGCCGCGGCGACGAAAGTCGTGGAGGTCGATGGCGAGGAGCTGAGGAGCTACACGCTCGCGCCGCAGGACGTGGGCGTCCAGCAGTTCGCGCTCGACGCCTTCGAACGCGACTGCGCCGGAGGCACGCCGCAGGAGAACGCCGCGGTCACGCGCGCGATCTTCGGCGGCGCCGCGGAGGTGGCCCCGGCGGCGCGCGAGCTGGCCGTGATCAACGCGGGCGCCGCGATCTACGCCGGGGGCGGGGCCGCATCGGTGGCGGAGGGCGTCGAGGCAGCCCGCGCCGCGCTGGCCGGCGGCGCCGCGACCGAAGCGCTCGAGCGCTACGTCGAGGCCAGCCATGCGAACGCACCCAGCGGGGTGACCTCATGAACGGCGAGAGGAAGTTCGCGTGAGCGGCCAGACGACGCCATCGGTGCTCGACGGCATCCTGCGTAGCACACGCGAGGAGGTCGCGCGGCGCAAGCAGGCGCAGCCCGCGGGCCGGCTCGAATCCGCGGTCGCCGAGGCTCCGCCGCCGCGTGGCTTCCACGCGGCGCTGACGCGGCCGGGGATCGCCGTGATCGCCGAGTTCAAGCGCCGCTCGCCCTCCGCCGGCGAGCTGCGCGCCGGCGCCGACCTGCCCGCGCTCGTCACGGCCTACGAGCGTGGCGGGGCCGGCGCGCTGTCGGTGCTGACGGAGGGGCCGAACTTCGGCGGCTCGATCGAGGACCTGGAACAGGCGCGCGAGGTGTGCTCGCTGCCGGCCCTGCGGAAGGACTTCGTCGTCGACGAGCATCAGCTGCTGGAGGCGCGCGCCGCGGGCGCGGACGCCGTACTGCTGATCGTCGCCGCGCTCGCCGACGCCGAGCTGGCGCGGTTGCACGGAGCGGCGCGCGAGCTCGGGCTCGACGTGCTGGTCGAGGTTCACGACCGCGAGGAGCTCGACCGGGCGCTCGCGCTGGGCGCAGAGCTGATCGGCGTCAACAACCGCGACCTGCGCGACTTCAGCGTCGACGTCGGGCGCACGCTGCAACTGCGCGGGGCGATCCCCGCCGGCGTGGCGGTCGTCTCGGAGTCGGGGATCGCCGTCCCGGAGCAGCTGCGAGAGCTTGAGCGCGGGGCGGTCGACGCCGTGCTGGTGGGCGAGTCCCTGATGCGCGCCGCGGACCCCGAGCAGGCGCTGCGGACGCTGCTTGGCCAGCCCGTCGCGGGTTAGTCGGAAACCCGCCGTGCGCGCAAAACCGCTTCAGATCCGGGCGCCTGAGCTTTTAGGGACACCGACAGTAGGCTTTATTTCGCCTTCATAGGCCCCGCCGATCATTCACTCCGCAATGAAGCGCTCCTTCTTCATCCCGTTCATCGCAGCGCTGCTCGGCGGCGCGGTCGTCATCGCGGTCGTCGCCGCGGCCGGCGACCTCGCCAAGAAGGAGAAGACCGTCACGACCGTGCAGGCGGCGCCGATCGCGCCCTCCAACGCCTCGCAGCAGTCAAAGGGCCTGACGCCCCACGACATCTACGTCAGGGACGCCCCCGGCGTCGCGTTCATCACCTCGACGATCGTGCAGAAAAGCGAATCGCCCTTCAACCTGTTCGGCGGCGAACAGCAGCGCCAGGGCCAGGCGACCGGCTCGGGCATCGTGATCGACAACAACGGCACGGTGCTGACGAACTACCACGTCGTCGAGAACGCCATCAAGGTCACGGTCAGCCTCGAAAAAGGCAAGACCGTCAACGCCCAGGTCGTCGGCAAGGACCCCTCGAACGACCTCGCGGTGCTGCGCATCCACCCGGATGGGCTGCAGCTGCACCCGCTGACGCTCGGCGACTCCAGCGCCGTGCAGGTGGGAGACCCGGTGCTTGCGATCGGCAACCCCTTCGACCTCGAACGCACGCTCACCACCGGCGTGATCTCCGCGCTGCAGCGCCAGATCACGGCGCCGAACGGCTTCACGATCGACAACGTGCTGCAAACCGACGCGCCGATCAACCCCGGCAACTCGGGCGGCCCGCTGCTCGACGAGGCCGGGCGGGTGATCGGGATCAACTCCCAGATCGAGACCGGCGGCTCCGGCGGCGGCAGCGTCGGCATCGGCTTCGCGGTCCCGATCAACACCGCCAAGAACGAGATCGACGAGCTCGAGAAGGGCGGCACCGTGCGCGGCGCCTACCTGGGCCTCACCTCGCTGACGATCGACGGCTCGCTGCAGGCGCTCAACCTCCCCGTCAAGACCGGCGCGCTCGTGCAGAGCGTCCAGAACGGCACGCCCGCCGACAAGGCGGGGATTCGCGGCGGCACCGTCAACGGCAGCGTCGAAAACGGCCAGGTCGCCGTCGGCGGCGACATCATCACCTCCTTCGCCGGCAAAGCCGTCAAGAGCTCCGAAGACCTCTCCGGCGACGTCTCGGCCAAGAAGCCGGGCGACACCGTCTCGATCGGCCTGTTGCGGGCGAACGGCAAGGGCGGCTACGAACGCAGGACGCTGAGCGTCAAGCTCGCGAGCCGCCCGAACTCCGTGCCGAACCCGACCACGCCCGAATAGCCGCCCCGCTACCGTTGGGGGCGTGAGCCAGCTACCCCCGAAGGTGAAGATCTGCGGCCTCACCGGCCTCGACGACGCCGAGCTGGCCGTCGAGCTCGGCGCTTGGGCGCTGGGCATGATCTTCTACGAGGGAAGCCCCCGCCGCTGCTCGCCCGCGGAGGCGCAGCGGATCGCCACGGCGCTGCGGCGCCGGGCCGAGCTGTGCGGAGTGTTCGTCAATTCACCGCTCGATCGGGTCGTGGCGCAGGCCGAAGAGCTGGGGCTGACGCTGCTGCAGTTCAGCGGCGAGGAGGGCCCCGCCTTCTGCGCGGAGGCCGCGCGGCGCACCGGCGCTCGTGTGATCAAGGCGGCGCAGGTCTCGACCGCCGGCGACGTGCGCTCGCTTGATCGCTTCCACGTCGACTTCCACCTGCTCGACGCGCGCGCGAAGGACCCCGGCAAGCGCGCGCTGCGGGGCGGGACGGGGGAGACCTTCGACTGGTCGCTCGTCCGCGCCCGCCGCTCAGCGGTGCCGCTGATCCTCAGCGGCGGCCTGAACGCCGGGAACGTCGCCGAGGCGATCGCCGCCACCTCGCCCTTCGCCGTCGACAGCGCCAGCGGCACCGAGGCCGCGCCCGGGCGCAAGGACCCCGCCAAGCTGCGCGAGCTGTTCGCCGCCGTCGCGAGCACCGCCGAGCCCGTGGCCGCCGCCGCGGCTGGTGGCGGCGCGTGAGCGACGACGCGGCCGGCGCCACGGCCGTCGAGCACCACTTCGGCGCCTACGGCGGGCAGTTCGTGCCCGAGACGCTGATGCCGGCGCTCGCCGAGCTGGAGCGGGCCTGGGTCGAGGCCCGCGCCGACGCCGGCTACCAGGCCGAGCTGAAGGCGCTGCTGCGCGACTACGCCGGCCGCCCAAGCCCGCTGTACGAGGCGCGGCGGCTGTCCGAGCGCGTCGGCCGCCCCGTGTACCTGAAGCGCGAGGACCTGAACCACACCGGCTCGCACAAGATCAACAACGCGCTCGGCCAGGCGCTGCTGGCGAAGCGCATGGGCAAGCGGCGGATCATCGCCGAGACCGGCGCCGGCCAGCACGGCGTCGCCACCGCCACCGTCTGCGCGCTGCTGGACTTGGAGTGCGTCGTCTACATGGGCGTCGAGGACACCCGCCGCCAGCGCCCGAACGTGCAGCGGATGGAACTGCTCGGCGCGACCGTGCGCCCCGTCGACGCGGGCGCGCAGACGCTCAAGGAGGCGGCCTCCGCCGCGATTCGCGACTGGGTCACGAACGTGCAGAGCACCCACTACGTGATCGGCTCCGCCGTCGGCCCCGCGCCCTACCCGGCGCTCGTGCGCGACCTGCAGCGCGTGATCGGCGACGAGGCGCGCGCGCAGCTGCTGCAGGCCGCGGGCAGGCTGCCCCGGCGCGTCGTCGCCTGCGTCGGCGGCGGCTCCAACGCGATCGGCACCTTCGCCGCGTTCCTTGATGACCCGCAGGTCGAGCTGATCGGCGTCGAGGCCGGCGGCGAGGGCATCGACACCCCGCGCCACGGCGCGCCGCTGACCGTCGGCGGGCGCGCCGGCGTGCTGCACGGCTCGCGCTCCGCGGTGATGCAGGACGAGGAGGGCCAGATCGTCGAAGCCCACTCGATCTCCGCAGGCCTCGACTACCCCGGGACCGGGCCGCAGCACGCGCACCTGCGCGACAGCGGCCGCGCCCGCTACGTCGCCGTCACCGACGAGCAGGCGCTCGACGCCTTCGCGGCGCTCGCGCGGCTGGAGGGGATCATCCCCGCGCTCGAGACCGCGCACGCGCTCGCCTGGGTGCTCGCCCAGCCCGACGGCGAGCTCGACCTCGTGTGCCTCTCCGGGCGCGGCGACAAGGACCTCGCGGAGGTCCTCGCTCGTGGCTGAGCCCGCCGTCACCGGCGCCGGCCGGCCCGGCCGGCCCGGGGAGCCCCTGGCTGCCGGCGCCACGACGCCGAACCCCGGCGCCGCCACGGGGGTCGAGCGGATCGCCGAGGCCTTCGCCAACGCGCGCGGCAGCGCCGCGCTGATGCCCTACCTGATGGCGGGCTATCCGACGTTCGAGCAATCCGTCGCGATCGGCCAGGCCTGCGTCCGTGCCGGCGCCGACCTGCTGGAGCTGGGCGTCCCCTATAGCGACCCGCTCGCCGACGGCCCCGTGATCCACGAGGCCGGCACGCGCGCGCTCGCCGCCGGTTCCAGCATCGCCGGCGTGCTGGAGGTCGCACGGGCGCTCGCGCCCAGCGTCCCCGTGGTGCTGATGTGTTACGCGAACATGGTCTTCGCCCCCGGCGTCGAGGCCTTCGTCGAGCGGCTGGCCCGATCCGGCGCCTGCGGCCTGATCGTCCCCGACCTGCCCTTCGAGGAGGGCGGGGAGGTGCGCGCCGCCTGCGAGCGCCACGGCCTCGCGCTGGTCCCGCTCGTCGCGCCGACCACCTCGACGGAGCGCATGCGCGAGATCGGCGCCGCCGCGCGCGGCTTCGTCTACACGGTGTCGGTCGTCGGCACCACCGGCGAGCGCGAGGCGCTGCAGGAGCGCTTCGCGGAGGTGGTGGCGCGCGCGAAGCAGTCCACCTCCGTGCCGGTCGCGCTCGGCTTCGGCATCAGCACGCCCGCCCAGGCGGCCCAGGCCGCGGCCGCGGGTGCCGACGGCGTGATCGTCGGCACGCGGCTCGTGCGCGCCGCGGGCGAGGCCGAGGACCCCGCCGCCGGGGTCGGAGCGCTCGTCGCCGAGCTCGCGCTGGGGCTGGCGGCTACCGACGGGCGAGCGGCCAGCTAGGATTCCCGCGGCATGGGATTCATCCTCACCGTGACTGCCGGGCTGGTCGTGTGGATCGTGCTGTGGGCGATCGGAGCCAAGGGCTTTGACTCGTTCATGCTCGCCACCGCGATCATCCTCGTCGGCGCATCTCTGAAGATCCTCTCCGGCTACCTCCCCGGACGTCGCAGCTAGCCCGTCCGTGCGCGTGCGCTGGCTGTGTCTGGCCGCTCTCGCCGTGGTCGTGCCGGTCGCCGTCTCCGGCTGCGGCGGCGTCGGCGTCTCGGGCGCCTCTGAAGTAACCGGCAACCAGCTCGCGATCTACTCCAGCCTGCCGCTGCAAGGCCCCGCCGCGAGCAGCTCCGCCGAAATCGTCAACGGCGAGCGGCTCGCGCTGGCGCAGGCGGGCGGCCACGTCGGCCAGTTCAAGGTCGGCTACGTCTCGCTGGACGACGCCAACCCGCAGACCGGCAAGCTCGACCCCGAAGCGACCTCTACCAACGCCAAGACCGCGGCCCAGGACACCAGCACCATCGCCTACCTTGGCGAGCTCGAATCCGCCGCCACCGCCGTCTCGCTGCCGCTGATCAACGCCGCGGGGATCCTGCAGGTGAGCCCCGGCAGCCCCTACGTGGGGCTGACCTCCTCGCTCGACGCGGGGCAGGACGAGCCCGAGCGCTTCTACCCAAGCGCCAAGCGCACGTTCGGGCGCTTGCAGCCCGGCGACCCCGCGCAGGCGCGCGCGCAGGTCAAGCTGATGCAGGCGCTCGGGGTGAAGTCGCTGTACGTGCTCGACGACCAGGACCCCTTCGAGCTGCCGCTGGTGGAAATCGTCGCCGGCGAAGCCACCCGCGCGGGCATCGCGGTCGTCGGTCACGACAGCGTCGCCACGACCGCCGCCACCGCGACCGCCTACGCGAGCGAGGCCGAAAAGATCGAGCGCAAGAGCCCCGAAGCCGTGTTCCTCGCGGGCGGCGCGCGGCCGGGCGCTGCGGCTTTGTGGCGGGCCCTGCACAGCGCGGACCCGCACCTGTTGCTGCTCGGGCCCGACACGCTCGACACGCCGTCCTTCACCGGCTCGATCGGCGCGGCGCAGGCGCAGACCTACCTGACGACGCCGTTGCTGCCGATCGCCGACTACCCGCCGCCCGCCGCGGGCGTGCTCGCCGACTACCGGCGGCACTTCGGCGGCAGCCCCGGGCCCTATGCGCTGTACGGCTATGAGGCGATGAGCGTCGTACTCGACGCGATCCGCCGCGCCGGTCGCCGTGGCAACGACCGTCCCACCGTGATCGAGCGCTTCTTCCAGACACACGACCGCGACTCGGTGCTGGGGCGCTACACGGTGCTTCCCAGCGGCGAAACGACGCTGGCGCGCTACGGCACCGACCGCGTCAGCGGCGGGCGCGCGCGGTTCTTCCGCGCGATCGAGCTCGGCTAGCTGTAGTTCCCAGCCACGTTCGTCAGCTCGCGTAGGCGAGCGCCGGGCGGCTTGTGGCTGAGCGAGCCGTGTGGTCTGTTGAAGTTGTAGTGGGTCAGCC
>Ga0335072_10001367_pt1 | contig 39855 bp, 21 predicted proteins | sample Lox_Sample_21_FD_206725 | JGI IMG/M metagenome (GOLD analysis project Ga0335072, IMG submission 206725) | Soil microbial communities from Loxahatchee National Wildlife Refuge, Florida, United States - Lox_Sample_2.1 | ecosystem: Environmental > Terrestrial > Soil > Wetlands | place: USA... | reverse complement strand
GCCAACAGCTATATACTATACGTGCCAACAGGTAGGCTGTCAACAGCTACGCCTGGGAGTGGCGGCAGCCGGCAGCCAGGATTCGGTGCTTTGGTTTCTTGCGGGAATGCCCCGTCTTATGACGTTGCCTGGCAGCCGTATCCGAGTGCCGAAGCCACCACCAGCTCGATATCCACTACATTCACGACGCCGTCCTTGTTGAGATCGTCAGCCGCGGTGTCCAGTCCCAAGGCTTCGTTGATGATGGTTTGGACATCGGCGGGGGTGGTCATGCCGTAATGGTTGACGTCGCAAACCGTGGTGGGCGTGAGCAGGCGGACGCGAGGGATTTCAGTGCTGGTTGCGTCCGACACGTAGAGCACGCCTTGACTTCCGAGGGTGATGCCATACGGCCGGTCGAGCGCCGCATTGGTGGCGAGTCCGCCGTCACCCGAGTAGCCGTGGCTTCCGCTGCCCGCGATCGGCGTCACCAAGCCGCCTGCGGAAACCGCCTGAACCGTTGCATCGTTGGGTTGAGTCACGTACAGATTGTCCGCGCTGTCGACCGTCAGGTGCCACGGGCTGTCAAGCGTCGCGACGGTGCTGATCATGCCGGCCGAGACTTTGCGGACACGATTCGCCCCATTCTCGGCGATGAAGAGGCTTCCGGTGGAATCGACCGCAATTCCGGTGACGCGCGTCAGGGCCGCGCTGATTGCCGGGATGCCGTCGCCCGTGTTCGTTCCCCCTCCGGCAATGGTTGCGATTGCGCCGCCCGAGACGACGCGAATGCGGTAATCGCCGCTGTTATCGGATTGCGCGATGTAGAGGTTGCCGGATTGGTCGACAGCTATTCCCCATGGAATGCCGATGTATGCGCTGTTGGCGGGTCCGCCGTCCCCCAGCACGCAACATTGTGCCCCGCCCGCGACGGTCTGCATGATTCCCCCGGTGCCGATCGTTCGTATGCGCGAAGTGCCGAAGGCGTTATCGGCAATATAAAGATTCCCCTTGCTGTCGACCGCAATAGCCGTGGGCGCCAGTGCCGCCGAGGTTGCCGCCACCAGATCCCCCACGGCGATTCCGCCGCCCGCCACCGTGGAAATCACGCCCGCGGTATTGACTCGGCGGATCAGGGTGCCCGCCACAATATAAGTGTTGCCAGTGCCATCGACAGCGACGTCGTAACTGGGAGTTGCCAGGCCCGCCTGTGTTGCCGGACCGCTGTCCCCGGTGCCTGCCAGGAAGTACGGGTTCGCGCCGCCAGCGAAGGTGGTGATGATGTACAACTGCGCGTTCGAGCAGGGTGCGAATAAGGTCGCGATCCCCAGCCAAAAAGCGAGGGTATGTTTATTCATGGCGACTCTTATTGCTTGGTGAACGTGAGAATGGAGTACGGCACGTTCTTGTCGAGGGTGCCATCGTCTGAGAAACTGGCGATGGTAAGCACGTTGCCGGTCTGCGAGACTCCAATAATATTTCCGGTCACGCCTGCGCACCACGGCGCGATGCAGTCGCCGTTCTGCGCCGAGGCGATACCATAGGAATATGCGGTGGAAGTGATACTCGCCGCGTTCAGGCGCGTGGCGTAGGGATTGTTGGCAAGAGGTCCCACCCACCAGGTCGCACTCACGGGATAAATGCTTGGATCGGTGCCAGGCGCCGTGGTCAGAGACCACATAGTCGTTCCGCCATCGCCGACCGCCGGACCGCTCACGACAATCAGTCCCTTCCCGTTGAACATTGTGTTCGGCGCCAGGTAAGTTCCAGCCACGAAATTTCCGGTAATCGGAGTCGCCGATTGCGCAAACGTCGGGCTGCCTGAAATGGACAAGTTGCCATTCTGATCGGCGTTGAACTGAATCGTCACATCCACATAGACAACCAGGCTGGTGGAAAGCAAAACCGGCACACGGGTGGCTGTAATTGCGTTACCCGAGCCGGTGATGGTGGCGTTCTGAAACATAGGGGTCGATGTTCCCTGTGCCTGCGCGAGATGAATCAGTCCGGTCATGACGGCGGCTGCCATAAGTACACGATTCATGAGATCGTAACTCCTTTGCCAACTTGTTAACGGAACTAATAGGTTGCTGTCTCTCTGAACGACAGGTTCGACCAGCCTATCACACCAATACCTGTCTCGCAACGGTTTTCGTGAAACGTCTGCCGGGCTCCGAGCTAACGGCTTGCCGGGCCGAATTTAGAGCGGAACACTTCGGCGCGTCCGTGCGCATCTTCCATCAGCATAGTGAATTCGCGGCGCTGGCGGACATTATTCAGCAGTGGATCGGATTCGAAATAGGAATAAGGGAAAAATCCGGCATCGATGCTCATGCGGAGCACGCGCAGTGCGGAATCGGAGTCGCCGAGCACGGCGTATCCTTGCGCGATTTTATAGATGCCCTCGCCATCGGTGACGCCGCGTTCGCGGGCGCGATCTTCGGCTTCGTGGAGGAGTTTCCGCCCGGCGCCGGGATCGTGCCGGGCGCCATCGGCGAGAGCTTTGCCGATTTCGGCCTGCGGGAGCGCGGGATTCAATTCGAAGGCGCGGTCGAAATGGGATTCCGCGGTGGTATCGTCGCCTTTGTAATATTCGCCGAGCCCGCGATAAAAGAGAATGTAAGCCGAATCCGTACGCGGCAGGCTCGCCAGAAACTTGTCGTACTCGCCAAGATAAAAGTAAGTGTTGAGCGCCGAAGAATTGATTTTAACGTTCGGGTCAAGCCGCCGCGCCGTTTCGCATTCCGTCACCGATTCCGGCAGCATGCCGCCATATCGGTAAGCATAGCCGAGCTCCCAATGGGCTTCCGCGACGTTTGAATTGGTGGCGAGAGCGGCGCGCAACAGCGGGATAGCCATATCGGCGCGGCCGGTATCGGTGAGCAGATTGGCTTCGTAGATTTTGGCTTCGATCAGGTTGGGATTGAGCGCCAGCGCCTTCTCATAGGCATTTTGCGCCTTACGATATTCTTCGCGTCCGCCGAACTGCAATCCGGCATTGGTGGTGTAAGCCTGGCCGAGATGAGCCCACGTAAGGGCATAGTTCGGCTCCATGGCGGACGATTGCTCCAGTTCCTCGATGGCGTGGTTGAAGTCGTCGCTGGCGTAATAATTCACGCCGCGCAAATAGCGCTCGTAGGCGGTCTGGCTGATGGCGTGGTCGGAATTGAGACGCGCTCCTTCGGCCGGAGCGAGCGAAAGTTCGAGCCCGCTGATGATCTTCTGCGCGACACGGTCCTGCACGCTGAGCAGGTTCTCATATTGAATATCGATGGTGTCGTCCCAGATAATGCGCATGGGGCGCAGATCGATCAATTGCGCATTAATGCGGAGGTTGTCGCCGTCCTTGAGGAAGCTGCCGGTCAGCAGCGTGTTGACGTCGAGTTCGGCGCCGACGCGGCGGGGATCGATGGGCTTATTGCGGTATTGCTCGATGGACGAAGACGGCCGGACGGTGAGCGAACTGACGTAGCCGAGCTTGGTGATCACCGCATCGGCGAGCGAAAAGCCGAGGAATTCGGTGGCCGGGTCCTGCCGGATGTTGCGAAACGGCAGAATGGCGAGTGTGCGCGGTCCCGCCGGAATATGGGACTGGCGGCGCGAATAGAAATAGCCGGCGGCCACCATGATCAGAAGAGCGAGGATGATGGCGCGCGCCCAGCCATTCCGCCACAATGCCGGTATCGCCGGGATGTTCCCCGCCGTGCCCAAGTCCATCTCCTTTTGCAGGGATTGCAGCGCCGAGGACATCTCGCGGGCACTTTGAAAACGCGCGTCGCGGTCCTTATTCATCGCGGTCGAGACGATCCGGTCGAGCGCTGCGGGAACCGGTGACGCGACTTGCGGGAGCGGCTTGGGATCGGTCTTCAGGATCTCGGCGACCACGTCGCTTTGCGTGGCGCCTTCGAATGGGGCATGGCCGGACACCATCTCGTAGAGGACCGCGCCGAGACTGAAGATGTCGCTGCGGCCATCGAGCGCCAGCCCGCGCACCTGCTCCGGAGACATGTAGCGGGCGGTGCCGATCACCATGCCCGGCTGGGTGGTAAGCGACAGGGACGACGGCTTGGGCAGCACGGGGTTTTCGCCGCTCGGCGGTTCGGTGAGCTTGGCGATGCCGAAATCCACCACTTTGACCAGACCGTCGGGCCGGATCATGATGTTTTCGGGTTTGATATCGCGATGGGTCACGCCTACGGAGTGCGCCGCGTTGAGCGCGGCGGCGACCTGCGCGGCGATTTCGACGGCTTCCCGCGGCGCGATGCGTCCGGCACGCAGGCGTTCGCGCAGATTCGGGCCATCCACGAACTCGGAGACGATAAAGTGGATGCCGTCGAGCTGGTCGACTTCGTAAATCGTCAGGATGTTGGGGTGGTTGAGGGCGGACGCGGTGCGCGCCTCCTGCTCGAAGCGGCGCAGCGCGCGCTCGTCGTAGAGGGCGTTGGCGGTGAGAGTTTTGAACGCGACCTTGCGGCCTAATTTGGTGTCCTGTGCGAGGTAAACGCGGCCCATTCCGCCGCAGCCCACCAGCGAGGCCATCTGGTAGTGACCGATTTGCGTCCCGGGCGCGAGGGTGGACTGGCCGGCGGCCATGCGGCCGGCGGCTTCGCGCAACGGCGCCTGGATGAAATCGGTGGTCTGGCTGTCGGCAGCGAGTAGGGCGGCGAGTTCATCGCGGAGTTCGCTGTCGGCGCCGGCGAGGGAGGCGAGAAATGCCGCGCGTTCGGGGTCGGACAAGTCGGCCGCCTGCTGAAAGAGCTGGTCGAGACGCTTCCAACGTTCGGGGCTGGGGGTGGGCGTCATGGCGAGAGACTACGTGGTCGCCAGTTCCTTGTGCAACCAGGCCTTCGCCATGCGCAGCTCGCGATGGACAGTGGCTGGAGAGACCTCGAGGGCGGCGGCGGCTTCGTCGTAGGTAAGGCCGCCGAAGAACAGGAGCTCGATCACGTCGGCCTTTCGCTTGTCGAGTTCCGCCAGGCGGGAGAGCGCTTCGTCGAGGTCGAGGATGCTGGACGGCGTCTCGGGTGAAACGAGCACGGCTTCATCGAGGGTCAGCTTTTCGGCGCCGGCGCCGCGTTTCTGGCGGTGCAGACCGCGGGCGTGATCGACGAGTATGTGACGGAGGAGGCGCGCGGCGACGGCGAAGAAGTGGACGCGGTCGTTGAAGGTGAGATCGGCGCGAACCAGGCGGACGTAAGCTTCGTTCACCAGGGCGGTAGCGCGAAGGGTCTGCTCGCGGCCGGCGGAAGCCAGACAGCGGCCGGCGAGCGAGCGCAACTGGTCGTAAACCAGCGGCATCAACTGGTCGAGTGCCTGCTTGTCGCCTTCGCCCCACTGTTTCAACAGGCGGGTTACCACCTGCTGGTCCGGCGCCATCCCAATACCTCCGGTTTGCAGACCTATTCCGATAGTATGCCATGCGGAAGGCACCCTTTCCCGATGTTCCGAAAGGTGTACCGTGCCCGACCAGACAGGATAGCGACGCCGGCGGCGCTTTTTGCCAAATCGCGCGCAATCGAATAGGCTGGTGTTTACCCCATTTCTTTCCGAAAAGAAGGTATCCATGTCTGATAGCACCAAGGACTCCAAGGGCTCCATGGACCGGCGAGATTTCCTGCTGGCCACAACTGCCGCGGCCGGAGCCACGCTGGGGCTCGGCGCCAATCCTATCCGCGCCGCCAGCCTGGCTTCGAACGAAGTCCGCGCCGGGATTATCGGCGCGGGGGCGCAGGGGCAGGTGCTGCTGGATGCCGCGTTGCAGATTCCCAACGTCCGCTTCGTGGCGGTATGCGACATCTGGACGGAGTACAACCAGCGGCGCGTCTCGCGGCTGCTCGCCGATAGCGGGCACCCCAACCATGCGTACGTGGATTACAAGGAGTTCCTGGACAAAGAGAAGGACCATCTGGACGCCGTTCTGATCGCCACGCCCGATTTCTGGCACGCCGAGCACGCCATCGCCTGCATGAAGGCGGGCTTGCAGGTGTATTGCGAGAAGGAAATGTCCAACAACCTGGCGGATGCCAGGCGGATGGTGCAAACCGCGCGCGAGACCGGGCGGCTGCTGCAAATCGGGCATCAGCGGCGCAGCAACCCGCGCTATCAGTTCTGCTATCAGCGATTGTTGACGGAATCGAAGCTGCTCGGCCGGATCACCGTCGCCAACGGGCAGTGGAATCGCGCCAAGCGCGACTTCCAGACCATCCCCGCGCGTTACAACATCAAGCCGGAAGTGCTGGAGAAGTACGGATTCTCGTCGATGCAGCAGTTCCTGAACTGGCGCTGGTATCGCGGCTTGGGCGGAGGGCCGATCGTGGACCTGGGGTCGCACCAAATCGACATCTTTAATTGGTTTATGAACGCGCGGCCCTCGGGCGTAACTGCGAGCGGCGGCACGGATTACTATAACAAGGCCACGCACCAGTGGTACGACACGGTGATGGCTATTTTCGATTACCAGACGCCGCTGGGCGCGGCGCGGGCGTTTTACCAGACCATTACGACCAACGGCTTCGGCGGATATTACGAAGTTTTCATGGGCGACCAGGGCGCGCTGGAGATTTCGGAATCGGCCGGGCGCGGCTCGGTTTATCGCGATACGGCGAACGCTCCGGATTGGAAATCGTACGTGAAAGACGGCTTGCTGACAGCGCCGAAAGAAGAGACGAAGGCCAACACCACCGCCGTGCTCGATGTGCGCGAGACGGCGCCGCCCCCGAGTTACGGGCTGCCGGTGGAGATGCGAAAGAAATACCATCAGCCGCACCTGGAGAATTTTTTCGGCGCCGTGCGCGGGCGGAACAAGCTGAATTGCCCGGCGGAGATCGGGTACGAGACGGCGGTCACGGTCCTCAAGGTGAATGAAGCGGTGGAAGCACAGCGGCGGTTGGAGTTCAAACCCGAAGACTTCGAGGTCTGACCATGGGGACGGCCCGGTTTTTGGCAGCAGCCGCACTTGCCACGGTGTGCCTGCTCGATGCACAGCAACCCAAACTTGGGGATAACAGCGCGGGAAGCCGCGGACAGCCGGCCCACATCATTCCGCTGCGCGATCCGGAAGGCGATACCATTCAGCCGGGCGACCGGCACGCGCTGCCGTTTTCGGTGTCGCAGACTTGCGGCGGGACCTGCCACGATGTGGGTGCGGTGAGCCGCGGATGGCATTTCAATGCCATGGACGAAGCCGTGCCCGCGGGCCGCAACGGGCAGCCGTGGCTGTTCGTGGATCGCGAGACGGCCACCCAGATTCCCCTTTCCTATCGCGAATGGCGCGGCACGTACCGTCCGTCGCAGATCGGGATGTCGGAGCGCGAGTTCGCCATCCATTTCGGCGGGCGGACGGCCGGCGGATTCAGTCCGGCGGAGCACGCGAGCGAGGCCGAACTCGCGCGCTGGCAGGTGTCGGGAAAACTGGAGGTGAATTGCCTCGTGTGCCACGACGCGTCGCCGGCATACGATCAGGCGGAGTATGCCAACCAGGCGGCGCAGGAGAATTTCCGCTGGGCACCGGCGGCGGCGAGCGGGCTCGGGTTAGTGACCGGGTCGGCCAAGGCGATGCCCGACACCTTCGATTACCTGCTGCCCAACTCGGTGGAAGATTCGCTCCAGCCGCAGGTGCCGAAGGTGGAATATGCCCCTGCCGATTTCCTGCCCAGCGGAAAGGTGGCGTTCGATATCGTGCGCGACGCCAAATCGGCGCAATGCTACTACTGCCACACCAACGTAGATGTGGCCTTTACGGGAGCGGATCGCTTCAAGGGTCACGAAGATATCCATCTGGCGCGCGGCATCGGCTGCAATCAGTGCCATCGCCACGGCCTCGACCACATGGTGGAACGGGGATACGCGGGCGGGGCAGCGAACCCGCTCACCTGCGAGGGATGCCACGCGGAAGGCAACGCCATGGGCGCGCCGCATCCCGCTCACGAAGGCATTCCGCCGGTGCATTTCGCCAAGATGACGTGTACGGCGTGCCATTCGGGTCCGCTGCCCGAACCGACCACGCGCCGGTTCAAGAATGGCATGACCCACGGGCTGGGCGAGTTTAACGTGAATAAATCGGGCGAGGCGCTGCCGCATCTTTATTACCCCGTGTTCGCGCGGAACGAAGAGGGCAAACTGGCGCCGAACCGGCTGGTTTGGCCGGCGTTCTGGGGAAGAATCGAGGGCGGGACGGTAAAGCCGCTCCATCCCGAGGTGGTGAAGCGCGCCATCGCGAAAGCCAAGGTAGCGGCGCCGCTGAGGGCTGATGGCAGTTGGCTGGACGTGGACGATCGCTGGGTCGAACAGGTGCTGCGCGTGCTTGATGAAGAAGCGCCTTCGGCTTATGTTGCGGGTGGAAAGCTGCACCGCCTCGATGGCGGACGGCTGAAGAGCGAGGACAGCGCGCAAGCCCAGCCTTATTTATGGCCGATCGCGCACGATGTGCGCCCCGCGACGCAGGCGCTCGGGGCGAATGGCTGCCAGGAATGCCACTCCACGGACGCGGCGATTTTCTTCGGCAAAGTAGCTGTGGATTCGCCGCTGGCTACCGAGCGGAAAGTCACGTGGGCGATGAATCGTTTCGAGCGGAACCTCGATGCCGGGTATCAGTCTCGGCTGGCGAGCAGCTGGCGGTATCGCAACATGCTGAAGGCGATCGGGCTCGGAGCGGCGGCGATTCTGGCGCTGCTGCTGCTGGCCTATGCGGTGCGCGCCGTGGATAGGCTCTCAGCCGCGGCTGCCGGGAGGCTGCGATGACGTACGCCTCGGCGGTGACGATGGTGCTGGTGGTGGTGCTGGCGATCGTCGCCGTCGATATCGTGCTGCGGCTGGTATTCCGGGGGCCAAAGGCGGTTCCGGCGCGTGCGCCAGGATTGGCGGGCTGGCTGCGAATTGCGGTGAATGCAGCGGGGTTCGCGGCACTCGTCGCGGCGGCGATCACGGGATTTTCGCCGGCGCTCTCGGGGAATGGCCAGATGACGGGCGATGCCTTGATCACGCACGTCACCATGGCGCCGCCATTCGCGGTTCTGGCGGTGATCGTGGCGCTGTTTTGGGCGCATCGCAATCGCTTCTCGGATGGCGATTGGGGGCGGCTGGCTTCGGCGGGCTACCGGGCCGGGCCGCTGCGCAAATTCTTTTTCTGGATCGCGGTGGCGGCGGCGGTGCCGGCCATGGTTTCGATTCTGGCCGCCATGTTCCCGCTGTTCGATACCGAAGGCCAGGAGAATCTGATTCGCATTCATCGGTATTGCGGGCTGTTTCTGGCCGGTTCGGGAGTGCTTTTCGCCTATTTCGCGTGGATGGCGTGGCGCGAAGGGAGCAAAGATTGAAAAATCGCCGCCTGGCCGCGCTGGTTTTTCTCGCCATCGCGGCGATTGCGGCGGCCTTTCGATTTCCAAGGCTTGCGGCGCGGCCCATGCATGCCGATGAGGCCGTGAATGCGGACCGCGTCGGAACGCTGATCGACCAGGGGCGCTACGAGTACTCCGCGGCGGAGTTTCATGGGCCGACCCTGATTTATGCGGCCGCCGCGCTGGCGCGGATCGACAGATTGAAGGATTATCGCGCGCTCACCGAGGCGGTGCTGCGCGCCGTGCCGGCGTTGGCGGGCGTGCTCCTGGTGGCGGCGCACTTCTGGCTGATTCCGTATTTCGGGTTCCCGGCGTCGGCGTGCGCGGCCCTGTTCACGGCGGTTTCGCCGGCAATGGTTTATTACAGCCGGTACTTCATTCATGAGACGCTTCTGGTCCTGTTTACTTTCGGCGCGCTGCTGGCGCTATGGGGATATCTGCGGCGGCCATCGTTGGCGTGGGCCCTGGCGGCCGGGGCGATGTTCGGCTTGATGTTCGCGACGAAGGAGACGTGGATCATCGCGGCGGCGTGCATGGGAGTCGCGGTCGTGTTTGCAAAGGCACCGGGGCGGCGATTCGTCTGGAGCGCGGCGGCGTTCGCCGCGGTCGCGATTGTGCTGATGTCGTCGTTTGGGACGCATTGGCGCGGGGTAGCCGATTCGCTGCTGGCGTATCGCACTTATTTGGCGCGCGGAGCTGGGATCGACACGGCCCACGTACACCCCTGGTATTTCTATTTTTCGTGCCTGCGTGGCGAGTGGCCGGTTGCGGCGCTTGCGGCGGCCGGTATGGCCGCGTCGAATGTTCCGCGATTCCTCAAGATTTACACTGTCCTCATGGCGGCGATTTATTGCGCCCTCCCGTACAAAGTGCCGTGGAACGTGCTGAGCTTCTGGCATGCCGCGATTCTATTGGCCGGCGCCGGGGTGGTGTGGCTGGCGCAGCGGCTGCCGCGCGCCGTAGTCGTGGGGCTGGTGGGGATCGCGGTGGCTCAACTTGGATGGCAGGCGCGTGCCGACAGCTTCGAGCGCGCGTCGGACCCGCGCAATCCCTGGGTCTACGCCCACACCGGCACGGACGTATTCGTCATCATGAAACAGATCGATGCGCTGGCGGCGGTGGCGCCGCAGGGCAGCGCGGTGGGCATGCAAATCTATACGCACGAGAATCTCTGGCCCCTACCGTGGTATCTGCGGCGGTATTCGAACGTGCGCTGGTGGAATGGAGTTTCGGACACCGCGCCGCTCGCGCCCGTGATTCTCGCCACGCCGGACATGGAGCCGGCACTGGTCCATCGCATTTACGAGGTGCCGCCGCCCGGCCAGCGCGAGATGTACGTCAACATGTTCGACCGCTACGTGGAACTGCGCCCGCGGGTGGAAGTGCGCGGTTACGTGGCGAAAACCTTATGGGACGCGCTGCCGTGATTGAGCTTTCGGACATTGGTGCGCGGCGGTACGCGCACGAAGCGATGCACACGGAGTTCGAGATTTTCTGTGTGCATGACGATGACGGCTACGCGCGGCAGGCGTCGTGGGCGGCCTTCGATCTGCTCGATCGGATGGAGCGGGAATTGAGCCGCTTCATTCCCAACAGCGATATCTCGCGGATCAATCGCCTGGCGGCGGGAGAGAGCGTGCGCGTGAGCCGCTGGACGATGGAGTGTCTGGAACTCGCGCTTGCGGCGTACCAGGAAACCGGCGGCACATTCGATATTTCGCTGGGAACGGGGTTGGAAGATCTGAAGCTCTTGCCGCGTGATTCCACGGTGCGCGCCACGTCGGCCCGGGTGCGGCTCGATCTCGGCGGGATTGGCAAAGGATACGCCGTCGACCGTATGGCGGAAGTGCTTCACGAGTGGGAGATCCGGCGGGCGCTGATTCATGGCGGGCACAGCTCGGTGCTGGCGCTCGATGCGCCCGAGGGGCTCGACGGCTGGCCCCTGGCGATGGGCGAGCGGACGCTGGCGGCGCGGCGGACGGCGTTGAGTGCCTCGGGACTGCGCGTGCAGGGCGAACATATCGTCGATCCGCGTACCGGCCGGCCGGCGAACCGGCGCATCGCGGCGTGGGTATCGATGCCGATGGATGGCAACGCATCGCCCGGCGCGGCGGCGGAAGCCTATTCGACTGCGTTCATGATTTTGCCGACTGTGGATATTGAGGCGGTCCGCGCGCGCCATGCGGGAATGGAAGCATGGTTTTTGCAAGCGACACCAGCAACCAAATGAGGATTTTTATGCGTACACAACTGAAATTGCATTTGACGTTCGTTCTGGCCGCCTTCGGCGCGGCGAATCTTTACGCGCAGGCGCCCAAGCTGGTGCCGGCGCCCATCGAACTGCCCAAACCGGGACTCGAAGGCACTCCCCCGAATTTCAATATTCCCAACCTGGAGAAGCCATCGAGCAAGCCGCGGCCGCCGTTCCTGGTGCCGGAAGGTGTTACCAACGTCGCCAAGGGAAAGCCCGTGACGAGCAGCGAGAAGGAGCCGCTGGTTGGCGACCTGACGATGGTCACCGATGGGGATACCGAACAGGTGGAAGGGAACGACGTCGAGCTCGGGCCCGGCTTACAGTGGGTGACGATCGATTTGCAGGAGCCGCAGGAGATCTATGGAATTCTGATCTGGCACTACTTCCAGCCGCGCGTGTATTATGCCGTGGTGGTGCAGACGGCCGACGATGCTGCGTTCACCAAGGGTTTGCAAACCTGGTTCAACAATGACATCAATAATCTGGCCGGGCAGGGCGCGGGTAAGAATTTGAACTATATCGAATCGTATGAAGGCAAATTGGTGGATTGCAAAGGCGTCAAGGCGCGCTATGTGCGCCTGTTTACCGACGGCAATAATGCCAATAAGCTGAACCACTACGTGGAAGTGGAAGTGTTTGGAAAAGCGGCGAAATAAAAGCGCTCATTCCAGAAACTGGGCCAGCGCCACGGGGAGCACCGGCGAAGTCAAAATATCGTAGTGCGTCGCGCCGGGCAAGACGGCGAGGCGCGCGGCCGACATCCCCGACCGGTCCCATCCCGCATCTTTCTTGCCGCCTCCAAGCAGTCCATAAAACTCCGCCATGTGCGCCGGAGGCACGGAATCGGCGTCGCCGAACACCAGCATGGTGGTCGCCTGGATAGATCCGATCTCCTGGGAATAATCGTAGTCGCGCCGGACTAAGGCGCCCAGCTTGTCCAGCAGCTTCGGCCAATCCTGCGGACGCGGCGCGACGCGGGCGTACTCGGCATAGATCGGGCTCGGTTTCATCAGGTCTGCCATAGCACCGGTGATCTGTGCCATGGCGGCTTGGATCTCGGGAAACCAGCCGGTTTTCTTGAACGGCGTGGAGATCAGCACCAGCTTGCGGATGGCTTGCGGGCGCTGAATCGCCAACCGGAGAGCCACACCGCCGCCCAGGGAATAGCCGAGCGCATCGGCACGGTCCAGCCCCAGATGCTGCATCAGCCCGGCAATGTCCTCGGCCATGGTTTCCAGGCGCATCGGCCGGTCAATGTCGGCGGTGCGGCCGTGAGCCTGCAAATCGACGGCGATGACGCGCCGATGTTGGGCGAGCGAAGGCAGTATCGGACTCATCATGGCGGTGGAACCGAGACCGCCATGAAGCGCGATCAGCGGCTCGCCCGAGCCATGGATTTCGTAATACAGATTCAGGCCGTTTACGGCGACGCATCCGGTATCGTTCATCGTTTTCATAGTATGACGCTCCTTCCTCGGTGAGTCGAATGGGCCGCGCAGGAATCGACAGTACCAAGAATCTTTTTGACGTGCTACGCTCCCCTTGCACTTCTACAACAGGGTGCGGTATTCTGTTGTAGAAGCGAAAGGGGAAGCTCCCATGGATCTGCCGCAGGGCACTCTCGATCTCTTAATTTTGAAGACGCTGGCGCTGGGGCCGCAGCACGGGTGGGCCATCTCCGAGCGCATCCAGCAGATTTCCCAAGACGCATTGCAGGTGCAGCAAGGCTCACTTTATCCGGCGCTGCACCGCTGCGAGCGCAAAGGCTGGATCAAGCCTAAGTGGGGTGTGTCCGAGAACCATCGCCGCGCCAAATACTATGAGCTCACGCGCGTGGGCGAAAAGCAGTTGGCGTCCGACGAAGCCGACTGGCGTAAGCTCGCGACCGCCGTCGGGCTGCTGCTCGACCAGGCTTGAGGCGATATGTTCACCGACCTTCTTTTCCGCCTGCGATCCGTGTTTCGCCGCCGCGCCGCGGAGGACGAACTCGACGAAGAACTGGCCTTTCACCTCGAGAAGGAGACCGAGAAGTTGATGCGCGCCGGACTTGCACCCGAAGAAGCGCGCCGGCGGGCACGCATGGCGATCGGCGGCGCGTCCCAGCTCAAAGAAGACGTCCGCGACGAGTGGATCTGGCGCTGGTACCGCGATTTCGCCCAAGATGTCCGCTACGCCATTCGCGCGCTGCGGCAGAGTCCCACATTTACGGCGGTCGCCGTGCTGTCCCTGGCGCTGGGAATTGGTGCCAATACCTCCATTTTCAGCATGTTGAACGCGCTGATCCTGAAGCCGCTGCCGGTGGAGGATCCGAGCCGGCTGGTGCACCTCTTCAGCGGCCACGAGGACAGCTTCACCAACGCCATCTGGGAACAGGTGCGCGACCGTCAGGATGTATTCACCTCGGCGTTTGCCTACAGCTTCAACGATTTCGACCTGGCGGACGGCGGCGAGAAGCGGCCGGTAAAGGGATTCTACGTGAGCGGCGATTATTTCCGCACGCTCGGGGTGCGGGCGGAGATCGGGCGCGTTCTTACCGTGGCCGACGACCGGCGCGGCGCACCTCCGGTCGCCCTACTCAGCTACGGATTCTGGCAGCACGCTTTTGGAGGCGATCGCCACGTTGCCGGGCGCACACTGCGCCTCAACGGGCACCCGTTCGAAGTGGTCGGCGTGGCGCCGCGCAGTTTCTTCGGGCTCGATCTGGGATTCCACTTCGACATGATGGTGCCGCTGGCAAGCGAGGCGCTCATCGATGCCGAGAGGCCTTCACTCGATGAGCGCAGTTCGTGGTGGCTCACGATCATGGGACGGCTGAAGCCTGGCATGAGTGTTTCGCAGGCGGTGGCTCGCCTCGCGGTGCTCTCCCCCGGGATTTATCGCGCCGCCATGGATCCCAAATTGCCCCGCGAAGTCCAGGCGAATTTCCTGCAAAGCAAGCTGCATGCACGTCCCGCCGCGGGGCTGTCCCACCTGCGCGATCAGTACGCGCCTTCCCTGATCGTGCTGATGGCGATTGCCGGACTCGTGCTGCTGATCGCATGCGTGAATATTGCTAACCTGCTGCTGGCGCGGTCGGGATCGCGCCAGCGGGAGATCGCCATTCGCCTGGCGGTGGGCGCGGGCCGCGGACGGCTGGTTCGCCAACTGTTGACGGAAAGCATGGTCCTGGCGCTGGTTGGAGCGGGTTGTGGCGCGGCGCTGGCGCAGTGGGCCGGTCCGGCGATTGTCTCCAGAATTTCCTGGGAGGGGCAGGCGCTGTATCTCGATGTTTCCCCGGACACCCGCGTTCTGGCGTTCACCATCGGCGCCGCGATTGTTACCGCGATTCTGTTCGGCCTCGCTCCGGCGCTCACGGCCACGCGCGCGGCCACGGCGGAATCGCTGAAGCAGACGGCGCGATCGCTCAGCGAGCGGCGCGGAAGGTGGTCGCTGGGACGCATGCTGGTAGTGGTGCAGATTGCGTTGTCGCTGCTTTTGCTGGTGGGCGCGGGCCTGTTCACGGGAACGCTGCGGAACCTTGCCCATCAGGATCTCGGCTTTCATAGCGAAGGTATACTCCTCGTCAATCCCGACCTCCGGAACACCCGCTACTCGCCCGAGCGCATGGCTCTGGCGACTGGCGAACTGCTTGATCGCATGCGCGCCATCCCTGGCGTGCAGGCGGCTGCGCGCTCCGCGGTAACGCCGATCAGTGGCGGCACTTGGCAGTGGGACATCCAAGTGGATCGGGCAGGCCAGGGCAGGAAGAGCGGCCACGCTTGGTTCAATCTGGCTTCGCCCGGCTATTTCGCAACGCTGGGGACGCCGCTCGTGCGAGGACGCGATTTTACCGCGGCGGACACGAAGATGTCCCCTAAAGTCGCCATCCTGAACGAGACGGCGGCGCGCGAGTTCTTTCCGGGAGTCGACCCGGTCGGCAAAACTTACATCGATGCCACGATGGAACACGATCCCAAGGAGTTTCCGGTAGAGGTGGTGGGACTAGCGAGCGATGCCAAATACCGCACGCTTCGCGATGCCGCGCCGCCCACGATTTATCTTCCCATGACGCAAGACCCAAGTCCCGGGCAGATGCCCGGGAGCTACGAACTCCGGATCGCCGGTTCACCGGCTTTGATAGTCGAGGGCGTCAAGCAAGCTGCACACGCGGTCGATCCGCGAATTTCGCTGGAATTTCGCTCGCTATCGGCGCAGATCGATGCCGCGCTGATGCAGGAGCGGCTGGTGGCGATTTTGGCTTCGTTTTTCGGTTTGCTGGCGCTGGTGCTGGCGAGCGCCGGCTTGTACGGGGTAGTGGCGTATGGCGCCGCGCGGCGGCGCAGCGAGATGGCGATCCGGCTGGCATTGGGAGCGAGCCGCGCGGGTGTGTTGCAATTGATGCTGCGCGATCTGGCGTCACTGGTGCTGATCGGAATGCCGCTGGGGCTGGCTGCATCGTGGGCCTGCGCGAGGCTGGTGCGGAGCATGCTGTTCGGGCTGACGCCTGGCGACCCGGCGACGTTGGCGGCGGCGGGCGGAGTGCTCCTGCTGATGGCATTTCTGGCTGGGTATTTGCCGGCGCGGCGAGCGGCGCGGCTCGATCCGGTAGTGGTACTGCGGGAGGAGTAAGGCGGGCAATCCCGCCCGCCGGTTCGCTCAGCGCATAAATTCCCCGGTCAACTCCAACGCCTTTTCGCGAATTCCCGGGCCGTCGGCGAAGCCTTTCAGCCACACCAGGCCAACTTCGCGGCGAAACCAGGTGAGCTGGCGTTTGGCGTATTGCCGGGTATTGCGCTGGGCGTAGAAGATCGCTTCCCGCAAATTCAGTTCGCCGTGGATGAATTGCAGCGCCTGTTTGTAGCCGTGCGATTCGAATGGCTTCGATTCCGGGGCGTAGCCCAGTTCCAGGATGTGCCGCACTTCGTCCACTAATCCGCGTTCGAACATGGCGGCGCAGCGCTGGTCGAGACGCTGGTAGAGCGCTTCGCGGTCCGGCAGCAATCCGAGTTTGAGGGTGCGGAAGCCGGCGAGCGCGGCGCGCCCCTGCCGGAATAACTCGCTCGCGGGACGCCGGGTGAGCAGACAAACTTCGAGCGCGCGCGTAACTTTCGGCACATCATGGGGGTGAATTTTCTGCGCGGTCGGGGGGTCGAACCGTGTAAGCAGGCGATGGAGGGATCCGGGCCTGCGGGTTTCCCGGCGGGATAAGCGATCGCGCAGAAATTGATCGCGCGACGGACCTTCGAACAGACCGTCTAATAAAGCACGCAGGTAAAAGCCGGTGCCGCCGGCGAGAATGGGCAGCTTTCCACGCCGGGAAATGTCCTGAATCGTCTCGCGCGCGAGGCGCGCGTATTCGCCGGCGGTGAAAAGTTCGTCAGGATCGAGGATGTCGATGAGATGGTGAGGAATCCCGCACCATTCGGCCGGCGGCAGTTTGGCCGTTCCGATATTGAAGTGGCGGTATACTTGCAAAGAATCGCAGTTGACGATCTCGCCATCGAATCGATGTGCCAGCGCCAGTGCGAGGTCGCTTTTTCCGGACCCGGTGGGGCCCCCCACTGCAACCAGAGGGAAAGCCGGGGCGTCTGGAACTGTAGAGGTCCGGGAGACGATGGGAGCGGGAGTGATCACGAATCGAGATCGGGTGGTACCCCGAAACCCCGTTATACAATATAGTAATGATCTTGGGCCGGCCCCTGCCCTCCCATCGGCCAAAAGAGGAAAGTCGGAATTCATGATTCGCTCAGCCAAAGCCCTTGCCATCGTCGGCATTCTGGTATCAGTCTCCTTTGCACAGACCGCGCCTGCCGCGAACCCGAACTCCGCGTCCACGGCGGACAACAATCGCTCGGCGGCATATTACAACTTCGCTATGGGACGGCTTTACGCCTTGATGGCACAGGCGGAGGGCAATCAGGACGAAGCGCTGAAGGCCATCCAATACTTTAAGGATGCCCTGAAGGCAGATCCGACGGCCAGCGATGCTTACGAAGAACTGACCGACCTTTACCTGGCCCTCAATCGTTCCGGTGACGCGATCGCTTTCGCGCAGGACGCGCTGAAGCAGAATCCCGACAACGTAGATGCCCATCGCATGCTGGGCCATGTTTACTTCAGCCAGATCAACAAGGGAGCGCAGGGACAAATCGACGAACGGGCGCTTCGCATGGCCATGGCGGAGTTTGAGAAGGTGACCCAGAAAGACCCGAAAGACGCCGATAGCTGGGTGACGCTGGGCCGTCTGTACGCGGGCACAAACGATTCCAGCGACGCCGAGAAAGCCTATAATACCGCGCTGGCCCTCGATCCCGATAACGAAGAGGCGCTTACCGGGCTGGCGATGGTGTACAGCAACAACGGTGACACCGCCAAAGCCATCGAGAAGCTGAAGGCTGCGACGGCCAAGAATCCCAATCCGCGGTCGCTGATGATTCTGGCCGAGGCGTATCACAACCAGAAGGATTACAAGGACGCGGCCGAGGCTGAAAAGAAGGCTCTCGAGATGCAGCCGGATAATGAGCGGCTCGCGGAAGGCTTGGCCAACGACCTGTATTTTGCCGAAGACTACGACGAAGCGCTCAAAATCTACGCCGACTTGGCCAAGCAGAATCCCAAGGACGTGAAGTATCCGTTGCGCATGGCCGATGTCTACGGCGCGCAACACGACTACGTCAAGGCGCACGAAGAGATCAACATCGCCAAGAAGATCGATCCCGGTGACGAAGATCCGCGGCTGGCCGAGATCCGCATGTTCGAGATGGAAAACAAGCCCGACGATGCCATCGCTTCCCTGAAGAGCCTGCTGGACGACACGGCCAAGAAAGTTTACTCGAAGGACGAGGCCAAGGTGCGCGCCAGCTGGTTCGAGGAACTCTGGAAGCTGAACATCCAGGCGAAGCGCTATCCCGAGGCCGTCGAGGCCGCGCGCCAGATGAGCGTGTACAAAGATAGCGGGCCGGTGATTGAGGCGCACATCATCGAGACTTATCGCACCGCCAAAGATCTTCCGAATGCCCTGAAGGAAGCCGACGCAGCCCTGAAGAAATTCCCGGATGAGCCGGAAGTGGTGCAGGAGCATGCGTTTGTGCTGGGCGACATGGGTAAGATCGACGATGCCGCCAAAGAGTTGAGAGCCTTATTGAACGGTTCGCACGATCGCGAAACGCTGATGGCTTTGGCACAGCTTTATGAGCAGGGGAAGCGCTTCGCCGACGCCGAAAAAGCGGTCGATGACGCGGAAAAGCTGTCCACGACCGACGATGAAAAGGTCGATATTTATTTCATGCGGGGTGCGCTGCTCGAGCGGCAAAAGAAATATGACGAGGCGGAGCAGGCTTTCCGCAAGGCGCTGGCTTTAAATCCGGATCATGACGAAACCCTCAACTACCTGGGATACATGCTGGCGGACCGCAACGTGCGTTTGGACGAGGCTTACAAGCTCATCCAACGGGCCGTGGAATTGAAGCCCAACAGCGGCGCGTACCTGGATAGTTTAGGATGGGTCTATTATCGCCAGGGCAAGCTCCAGGAAGCCGAACGGATCCTGGTTCGCGCGGTGGACCTGGAGGGGCCTGATCCGACGGTGCACGATCATCTGGGCGATGTATATATGAAACTTGGCAAGACGCAGGAAGCCATCGCTCAGTGGAACGCTTCCATGAAAGGTTTCAAGGAACAGCCGGCATCCGAGACGGATCCGGATGAAGTGTCGAGCGTCACCAGCAAATTGGACGCCGCCCGCGTCAAACTGGCGCAGGAAAAGAAGCGGTAATACCCGGCGGGTCCCTTTGCGGACGTGCCGCGGCTCACATCTCGCTATCCAGAACCCTCATGCGGTTGTCTGCCTAAGTTGTGTGACATCTAATTCTAACTATTAACTTATTTTTTTTGAGTGGTTTAGGCTGTTCGAATCGCGCCGGAATGTATCGTTTTTCGAACTTCTGTGGGATACTCAATGGTATAGCCTAAGGTATTCGAGCCAGCATGTCCCAGTTGGACGAAGCGATCGTCAAATATAACAAATTGTTGGAAGCGGGCCCTTTTAGCGATCTCGCCTGGGCCGAGGCGCTCCACGAGCGCATGGAAAACGGCAATCTGTCGGCCGGCGGACGTTTGATTTGTCCCTTCTTGCGGCCGAATTTTATTTCCAAACGGCAATACGAAAATCTGGTGAAGACTGGCGAGGCCCTGATCTGCGCCATCGATCGCGTGCAGCAGATGGTGATGGAAACGCCGGCGCTTTTGGCGCGGCTCGATCTGTTGCCGGCCGAGAAGATGCTCGCCTCCATCGATCCCGGGTATCAGGCGCTGGAAGTGGCGGCGCGGCTCGATTCGCACATGGTGAACGGCCACCTCCACTTTGTGCAATACAACGCCGATTCGCCCACCGGAGCCGGATATGCCGACGCCTTGGCCGACCTTTTTTACGAGATCCCGCCGGTAAAAGAGTTCCGTAAGAAATATAATCTGACTCGCGCCGGGAGCCGCAAGCATTTACTGCATGCGCTGCTGAAATCCTACAAACAGTTCGGCGGCGCGTCCAAAAAACCGAACATCGCGATTGTGGAGTTCCGGTCCACATACCATTCCGGCCAGAGCGAGTTTCAGTTCTACCGCGATTTCTTCCGGCAGGAAGGTTACGCGGTGGAGATCGTTTCGCCGGAACAACTGGAATATCGCAACGGAGTGCTGCGCAAGGGTTCTTTCGAGATCGACCTGGTTTACCGGAGGCTGGGCGTGCAGGAGTTTCTGCTGCGCTTTGATCTGAATCATCCGCTGGTAAAGGCATATCGCGAGCGCGCGGTTTGCGTGGTGAACAGCTTCCGGTCGGAACTGGCTCACAAAAAGGCCATGTTCGGGCTGCTCACGGACGAGACGCTCACGGCGCGATTCCCGGCGGCGGAGCGCAAAGCCATTCGCGAACATGTACCATGGACTCGGCTGGTAGCCCCGAGCAAGACCACATACGAAGAGAAGACTGTCGATCTGCCCGAATTCATCGTGCAGAATCGCGAGCGTCTCACCCTCAAGCCCAACGACGACTACAACGAGCAGCACACCTATTTCGGTTGGGAAATGGACGCCGCGGCGTGGGATCGGGCGCTCAAGCAGGCGATGCGCGCGCCCTATGTGGTGCAGGAGCGGGTCGAGCCGGTCCGCTCGGTATTTCCGTTGATGGCGTTCGGGCACCTGGAGTTCCGCGAGATGCAAGTGGATGTGCATCCACACGCCTACCTCGGCCGGGTGCAGGGGTGCTCGAGCTGGGTATCGAGCGGAAAGAGCGGCTTCTCGACGGCGGCGGGGATTGTGCCGACCTTCATTCTGGAAGGGAAATAGAGAAAGTCGGTTCAAGCGGGCAAGGTTCATTTCCGCGGCACGGTATAGCGGAGCGTCTCGCTTGCGGAATTCTCCCCCTGAAGCACCGTCACCTTCAAACCGGCATCGCCGGGCTGGGGCGCGATCTGCACAAACATGGGGATGGCGCCCGAGGCATCGGGAGGCGGAAGTTCGGCATTCTGTTCCGCTACCTGGCCGGTTCCCCCGATAAATTGCACGCGGACCGTGGGCTTCGCGGAGTTGGACGAATCCGGATACACCACAAAATAGATGAATAGCTTCGCCGCCGGGTCGAAGGTGGGATTGAGATGCGGAACGACGCGCGTCTTCTCGAATACCAGCGGGTCGGCGGCGTCGGCGCTATTCTCCGCGGGCTCTATGCGATCCACCAGGACAAGACTGCTCAGCCCGATGCCTGCGTGCTCTTCCGGAGATTCCACCACGATTTCCGATGTGCCGGTGCGCTGGCCTTCGCGGTCCATCACGACCGTCTGGATGGTGTAGCGGCCTACCGGAAGGTGCCGCGGACGGCTGAAAACCAGATCGTGTGTGCGAATGTGCGTGTACGCATCATCGGAGAACTCGAACGGAGTATCGATGGTGAATTTGTCGATCTCCCGGCCGTCGCTCGCCCTTACCACGACGTACAAGGCGGCGTGAAGCTTGTTGACGGGCGAACCGTGAGTCGATCTGGTGGCCGTCAGGGCCGTTCCCGGCACGCCGATGGCGATCGAATTTTGCGAACCGGCCGCGCTGCGCCAAAAAGAATACGCCGCCGACCAAACCGGGAAATCCTGCGGTCTTGGATTGGCGGTCAAGGCGGCGGTGGCTTCGTTCTCGAACGCGATCTCCTTTTTCAGGGTGGCCGCATCGGGTAGCTCGCGGCGATTCGGGTCGTAGGGGATGCGGACGCCGCCGCAGGTCCAGTCCTCGGGGTTCGAGGGCGGCTTGAATTCTTCGGTGCTGAACAGGCGCCACTTCTTTTTCGCCCCGCCGGATATCAATAGCAGGAGCGCCACCTGGTATCGAGGTCCCTGGAAATAGGAAACGCGAATGTGGTGGATGCCGCAGTCCAGATGGATGCGCTGCAGTTGCGTTTGCGGCTGGTGCATTCCGTCGAGATTGATCAGCGAATGCTCGTCGATATAGAGGATGGAGCCGTCGTCCGAGGTGAGCGAGAACTGATAGTCGCCGGGTGTGTCGATCCAGAAACGGCCGCGGTAGTCGATGGCAAACCATTCGTAGCGAGAGGTGACGCCTGGGAAACCAAACGAAAAATCCTGAGGCGGCACGTTCAGGGAAGTAGTATAAATAACGCCGACGGGCCGGATTCGTGAGAAATCGGGGAGCCAGGCTTCGCCCTCCCGCATGTAGTAGATCAGTCCCCGCAGTCCGGAGGGAATGACCACGGTAGTTCCGAAGGTGGCAGGTGTCTGCCCTTGAGCGCCGGCCGGATTCCACCAGCCCAGGGCTAATATCAGGACCACAAGCGAGCAGTCCCGGTAACGCGGCAGGCTCGCGGCCCAACGTCGATGCCGGTCCACTGAATTGCCTTTATTATTGCTCTCCCGGAGGCGCGGTTCAAGGCCCGAATCAGCCTGTAATCGATACTGTGGCGCGGAGATTGGCCACGCCGGCGGTATAGCGATTGTCGCTGACGGCAAACGAAACGGCGTCCTCCAGCCAGTCGTGCCAGACGCCGTCGGGATCGTGCGACGCAACGGTCAGGCTGTACTCGGCGGGGCAAAGCTCGCAGCGGAAGGCAAAAGTCAACTCGCGAGTTTCGGCAGCGGCGCATGGTCCAAGCTTCAATCGCTCCAGTTCGGTGTTGGTGCCGTACACGTTCAGGCCGATCCGCGTGCGGATCATGAGACCGATTACGGGGTCGGCCACCGCCTGGCGGAATCGCACGCGTATTTTGACTACCGCCAGTTCGCCGGAGCGCCAGACGACGGTGGGCGCGCCGTTTTCACCGATGGTTTCGACGGCGAGGACCTCGGCTCGCCCGTCGCCGCGGCGCCAACGCGGGGTGAGCGGCGTGGACTTGGATTCGCCCCAGGCGCGAAGGCGGGCGGCGATGTGTCCGGAGTAAGCCGTGAGCACCTCCCCGGGATCGCCGCGAGCCGCCAGGCGGCCGCTATCGAGCCACCAGACCTCGTCGGCCAGGCGGCGCAGCAGCACCTCCTCGTGTGAGATGAAGAAAATCGTCTTGCCCGAGCGGCGGAGCCCGTCGAATTCCAGCGCGGTTTTCTCGCGCTCGAGGGCGTCCTGGCCGGCCAGTGTTTCGCCGAACAGAACCACCGGTTCGCAGCCGGAGCGTTCGATGTTTCCAGACGCCGGAATTTCGATACCCGCAGCAAGGCGCAGCAGTTGGCTTTTGCCCGAGCCGCTTTCTCCCACGATGCCGATCACGACGCCATCCGGCACCCTGGCATCGAAATCCTGCAGCGGACCAGACGTGACATGGTGAAACGCGAGTGGCATAAGCGTTCATTCTATCGTGCGGGCTCGATTGTTCGGTTCCAGGCGGGTAGCCCAGCCGGATTGCCGGCGGGCGGCGTTGCCTTCCCAGGCTTATCGGTGGCAGGGGGCGAGGCGCCAGGCGAAAGGAGAAGCGTCAGTTGAGGCCGCTACCACGCCCCCGAACAGAATCGCACGGGCTGCCTGCCTTGCCCCTCGGGAACAATACCGAGTTATTGGCGGTTAACAGTGGGGCGTTAGAATAACAACTGCAAGATGGACGATCCTAAGGTACTGGAGCGCATGCGCGCCGATTGGAACGAGCGCGCCGGAGAAGATGCCAATTATTACGTGGCGTTCGGCCGCCGGGAGCAGGACGAGGCGGGGTTTTTTGCCACCGGCGCGGACGTAGTCCGCGGGCTGGAAATGGATTTGCGGCGGCTTGGTGGGAGCGATGCAGCGCTCGAAATCGGCTGCGGACCCGGCCGCCTGATGCGCCCGCTTGCCCGCCATTTCCGCGAGATCCACGGCGTCGACGTATCGGATGGCATGATCGAACTCGCGCGCCAACGTCTGCGGGGCACGCCCAACGCGTTTCCGCATCGCACGCCGGGCGCCGGCCTGAGTCTGTTTCCGGATGGAAAGTTCGACTTCGTCTACTCTTACGCCGTCTTCCAGCACATTCCGAGCCGCGACGTGGTGTTCCAATATCTCCGCGAGGCGAGGCGCGTGCTGAAGGAGGGCGGCATCCTGCGATGCCAGGTCAACGGCCTGCCGGCAACCGCGAAACAATACGACACGTGGTCGGGCGTGCGCATCGCGCCGGACGAAATCACGCGCTTCGCGCTGGAACAGGATTTTCAGCTGCTGGCGCTGGAAATGATTCATACCCAGTACATGTGGCTCACCTGCCGCAAGCGGCCGGCGGGATGGGTCCGGTCGCTCGCCGGCCGCCGCGTGGAGCCAGCGGCGGCGGTTCGGAGCCTCTGCAACGCGCATACCGGCGAGGCCGTCGCGCCGGCGAGCGGTCCTTTGGCGGCGCTTTCGCTCTGGGTGTACGGTCTCGATGAGGAGTGCGATCTCAACCATTTGACTATCTCTGTGGATGAGCGCGCGGGACGGCCGGAATATATTGGAGTGCCGGCCAACGACGGCGTCCGGCAGGTCAACGTGCGGCTGGCGGAAGGCGTCCGCACCGGCATTGTTCCGGTGGAGATGGCTTGGCTCGGACAGCCGGTCTGCCCCACTGCGTGGGTGCGCATTATCCCGCCGGGACCGGCGGTGGCGCGATTCGAGACGGTGACCGATGGTGTAAATCTGCTGCTGCATCAGCGAACGGAATCGGGACTACTGAAGGTGACGATGATGGAAGTGCCGCGGGAGGAAGAGTTCCGGGCGACTGTGGATGGCAAGCCGGTGCGCGAGCCGGATTCCTTCTGCACCGACCCGAACCTGCGCCGTTTCGAATTCAATTTCCGGCTCCCGGAGGGCGTGGGCCCGGGCGGGCACGTACTGCGCCTGGCAATGGGAAAACGCGAGTTCCCGCCCATAGGCATCGAGGTGTCGTGAAGGCGCTGGCGATTGCAGCGCTGCTGGCGCTCGCAGTGCTCCTGATTCTCCCCGCGCCGGGCGCGCGGGTGGTACAGCTTCCGGCCGGAATTCTCGAAATTCACCGCGAGATGCTGGTTCCCGGCGGCACCGAATGGCGCGGAGCGGCGGCCGGTACCGTCCTGCGCGCGGCGGATGACTTCGACGGGCGCGCGATCCTGGTGGTCTACGGGCATGGCGTCACGCTCCGGAACATTACCGTTGACGGCAATCGCGAACGCCTCGAGCGCCGCACCGGCTTGCCTCCATCCGACCGGAGTTTTTCGCAAATTACCCGCGGCAACGGAGTCTTGTCCCTCGGCGCCAGCGATTTGCGCTTAATGGATATGCGGTTTCAAAATATTGCAGGGTTTGCCGTGCTGGTGAGCCGCGGGCGGAACGTTTCCCTCGAACGGGTGGACGTGGAAGACAGCGGCGGGCGCGATGCGCGCGGGCGAAACAATGCCACCGGCGGCATCCTGCTGGAAGAAGGCACGCGCGATTTTCAAGTGACGCACTCGGAGTTCCGCAATATTCGCGGCAACGGCGTGTGGACGCATTCGCTGTTCACCTCGCCGCGCAATGCCAACGGCTGGATCGCGTTCAACCGCTTCGATGGCCTGGCGCGGGACGCTATCCAGGTGGGCCACGCTACTCATGTGCGCGTGGAGGATAATCAAGGCGCGCGGATCGGCTACCCGGTCGAACTGGTGGATCTGGAGGACCAGGCCTACCCGTCGGCGCTCGATACCGCGGGCGACGTGGACCAGACCACGTATGCCAGAAATCGCTTCACCGACGTGGATGGAAAGTGCATTGATCTCGATGGGTTTCATGACGGCGCGGTAAACGACAATGCCTGCGTGAACCACGCGGACGCGGCGCTCTACCCGTTCGGCAACGTCGGAATTCTGTTCAACGACAGCAATCCGCACACACGTTCTAAGAACATCCGGCTCACCGGGAATTTGCTTGATGGCGTAAAGTTCACGGGGATCTATACGTTCGGTACCGGCCATATCATCGCGAACAATCGATTGTTAAACCTGAACCTGGCGCACTGTAACGAAGAAGCGGCGAAATCCGGCTGCTATTACCCGCCAGGCGAGCCGGACGCGCTTCAGAGCGGCATCTACCTTGGCCGCGGATTCCTATGGAGCGAACCCGCGCGCGGCATCGTCGTGGAGAATAACGAGATCTCGGGGTTCGGTATGAAGCGGCGTTGCATAGGGTACGCGCCGGGAGTCGAACCGGAGGCGAACACAGTTCGTAACAATCGCTGCCAGTGAGGTTCGCAAGCGAAAAATTCTTGCGTTGCCCCGAAGGGTGTTGTATCGTTTATACGCTTTGTCCCAGGTAGGGATGCAAGGGACAAAGAGGGCGCAATTTCCTGGAAGCCGCCAACGGTTGGGGTAGTGCCAGTACAATTTTCAGCTTAAGTGCCGGAAGCTCGTCCGGACGCCCAAGGGAGCAGTGTCTTCATTAGCAATGGAGCAGTGTCTTCATTAGAAGGAAGCTCAAGATGACTCGGAATCTCTTTACTTCACGTAGTTCCCGGTTTCGCATTTTTGTCCATTCTTGTTCCGCTCCCGGGGTCCTGGCGGTTTTGCTGGCGGTAAGCCCGGCTGTAGCTCTGGCGCAGGCGCCGGTGGTGAGTCCCAATGGCATAGTGGATGGCGCCGGCCTCGGACACACGCTGGTTGCAGGCAGCGTGGCGTCCATCTTTGGAACCAACCTGGCGAACACGAGTACCAACTTCGGCGGTATCCAGCCCATTCCGACCGCGCTTGGCGGCACCAAGGTGACCGTTACTTCGGGAGCCAATAACTACCAGGCGCCGATCTATTATGTTTCCTCAGGCCAGGTAAATATTCAAATTCCGTGGGAAGTGGCGGGGCAGGCATCGGCCTCGCTGACGGTGACCACCGCCAACGGCACCAGCAACTCGGAGTCCTTCAACCTTGCTCAGTATGCGCCGGCGCTGTTCAGCGCTGCAGGTAGCGGAACCGGGCAGGGAAGCATCTTCAACTTCAATGGAAGCGTGAACTGCCCGGGCGCCATCGCCAACACCGGCTGCACGTCCGCCAACCCCGCCAACCCGGGCTCGATCGTGGTCCTCACCGCTGCTAACCTGGGGCCGGCCCAGTTTCAACAGACGGATGGGCAGGCGCCCAACGGCAATCTCGTCCCGATCGCCAACCCGGTCACGGTGACCATCGGGGGACAAAACGCTCCGGTCGTTCTAGCCGAGTTATGCGGCGGCGCCCAGTACTGTCCGCTGCCGAACGCCTCGTACCTCATCTATGTCCAAGTCCCGAACATCGCTTCGAGTACCGCGGCGCCAGTAGTGGTCACCGAGGGAGCGGTGAACAACTCCGCTCAGGCAATCACCATGAATGTCGCGTCGCAAGCCCTGACTACCAATACCGGCGTTCCGTGCAATTTCGGCGATTACCAGCTCGGGCCGATCAACGTTTCGTTGCAGGCGAGCGGCGGAACGGGTACCGGCTATCAGTGGTCGGTCGCCAGCGGTTCGCTACCGACCGGATTGGGTCCTCGCAACGACGGCGGACCGACTTACTTCCCGCCCGGTATCACCACCGGAATCGAGGGGGTCGCAACGGTCCCCGGAACTTATACCTTTACGCTTCAAGTGGCCGATAGCGCCAACAACACCGCGCAGTCGCAGTCCTGCACCATGAAGATTCTGAGCTTGGCCATCACCGACCCGAATCAACTGACGGATGGGCTCGCCGGGTCGGCGTACTCCTATCAGATGACGTCTTCCGGCGCTACGGGCGCGGTTCAATGGTCCCTAGGCGGCAACGCTCCCTCATGGCTGAGCATCAATTCGAGCACGGGCGTTCTTTCGGGCACACCACCTCAGGGTAATTATGGCTTCAGCGTAAACGCTGCCGACTCCACCGGGACAACGTCTCGCTTCTTCAGCGTCAACGTTTACGGCGTCCAATTCTCCGGCTCGGCGGATCTGGGTACTTTCACTCAGGGTTCTACGGTCAACCTCCAGCTTGGGGGCGCAGGTGGGACTGGTCCCTATACTTTTAGCGGCTGCTGCCTGCCGCAGGGACTTAATTTGAGTTCGAGCGGCGCCATAACGGGAACCGTGGAGAACGGTGACGGCACCTTCCGATTCAACCTGGACGTGAACGACAGCGCCGGGCATGGTTATAACAGGCAATTCGTGATGAACATAATCGGCAACGGCGTCCCGCCACCGAACATCAACGCCCCGAATCCTGTCGAAGACTTGACCGTCGGCGAATCGCGCAATTACTCACTCTTCGTGAACGGCGGCACACCGCCGTACAACTGGACGATTACCGGCGGTACCTTGCCGACTGGTATGCGCCTGCTGACGAGCAGTATACCGGCAAATTTCAACCTCGGGCCGGACGATGCCGTCATCACCGGGCTTCCCACGGCAGCGCCGCCGGGTGGCGGCACTGTGCAAGCCTACAACTTCACGGTGAATGTCACCGACCACTCTTCGCCTGCCATCACGGTTTCCGTCCCGATGACCATTAGGGTCTCCGTGCTCGGCCTGAACTATCCCAATAGCAATGCATTCGTAGGCGCCCCTTACAGTGCCTATATACAGCCGATCGGCGGCGTAACCAATCGCGCGCCGCAGGGGGCGGTGAACTGGACCATTCAATCCGGAAGCCTCCCGCCCGGGCTGTCGCCGCCTGTGAGCAGCGGAACTGGGGTCGGGCCAGGGTTCGGAACCATCACGGGGACGCCCACCGCCAGCGGAAATTACAGCGTGTTCATGAACATTAATTGCTGCGCCGGTCTGGATTTCGTAAACCGCTACATCGGGTTTAACGTCTCCTCGGCAGGTCCCAACGTTATTACCTTCAACAATCTGCCAACTCTGCCGGATGGCTCGGTCAACAATCAGTACAATTTCAACCTGAGCGCATGCTGCACTCCCGATGGATTGCATTTCCAGGCTGTCGGCATGCTGCCGGACGGATTGAGTCTGAATGGCAGTCAGATTACCGGGACGCCAACCACGGCGGGCCAGTATCAGGTGGAATTCAAAGCCATCGACAATAACAATTCCAACAACTATGGCATTGGTCTTTTTAATCTGAATATCACCAAACTCCAGGTGAATTTCCCGCCTTCAAATGCCACTATCGGCGCCAATTATGGCCAGTCGTTCGGAGTATCGGGCGGCACCGGGCCCTATACGTTTACGATGACTCCGGGCAGCATTCTTCCACCGGGTGTCTCTTTTTCATCGGCAGGCGTGTTCTCGGGTACTCCCACCAGCGATGGTAGTTACCATATCAATTTCACCATCACTGACAGCGCGACGCCTAATCAAAACGTCTTCAATAGCGGATTCAACGTCAACGTCTATGCGAGTTCCAGTTCCGCCCCGCCGACCATGAATTTCGGCAACAATTTCGGCACCTGGACGGTTGGCGAAATCAATTATGCGCTGAGCGCCAGCGGAGGCAACGGGACTTACACGTGGAGCATTATCAACGGAGCCCTACCCACAGGAGTGACGATTCGGACCGATCCGCCGCTACCGAGTTACTTCAATGGCGCGGAGGCGGGTCTGAGTGGCGTGGCGACCGTTCCAGGGGTTTACAATTTCACGCTAGCCGTCACCAGTGCAGGCCAAACCTCCTATCAGTACTGCACGTGGAAGATCTCCGCCTTGACGGTGATGGACGGCGGGAACCTGCCGCCTGCTTTTGTCGGGGTGCCGTACAGTTATACGTTTACCGCCCTGAATGCGGAGGGACCCGTTTCCTGGATGCTGACCAACGGCTCGGCGCCACCGCCGGGCCTCACTTTCAGCAACGGCGTGCTCTCCGGCACGCCCACGCAGGCCGGTAATTTCAACAACGTCAGCTATGAGATGACGGACGGGATCGATCCGGCATTCCGGAACTTCAACCTGAACGTCTATGCCGTCCGCTTCAACAACATCCAGGGCCAGTCGGGTTTCCTCCAACTGAACGAGCCCAACCTCCCAGCCTCGAAGACTGCCATTCTCAACAACGTTCCGACCAGCACCGCAGTCAGCGCTACTTTCAACGCTGCCGGCGGTAGCGGCGGGTACACGTATTCCACGTCCGGCTTGCCATGCTGCCTGTCGTTGAGCTCGCAAGGTGTGCTTTCGGGAACATTGTTTGGCGTCGGCAACTTCGGTTTCCAGGTGACCGTTACCGACTCCAGCAGCAATTCCTATACGCAGGAGTTCTCGATCGCCTCCCTTGGAGATCCGCCGCAGTTGCCCAACATCAACCTGGGACCGCTCTCGGAGGACCCGGTGTCCTTCGTGGGCGGATACATCTCGTGGCTGGTGAACGTGAATAACGGAGGGGTAGCACCGTTTACCTGGACCGTCACCGGATTACCTCCCGGTGTTTCCTACCGGACATACGAGCAATCGGAACTGACGTACATGACCCCGGGTCAGGTCGAAATCTGGGGTGCCCCCACTGCCCCCGGCTCCTATCCTATAACTTACACCGTGAAGGATGGTAACGGTCTCACCGCTACGGTCGTCTCCACGCTCACGATATCCCCGATCATGGTGGATTACAGCAATTTTCCTCCCAACGGTGCGGTGGGCCAGGCATATTCCGACACCTTCCGCGTGCTTGGCGGCACGGGGCCATATTCCGTGAGCCAGGTCGGCGCTCAGACGAAGCCGCTGTACAATCCATTTCCGGATGGCTTGAGCTTGAATGCCGCGACTTTCACCATCAGTGGAACCCCCATCGAATCCGGCAACTTCAATCCGGATCTCAAGGTGCAGGATTCGCAGGGTCACAGCTTCGTAATGCTCACTGGGTTTAATATCTCCAGCGGAAACCCGCAAATCAACATCAGCAATTATTTCTACCTGGGGAACGCCATCACTGGCAATGGCTATGGCAATCAATTGAATTCGTGCTGCGCGCCTTCCGGTCAGTATACGTACAGTGTAGTGGGCGGAAGTTTGCCCAATGGGATCAACTTATCAGCTTCGGGCGCCCTGAGCGGTACGGCAACCACTCCCGGGACATACAACTTCCTGGTGAAATCGGCCGATTCCACTGACTTGAGCAATGCCGGTTATAAGCAGATGGTGCTTACCGTTTCGACGCTCAATGTGACCTCGAGCACGAGCCTGCCGTTCGGGAATGTCGGTACCCCTTACCCTCCTCAACAGATCGAAACCAGCGGCGCCAGTGGGACAGTTTCGTTCCAATTGGGCAATCAAGGACCGCTTCCGCCGGGAATCACGGTGAGCAGCAGCGGGCTGGTGAGCGGCACACCTTCTCAGCCGGGACAATTTCAATTCAACCTCCTGATTACCGACACTGGCGGCGATGTGTTCGTCGGATATTTCAATCTGTCCATCTACCCGGCGGGAGTGACTCCCGCGGTGGGGATTATCACCGGTGCCAATCTGGGAACGGTCCCCATCGGCGTAGTGCAGATTGCGCTTTCCGCCGGCGGCGGCACGGGCAGCTATACGTGGAGTGTCACCGGGGGGGCGTTACCGCCCGGACTGTCGCTGCGGACGGATTTACCAGGCTTCTTCCCCGGCAATGCGTCGGCTGGAATCATCGGGGTAGCCACCGCGGCGTCTGCTACGCCCTACTCGTTCACGCTGAAAGTCACCAGCGGGTCGCAATCGGCAACCCAGACGTTCTCGCTGAAAATCACCGGTCTGACCACCATGGAGAACTATGGCTTCCGTCTGCCGGATGCGTTCGTCGGGGTCGGATATCAGGCTTATCAACTGACGCCGCTGAATAATGCCGGTACGGTCAGCTTCAAGAACCCGACGCAGGTTCCCCCCGGCATGACTTTGAGCAACTCCGGCGTTCTTTCCGGCACTCCCACGACGGGCGGTTACTACAATATCGGCTTTACTCTCGACGACACGGTCGATTCCGTCGGCCTGAGCATCAGTCTGAGCGTGAACGTTGTGCAGGTGACCAGCCCTGCTGTATTGCCGAATGCGACGCAGAATCAGCCTTACAGCTTTACTCCCACCGCCAGCGGCGGTAAGACCCCCTACAGTTTTACTGTCAATGGTTACCCGAATGGGCTGTCTTTCAATAATGGCGTGCTGTCCGGTACAGTGAACTCCGGGCCGGGCAGGTATTTCCTGAACGTAACGGCTACCGATAGCAATCAGGTCTCCTACAACAAAGTGATCGCGCTCGATGTGATCGGAGTGCCGCCCACACTGCCCTGGATCGCAACTTACGGCAATCTGGACGACTGTTCCTACGGAGTCGCGTGCTCCCGCGGGCTACAGGTATTGAGCGGCGGTGTTCCGCCGTTCAACTGGACGATCACCGGCTTGCCCAATGGCATGAGCTATCGCACCGGGAGCACGGCCTTGAGCTCCGGTTACGCCGCGACGGATGTAGAGTTTTGGGGGGCGCCACTCCAGACCGGTACATTCCTTGTGAAAGCGCTCGTCACCGATTCGTCTAGTCCCGCGCTATCCTCGACGGAGACCTTCCAATTGGACGTTTCGCCTCTTTACCCCGACGGATCCTACAACCTGGTGAACGGTACGCTGGGCGCGGCGTATTCCAGGACGCTGCGCGTCCTCGGTGGAACTCCCGCGGGCGCGAGTCCGCTTTACACCGCGCAAGTATCGCCGCTCCAATTGCCGGAGGGCTTGACCCTCCATGGCATGACAGTGAGCGGAACTCCGGAGGAGAACGGCGGTTTCTCTCCGTATTTCACTTATACCGACAGCGCCGGCACGCCCAACACCCTGCACAATACGTGGTATTTCAACATCGCCGATTCCGGCACCAACACCATCAACTTGAACACGACAGGTTTTGCCGATGAGGGTGGTTCCACCGACGACGTCATCGGGGTCTTCGCTCAGGGTTCCACGATCAACTACCAGTTGGGTGCCTGCTGCGCATCGTCGTACAGCTTCTCTGGTGCCGGCGGCAGCCTGCCGGCGGGAGTGTCGCTGTCGCAAAGCGGACTTCTGAACGGGACGATTTCGGGCACCGCTGCCCCCGGACCCTACACGTTCAGCGTCCAGGCCGCCGATGCGAACAATGCGTCCAATACCGGCCAGCGCCAGTACACGATCTATGTGACGTCCTTCAATATCACCGATTCCACCAACTCATACAATCTTCCGTACGGCGTGTTAAATACTGTTTATCCCAATGCCCAGAACCAGGGATTTCAGTTACAGGCATCCAATAATGTGGCTGCGACGTTCACTGTCCGCCCGGGATACTACATGCCCCCGGGGCTCACACTATCTCCGGGCGGCTTGATCAGTGGCACGCCCACCGCTACCGGGCAATACAACTTCTACATCGCCGCCACCAACAACGCCAATCAAAATGACGTTTACTTAGCCAATTTCAACCTCTCGGTCTGGAGCACTTACCCTCCGCTGTTCCTGGGAACGGGTCCGACTCTAGGGCCGCTTTTGCCCGGCGGATCGACATTCCAGTTGACGGCTAGCGGAGGTGTGCCGCCCTATACTTACTCCGTCACGCCGGGCTCCAGCCTTCCGCAGAATTTCCGCGTTCAGAACGGCGGCCAACTGCCGACCAACTTCTCGTTGAGCCAGGGAACCGGCGGTCTCATCGGTGTAGTCGATACCTCTGGCACTTTTCAGACTTCGCTGCGGGTCACCGATAGCGCCACGCCCACCCCGAATGTGTTCGACCGGCCGGTCACGATGATTCTTTCTTCGATCGCCCCGGTAATCTCCAATAATCCTCCGGCGGCATACGAGGGCTCCGCTTATACCTTTGCTTTCGCCGCCATGGGGGGAAGCTCGCCTTACTTGTACACCATTAGCGGGCTCCCCGCCGGTATTTCCGCGAATGGCGGGACCATCTCCGGAATCCCTTCGACGTCCGGCTCGTTCAATTTGACCGTAAACGTGAAAGACACTACCGGAACGTCGGTGAATTTCGGATACACCTTGACCGTGTACCCCTTTAATATCGCTACCGGGCAAGTGCTGCCGCAGGGAGTCGCCGGCCAATCGTACTCGCAGCAGATCAGCGCGCCGAATTGTTCGGGATGCACCTGGTCGATTGTCAGCGGTGGATTGCCTGGGGGGCTCTCGCTGAACTCGAGTACGGGGGTAATCTCCGGAACTCCCGGTGGTCTGAGCAACGCCACCTTTGTCGTGCAGGCGCAGACCAGCGGGAGTGCGGTCGCGCAGAAGGCCTTCGCGATTTATGTCCAGCCCAGCACGCCGCAGCCGCTTTTCATTACTAACAATTCCAATCTTTACGACTCCGCGTACGGCAATGGTTACGCGAACGCTCTATTTGCTCAAGGCGGCACACCGCCCTACACCTGGAGTGTTTCGGCAGGCAAGCTCCCTACCGGTATGTCGCTGATGTCGCCGGGCGAAACCCTGGGATTCGAATTCAACCCCGGATTCACTTATCTGATCGGGAGACCGCTCCTGATGGGGCCGGCTAATTTCACGTTACAGGTGACGGACAGCGCTCATAATACGGCTACACAAGCCTTCACTTGGACGATTACACCTCTCTACATCAACACAAGTCTCCTGCCCCAGAACGGAAACTCCACTACTTATAGCGGCACGCCGAACCCCATGCCGGTGCCGACTTACGGTGTCCCGTATTCGCAACAGATCGAAGTCATTGGCGGCACCGGACAGTACACCTCGTGGGCCACGCCTTTGGCTTCCAATCCGCTGCCGGCCGGTCTTTCCATTAATCAAACCACGGGTGTCGTGACAGGCACTCCGGGAGAGACAGGGTCCTATGTCACGCTCTTCCAAGTGACTGACAGCGGCGGCAATGCGCTGGAGCAGTTCGTCACCTTCAACATTTCCGCACCCACTGCGACGACGGTCAATATTGGCGCCGGGCCCATCCTGGGCCCCTACCAGGGCGGCGGAGCCGCAGTTGTCAATCTGAATCCCAGTGGCGGGACCGCCCCTTATACATTTAGTGTCATCGCTGGTTCGCTGCCGCCCTTGTGCGCGCTCGAAAGCGGTAACCAACTGCTTTCCACTGCGAGCGGAGGTTATGACCTGACGTGTGCGCAAGAGGGGACCGGCAGTTACAGCTTCACGCTGCAAGTTACCGACTCCACGACGCCGACTGCCAACTACGGTGTGAAGGCGATGACGATGACCTTCGCGCCGCAGACGTTATTCACGAACACTTCGCTGGCCAACGGTTCGGCGGGGACAGCCTTTTCCCAACAGTTGCTGGAATGGGATAACAGCGGCAACATCACCTGGTCGCTGGCCCCCGGCTCGGCGCTGCCGGCGGGGATGACCCTGAACGGCGCCACCATCGGAGGAACGCCTTCGATAGCCGGCAATTACTCGTTCACGCTGGCAGCCACCGATAGCGCCACGGGCGACGTGATCAACTACAGTTTCGCGCTCACCGTCTCGACAATCGCCATCACCAACCCCGGTATCATCCCGGTACACGCTCAGTACCTGGCTCCCTATAGTTACCAGTTCACTGCCACCGGCGGCGGAGCAAACAAAACATGGTCGGCGAGTAATTTACCTCCCGGCCTTTCTATTTCGAACACAACCGGATTGGTCACCGGCACCGCGCAGGGCTCGGGAAGCTTCGAAGTTACCATAACGGTATCCGACGGGTCTTCCACGCTGAACCGAAACTTCACCATGATCGTCGATTATCCCCAGGTGTTGACCATCGACCCCTCGACTACGAGTCTGCCGGACGCCCGCCTGAATGGAAGTTACGCGTTTACTCCCCAGGTGAGCGGTGGGATCGGACCCTATACCTGGTCGGTCGCGCAAGGCTCCAGTTTGCCTGCCGGCTTGAACCTGTACACCGGCAACGCACTGCCGTCATACGCCGCCCCGGGAACCACCTATCTGGCCGGCGCGCCGGCCACGGCGAAGCAGTATACGTTCACCCTCGTGGCGACCGACAGCGCCAGTCCGAAGCCCAACACCGTCCAAGCCACGTACACGCTGAACGTGACGCCGATGGTTATCGATAGCGGGGGATTGCCGAATGGCACCATTAACGTCGCGTACTCGCGGCAATTGAATCCCGTTGGGGGAACCGGGCCGTATAGCTTCACGTACAGCGCATCGGGTCCCTATATCGAGGTTCTGCCGCCAGGAATCAACATCAGTTCTTCCGGGCTTATCTCCGGCACGCCGACGAGCACCGGCTCCTATTCATTCAGGGTGACTTTGGCCGATAGCGCCTCTCACACATACACGACAACATATTCGTTGGTCATAACGAATTCCTCGGGCTTGTGGGTCACTGGCTCGGGAGGAAAGTATGGAATCACCGCAGGCGAGGGAATCAACACGGAGCTCGGAACGAACGGAAACTCGACCTACACCTGGACCATACCGGTTGGGACTATACCAACCGGGCTGACCCTCGCGATGGACGGCTCAGTTACGGGAGTCTTCAGCGCCCCGGGTACCTACAATTTCACCGTCCGCGCTACTGACCAGAATAATTCATCAAATTTTGCCGACAAGCAATTGTCAATTGTTGTGCAGCCCATGCAGCTTAACTATTCGTACGCTGCACCGCCGTCCGGCACGGTCGGAACCCAGTTCCCAAGTCCTCAAGTGAATGGTTATCAGTTTTCGGTCACGGGAGGCACTCCTCCCTACACGTTCGCCACCTTGCCTCTCCAACCTTTGCCGCCGGGATTATCGCTCTCCAGCACGGGCTTGTTATACGGAACTCCCACTCAAGGCGGGCAGTTCAACGTCAATGCCATGGTGACGGACCATGCGGGCAATATCGGTGCGATCAGCGACTCGGGATTCAACATTCTGAATCCCGGACAGAACGCGCCTCTGGCGGGTTTCGCTGTCCATACCCATAGTGGTACGGTGGGAGCGCCTTTCGCTGATTCGTCGGCTTCTTACGGTTATCCACTTGACGGCTTCTTCGCCGGCTTCGGCGTCCCTCCGATCAGTTATGCGGTGGCGGCCGGGTCGAGCCTGCCGCCGGGGTTACAAATCCTGCCCGCCGCCAACGGCGTACCGGCTTATCTGGGCGGTATCCCCACCACAGCGGGGAAATACAACTACTCGTTGACGGCCACGGATTCCGTGGGACAGGCAGCGACTGTCCAGATGTATACCATGGTCTTCCCGGTGGGTGCCTTACCGTCGCTGCTTCCCAATGGAGTGGCTGGCTCGGCTTACTCGGCCACGATTTCCGCGTTTGGCGGAGTGCCGCCGTATACCTACGGCACGGGCCCGACTGTCGACGGATTCGGTAATCCATCCTACGGAGGCATGCCGCCGGGGCTGTCCCTGAATGCGCAAGGTCTAATCTCGGGTACGCCAACGGTGCCTGGCACGTTCCCAATCGCTGCCTACGCGCAGGATTCGGCCACACCTCCCAACTACGTTGCGCTGAATTACGCTGTCGTCATCGACTCAAACGGCACCGCACAAGGCATCGGCCTATCGCCGGCGACGCCCATCGAGCTGAATTACGTTCTGACGACGCCCGCTCCGGCCGCCGTTCCGATTAACGTCACCACAACCTATACCAATCCGATGCCCTTTACCGCGATGGTAAGCGGTATCCCGGGAGCATCGCTGTCGGCCAACTCCGGATCGGCTCCCGCAACGCTCAACTTGAATTTGAACACAGCCGCCCTTTCGGCCGGAACTTATGCAGGCGTACTTGCCGTGTCTGCGCCGACGGCAGTCAATGGGGGCGCGGCAATTCCCGTGGTCCTGACCGTCACCGCTCTGCCGCCATGCGTGTATACGCTGGTTCCGACCGGCGACTCCGTTCCGGCTGCCGGCGGGGCGGGAAGCTTCGCCGTGGAAACCAGTTCCCAGTGCCCGTGGACGGCAACGACGGCCGATAATTTCGTCACCATCACCCAGGCGTCGGCGTCGGGTACCGGCACTGGGAGCGTCCAATACAGCCTGTCGGCAAATACCGGGGGCAATGCCCGGACCGGAACGATTTCGGTGAACGGCCAGACTTACACGGTTACCCAATTCGGATCCAGCTGCTCTTTGGCGCTCACGCCACCTAGCGTGAATGCGGCGGCGGGCATGAGCCTGGCTCCCGTGAATGTAACTACCAGCAGTGCAGCGTGCGGTTGGACCGCAAGCGGACTGGGCGCGACGCCCTCCGCCGGAACCGGCGATCAAACCGTGACGTTCACCATTCCCGCCAACCCGAATGCGAATCCGCAGACGCTCACCGCCACGGTGACTCTCAATGGCGGCGCGGCTTCCACATTCACGGTTAACCAGGCGGGTGCCGGTTGCACAGTCGGGTTGAGTGCTCCCGGCGCCGAAGTCGCTTACTCCAATCCAGACGGCGGACCGGTCCCCGGCCAGGTGAATGTGACCACACCCGTCGGGTGCCCCTGGACTGCTGTCAGCGGCCCGACTTGGATTCACGTTACGACACCGCTGAACGGTATGGGCACCGGCCCGGGAACTTTGACTTACTCGGTCGATCCCAATTCCACAATGCCTCGCACTGCGACGATCAGTGTCGGCGGAGTGCCCTATACCATCTCGCAGGACCCTGCGCCGTGCAGCGTTACGGTAGATCCCAGCCAATCCGGCAGCCCCATCGCCTTCGCTGGTGGGGGCGGCATTCTGGCAGTAACGGCGAACGGATCGAACTGCACGTGGATGGCATCGAGTCCGGTAAGTTGGCTGACCCTTTCCACCGGGGCCGGCAGCAGTTCGAGCGTGAGCGGGTCTGGCAGCATGAACATCACCATTTCAGCCAGCTCGAACGCCGCTTCCACGATGTCGCGGAGCGCCAGTCTGAGCGTGGCGGGAACATCGGTGGCCGTCACCCAAGGCGGCACGCAGTGCAGCTACGTACTTGGGTCGTCTGCCGCTTCCATACCCTATGGCGGTGGCAGCGGGAGCGTGACGGTCACCGCGCCGTCGGCTTGCTTGTGGAGTTCCAGCACCGATCCGAGCGCCGCGTGGCTGACAATCAGCTCGAGCGGCAGCGGGGGGACATCCAATGTGGTCTTCAACGCCGCGCCGAATGCCACTGCGAGCCCGCAAGTCGGCATCCTGACGATTGCGGGGCAGCAGTTCACCGTGACCGAAGGGGCCGGACCGTGCAGCTATATCCTGAATAACACCAGCACCACTCTATCCGCGGCCGGTGGCACAGGCGGGTTTACTTTCTCCACCGGAACCAGCGGATGTACCACCCAGGGCATTAGCTTCGCGAGTTGGCTGGTCCCTGCGACATCCAGTTCACCGGATGGCACCTCGGGCAATGTGAGCTTCACTGCCGCGGCCAACCCATCAGGCATGACGCGAACTGGCACCATCCAGTTCGGCGGGCAAACTTACACCGTCTCGGAGACTGGGGCGGCGTGCGCATACAGCCTGAATTCGTATGGCCTTGCGCTCGGCCAGGGCGGGGGAACGAACCTTGACGTGTACGGGTCGCCGTCGGCGCAAGGGTGTACACCGGATGTGGGAACCAACCAACCCACAATCGTAACTTTACAAGCGCTCGGCCCCCTGACCGGCGGTATCTTCACGTTGCCGTTCTCGGTAACGCCCTATATCTCTACCGTGACCGGCCTCCGGACGATGATCATCACGTTCGGTGGGCAGATATTCGTCATCAAGCAGACGTCGTGGTGAGGCGAGGTACGGACATGATGAGGAGATCGAACATGCGGACACCCATGAAGCACCTGGCGGGACGGCGGCTGGTAAGCACGTTTCTGGTTGCGGCGGGATTGCTTTGCGCCACCAATAAAGGTCCCGATGGCGGTAATTACACGGCGACCGATAGCACCGTTTTCAGCTTTATCGATCCCGCCGGCGGCGGAAGTGCGCCCAGCGTTCTCGCGGGCACGGATGACGGCGGCGCGCTGCTAACTCTGCCGTTCGCGATCCAGTTTTAC
>Ga0335072_10001366_pt1 | contig 39857 bp, 25 predicted proteins | sample Lox_Sample_21_FD_206725 | JGI IMG/M metagenome (GOLD analysis project Ga0335072, IMG submission 206725) | Soil microbial communities from Loxahatchee National Wildlife Refuge, Florida, United States - Lox_Sample_2.1 | ecosystem: Environmental > Terrestrial > Soil > Wetlands | place: USA... | reverse complement strand
ATTGCCGCTGCTGCGCAGAATCTCGCAGATCGTTTTTCTTCTGCTCTTTCTTGTGCTGCTTGTGCTTACCTCGCTGCGTTCTGCCTCAAACGCAGCGAGCGATGCCGGACTGCGCGCGCCGGTGCGGCTGTTCTTTCTGCTGGACCCGCTGGTGGCGATCGCCAATGCGCTGGCCAGTCATGCGCTCTATTGCGGCCTGGTCTGGAGCCTGGTGATTCTGCTGCCCACGCTGTTCCTGGGCAGACTTTTTTGCGGCTGGATTTGCCCGCTTGGGACGCTGCAGCAGTATGTGGGCGGCTTGCCTTCTGAAGCCAAGCGCGGAAAACGGCGCATCGAGTTGAACCGCTACAAACGCTGGCAGACCGTAAAGTACGCGGTTCTGCTCACCGGCCTAATTGCAGCCATGTGCGGGTCAATGGCGATTGGCTGGCTCGATCCGTTCAGCCTGCTGGTTCGCTCCATAGGTCTCGCCATCCTTCCCGCCATCAATTTTGCTACCGCCGCAGTACTTGCACCCCTCGAGCACAGCCATGCAGCAGCGCTTCAGACTACTGGCCAGATCATCCACGCAATTTTGCAGGCCACGGTGCTCGACTTTCGGCAGACGCACTTCACGCAAGGGCTGGTGCTGGGGATTTTGTTCCTGCTGATCCTGGCTGCGGGGCTTCGCGTCACGCGCTTCTGGTGCCGCGCAATTTGCCCGCTCGGCGCGTTGCTGGGCGCAGTCTCGCGCTGGTCTGTTCTGGGCCTGCATAAGGACACGGAAAAATGCAACCAGTGCAACCGCTGCCTGCTTCACTGCCAGGGCGGCGACGATCCTGTTGGCGGCGCGCCGTGGCGCAAATCAGAGTGCCTGATGTGCATGAACTGCCTTGACGCCTGCCCCGAAAATGCGCTCTCGTTCCGTTTATTCAGGAAGGAGAAAGAGGTTGCTTCACCTGATCTTGGGCGGCGCAGAACGGTAACGGGGTTGGCTGCGGGCGTTGCGATCGTCCCGCTGATGCGCGTGGGCACGACCCTGGGCAAGAACCGCGACCCGCGCTTGATTCGCCCGCCAGGCGCACTCGACGAACCCGATTTCCTGGCTCGCTGCATCCGGTGCGGCGAATGCATGAAGGTGTGCCCCAACAACGCGCTCCAGCCCACGCTCGCGCAGGCCGGTATCGAAGGCCTTTGGACCCCGACACTGGTTCCCCGCATCGGCTATTGCGAGCCGAGTTGCGTGCTCTGCTCCTCAGTATGCCCAACCGGCGCAATCTGGCAGATTGCAGCCAGGGAAAAGGGTTGGATTGCCTATAGCAATGCATCAGCTGACGCAGCGCGCAGTTCGGCCAGCCAGCCCGTGCGGCTGGGCACAGCGTTTTATGACCGCGGCCACTGCCTGCCGTGGGCCATGGCCACCGATTGCATTGTTTGCGAGGAGTGGTGCCCGGTCTCACCCAAGGCGATCTATCTCGAAGAAGTCCAGGTCACGGACTCGGAGGGACGGACCAAAACGCTCAAGCAGCCGCACGTCGATCCCACGCGATGCGTGGGGTGCGGCGCCTGCGAATACGCCTGCCCATTGCAGGAGCACCCGGCCGTTTATATCACCAGCATCGGCGAAAGCCGGTCACCCGGCAGCCAGGTGCTTTTGAGCCGGAGATAAGGAGACGATTGGAGATGTTTTTGACGAAGAGTTGGAAATCAGCCGCCGCTGTTGCGGCAATCGCCGTCATCATTGCGGGCGCGGCCTGCAGAAAGGCCAGCGTCGATCCTTTTCCTGCGTCGGGCGCCGTCACCGGATGGCAAAAGACAAGCGACACACGCACCTTTGCGGCCAAAGACCTGTGGCAGTACATCGATGGCGACGCCGATCAGTACGTGCAGGCCGGCGTCGTCTCCACATCCACTTCGGACTACAGCTTCAACAACCAGGTCGAGGCGGTCGTGGACATCTACACCATGGGTAACTCAGCGGGAGCGCACAAGATTCTTGCAGGCGATGAATCTAAAAGCGGCAAAAGCGTTTCATTGGGAGACGAAGCGGTGGCATTCGAGCAAAGCGTGACATTTCGTAAAGGCTCTTCGCTGGTGCGCATCGTCGCCTATAGCTCCACGCCCAATACCCAACAGGCGCTGCTGGCCCTGGCGCACGGCATAGAAGCGAATCTCTGACCGGCGCAATTCCGCGCCAGACGCCAATAATCGAAGCGAGGTAAACGATGAAGGACCGCAGGGAGTTTCTGAAGGAAGTTGCGGCAGGGGCGGTTTTGATGAGCTCCGGCAGCAAACTAGGCGTGGCAGCTATCCGCGATGGGAACACACAGGTGAGCAAATCCAAGGTCGTCATCGCCCGTGACCCGGCCTTGCACGGAACGGGCGCGACCACCAGCCAGCAGCCTGACCCGGAAAGGGTCAAGAATTTGCTCGACCGTGCCATTACTGCCTACACGGGCCATTCCAAGCCCGTCGCGGCGTGGAAGTCGATTGTGCCGATGGACAAGGTGATCGGACTCAAGGTGAATGGGCTGGGCGGCAAAGGAATTGCGACGCATCCGGTGCTGATCATGGCCGTGGTCGACCGGCTGCAGCAGGCCGGCGTCCTGCCCGGCAACATCGTTGTCTGGGATCAGAATCGGCACTTTCTCGAGTCGTGCGGCATGGCCGTCAACACTATGCCATACAAGATGCGCGCCTATTCTTCCGATGTGGCCGGGTGGGAAGATGAGGAATCGGCGTGGGGAGTGGCTCGCATTCGCATCACGAAGATCCTTACGCGCGATTGCGCCATGGTCATCAACATGCCCATCCTTAAAGATCATTCCGGAGCCGGCGTGACCTTTGCTATGAAAAACATGTACGGCGTGGTCGACAAGCCCTACACGCTGCACGCGAACAACTGTAATCCGGCGGCGGCCGATCTGAATTGCATTCCGGTGATTCGCGACAAGGTCCGCTTCACCATCGGCGACGCCATGTCTTCGGTTTATGACGGAGGCCCCGGCTTCCGTCCCGAGCGGCTCTGGTATCCCAATACGCTGCTGATCGGCGAAGACCGCGTGGCCCTGGACACGATTGCGTGGGAGATGATCGAGCACAAGCGCGCTGAAGAGGGACTACCCACACTCGAAGCCGCGGGACGGCCTCCGCACTACATTGCCGCTGCCGCCGATCCCTCGCGCGGGCTTGGTACGAACGATCCCAAGCGCATTCAGAGGGTGGAGATCTGAAGAGGACAGGACCATGAGCCAGGAAGGCGGAGGGATCGCGAACGCCAAGCCGGAGCAGCACGCTGCGTCGATGACGCGGCGCGAAGCGATGCTGCAACTGCTGCGCGTTGGTGGCGTGGCCACGGGTGCTGCGGGTCTGGGCGTCTGGCTCAGCGAGCGCAGTAAGCGGCCGGTTCCGGCTGCGCCCGAGCATGTGCGGCGCGACCACCGAGTGGCCGCCGATACACAATTTCCGCAGATGACGGTCGTCCAGAACGGCGAGCCTGCGGAGTTGGTGCGGCAGGCGTTTGAGAACCTGGGCGGAATCGGCAGGTTCGTCAGCCGGCAGGACGCTGTGGTCCTCAAGCCCAACATAGCCTGGGACCGCACGCCAGAGCAGGCTGCCAACACCAATCCTGACCTGGTGGCCGAAGTGGTGCGGCAGTGCTGGCAGGCTGGCGCCAAGCGGGTAATCGTCACCGATGTGAGCTGCAATGATCCCCGCCGCTGCTTTCAGCGCTCGGGAATCCAGCAGGCGGCGCGTGCCCAGGGCGCCGAGGTCATTCTTCCCGATCCATCCCTTTTCCGCGAGGTGGATCTGGGCGGCGTGGTGCTCAAAAACTGGCCCGTCTTCACGCCCTTTCTTGAGGCCGACAAGATCATCAACCTTCCTATTGCCAAACAACACAGCCTGGTGCGCGCAACGCTGGGGATGAAGAACTGGTACGGCATTCTGGGCGGAGAGCGCAACCGTCTGCACCAGCAGATTCACCAGAGCCTGACCGATTTGGCCAGTTTTATGCTGCCCACAATAACGCTGCTGGACTGCTACCGCGTGCTGCTGCGCAACGGCCCCACCGGCGGCAATCTTGAAGACGTTGCCTTGAAGAAGACCGTGGTGGCCGGGACCGATCCTGTGGCCATCGATGCGTATGTGGCCAAAGCGTATTGGAACCTGGACCCTGCGGACATGCCCTATCTCGAAATGTCTGCAGCCCGCGGACTGGGAACCGTGAACTTCGAGAAGCTGACGGTCAAGGCCAGCAAGTTGGGCTAGTTATGGCGACGATCGATCTCATATATATCCGAACCAGACAGAGCAAAGATGAGCCCAACAACAAGGCGAGGCTCATGAGCTTGCCCGACCTCTACTGATGGCTTATGAGACCGGTTCAGATCATCACCCTCCTCGTGGGATTCACTGCCGGCATCGGGCAGATCGTCCTGTTACGCGAAGTGATTGTCCTGTTCAACGGCAATGAACTTTCGCTGGGCCTGGTACTTGCCGCATGGCTGGCGTGGACCGCGGCGGGCAGCGCATTAACAGGATGCCTGGCGCGGAAACGCGAAGACGTCACGAAGGCCGCAGGCATTGTGCAATGCCTCTGCGGTCTCAGCCTGCCCCTCACCGTGTTGGCGCTCCGCGATGCAAGGGCACTGTTGCAAACAGTACCCGGAGAATTGTTCTCACCCGCACGTACGGCGCTCGTCTGTCTCGTTTGCGTGAGCGTTTTCTGCGCGCTTTCCGGCGCGCTTTTTGCGCTTGCGGCACAGCTGCTTCGGCAGGAGCAGGCAGCGAATCCCGGCAAAGCAAGCAGCACGGCTTACCTGCTCGAGACTGCGGGCTGCGCGCTGGGCGGCATCGTCGCCAGCATAGTATTGCTGCGTTTCCTGTCCGGCGTTCAGATCGCGATGTTTGTGACAATGCTGTGCGTGGGGGCTGGCGCGAGCCTGTTCCTGAAGACGCACGCGGGAACGGCAGTAGCAATGGCGGCAGCCGCGGTCCTCGCCGTTCCTCTTCTCGTCTTCGTTGCGCCGCGCGTCGAGCGGCTTACGCTCGAGCGTCTGTGGCCCGGATTCGAATTGATCGACTCCCGCGACTCCATTTACGGACGGCTTACCGTGATCGGTGCTGGCGGCGTTCGCAGCATCTACGACAACGGCTCGATTCTTGCCAACGTGCCTGATCCCGCCACGGCCGAAGAGAGCGTGCATTACGCGCTGCTCGAACACCCGGCTCCCCGCAGCGTTTTGCTGATTGGCGGGGGCCTGAACGGAAGCATCGCCGAAGCGCTCAAGCATCCTACCGTCGAACGTCTCGATTACGTCGAACTCGATCCAGCGCTGATCGAACTCTACCAGCGGGTCTTTCCGCGCGAGTCCGCAGCAACATTAGCCAATCCCCACGTGCATATCCACGAGGCCGACGGCCGGTCGTATCTGCGCAACTCGCGCGACCCGTTTGACGTCGTGATCGTCAACGTGCCCGACCCGTCCAATGCGCAACTGAACCGCTTCTACACAACTGAGTTTTTCAAGACCGCGCGCCGGCACATTGCGCCCGGCGGGTTGCTTGCTCTCCAGTTGCGCTCGTCGGAGGATTTTGTGAGCCCCGAGCTGGCGGCGTTTCTTCGCTGCGTTACTCGCTCGCTCAAAGAGGTATTTCCGCGGGTTGCTTTCATTCCCGGCGAGTCGCTCCATTTGTTCGCCGCAGAAGATCCTGAAATCCTCACCGAAGATCCGCAGGTATTGGTCGCGCGACTGCACGAGCGAAATCTGCACACGCTTTATGTGAGCGAGTACTTCATCCCGTTTCGCATGATGCCTGATCGCATGGATCAGATGCACGCTCTGCTTGAGCCCTCTGCCGACACGCCCATCAATCGCGACTTCCACCCGGCCGCGTATTACTTCAGTGGCGTTCTCTGGAGCGCGCAGTTTGGCCATGGTTACGCTCTCATGCTCGAAAATGCGGAACGCATTCCTTTTTCGAGAGTGCTTGCCGCAGTGCTCGCGCCTTCGATTGCGCTGCTGTTCTATTTTGCTTTTGGCACCTCGCCGCGCAGCCGCGCGCGGGCTTCTGCAGTCTGGTGCGTAGTGGCGAGTGGTTTCGCGTTGATGAGCCTTCAGATCCTGTTGCTGCTCGCGTTCCAGGCGGTTTTCGGTTTTCTCTATCGCGAGCTGGCTTTGTTGATCGGAATGTTCATGGCGGGAATTGCAACCGGTAGCTGGCTGGGAATCAGGCGTCTGCGCAGCGAGCGCACCGCTCTGTTGCGCACCGCGGCGCTCTGTCAGCTTCTTCTCGCCGGCTCAATGCCTGCTGTGCTCACCCTCGTTTATTTCAACGCAAAGAGTATTCATGCAGGCGGCACGCTCGCGGCTGCATGGATCGTCTTTCCCGCGTTGGCGCTGATTGCCGCTATTCCTGGCGGCTGCCTCTTCCCTGTCGTTTCGGCAATCTTCCTCGAAGGCCGCTCGCCACAAACAAGCCTTGCCACGCTTTACTCCCTCGACCTTGTAGGCGGCTGCACAGGCGCGCTGGTGCTGGCTGGATTCCTGATTCCGGTCTTCGGACTATGGATGGTCGCCTGGCTCGCGGCTGCGGTCTGCGTGGTTCCGGCGCTACTGGCCGCTCGAGCGGGTTTTGCCAGCGTTAGTTCGCGACCAATTGATGATGTTCGTCAAACACGAACGCGGTAAACCGGAAGATGTCGGTATTCTCATCCTTCCAGCAGTCGCGCGGCATGCCGGCCTTCACGCAGGTTTGTTCGAGAAACGTATTGCGGTCCCAGTGCTGCTCCACCGGTACCTGGGGCAGAAGAAGTCCCTCGCGATCCCCATTCTTCATCAGCAATCCGTGCTTGCCCACAACGATCTGATTCACGTCGAGAACACGAACCAGCGGCGATAGAACCGAAATCTCATATTCAAGCTTCGGCAGTTCCTGCTCACTGACCGGCATGAATCGCGGATCTTCGACAGCCGCTTTTGCAGCAGTGACATTCACTGCGTTGTAGAGCGGCACGACCGGCATGATGAAGCCGATGCAGCCGCGCAGTTCCCCCCCAATGGTCAGCGTGACGAACGCGCCGCGTTCCTGATCGAGGGCCAGGTCTCCTGTGGCTGCAGGATCGTTGAGCTTGTGATCGCGAACCGCCCGTTCCACCGCATTCCGCGCCAGCGCGAGCAACTGCTTCTCCTCCTGCTCATTGAGCGTAAACGGAGCTTCCGTTGCCTTTCCGTCCGGCGCCTTTAAGAACACATCGGCGCTGTAGCCCACCACGCGCGAGTGGTCGCCGGTGACGTCTCCGGTATTGGCATAGCGCAGCACCTCGGCTTGTCTGGCGCCCATGCGTTCGGCATAGATCATCGCGGCCACAATCGGCGCGCCACCACAAGCCTCCCAGATTCCCGGTTGGCCAGGGCCCCGATACTGGAAGTTCTGCGACATGGTGAAATAGTCGAACGCCTGCAGCGCGTTCAGCGTCTTGTGGTCGATCTTTTCGGCTTCGTCGTAGGTGTGAAAGTGCGAAAGATCCGAACTGGCCAATACCAGCGTTTCTCCGCCCGGCTCTTCCGGATTTGCCGATTGATGCTGCTGTTCTTTCCTTATCAGCTTGGCCAGCGCCAGTCCCAATGCGCGACTCGACTCATAGCTCTGATCGCCCATGACGATGGGGACCAGCGTGAAGTCGCCGAGCACGTGCTGCAACCAGGGCAACTCAACCTCGATTGCGTGCTCCGCGCCGTCGTGTGTGGCTGTATGCCCGAGTTCCGAGAGCTTGATCGACGAGTCCATCTTCACGAGTTCGCGCACAAAGGTCTTATCCACCGGAACCGTGCCCAGTGGGGTGACGTAGCCGTCGCCATCGTAGACCGAAGTGAAATCGAATGCCTCGTAGTGCGAGGGTGCAATCACCACGACGCGAGAGAATTTGTGTCCCTTGAGAGCAGCATAGGTGTAGGCCGCTACGGGGCCAGAGTACGGGTAGCCCGCATGCGGCGACACCGCCGCGACGACTTGCCCATTGATTTTCGGCAGCGATACCTGGTGGAGCATGGTGTCCATAATGGCGGTCAATGCCGCCGGATCGGCGGGATAGAATGTGCCCGCTACACCCGCAGGACGCAGTTTTTGGTGCTCGGCACCGTTCGGCGGCTGTTGTGCCGCAAGACTTGCTATTGCGAGGATTGAGCTTGCCATAATCCACTTTCCTGATCTTGCTTGCCGGTTCATATTTGCATCCTGTTTCTTCGCCCTCAGGCGTGCCAGATTCCGGGAATTGTGTGCGAGCAGAATGGACACGCATTTTTCCTGATGAGCATCTGCGTAACCTCAAAGCCGGTGCGTTCCACCAGCATCCGCTTGCATTGGGGACAATAGGTGTTTTCTGCCGGATGACCGGGGACATTGCCGATGTAGACGTAGTGCAGCCCCTCGGCATCGGCAATGGCCTTGGCGCGCTCCAGCGTGGGCACCGGTGTGATGGGCAGATTCTTGAGCAGGTACTCCGGATGAAACTGCGAGAAATGCAGTGGAACATCCACGCCGAGATTCGTTTTCACCCACTTTGCCAGGCCGCGAAACTCATCGTCGCTGTCGTTGAGCGTGGGCACCACGAGGTAAACGATCTCGGTCCACTTGCCCATTTTGCGCAAGGTGACAAGAGTGTCGAGAACGGGCTTTAGCTGGCCGGTGACGATCTTCTGGTAATAGGCCTCGGAGAACGATTTCAGATCGATCTTGACCGCATCCATCTTGCCGTATGCGGCGCGTAGCGATTCCTCTTGCATGTAGCCGTTTGAGACCACGATGCTGCGGATGCCGGCTTCATGCGCGGCGTCGGCCGTATCCATCAGGAATTCGCTGAAGACCACCGGCTCGCTGTAGGTATACGCGATAGTGGGGCAGCGGTACTGCGCAGCAAGCGCGGCAATGTTACGGGGCGGGAGGTACTGCGACGGAACCTGCTCGGGGCGGGACTGGGAGATGTCCCAGTTCTGGCAGAATTTGCAGTTGACGTTGCAGCCGGCCGTGGCCAATGAGAATGCGAGCGAACCGGGCAGGTAATGGAAGAGCGGCTTCTTTTCAATTGGATCGATATGCGCCGCGCAGACGCGCGAATGCACTAGCGTGTAGTACGTGCCACCGCGATTCTCGCGCACGCCGCAGTAGCCCCGCTCCTTGTCACCTACCGAACACTCGCGCGGGCACAGTTTGCACTTCACCTTGCGGTTGGGCAGCTTCTCGTAGAATCGCGCCTCGACAACGTAGCGCGAATCATCCTCTGCGGCTTGAGTGTCCCACGGCGACGCCGCCGGGAGCGGTTGGGCCAGCCCTTTTACGGTGCCCATCATTCCTGCCGACGCGGCACACATCAGGAATGCGCGCCTGTCGATCGTTTCAGTGAGATTCGTTTGCACGGCCCCTCCTTCACGCTACACGCGTTTGTGCCAGCAAGATGCGGTGTGGATCGTTGCTGCCCAGGCGATGCGCGGCATCGGCCGCAGTGGCGATATAACGCGGCGGACGGCCTTCCGCGTCCAGCGTCTTCAATCCCTGCTCGGCTCTCTTGCGCTCGATGATCTGCCAGCCCGTATGATCGAGTGCCACTGGGTCTTCAGAGACGAGCAGTGCATTCTCTTGCCAGGCAAACTGCGGTTTGAATGCCGGTCCGCCTTCATAGCACGCAGTTGTGGCGTCACAAATGTGCAGGCGCAGTTTGGAGCGGATCTCGGGCAGCATGTTCACGTCGGCAACGAATGGATCGCAGCCGTTGGGATGGTACTTGTTGGGGTTGTGAATCACACCGTACATGTTTTTAAGTGCGATCGAGACGCCTGCGCCGTCGTGGTCCTTGAGCACCGGCACGTTGATGAGCACATCGCACTGGCGGGTGAGAATTTTCGAAACGAGACTGCCCACCTCGCCGAACTCCGAGAGATCGTCTTCAAAGCCGGCGCGGTCGGTGCCGTAGCATTGCACCTGGTTTCCGCCCATCCGGGTGCGGAAACCCGCCCGCTCAAGCTCCACTGTGTCGCGGTCAAAGACCACAATGTCCTGCGCTCGCACACCCGCCAATTGCAGGCGCTCGCAGATGACCTCCACAAGCGGCACATTCGTTGAGAGGCCGCGGCCGCCAAGGGTGTTCACCTTGAGCCCGACCCTCTGGCCGGGACTGACGATCCTTTGCCAGCAATGAATCAGATCGGCGGAGCCGTAAAGAGTCTCAAGGGCTCGGTCGAGGAGACTGCCGATGCGGCCCGAATCCACACTCGCGGCTGAGGCACGCAAAAGCGAATCCTGGGCGTGCACAACTTTGGATGAAGGGGGCATTGACTCGCGCGCCTGCGCGTCTGCGCGGGGCACGGCCGCACCGGAGGCAAAACTTACCGCCCCAACGAGACAATTTGCGAGGAATTCGCGCCGATTGGCGATGCGCCTCTTGCGCATGATGCGGCTTCAAGGCTGGATAAAGAACACAACCTTCCGATTCTCTTTTACCGCTGCTGGCTCCCGGAACTCAGTGATCTGAAACACAGATTCCTTGTACAAGTTCACGGCCTGGCTTTCAGGCGTAGGTCCTTCCAACTCACCGTGACGTTCGCTCCCGTACAGATCTCAACTGCAAGGCGGCGCAACTACGCCCGCATCAGCTTCCTCTGCAACTGTTCGAGCGTCTGGCCCTTGGTTTCCGGATACACCGTCAACACCACGAAGAACTGTACGAGAGTCATTGCCGCAAAGAAAACGAACGGCGTGGCAGTGCTTATCATGTTCACAACTACCGGGAACATCTGCGCGATCAATGCGTTCATGAACCAGTGGCTGGCGCTGCCCACGCCCTGCCCCTTGGAGCGCACCGAGGTGGGAAACACTTCGCCGATGTAGACCCAGATCACTGCACCCTGCGAAACGCTGAAAAACGCGATGTAAGTGACCAGCAGCCAGAGAAGCGCGCCGTGATGCGAATTCGAACCAAACACCCACGCCACGCCGCCCAGGCAGCTCGCGCAGCCGGCCGCGCCAATCAACAGCAGCCTCTTTCGGCCAGCCTTGTCGATGAGCGACATGCCGACCATGGTAAATACGAGATTTGTTGCCCCGATTACGATGGCCTGCAGGTCGCTCGAGACTTGATTGAATCCGGCGTACGCAAAGATGTCGTTAAGGTAATAGAGAATCGCATTGATGCCGGCGAGCTGATTGAATGCTCCAATGGTGATGGCAAGGAAAAGCGGGTAGCGGTACTTCCAGCGAAAGACAGGCTCGTGAGCTGTGGCGTGTTCCTGCGCAATAGCCGCCTTGATATCGGCCAGTTCTGCCTCTGGGTCGGGGTCGCCCATCATCTTCAACACGGCCAGCGCCTCATCGATCTGGTTGCGCGAGGCCGACCAGCGCGGACTGCGCGGAATGCCGAAGAGGAGCACGAGAAACGCCAGTGCCGGCACCATCGCGATGCCCACCTGCCATCGCCACTCCGCGGCGCCCAGGTGCATGGTGCGAATAAGGAAGTTTGAGACGTAGGCCAGCATGATGCCGAAGACTACGTTGAACTGAAATGTCGCCACCAGCCGTCCGCGCCATTTGGCCGGCGCCAGCTCTGCGATGTAAACCGGGCCCAGCACCGACGACGCACCGATCCCCAGGCCTCCGACAAACCGAAACACCAGGAACGACGGCCAGTTCCACGCCAATCCGCAACCGAGCGCCGAGAAAACATAGAGCAGCGCCGTGATACGCAGCGTTTCGCGGCTGCCGAGCCTTTGACCGATGTGGCCGGCGCTCAGCGCGCCTATTACCGTGCCCACCAGTCCGATGGCAACCGTGAATCCCTTGTCATGCGGGTTCAATCCGTAGAGGCGAACCAGAGCGTCGATCGCGCCTGATATCACTACCGTGTCGAATCCGAAAAGCAAGCCGCCCAAAGCGCCGGTCAGTGTGGCCCTGATCAGCTTCGAGTTAAGTTGCATTCTCATTCCTCAATTGATTCAATTCGCATTCTATCTTCCCGGGGCCCGCATGCGGGCGAGCCTATTGCTGCGATACGTGCCTGCGATCAGCAGAAATTGCCCGGTGGCAGTGGGAACGCCACACTGCAGCATTCCGCCACCGATAAGGAGCGGCCTCTTTGAACTTCGATTGATAGGAATTAAGCTTTGACGGAAGGGCCTTCCGGGATTCTTCGAGACTCAATTGGGAAGGCTAGTGAGGATCGAACGATTCGGCGCCCTTGACCGCCTGCAAGTCACAGATTACACGTTGCCAAGATTGCCAATAACCCCACAGTTGCCGAGGCTCCTTGCCCGATATTGCCCGATAGAGAACTACTTCTTCTATTCACAGTCGCAAGGTTTCAAAATCGTGGGCGGTTGGGTGAGCGCAGAACGCTTTCGGAACGTCCGCCACTGAGCCTGATTTCCGGAATCGTCGCCGAATTTAGCTTTTTTCTACCCATGCGCAGCGTCACTTTCTTTCTGCGCACTGAGGCGCATAAGGTACTTCCAACATTAGACAGTTTGCGTTGCGGGGTCTGAGCAATAACGCTCTAGCAAGAGACTGCTTGCACCGTTGCAGATTGCCACGCAATGAGGCTTGAACAATTCTCTGAAAAGTGTTCAAAAGTGAACAATCCACTCACCCGCTGGTGCGATACTAGGCACACACGGAGCTGCTGTTGACTCCGTGATGAACTCAAATAAGCAGCTTCATGCGCACGATACCTTGATGACTGTCGATGGATTTCAATCGGCATCTGTATCTCTGCTCTTCATTCATTGAAACTGCGTTCTCGGATCCTACTTTTGCTGCGCTCAATTGCCGTAGATAACCAGAAAGAAGCCTGTACGATGGTTGAGCTGGAAAAACCCGCATTTGATGCCGCCGCCTTCCTGATGAGCGCCGGCCTGGGGCGAAGAATTGTTCAGGTGGCGCCTAAGCAGACCTTCTTTTCGCAGGGAGATCCAGCGGATTCCGTCTTCTATCTTCAAAAAGGCCGGGCGAAGATCTCGGTCGTTTCCCAGGCCGGCAAGGAGGCCACCATCACGTTGCTCTCCTCGGGTGATTTTGTAGGAGAGAGCGCACTCGCGGCAGTGCCTGGGCTGCGTTTGTCTACGGCCACCGCCCTTACTGCCTGTACCGCGCTCAAGATCACGCGAGAAGAGATGATCCGCGTCATGCACGAGGAGCATGACTTCTCCGACTTGTTCCTTAAGTTTCTGTTGAACCGGAGCATGCGCATTCAGGCTGATCTTGTCGACCAACTCTTCAACTCCAGCGAAAAGCGCCTGGCGCGCATTCTCCTCTTGATGGCGGAGTTCGGCAAGCCGGGTGAGCCGGGGGCGCTGATTCCCAAGATCTCGCAGGAGACCTTGGCGGAGATGATTGGAGCCACGCGATCTCGCGTCAGCTTCTTCATGAACCGGTTCCGCAAGCTCGGCTTCATCGATTACAGCGGCCGCATCCGGGTGCACAAGTCTCTGCTCAACGTGGTTCTGCACGATCGCTTGCCGGGGAACAACGCCGAAAAGCCGGGCATTTCCGGCTTCGAGGAGGAGTAACTAACCCGCGTAAGCAACGCGCGCGGCGAAGAGGAGACGATATACACCACCTTGGGAGTTTTGCCAGAATCGCGGGCAGCGCGCGAATCACGTTCTCAATTCCCATGTTGGGTGAAAGCAACCCAACGTCAACAGCTCCGACTTACCTTCAGTGCCGAACTTGTCTTTGAAGTAATTGGGGTCCATGAATTGAAAATCGGGCACCCCGTGAGGAATGATGTCGATCTTGCTGTCGGGTACGGCGTACACGTCGCGCAGAAACTGTGCCGCCCTTTCGCTCATGACAACTACGCGATCTGAAAGCCTTGTTATCTCCTCGAGCACGCTGCGCTGATCCGGATCTGGAAAACGCAAAACCGTGTGGAGCGTTGTCACAACCGGCATCTTTAATTTGCGCAGTAGTGTCAGAATGTGACTGCCCGCAACTTGTGGGCGCCGCTGTTGACCAAGCTCACTCACGGTAGATTGCTTGACCTCGCGAGGATGCAAGGTGACGTTAGCCACCCAAAAGCATGAATACTGATCGACGTAAACGGAGAGTCAGGTGGCTTTTAACGTCGCTCTTCTTGAAGTTGCTCATGACGGCTCCAGCCGTACGGTTGCGTGCCTGAAAGGTGCTCGTCTGGAGCGAAGCCTGGAGTGCTGCGGGCGAGAAGGGAAAAACGAATTGCTGATTTGAGCATACGCTTAATAGCACCCGTGTGCGATCGCTATGTTTCATTGCTTTGTGATGTTCGCCAACATCATAAGGGGTACATGGGCTCCGCCGATATTCATGGTCGCGGCAATTTGCGGAGCCACTCATCGCCGGTAAGAAAAGTGAGAAGAGCCGGATGCACTTGCACGCTGCCGTTATAGTCGATGAATCCGCGGCTCCTGAACCTGTTCATGAAGAAACTGACCCTGGATCGCGTGGTGCCAACCATTTCTGCAAGTGTCCCCTGGCTCACCTTGAACAGGACCGGCTCCGTCTCTGCGTGCATCCCAATTCCGGCCATCAGCAACAATATGCGCGCCAGCCGTTTCTCGCTTGAATTGAAAATCTGATCCAAAAACTCCTCTTCAGTCCGTCCCATTCGAATAATGAGATGGGAGATGAAGAGCTTGGCGAACTCCGGTTCGCGCTGAATCATGTTAACTACATCTGCCCTCATTACCCTGACAATCGTAGTGGCCTGAATGGCCGTTGCAGTTGAAGTCCGCAGCGACTGCTTTGTCATGCATCCCTCGCCGAAAAAATCGCCCTGGCGCAGTACGGCGATCACCGCTTTCTTCCCGCTCTTTGACGTAACCGTCAACTTCACATGGCCGTCCCGGATATAAAACAACGCATCGGCTTTGTCTCCCTGGGCAAAGATAGCCTGTTTGTTTCGATACTCATACGTGCTGGTGGGAGTGTCGAGCGGCCTGAAAAAATCGATAGGCCTACGCGCACCGTGCTTTCTGCCCGCCATCGTCAACTCCTGTGTACCAAGGACTTCGAGAATTCTTTAGCTTAGCGAGTCAACGGCGCGTTGTGCTGGTCAAGATTGCTCATCGGATTCAACTTTGATGCGGACTGGACCACCTTTTTTGCAACTCAAACGAGCAGCATGAGCAATTTTGCTCACTATTCCAGGGCGGCATCTGCTAAAGCTGAATAAGGGAAGTGTGCGGTTCTGCGCGAAACCGCAAAACCATGCTGCGTGGCCGCAGCCATTTACTTGAAGACCGAGGCGGAGATCCCATGTCAACTCTTATTGCACAATCACAATCGGATATCGCCTCCCAACCAATCGAATTGGTGCAGGAAAAACCGAACCAATTCAACTGGGTGTTCTTCACTGTCATTGTCACGTTCCACCTGGGGGCCGTTGCCGCGTTGTTCACCATTCATTGGTCTTCGATAGCCGTGTTTCTCGCGCTGTGGCTCGTCAGCCAGAATGCGGGTATCGCCATCAGCTATCACCGCCAGCTTACGCATCGCAGCTTCACCACGCCCAAATGGTTGGAGTATTGCCTGGCGCTCTGTGGCGCGCTGGCATTGCAGGGCAGCCCCATCTACTGGGTCGCCGTGCATCGCCTGCACCACCAGTACACCGACAAACCCGGCGATCCACACTCACCTCGCGATGGCAAATGGTGGTCACACATGGGCTGGATTATGCGCGGCGCGCTGCACAATGAAACTACAATGCTCGCCCGTTACGCGCCCGATCTCCAACGGGAAGGTTTCTATCGCTGGCTGTCGGTCTGGCACTGGCTGCCCATTACCCTCACCGCCATCGCCCTGCTGGGTTGCGGTGCCGCCGTCGGCGGATGGCCACTGGGAATCTCCTGGGTCCTGTGGGGCGTGTTCCTGCGCATCGCCATCGGGTTTCACGTTACCTGGCTGGTCAATTCGGTAACCCACTTGTGGGGCGCCCGCCGCTTCAACACCCACGACGATTCAACCAACAACTGGTGGGTTGCCTTTTTGACCGGGGGCGAAGGCTGGCACAACAATCATCACGCTCACCCCACATCTGCCACGCATGGCATGGCCTGGTGGGAAGTGGATTTCAACTACTGGGGAATACGCCTGCTCGCTCTTGTCGGCCTTGCAAGAAACATCAAAGTGATGCGTCCAAGGCCAGCGCGACTCAGGCTCCAATAGTGTCTCTCTGCAAAAAAAATTGGATGCCCGCCCTTCGTTAACAGCCTGAGCGACCTGCTTACTTCGCCTGATTTCAGCCAGGAGGCAGAAGAGTGTTCCGCGGCCGCTGATCAAGAACGCAGAAATTCATAAAGACATTGAAATCTGAGATCCCTGATGGCGAGGTCCGTCGTTCTTGTGCTGTCAATTAGCGAAGCCCCTTTACTAATAAAGCAGGAGTTCCACTCCACCGACTCTGCGGTGGGCTATTTCCCTTCTCACGCATCCTTTCGGCGCACCAGCAATCGCAGACGCGGCGAAAATTGGAGATGCAGGGCTCGGGAACGGCTGATGCCGGATCAGCATATCGGAACTCGCAACGCTGGGAAAAGCCAATATCGAATCAAGCATTTACCTTTAGAAAAAGCCCGCACGGAAGCGCTCTAGCCTGGTCGCCCAAAATCTTGATTCAACGGAGTTGTGCACACGGGGCATGGCACAGTCTGCCGCACACCTGACGCCGCGCCATGGCCTGTCTGCGAGTGGTGTTCGTGTGTGGCAACCCCGCTTATCATTCACTATCCGATCGGGTGGCGTCGATTCACATCTGTGCGCGCCCGCGTTTCTGACAACGTGCGAAGAGGCCTACAAGTCCTGTTCCAAAAAGCTCGCCAAATCGATCTCTCTCACTGATTGACAATGAAAATCAAGCAAACCCGAATTGAGCCGTTCCAAAACGTATACCTTGAAAAACGGCCCGATTGTCTTAGTCTCAACATAAACCCTGGCAGATTAATCAATTTACATTAGCTCACATTCGGCTACCGCCAATTATGTCCTCAGTTGCCATTACCTGGCTGCACGAAGGTCTTCCCATCGACCGTCGTTGTCAAGGTACCCGTTGCCTGGAGAACATTCGTGAAGACATCGATCGAAGCCTTGAAGCCATCGGGGCTAGTGATTTTGGTTCCGCTGATTTTTCCGGATTGCACGAGATTGGAATGCCAATCGAGAGAAAATGTGGTTGGCTTTGAGGGCAATTGCGTTACGTCTTCGGTTCCGTTGATAATGTTGCCACGAAAGTCCGAGTAGTCCTTGTAAACCACGGACACTGTCTTAATGCCGCGATGATTGTCGGTTTGCTTGATGGTCACCGAAGCAGAGCCTGAGATTCTTCCCGGCAACGTGTAGGTTCCTTCCGGAATCAATGAGAATCTCGGAATTGGGCTGCCAGGAATGTAAGGCGTAGCCCAGGGCACATCGTCAGGGACCGGGGCCAGAACTTTGACGGTGAGAGGCTTGCGGCTTGTGAACCGGGCCACGAGCATCCTGAAGCGACGACCGCCGGGTTCGGTTGGCGGCGGACATTGAAGCGGATTGGAGCCGCCGCATGCTGGAGCAACGACTTGCGCCTGCCAGAACACCACGCGCGTGCCGTCATAGGACCACCGCGGATCTGCCATCGCATTCCAGTTTGGGTCGCTTATGCTGCCTGGAGCGCCATCGCCGGCGGTGAGGAGTTGCCCCTGATAGGAGCCGCGATCTCCATCATGATCGAGCAGATAGGCCTGGAAGAATCTGCGCGGGCCGTTATTGCGAACGGAGGACACAAATCCGGTCGTGAGAAGATCAATGATCGGCGGAACTCCGCGCATGGCGGCCATGAACATCTGGCGGCCAGAGCCGCGCGTGTCGTCGATGACGATCCATTTATTGTCAGGCGATGCATCGATCGGATCAACATATTCGGGGTTGTCCGTCACCCGCCGCACTTTGCCGGTGACCAGGTCAACAGCAAACATGTCAATATTGCACGATTCGAACGGGTAACCGATGTAAAAGGCTTCGCGGCCGTCTTTCGTGAATCCCCTGAACTCGCCAACCGTGATGGCGTTGAAGTTGAGGCGCAGCTGGTTTGGATGCTGAGGATCCGGTTCCAATACCATCTGCGTCTCCCCTTTTCGCAGGAGACGAGTGACGTGAATCAAGTCATAGCGCGGGGCGCGGGGCTCGCCGGTCGTGGGCGAAGGATTGAATTTGAGGCGGCCGAAATAGCCAAACTGGCCGAATCCATCCTTTCCTATTGACATGCCGTTGAAGCCGAGGTGGACCTGATCGGGATGCAGTCGCAACTCGCGGAGGTTGCCGCTCGGTCCTGAACCGTCGGGGTGGACGTTCCAGCGTATCGGATAAATGTGAAGCTTGTCAGATGTACATCTGTCGTCGGTGAGCAGATATGGGGAACAGTCGCCAATGTTTGCACCAAAAAGGATGCGCTTACCATCAGCAAAGGTTTGGGGATAAGCATAATCGGAATTGATTCCTACCTCGTTCTGAGCGGGGACGCCGCATGTCATGCACTTCCAGGTGTCGCCATTCGAGAACCTGGTACCGTCGGCCTTGACCATGATGATTTGCTCGCCCTTATATATACTTTCGTGATCGGGGGACACCGGCGCTCCGATGAAATGCACCAGCGCCAGCAGATGCCGACCGTCGGGAAGAAAACTGCCGGACTGAAAACTGAGAGGAGCCGTGTCGATACACCCCGTCCCATGCGGATTCAAGGCGGCCGTGCACGCACCTGGAGTGTTTGAAGGGGCTGCGGGAGGGAGCGGCAATTCGGTCACGCTGATCGGCTCGGGCGCTGGAGGTGGCTGCACTGCAAAAACTGCATTGACTGCACAAAAGGCAAAGATCACGGCCAACAAAGAGGAATGCAAGAAATGCTTGCACCGTGAATTGACAACGAAGGTTGATATCCGAACTGTCATGTCGTTACCTCGAAAGGATGTTTCGCTGATCGGGTTAACCGGCGTGCCAACGAAATCGCGGCGCATCGTGCGCGCTTTTAATGCTTCGCTGAGTCGGGAACTGCGCATTCAAAACTCGCCGCGACATATGGATCTCCTTGTCCCTTATAGCGAGCTACCTGCGGATAGGGGCAGAGTGGACGGGTCAGCTTTTTGCTGGAATCCCCGGATACAGATCCCTCGCCGACGATGTGATCGGGCGCGACGCCTGTTTCTACCCACTTATCGAGTGCGGCGAGCACGTCGCGTTCAGGATCGTTCGGGGCTGTTGCCTGCAGAGGATCGCCGAAACGATTGGGACCGGCGCCGAGGCCGCAATGTCCCATCCCAGGGACCATGAATAGGCGATAGAAATCACTGACCGGTTTGGAAGTGTCGGACCGAGGGTCAGGATACTTCGACATGAAGTCTTCAACGCTCTCGTAATAATTGATCGAGTTATAGGGTGAGAGCGCCGCGTCTCCCCAGCCGTGGTATTGGATGAGCTTTCCTTTGTGATCGCGAAACGACCTGAGATCGGGATTATTGGCGCTAAGAACCCATCCATCTTTGCGATCAGCGAATTCCAAGTCGTCCGTGAAGGTCAACGTCCTAAAATCCCAATTTTGTTGTTCCAACACTGCCTGGCCAAAATATGAGTTAGCAAACTTGAATTGCAGGGCAGATTCAGGGTTGGACGGAGTGACCCATACACTCCACCCTCCCATTCCATTTTCGGTACCTGGAGCCAGGCCCGGATAGAGTTGCTTACCATTCCTCGGATCTTTCGGACCGGCGTAGATCTTCTTCAATGCGGTTAGCTGTGGCTTGGTGAGACAGTCCGGCGAATCAGTTCCCGGCGCACAGAGCAGAACGTCAGGATTGAAATGGCACGCCCGCGGGTCTTCGATCAATCCGTCCTTAACACCGTCCAAAGTGTCGCAAGCAGCGAGAGCAGCTTTTTGTATGGCGGGAAGTTTCGCTGGCGGGATGGCGCTACCCGGCGTTCCGAGAAGAGCTTGTTCGTCCCAAGCCATTGCTGCAGAAAGACCAGACCAGTTATTTGCCGGCGCTCCGGCCACGATGCCGTCGAAGTCTTCGGGAAACCGCTGCGCCTCCATCAGGGCCTCGCGGCCCCCATCAGAGCAGCCCACGAAATAGCTTCGCAGAGAGTCCTTACTATAGAACGTCTGGATAATCGCGTGCGCGTCAATACTGGTCAGGTGCACAGCACGATAGGCGAAATCGACTAGTTTCTCCGGATGCCCGATCGCCCACGAGGCGTCTGTAGAATTGCCGGTGTGTCCATCGTCGGTAGCAGCGACCGCATAGCCGCGGCTAACCCCATCCGCCAGATAGGCCAGCATGATGCTCCCCGCCCAACCGCCGTTTCCCCACTGCTCATATTTGCCGTTCCAGTTTGTCGCCGTCGGAAGCCAAACATCAAGGTGGATCTCCGAGTCGCTTGTCGGCCTGGCGATGGCTTGAACGGCGCAGTGTTCCGGAACGATTGTCTTTGGTGAAGGAAATCCGGGCACGCCGGGGCCTGGTCCCGTCGGTATGAGTACAGTCGATGTGATAGTGACGTTCGGGAGATGAAGGTTCTTGAGGCCTTCACAGGCTTGCTGCGCGACCACAGCCGCCGGGGCCACGGTAAAAAGAATCGGGAAAATCAGACGTCGAAGCATTTGAGTACGCCTTGTTTGGCACTGGATGCCAATAGTATTGGCACTCAATGCCATTGTCAAGTTGAGAATTGATACAACCTCACTTTTTCTAATGCGCATGAAATCCCGATGATTATGACATTTAGAGTTGACAATGGCTCACGGTGTCACATATCTTTTCCATCGTGGCACTGCGTGCCATGGGCGTGTTCTCTACCGCTTGTGACCGGACGGCGGCCCGGACGGACCATTGGAGCAGAGGATAAGGGAGCGGGAATGAAGGTACAGGGCAAGGTGATGGTAGTAACCGGCGCTGGCAATGGGATTGGTCGCGAACTCGCACTTTACCTTCTTTCGAAAGGCGCGCAAGTTGCCGGAGTTGATCTGAATCCGGATACGCTCGAAGGAACGGCGAAGATGGCAAGAGGATTCGAGAATCGATTTTCAGGTTTTGTCACCGACATTTCGGACGGAGGCGCAGTGCTTGCGCTTGAGAAGGAAGTTTTGGCCCAGTTCGGTGCTGTCGATGGTCTTATCAATAATGCAGGAATTATTCAACCGTTCACGCGACTGAATGAACTTGGTCTTCCGGCAATTCAACGTGTCATTAATGTAAACCTGCTCGGCACGCTGTTCGTGACCAAAGCATTTCTTCCTCATTTGCTCTCAAGACCTGAAGCACACATCGCGAATCTCTCCAGCATGGGAGGGTTTGTGCCGTTTCCCGGACAAACCATGTACGGCGCCGCCAAGGCCGCGGTGAAACTGATGACGGAGGGTTTGGCCTCGGAACTCATCCATACAAACGTCAAGGTAACGGTTGTCTTCCCGGGCGCGATTGCCACCAACATCTCCGCAAATTCCGGTGTGGGCTCGAAGATAAACATAGATGCAAACCGAGGAAGCAGAATGGTGGCCCTGTCAGCAGCGAAGGCCGCCCAGATCATTGTGAACGGGATCGAACGCAACACGAAGCGGCTTTTTGTAGGGATAGATTCGGCACTAATGGACAAGCTTTATCGATTGAGTCCGTCTCTAACGGCACGGCTGCTGGTGAAGATGATGGGGCCTCTGCTGCAGAGTTGAGGCAGATTCTGCTTCAGGAGGAAGCACAACGGAATGACTGAGAAAACGCGGTCGATTCTTATCTCAACCGTCTCAAAGGTCCTGGTCGGATCCCTGTTTGTGCTGGCAACAGACCTGTATCCGATACTGGCCCAGAATGTGCGCCCCGCTGTCGCGCGACAGCAATCCAACAACTGGCCGCTGACCGCAGACCAGGAACGTAAAGTTGATGCGTTGCTGAAGCAGATGACCGTGGAAGAAAAGATCGGGCAGCTCAATCAGTCGTTTCATTTTGGAGCTTCAAAGGCCAGTGACGATGAAATCTCTGCGGGTCAAATCGGTGGAATTGTGCACGAATACAGCGTGCCTGAAATCAATCGTCTTCAGCATCTTGCCGTCGAAAAATCGCGCCTTCACATCCCACTCATCTTCCTGGCGGACGTCTTGCACGGATACCGCGTCATCTATCCGGTGCCGATCGGCTTGGCTGCGTCATTCGACATGCAAATGATTGAGGATGTTCAGAGCAAGGCAGCCCTCGAGGCCCGAACTGCAGGGCAGGAGTGGACGGCATCGCCGATGCTTGATATCTGCCGCGATCCTCGCTGGGGCCGAATTGTTGAGGGTGCAGGGGAAGATCCTTATCTCGGTTCCCAGGTTGCCGCCGCCCAGGTGCGCGGTTTTCAGGGACAACGTCCCATCGACTCGAATCACATCGTTGTAGCTATGAAACATTTCGCAGGCTATGGAGCCTCAGTTGGCGGCCGAGACCACGATGACGTGAACCTTTCAGAAAGTCAGCTGCGCAATGTGTATCTCAAGCCATTCAAAGCTGGCTTAGACGCGGGCGCTGGAACGGTGATGGACGCATATATTGATCTGAACGATGTACCCGCAAGCGGGAATCACTGGCTCCTCACAGATGTGCTGAGGGGAGAGTGGCACTTCAGAGGCCTGGTCGATAGCGACAACAATGCGGTTTCAGACCTTGTAGGGCACGGCTTTGCGCGAGATAAGGAGGATGCGTCAAAACTGGCTCTCCACGCAGGCGTTGATGTAGCCATGTCAAACTTTGGCACGGATACGGCCGGTCTGAACGCGGCTGCCAAAGACGGTTCTCTCAACATGGGAGAACTCGACACTGCGGTGCGACGTGTCCTAAGCATGAAATATGAATTGGGGCTGTTCGAACACCCTTATATTGCCGAAAAGGGAATGGATGAAGCGACTATCGTGGAACACCTGCAGACCTCTCGAACAGCGGCCGAGCGCTCGGCCGTTCTCCTTCGCAATGAAGGCAGACTTCTCCCGCTACAGCCCGGGAAGTTTGCAAAGGCGGCGCTTATTGGGCCTCTCGGTGACTCTCGTCAAGACATAGTCGGGCCGTGGACGGATGGATGGGACTTCAACCGCGTGAAAACGCTCAAACAGGCGCTTGAAAGCTCGGGGAACTTTCAGCGTGTGACTTTTGCCCAGGGGGTTCAGATCCGTCGTCTTTTCCCATCCCCGTTCGATCGCAAATTGATCGAGAAACCCGGGGCGCCTTGGACAGAGGAACAATCTGACGAACAGTTTCAGAACGCTCTTGAGATTGCGCGAAACGCGGACATCGTCATCGCCGCGATGGGCGAATTGCAAAACATGACAGGTGAATCCGCATCGCGAGCCTCGCTCGTGCTTCCTGGGCGGCAGGAAGAATTACTTAAAGCCCTAACGGCGCTTGGAAAACCCATTGTGCTGGTTCTCTTTAATGGCCGCCCACTCACGATTCCCTGGGAAGCCGAGCACGTTCCCGCGATTCTCGAAATGTGGTATCCGGGTTCCGAAGGCGGCGATGCTCTCGTCGATCTGCTATTTGGCAAAGCAAATCCGGCGGGAAAATTACCAATTACGTGGCCGCGCGATGCCGACCAGATTCCGATCTATTACGCGCACAATAACACTCAGGATCCAAAAGGAGAAGCTACGCGTTACTGGGATGCTCCGAGCACTCCGCTCTACCCCTTCGGATATGGTCTGAGCTATACCACGTTTGCATTCAGCTCCGCGAAGACGTCCCAGACCAGCATTAAGATGGGCCAACCTGTAACTGTTGAAGCGGAAGTCACAAACACGGGAGACGAGGCGGGAGATGTTGTCGCGCAGCTCTACGTTCACCAACGGTTTGGTAGCTCGTCGCGCCCTATCCGGGAGCTAAAGGGATTTGAACGCGTCCATTTGCAACCGCACGAGACCAGAGCTTTGAAATTCGAATTGACCCCGGACGATCTCACTTATTGGAGTACGGCAAACCGGGGATGGATCCAGGAAGCAAGTACATTTGACTACTGGATTGGTGAAGACTCGACGGCGACATTGTCTGGAACATTCGATGTCACGCATTGACTACTGAGCCGCGATTTCAGAATTTCTTGACGATGACACCGAATGCCAAGTATATTTGTGCCGAATGGCACTCAGTGTCAGCAAATGCGATTAGCAGCGCTCTTCATTCGAAACCGTGAAAGGACCCCGAATATGAAAAAGATTGCAATCCCTATCGTGCTGGCCTTGGCTTTTGCATTTGCCCATGCCCAGGGCACCACCCCCTCGATCAACGGCACGTGGAAGATACATAGCTCGATCGCAGGCAACGACAGCGATGCCACCTGCACCTTGACGCAGACAGGCAGCGATCTGTCCGGCACATGCCCTGGAGCACAGGGCGCGGTCAAGTTAACCGGAAAAGTAGACGGGAAGAAACTAGCTTGGTCGTTTCAAACGGAATACAACGGCAGCCCGCTCACGATGAAGTACGAGGGCACACTCGATATGGGCAAGATCACCGGCACCGTGACCGTCGATCCATTCGGTGTAAGCGGCGATATGACAGCGGTTCTTTCAACGGACACGCCCTCTAATGCCGCGCCTGGCACTGGTGGACCTGCGACCGCTCCCGCTGCAACGACTTCTGCCGCTCTCGCCGCAACTACATCCGCTGGCGACTCCGCTTCACTCAGCGGCAAATGGAATATACATAATTCGATTGCCGGCAACGAAAACGACGCGACATGTACGTTTGTCCAGACAAATAGCGATCTTTCCGGCACTTGCCCCGGGCCGGATGGCGATGTGAAGTTTACCGGAAAGATCGATGGAAAAAAAGCAAGTTGGAGCTATGAAACGCAATACAACGGCAGCCAGCTCACAATGAAATACGAAGGTACGCTCGATTCCGGAAAACTCACGGGGAGTGTAACTGTCGACCCGTATGGAGTAAGCGGCGATTTCACCGGAACTCCACAAAAATGAGAAGCGCCTCCGGCTTTAGTTTTTCGGGACTTTGACGCAATTCGAGGCTCCAGGCGTGGAATCATCCCGTAGGTCTGCGCTCGAAAACTGAGGTGCATCTTGGATAGGCGAGAATTCATACATTCAGCAGCATTCGCTGGCGCATACACGTTGAACGCCGCAGTTTCAAAAGCACTAGACACAGGACCCGGGAATGCGGGCGCCCGGGCGATTCGCATTCGATCGAGCGATGTACGTGGAAAATTTCCGCATATATGGGAGGAGTGCGTTGGATCTGACAGAGCGGCAGTCGGGTTGCGTGAGCAGTGGCTGTCAGATCTCGAGCAAGTGCAAAAGGCTGCCGGAATTAAATCTGTTCGCTTTCACGGGCTGTTCAACGACGAGATGGGAGTCTGGCCGAGCGGCGCAAAGCAACCCAACTTTCTTTATGTCGACATGGTATTCGATGCCATACTCGAGCGCGGACTGAAGCCATTCGTCGAACTAAGTTTCATGCCGGCAGCCCTCGCTTCAGGATCAAGCACGATTTTCTTCTATCGCGGCAATACTACGCCTCCCAAAGAGATGGCCAAATGGGCTGAGCTGGTAGGCGCCTTGGGCAAGCACTGCATCGAGCGGTACGGCATTCAGGAAGTCAGTAACTGGAACTTCGAGGTTTGGAATGAGCCGAACCTTATCTATTTTTGGACCGGTACGCAGGCGAACTACTTCGAGCTTTATAAGCAATCGGTGACGGCCTTGAAGGGCGTAGACAAGCGGCTCAGAGTGGGTGGGCCGTCGACTGCTCGCGCGGACTGGGTGGGAGACCTGCTGGAATACTGTACGTCTCAACGGCTGCCGATTGACTTTGCATCGACGCACATTTACCCAGATGATCCGCAGGACAAGGTTTTTGGATCCGGAATTCACTATCCGTTCGAGCAAGTAATTCCAAATGCGCTGGCAAAAGTAAAGAAACAAATCAAAGAGTCGAGATTTCCCGACCTGCCTTTGTACATCACCGAATGGAGTTCCCAGAATCCAGCATTCATCGCGCAGACCATCAAGAGCACAATCGGGCTCGCGGACGTAATGTCATTCTGGACCTTCGATAATGTCTATGAAGAACTAGGAGTTCCGAAGAGCTTTTTGAACACAGGCTTCGGGCTATTGGGGATGAGGGGAGTGCCGCGTCCGTCATTCCATACGTTCGCTCTTTTGCATAAACTGGGCGATATTCAACTGGAAACCGAGGACGGGCCGGTGCTCGCAACAAGGCGCTCAGATGGTTCCCTTGCGATTCTTGTTTGGAATCTGATTCCCCGTCCTCCGGGGATGCGATCGGCGTCGGGAGATCCACTTCTTCAAACAGCTGGCCAGGATGGGCAAAACGGCGAAGAGCTGCATCTCTCGTTGCAGATTGAAGGCACTCACAGACGGGCGCGAATTACACGCGTAGACGAGAACAGCGGGAATCTGAGTCGTGCCTATCAGGAGATGGGTAGTCCTGCTTACCCGACCGTTAAACAGATCGACGAGCTAAAAGTGAAATGCCAACTGGCGCCCGCCGAAGCGGTCTCATTGAATGAGCAAAGGCAGCTTTCTCTCACAATTCCGCCGAATGGCATCGCCCTTGTTGAGTTGAGCTAGATTGCAACTTCAATTCAAATGCGTATTGGTGCAGAACCTGGAGAACTCATGATATCGACAACGAATCGCTGCTATTCCTGCATCATTCTTTTGGCCACGGCCATCAGCATTAACGAGCCGGTATCTTCCGCGCAACAAAAGTCTTCCGAACCACTTAATCCCTCATCGATGACGAAACTTGGCACAGTAGATCCTCGCTATGTTTCGTATAACGTCGAAATGGTTGAAGTGACGGGCGGACGATTCTGGAAGCCATATAAATCCGCTACTGGCGGAGCAAGTGCAGCTAAGCCTGGTACCACTTCGGATGCGGGTCAGCAAGTAGGGGAGAGCAACAGCCTTTACCAATATCGTTCCCCAATTGACCTGGGTAATCCGCGCCTAAGAAAGCTCGCGATGGCGCTCGGGCCGGCGTACGTGCGGGTAAGCGGATCATGGGCAAACAGCACTTATTTCCAGGATGACGATCTCCCGATATTGAAGGAACCACCCAAGGGATTTCGCGGCGTGTTGTCGCGGGCTGAATGGAAAGGTGTGGTGGATTTTGCGCATTCCACCGACGATAAACTCGTCACGTCCTTCGCAATCAGCCCGGGGACCCGAGACGCTGATGGCAACTGGGCGCCCGCACAGGCGAAAGCATTTCTTGACTACACCAAGAGCATCGGCGGGGAAATCGCCGCTGCCGAATTCATGAATGAACCCACTTTTCCGGGCCCCGGAGGAGCTCCGGCCGGTTACGATGCTGCTGCGTTTGCGAGAGATGCGAAGAGCTTCGAGGCATTCCTGCGGCAGAAATCACCGCAAACCATCTTTCTCGGACCCGGCGGAGTGATGGAGGGCGGGGCTGGCATGCCTGGAGGCATGAAACTCATTCACAGTGCCGACATTCTGAAAGCTACGGGGTCGATCTTCGACGCTTTCTCATACCACTTCTATGGCGCCGTCTCGCGACGCTGCCTGGGAAACATGACTGGTGAGAAGGCGCTGGCTGCCGAATGGCTGGACAGGACAAATGTCACTGAGAAGTTCTATGCGGACCTTCGCGACCAATATATGCCGGGCAAATCTCTCTGGCTAACAGAAACTGCCGAGGCCGCATGCGGCGGTGATCAATTTGCGGGTGAATTCGTCGACTCATTCCGGTTTCTCAATCAGCTCGGTACGCTCGCCCAAAAGGGCGTCAAGGTGGTCATGCACAATACTCTGGCCTCGAGCGATTACGGGCTTCTGAATGAAGACACGCTCGAGCCACGTCCGAATTACTGGTCCGCTCTCCTCTGGAAGCTGACGATGGGTAGCGTGGTTCTGGATCCAAACACGCCCAAAGATCAGGCCCTGAGAATCTATGCTCATTGCTCAAAGGAGCGAAGGGGCGGAGTTACGGTACTGGCAATGAATACAGATACTGAACACGAGCAGGTTCTCACGTTGCCGGAGTCGGCCGAACGCTTCACTCTCACCGCGCCTGAACTGACGAGCGACGAGGTATTGCTAAATGGCAATGAGCTGAGAACCCGACCTGATGGATCAGTGGGCTCTCTAAAGCCAGCTCATGAAAGGCGTGGCGAAATCCACCTGGCACCCGCTAGTGTGAATTTCCTGATCATCCCTGCAGCGAATAACCAATCGTGCAGGTGAGGTTTGGGGTTTCGTGAACCGCGCTTCGTCAGATTTTCGACAGATTTAAGTGGAGGTCGGGCACATCGCCCACGACATTCAATACCAGAGCGCGATGAAAGCTGACCAAACAGACGTTCCCAATATGGCATTTAATGTTTACAGTGGCACTTAGTGTCATATATACTTTGACAGTGTTTTTGAATGCCTTGCCCGAGGCCCTTGCCTTGGCAGACGGCGATGAAATGAGAACACTGATGATCTCGGCCTCAGCTCCAACGCAGTTCTCGCCCATTCTCAGATCCAGGAGGCGCAGTTTTAGGTTTCAGCTTCGGGCATTGGCATCGTTGTGCCTTTTGACGCTATGGACCATGGCGCAAGCGCCCTCTCTGAGCTTGCACGCACAGACGCGCGCTCTGTTAAATCCATCTCCAGCCAATCCTCCCCAGCCGAGCATCAATCAATCCGCGATGCCCGCCGGGCAATCCAGCGTTAATACCGTCAATGTTTCTGTGCAGGTGTTGCCTCCGTACGCAACAAGCGTTCCGGCTCCGGATGCGAATGGTGCCTCTCTGACGCTGACCATAGATGAGGCGATACGTCGAGGCCTGATCTATAACCTGGGCGCCATCTCCGCTCAAGTCAGGCGCAATTCCGCGAGGGCATCGGTTCTCGAATCCGCAAGCGCACTTCTGCCAACCGTGTCAGGTAGCGTTTCTGAGAACGTGAATCGCGTGAGTCTCGCTGCCGAGGGCTTCGATGCTTCTTCACTGCCCTCCATCGGGCAGTACTTTCCCAGTGCGATCGGTCCTTTCCACTACTATGCCGCGCAAGCGCAGTATTCGCAGAGCCCATTCGACATGGTGGCATTTCGCAATCTGATGGCTGCAAAGGAAACCGGGCACGCCGCCGAATTCGATCAGCGGGACGCACGCGAACAGATCGTGCTCGCGGTGGCGGCAACATATCTGCAGGTTCTTGCTCAGGAAGCGCGGGTAACAGCGGCGCAGTCGCAAGTCAAGTATGCCCAGGCAATCTACGATCAGGCGGTTCAGGAGAAAGCGGCCGGCGCAACCTCAAGCATCGAAGTAAACAGAAGCGAGGTGCAGCTTAAGTCCAGGCAGCTGCAATTGCTGGGCCAGATCGGCGAGAGCAAAAAGCAGAAGATGATTCTGGCCAGGATCATCGGCCTGTCGGTTGATCGCGAGATTCAACTGGCCGAGACGCTGGAGCCAGGCGCTCCCGCTTTGCCCTCTCTTGATGCGCTCTACCGGCAGGCGATGTCCCGCAACGATGTCAAGGCATCGGAGGCGGAACTGAAGTCGGCCGAGGAGACACGTCGCGCCGCAGCCGCCGAAAGATTACCGAGCGTTCGGCTCAGCGGATTCTTCGGCGAGCAGGGCGCCGACTTCCATAGCGGCGCCGACGTGTATTCGGGCGCAATCAACCTAAACATTCCCATCTTCAATGGTGGACAGGTCAGGGCCGACGAGCAGCAGGCCGATGCCGAAGCGCAGCAGGAGAGAGCGGCGCTGGCCGCCAAACAGGAAGATGTCCGATTCGAAGTCCGTTCCGCATGGATAGATGAAGACACGGCCAGCAACCAGCTTGATGTGGCGGCAAGCAACAGAACTCTGGCCGAAGAAACCTTGAGGCAGTCGATCGACAGGTTCAAAGTCGGTGCGGCCGATTCTGTTGAGGTTGCCCAGTCCCAGGATCAATTGTCGGCAGCGGATCACGATTACATCAACAGCCTTTATTCGCTGCGCCTCGCTCAAATCAACCTGGCTCGCGCGATTGGAACGGCCGAAAACGACGTCCCGCAGATATTGAAGGGGGTGCGCCCATGAAAACTGAAGAGATGAACGAGGCTGTAGACCAGATCCTGCACGAAGAAGAGACGCCGGACAATGCATCGGAAACAGAAGCGACAAAAGCACCATCTCGTACAATGTCTCCGCGCGCCAGGATTATTTCTGCATTGCTCCTGCTCTCCGGCATCGGCTTTTCAATCTCGTGGTATATCCACGTCAGCACTTATGAGACCACAGACGATGCCGAAATAGATGGGCACATCAACGCCGTGAGTCCTCGCATAGCAGGCACAGTAGACAAGGTTTATGTAGATGACAACGTAGCTGTGCAAGCGGGGCAACCGCTCGTCGACTTGGACACGCGGGAGCTGACGATTGCTGAGGAGCAGGCCGACGCGCAGTATGCACAGGCGCTTGCACGCGCCGGCTCGGAGGGTTCGAATCTTGCTATTACGCAAAACACAACCGCTGCTGACATTATCCTGGCCAAATCGCAGCTTGAGGATGCGCGGGCTGCGCTTGCCGCATCGGAGCAGGACCGCCAAAGCTCTGCATCGCACCTGGTGGAAGCCGAGGCCACGGATAAGCGAGATGAACTGCAGGCAGAACGCTACAAACAGCTCTTTGAAAAAGATGAGACTTCCCGTCAGGTGCTGGAAAATTACTCGGCTACGGCGCAGGCCTCGGCAGCACGCTTGGCCGCCGCTCAGGCATCTCTCGCTTCAGCTGAGCAGACCGTGCAGGAAAAGCAGGCGCAGGTCGACTCTCAGATCGCTCACCTAGCCGAAGTGACGAAGAATGCTCCCCACGAACTTGCCATGCGCGAGAACGAAGCTTCGTCGCAGAAGGCTGGCGTAGAACTTGCCAACGCCGAACTCGATCGGACGAAACTTGACCTAGGTTTTGCGCACATTGTGGCGCCCATTGCCGGAGTTGTAACTCAGCGCAGCGTAGAGCTTGGGAATCACGTCGCTCCGGGCGAACAATTGTTGATGCTTGTCGACATATCGCACCTTTGGATTACAGCGGACTTCAAAGAGACACAGCTTCGCAACATCCACCCGGGCTGCCGCGCTGAAATCCACGTCGATGCGCTCGGCCGCTCGTTCCAGGGAACCGTCGAAAGTATGCCTGCCATCACTGGAGCGCGGTCCAGTGTTCTGCCTCCTGAGAACGCGACGGGCAATTATGTCAAGGTTGTTCAGCGCCTTCCGATCCGGATCGAGCTCAACTCAGGTCAATCCGGTCTCAATAAGCTGCGGCCTGGCATGTCAGTCGAAGCAAAGGTCTATGTGAAATGAGTGCTGAGGCCATCGCGCGCCCGGTCGCCAACGCCGCCTCACGCCCCACCCTCGGTCAATGGGTGATTGCCATGAGCGTCACCCTTGCCACGTTCATGGAAGTGCTCGACTCTTCCATTGCCAACGTTGCGCTTCCCCATATCGCCGGAAATCTGGGTGCAACCATGGATGAGGCGACATGGGTACTCACCAGTTACCTGGTCTCCGCCGCAGTCGTGCTCCCCATGAGCGGCTGGCTCAGTGACCTGCTGGGGCGCAAGCGCTTCTATATGATCTGCGTTTTCCTTTTCACCGCAAGTTCACTGCTCTGCGGGCTCTCTACCAGCCTGCCGATGCTGGTGATTTGTCGCGTGCTTCAGGGTGCGGGCGGCGGCGGTCTTCAGCCCACGGAACAGGCGATCCTCGCCGACACTTTCACGCCTGAGCAGCGAAATATGGGGTTCGCCATCTATGGAATGGCGATCCTTGTAGCGCCCACCATCGGTCCGACACTGGGTGGATGGCTCACCGACACTTTCAGTTGGCACTGGATTTTCTTTATCAATCTTCCCGTAGGCATAGTTTCCCTACTACTCACGCAGCGCGTCATTAAAGACCCGCCCCATGTCATCCAGCAGGGGATCGAGGTCAGGCGCGGGCGCGTGGATTCAGTCGGCATCGCGACCATCGTGCTTGGCGTCGGGTTTATTCAATACGCACTGGATAAAGGCCAGGAACTCGACTGGCTGGCGTCTAACGCCATCCGCATTACCCTTTTTGGCGGTATCGCACTGCTAGTCATCATGATCTGGCGCGAGTGGTCCGTCGACGATCCCATCATCAAGCTTAAGTTGCTTCGCAATCGAAACTTCGCAACCTCGGTCGTCTGCAATTTCGTGCTAGGGGTTGCCATGAACGGATCGTTCATCCTGATTCCTCAATTTCTGCAGACACAAATGGGGTACTCGGCCGAACTAACAGGATGGGTGCTTTCGCCTGGAGGGCTCGTATTGGGGCTGCTGATGCCTGTGGCCGGACTCGTCGCTAACAAGTTCGATCCGAGGAAGGTGATTGCCTTCGGATTTCTTTGTACCTCGCTGACAATGCTCTTGATGACGCAAGTCAACGACTTGATCGATTTCCGCACCATGGTGTGGATACGAATTGTGCAGATCATAGGGATTCCGTTCATCTTCATCCCTATTTCGACCTTGGCCTATGTCGGAGTAGCCGCCAGAGAGAACAACCAGATTTCGGGCATTACGAACTTTGTGCGCAACATCGGCGGAGCGATTGGTGTGTCTTACTTGATGACATTCCTGGCTCGCCATCGGGCCGCAAGCCGGACGGACCTGGTTTCGCACCTCAACCACGGCAATGTCTTCTTCAATCGATACTTCGCGATGCTCTCGCATGGCGGCCAGGACCCGGGCTCAACACACAAAGCGCTGGCGCAGCTTCAGATGATCGTGGATGGACAGGCAAACGTGTTGTCGTTTCTGAACGTGTTTTTCGTAATGGGCATGATTGTAATGTGTCTTGTTCCTCTGCCATTTCTGATGAAACGGCCAACTAAAGAAGATCTGGCAAATTCCGCCGGCGTGCATTGACAACTTGGTCAGGCATCCAATAAATCGAACTTTAAAGCAGAATTGTCGGCGAAAATGGGTTCTGGCCCAGAGCCCTATTCGATAACACCTGCCTGCCTTCCGCTTTCACCGATCTTCAGCATCGACTTATCATTCGCCGGACAACTCCAGTTGGCCGCGTCGCTCACGTCACCCCTACCGCTGTAATGTGCCATCTCAGGGAATTTGCATAGAGGCATCGTCCGGACCGGCGGTTTGCTGCGATCGACGACGGGCGGCATCTGCCTGTTGGCGGAGGGCCTGGTCGCGAACTGAGTTGCAACGAGCGAATCAGGCGCTTTGCCATTCTCCACCCAGTCTTCCATCGCGGATATCGCATCGAAGCTGGTTGGACCACAACCATTCATGCTGCAGTGGCCTGTTCCCGGCAGCAGGAACAAGCGAACGTTGTTTTGTAGCCTCGTGTAGCCGCCGTAGAGTTTGGACAACCGCTTGTAGTAGTTGATCGACATGTATGGTGTCAGCTTTTCATCGCTCAGGTTGGCCCAAATCAGCAGTTTTCGATTTTGCTTGATCAGCGTCCTGGCAGATTCGGGTTGCGCGCCGATCCCCATATGCGCAACGGACCTGGCAAATGCGGCTTCCGATTGCGGAACGATGGTATGGAAATTCGTAACGGGCCCAGAACCGCCGTCCCCAAACTTGACCAATTGGTCCAATTTGTAGTCTGGATCATTTTTGTGAACGAATATCTTCATCACCGCGTCGGCAAGAGGAGTCAAAGAGATTCCACCGCCAGCCGATGTCCCCATCGCCACATTCAGTTCGCTTATGCTGTAGCCAGGCTGGACTACATTGCCGTGCTCATCGGTGACAGCGGATACCGCCGCACTGATCGATTCAATCTGCGCCTTGGTGAAACAGTTGTCTGCCGGATTCTTGCCGTCGCAAACAGGAAGATCGCGCGAAGGGATAAAGTTGCAGGCCGCCGGGTTCTGAATCAGGCCATCTTTGACCCCATCAAGCGCGTCACAGTTGGCCTTTACAAAAGAATCAACCTTGGCCAAGAGTACTGGAGGAACGCCGGCATCTTTCGAGCGAGCGTTGGCTAAGTCAATGCCTTCGGTTTGGAACGAAACGCCAACCATATCTGCGTAAGCCGAACCCGCGATGATTCCGTCGAACTCCTCCGGAAAGAACGACGCCGCCACGAGGGCATCGCGTCCGCCCCCCGAACATCCAATGAAGTAGGAGCGAACAACTTTCTGCGCCGACCCGGTCATCTGGGAGTAGAAGGCAGCTGCGAATGCTTTACCGAGTGGAGCCAGCGTCTTATCTGCCCGATAAAAAAAATCATCGACGGCACCCTGATCGATCTGTCCCGGTCCCTTAACCGCCCAGTCTCCTCCTGCCATCGTTTCGTGCCCTTCATCGGTAGAAAAGGAGGCATAACCCTTCATGATGGATTCACCGGGATACCCCTGATTGGTAATCGTGATTGTGGATACGGCAGGATCACTAACGTAGAAGTTGCCGCAATGACCGCTGCATCCGATCTGAAGGTATTTGCTGTTCCAGGCCTCGGGGAACACTGCAAGGAAATTGGCGGTTCTGCCAACTTTCGGGTCTGTTACGAAACTACCGGAAACTTCGCAGAAAGCCGGACGATTGCCACTCGCCGCGAAATACTTCACGCCATTTTGAAACCTCGGAGCGTCGGCGACGTTCTTTACGCTCACGCCTATTGATAGCTTTGAGGCGATCGCCTGAAGCACCTCAGAATTGCAGGACGCCTGTAGATTGGCTACGACCAATTTGGGTTCGGAACCTGACGACGGATCATGCGCGAGCTGAGCTTCTGCGAACAGTGGCCCTGCGCAGAACATGATGGCGGTGGCAAAAATCGCCAGATGAAGCGAACCATTTGCCTTTTGGACAGACTTGCTAATCATTTAGCCTCCCAACTGCAAGTTAGTGGCAGTCATACTTGTTGACGATTTTGTTCACGTTACAGGATTTCAACAGCATCTTGACTTGGACCAGCCTCGGTCTTATCTAGATATGCGGAGACGGTGCTCGCCCTAGCCTCTTTGCAAAATGCAGAAAAACGAGTGCGCATGGCGAATAGCCACCTGGGTCCGGCTTCGTGAATTCGCCGGTCTTCGGGTCCATTTGCTGACAAAATGCTTCTGCGCGCACAATCGCTTCGCACCATTGCTCCATCAATGTATATTGCTCACGTAATTTCCCGTAGTATTCCATCCAGCGCAAGGTCCTCAGAGCCGAAAGGGCCTGCGAGGCGCCGCCCCACGAGTTACGTGGAATGGGTCGCACGAATTTTGGGTCGTCCTGGGCGATGCTGGGAAACGGATACCTGGCCCAATACGCCTTCGGATTGTGCAGTTGCCGCTCCCAAAGCGCCTTGAAAATCACCCGTTCACGGGCATTATTAAGCCTCAAAACGTGCTCGCCGAGCACGCGGCAATTAGCGACGGACCGAACACGAACGAACGCATTTTCGGGATCGACGTCATAGAAGCTCGCGTCCCCTTCGCACCACAACTTCGTCACAATCAGCCCGCGGATGTGCTCTGCTTCGTCAGTCCATCGCTGCGCTTCGGCTTGCTTCCCTAAAGCTGTGGCCATCGCGCTGAGCGCCACGCGTCCGCCGAAGACCGTCGCTGAAAGATCTGGACATAGCCGTGGAACCGATTGTCCCGGAGAGAACTTCTTCGCATCATGATCTGGGCATTCGTCAGAAACACCCGCCCAACGCGGGCTATTGTCCTGCCCGGTGTCGTAGGTACAGAAAGCTTCTACCAGTCCCGTACCGCGCGTGTCGCGATAGCGCCGGAGCCATGCATCCCAACGGCTGCATGCTTTGTACGCTTCGGTCAGAAATGCCTCATCCTTCGCCGTCTGCGCAATCTCCCACGCAGTGGCCGCAATAGGAACCACCATTTGGCACTGACCCCAATTCATTCCACTTAGCTTCACGCTCGCAGGCAACTGGCCGTCCTCGCGTTGCAGTGCAAAGAAAGCTCGGTGTGTGTTCTTCGCAACTTCAAGCGGCGAAGGTTGGCCCTCAGCCGGTTTCACAAACTCCGCCAATTCCGCATATGCGAGGCTCTCGTGCGGTCCACACTCCTGCCACGTGCCCCGGTAAACAGAACCCTCAAAGAGTACGGGCTGGTCAAAGTGCGGCACCAACCTGACGTTACCTGCCAGCGTTGTCAGCGCAGCATCCCAGGTTTGTTTCCAGGCGGTATCAGGCTTCCGCGCCCACGCACCAGGCATCAGGGCTCCCGCACTAACTGCCATGGTCTTGTTTAGGAATACCCGCCGGCTGATGCGCATGTGTCGAATTGATCCTCAAGTTTTATTTGTCGGCTTGCACGAAAGCCGATAGCCGGGTCATCAACAATTTCTTCAAATCGAGACTACGGCCATTTGAATGCCTCAGTCCATGGACCGCAGAGTAGTTAATTGAATCAGCGCGAACGAATCGCAGAGAATCTGCGATTGTCTGACCGAAAAACCGCATGCGCGAGCTCAGAGTTGGGAGCTCGCGCACGAATTACCTTGGATTAGTCTTGATTCATTCTCGCCGTCAGAACGTAAATTTCAAAGCGAGCTGAATCTGCCTCGGAACCTCAGCCCCATTGGTGGAGCTGATCGTACCCAGGTTGGTAGTTGTCGTATTCGGAGTTGCACCGGCATTCGCCGGCCCGGAACTCCCGTCCGTATTCCAAAGCGTAATGCCATTGTTAGGCGTGGCGAAGTTCGAAATGTTCCAAATGTTAAAGCACTCCGCACGGAACTGCAACGACGTTTGCTCGGTGATCGGGAAGGTCTTGAACAGCGACAAGTCCATGCGCCTGTCGTGCGGGCCATAGATCTGATCGCGATGCTGGTCCCCGGCAGTCCCGACCGCCTGCAATTGAAATGCAGTTGTGTCGAAATACGCGTTGATGGTCGGATTGGAAACCTTTGCCGAGTGAATCAGGTTCGGTCGGTCTGCGTTCGCGCCGGCTGGCAGAAGATCCTGCGTGACGCTGGCGCCGGATAGCGGATTGGGTAGGTTTCCGGTTGGGGTGATCCCGGTGACGGGCGCGCCGTTGGTTACGGTAAACGGAAGTCCGGTCTGCCAGTAGGCAATGGTGTTCGCCTGCCAGCCCTTCAAAACAACTCCCTTTACCCCTGAATAGTTCTTTCCAAATGGAATCTCATAGTTGATCGATGCGGCGAAACGCTGACGAATATCGAGATCGGAGTTACCGTAGTCATAGCGTGGATCGTTCAGCAGCAGTCCCCCACCTACTCCGGAGCTGCCGTTATATGACGAGTTGCTGAACGTATCAGTCAGGCCATGGGCCCAGGTATAGTTCGCGTTGACCGTAAGGCCTTGCGCCGTGCGGCGCTGGAATTCTGCTCGCAGCGCATCGTAAGCCGAGGTTCCGGCGTTGTTATTCATTGTCATTGTCGTCAAATTGGGAAACTGTGTCTGATAGATGTAGTTGGGCACTACAGTACCGCCTCCAGGAGGCAGTGGCACGTCTGCGTTGTAGTTGTAACCTAGTTCTCTCCCAAGTTCGCCAACGTACCCGATCGTGACAACATTTGCGCCGAACTGTTTCTGCACCTCGAGAGAAAACTGCTCCACGTAGAGATTCCGCAGATTCCGCGGGACTGAGTTCACGCTCGTGATATTCGCATCGCTTGCAAAGGTAGATGGGCTGACTGCAGTGGGAACTACCATGCTCGCGAGAGATGCGGTTGGGAGTTGTGTGGTGTTGTAGAAATAGTCGGGGATGTTGTCAGAACCGACGACATTAACCATGTCGGTCGGATAAAATGTCATGCCAAATCCGCCATGGATTGCGGCCTGACGCGGCAACTCGAGAGCGAACCCAAGGCGAGGCGAAAATTCTTCGTACCCAGTCGCTACCCCGAGATGTGAATTGCTGGTTGACACGGTATCCATGTTGAGTGTACTGAGATTGAAGTTTGCCCCGCGATTGCGCTTCTCGGTGTTCGGCGGAAAGACCTCATAGCGGAGACCGAGGTTCAGCGTCAGGTGCCGCGCCGCATGCCAGTCATCCTGCGCGTAGACACTGGGCTCCCAGTATTCCCAAATCAGCGAGTTCAGCTGGTTCTCGCGAATCACGGCGGCAGGAAAATCGACCAGCAGCGCCTCAAGAGAGAAGGGTAGATCGAGGCCGTAGGATGGTACATATAAAGCGTCGAACGCAGCCAATCCAACGGGGGCGAGGGCGCCAAAATTACTTTCTTCCCTGTGAATCACCGCGCCGCCGAATTTGAAAGTGTGAGGTCCCCGAATGTACGTCAAAGCACCGTTAGCCTGATAGACATTCCAAGTCGTCGATTGCGGCTCAGAGATCACATCTCCAATAGAGGAGTAGCCACCAGGAACCACCTGAGTCAGCCCTGACGTTCCGGGAACCGACGGGAGGTTCACGTTAGTCATGCCAAAGGCCTGCGCGACATTTTTCCCGTCGTTCAAGGAATTGGCAACACTCGCAAGTCTCGTATAGCCGGCCCTTAGCTCCATTAATAGCGTGGGTTTGAAGATATCCGTGTAGACAAGCTGGCCATTCTGCGTCGTGATGTTGTTATAGCCGCTGATTCCGTTGATCGATCCGCCCGATTGAATTCCGTTTACCCCTGCTTCATCAACTAATGGGAATGGGCTGGGGGTAGCGGTCGATACCGGATTGTACGCGTAGCGCGCGAAAAGCGTCTGGTTTGCATTGAAATGGTGATCGATTCTTGCATCGGCGGTGGTGTAGTTCTGGATTGTCTTGGTTGTGCCCTGATAGTTGTTAGCTAGAAGGCCAGAGATCTGGCCCGTCTTGGGGTACAAATTGAAGAAGTCCTCTCCGATCGGACTGAGGTAAGCTTGCGGAATCACGGGGCCGGGATCACAGTTGGTAGGTGTAGAGGTAAACGGATTGCACTGGTCGCTAAAATCTCCAGGATGCGCCATCTCATATGCGGTGGGCACCGTGTAAAGCCCAGTGGCCGCCTTGATGTTGCGGAATTCTTCTACGTCACCAAAGAAGAAGGTCTTGTTCTTGAATATGGGACCACCGATGCTGCCGCCAAACTGATTCAGGCGAAGTTCCGGTTTGGAGCCCGTCCTCGCAAAGTAATCTCGCGCGTCGAACAAATCGTTGCGAACAAATTCGAAGGCCGATCCATGGAATTCATTGGTCCCCGATTTTGTGACCACATTAACGACCGCACCAGCCGCCCGCCCCAGGTCCGCAGAGTAGTTGTTGGTGAGGATCTTGATCTCTTCTATGCCTTCAATTGAGGGCCGGAGCGCCAGATATCCACCGGCATTATTATCGAGACCGTCGACCATGTTGTCGTTATAGAATTCCGATTCTCCATTTGCCGAATAGGCTCCCGTCGGCCTCCGGTCAAGATTTCTGTTGCCTCCCTGTAAGCTGCTTGGCTGTGCTGCATTCACGCCCGCCGCGACCTGTAGAAGGTTAATAAAATTTCGGCCATTCAGCGGGAGGTCCTGGACAGAAACGTTACCAAGCATATCACCGGAAGCGGAACTGTCGGTCTCAAGCGCCGGAGAGATGGCCTGCACGACGATGCTCTCGTTAGCTGCGCCCGCTTGCAGATTCGCATCAACCCTGATGCGGTCTCCTGCTGCGAGGGCAATATTTGGCACACTGAACTTCTTGAATCCCTGTGCCGAAACGGAGATTGAATAACTGCCCACCTGCAGCTCGGTAAATGCGTATTCGCCGGTCGACGTCGTGGTCATGGTCCGAATCTCACCAGTACCCTCGTTACGAACGGTAACCTCGGCATTGGGAATGACTGCACCCGACTGGTCGCTGACTGTTCCAACAATATCGGCGGTGGTCACTTGGGCGGTGGCTGTCAGCCCAGTCAATCCCAAAACACCGACCAATACGACCAG
>Ga0335072_10001364_pt1 | contig 39879 bp, 48 predicted proteins | sample Lox_Sample_21_FD_206725 | JGI IMG/M metagenome (GOLD analysis project Ga0335072, IMG submission 206725) | Soil microbial communities from Loxahatchee National Wildlife Refuge, Florida, United States - Lox_Sample_2.1 | ecosystem: Environmental > Terrestrial > Soil > Wetlands | place: USA... | reverse complement strand
CCGGAGTTTCTTGGGATTTCAGAGATTTCTTACGGAACAGCTCTTACGGAAGGGGCGCTTTTTGAGCCCAACCCATTGCGCCAATGAGAGTTACAGAAAATCTGGCGGAGAGGGTGGGATTCGAACCAATGTAGGAATCAGTCGATCATCAGTCGAACGCTAGTCGTAATATCCCGTGCTTCAGTGGGTTGCAGAAATTAGCAAAAATCGCCAGTCAAAATACGGTGAAAAATCGCGCCTAATCTTGGCTGTTACGTAGCATGCGTAGCATGAAAATATCAGCATTGAGAAGCCGATTTCGCTTTCCTGATCTTTATCGTCGTCACTGCAGTTTCCCGCTCCCGCAACAGGGACGCGGATAGCCGACACACGGCGGCCAGTTCCGCGATCTAGCGCCGAGGTCAATAACCACGCGGTCAGAAGATCCGGAGGTCACGCTTTCAGTCTTATTCCGAGCATCACGAAAATGACGATTGAACTTCAGATCGGAAGAGGCTTAACTACTGACTTATGGACTTGTCAAAATATCCTTTGGACAAGCTGATTTATTTTATCGCAGCAATCCTTCCGGGGGCTGTCGCCCTATTCATTTTTCAGTTAGCTTTGCCTGGCTCATTTGGATGGGCGTTTAATTTGGGCTTTCTTGGTTACAAGACGCGAGTCGTACTGGTCGTGCTTATCTGCTTCGTGGTTGGATACACCATCACAACCGCACTAAGTCGCCTGCTCGGCGCGGTCGGTGGCGCGGTTGGAGCTGTTTACGTTCACCTAGAAAAGCGCGACACCCCGTCCGTCGCACCATGGCGAGATGCGAGGTGGCGGGCACTCGTAAAAACACAACTAGGAGCGAATGCACCGAACGATACTCATCTGATGTCGGAAACTCTTTTTCAGATGCGCGCCAAGATGCTAGGAAACCTAGCGGAGCCGCAACGTCAACAATCACTTATTGAATTGCAACGAGAGAAATTGGCTACAGAGATAGACGATTCAAGCTGGCAGGAGTGGTATGACCACTACCATGAAGCTGTTCTACTTCCCTCCAAAAGGGATTTCATATGGAACGTCGAAAACGGCCTTAATTTCAACTTGCAGAGCGCTTCTCTGTACCTTCTTCTCAGCGCGATACCCGTGCCCGCTGTACGCCGTTGGTGGTACATTTTGCCAGCGAGCATCTGGGTTTTGCTGCTCCTCGCAGAGATATATTCACAATTCACGCGGTTTCTAGACCCTTGGTCAACGCTCTCGGCACAACGGAGGTATCTGTCTACCTTAGTTCGCAGTGACAAAGCCGCAGATGAATAAACTCGGTACAAGCGAGCCACCTTTCTAGGGGTAACCCGGTAAATGCGCCGAAGGAGAGCGACCCAGTCCACGGTAGCCGCACTGGTGTTATCAGGTCTCACTTCGGATGAACCCGCCACAGTTCCACCAGTGCGGTCTCATCATTGCCATAGTCCACTTGCAGATGGACACCGTCAGTCTTTTCCACGATTGCGCGGACAGTGCCGTCAACCATGCGGCCTGTGTGTAGGGTGAGGGAGACGCGGTCACCGACTTTGAATTGATTGTCGCCGTCCGACTTTTTGCGGTCTGGCACGGCATGCAATGTACGCCGAGCGTCGCCCTTGCTTGCAAGGATCGATCTGAATGTAATAGCTTCTGACTGGAGTAGCAAGAAAAAAAAAAAAAAAAAATGAGATACCCACCGCCACCAAACCACATCGGACACGTTATCGAGACACAGCACCCTGATGGAAGTTCGCGCCGTCACACGATTGTGGACGAAATCCGAATCTACCAGCGAGGCAGCAGAAAGAAACTGATTTATTTGCAGAAGATAAAACGGACTCGTGGCAGGGAAGAACTTCGACTCGGATATTTCATCATCGGGAAAAAGCAGGCAATGCGCGGACGATGGGTTTGGGGGCAGTACGCGACTTTCCTACCTGCTAGCGATTTGAACCGAATCATTGGGATGGCGCAGCGCAAGGGTTGGCTTTAGCGATATGGCAAAGGGACTCGCTACAGAGTCAACTAACGACGTGCGGAATTGACCAGTTTCGCCTATGCTTTCCTCATGTCCAAGAAAATGCCCATAACTGATTTCCGTGCGGTGCGAACGGTGTTAGAAGCATCCGACTTCGCAATCGCGCCGCGCCCGCGGGAAAGGCTCGAAAAAGATCTTATTGACCACGCTACTTGGGAAGATATCCAGACATTGCCCGAAACCGTTGCCATTTTTACGTCCAATGATCACGGTACGCAGCTTTCGCTGTTGAGCACTTTATGGGGATGCTGGGTCGAAACCTTTCCGATTGATGGCTTGCCACTTTCTAAGAAAGCAGTTGTCCGCGCATCGTTTGTTGCGGCCGACGAGTTTCAGGCAGCGACATTCAATGCTCTGCATGGTTTTTATCGGACCGTAGCGGACTGTTTGCGCAGTGCGGTCGAACAGATGACAACGGCCACCAGCCTTGAACTGCGAGGAAACGATGCTGAAATTCAGTCTTGGCTTGATGGTGAACAGCAATTCCTTTTCAGTTCGTCGTGCCAGAGCTTGCGGGATAGATTTCCGACAACGCGGCTGAGGCGTCTATTCCAACAAGATGATGGTAAGAACAAAGAGGGGTGGATTCGATCATTCCACCGAGCACTCAGTGATTACGCCCACGGGCGGCCAGGCTTTGACGCTTCTAAGATGTGGGAAGGTAGCAATGGCCCGATATACGTCACGAGTGCGTTCCTCTGGAGCGTCAAGATGTGGCTATTTGCGTACGCGGCTTGTGTGATTTTACTCAAGCTTTCGCGCCCCGAGCTTGTGCAGGTTGGGGATATTTTTTCGAGACAGTATGTCTGTGAGATGAAAGAACTCAAAAGTGCGTCGGAAGCCCTTTGGTCGGAATCCGTACGGACTGTTTAGTCCTCATCCTTCGCGGTCCCGTGCTGCTCCCTGAATCCCTCCGTGTGCACGGAGCCGGACTTTAGTGGCTTGCGGCGGTGGAGAAATTCGAAGAGACAGATGTGGTGCATGTGGAATGCCCAAGCTGCCTATTCGAATTCGCTAAGACGGGCGACAAGCTTTGGGACTGGGATGTCGCGGCAATGGTAGTGGCAGAGACGGCACGCAGCCCCGAACACGAATCGGACAAATACGCCCGAGCGCGGAGCCTGTCAAGCTAGAGTTACGTGCCGTTTGCCAGGACGTTGGAGAGAGATTTACAGTGAGTGGCTAACGATCTACGTTGTGGCGGGGCTGCGACGAACCACGAAGCCTTGTCAGCAACGCGGCCAAACGGGGTCGATCTTCCTGAGCAACTGCAGTGAATTGGAGGCCCATACCCTGCGTGTCCCGAACATGACGCACAACTGCCTTGGTTCTGATTTGTCCTTCTTCCACAAGAAAATCCATCTGCGCTTTCGCCCCGACGTCCTGGGATTTATGGGTCTTAACAAAAATACCGCCAAAGCTCAGATTCATTACGTTTAAGACATCATGACGATCGCCGCAATTCCAAAACACGCGAACCTCAGATGTTGCGACGCGCGACGCTTTGCGCCGAGAGTTGGGCACCATCTGAGATGTGGTTCGCATCGAAGACCCTTTTTATTGTTGCATCGCCCAATGTGCCGCGGTTCGGCCAACTGATCCATAGGCCTGAGATGACCTTTAGGTGAACTTTAGGTGCCCCACGTGAGCCGGACCCTCACCTCGAACGCCGAGGTACTGATACGTACTTGGGAGGGAAGCGCGTTAACCAGGCGCTGAAGTCGTCATCCAGGAATAATTCAGTCGCATTGGCGACAATCGTCGCTATTGCGGAAGGGCGTCCACTCCATCGGTTCGCTGTATCGCCGGGGGATTCCAGCGGCCATCCAAAGCTTGTGCTTTGGGCGCATAAAGCCGCATCGTAATGCCGAGCGTGCCCGAGACAGGAGAAGGCAACCAGTTGGATTCCTTCTCCGGGCCGGGGTTCTCGTGCTGGATGTATATGTTCAGCGAGCCGTCCGAATTGTATTTCAGGTTGTCACGGTCACCGATGGCGAAGCGGTTGATTGGATTGGCTACTTGAAATCCTGCTTCGTCGTACATCGTCACCGACCAGAAGGCGTTGACGGGTGGGATTTCGTCTTTGCTAAAGTGCAGGACGTAGGTGTGGTTCCCCACTAGCGGCTTCCCGTCCGCGTCAGCGACATTGAGGGGGTAGATAGCATCCTCCGGCTGGTTCGCACCCAGACCCGTCATTGCGATGATGGCACGCTTCAAATAGTAGTCGCCGTAGACGCCCATCGTGTCGGTCGTCATCCGCCAGCCGTTGACGACACGGGCAAGCGTCGGTATCTTCGCATACATTCCCTTCAATCCATCCGAAGCAGCTTTGTCCAAAGCCTGTTGAACACTTGGGTCGAGCCGCTCATATTCAAAGCTCTTTCCGGCTTCGATGCCGATGCGCCTCATCCGCTCGACGATTGACCAATCGGTGACATGAGGCGGGTTAATGCTCATGAGTTCGGCGGCGTATTTGAAATAGGCGGCAGCGGGCATTTTGTTTACTTGGTCCAATGGCGGTGTCTTCATGTCCACGGATGGGTCAATAACCACCTTCACGGGCTGCGGTGCTTTGCCCCATTGGGAGAGGGGCCTTATGGTATAGCCGTCCTGCACTTTATGCACTGCGTCGTAGTCCTTGGGACCATTGGTTTGAGTCCGCCCGATAATCCAAACATAGGGTGTTGGCGACTGAATTTTCTGTACGCCTGCGGGCAGCTGCCCCTGCCACCCCGGCGGCACTACCGCAAAGTGTCCCGCTTTTGTTCCTGATGTGCGCTTTCCCGGCACAGCGAAGACATCCGTCCACATATCGAGCATCGGCAGCAGATAGTAGCGTCCTTCGGTGTCCGGAACAGAGACGACCATGGGTTCCTTGGTCAAGTCCAACCAGCCCGAGGAATACAAGGTGTCGAAGTTGGGTCGCACAACTTCTTTGAAATCGGCTGTGGGGTAGGCACGAATGTGGCTAAACGTATTCATCGGACCACGACCTGGCATTATGCCCCCTTCGATGTTTGTCAACTGTCGACGGGTCACGTCCATTGTCACAAGAGCGTAGAAGTAGACATAGGCCTCAACGCCAATTTCATACGCTTCTTGCGGAGTGACTGCGGGGTCGGAAGAGGCCTGGGCATTCACTGCATCGAAGGGAAATAAAGCCACCAAAAACAGAAGAATAATCACAGCAAGAAGTCGCAATCTAGTTTTCATGGGACCCACGTCGGATACTCCTTATCTGGCTTTCTGAATCACCGGCATCGTGCCCGAGGATGCAGCGGAGCGGAGGAGGAGTTGGCGCGATGTCTTCACAGATGCGCAAAACAAAGGCAGGCGCATTCTAGCACGCACAACTACTACAAAAAATGGCCGAACTCCCGGTTAGTCGGCTCACCGGAAAAGTTGCTCCTAGTACTCAAGACTCGGGTATTTTTCGGTACCACCTCTTGATGACACGGGCTTAGAATCCCGTTCAATAGGAGGGACCCATGCTGCAACAGGAAAATCAGACACAATCCTCCAACTTCGAATGGGTCTGTCAAGCGCTATCCGCCATAGGCGAGCCGTGTTGTACTGCTGCCACTTGCCATTGCGGCGTTTGCGGGAAGTGGTTCTGCGCCGTCCACGCCGAAGACGAAGCGTGGCATCGCTGCGCTCTAGAACCAGGTGAAGAGGGTGGTGAAGGATAACAATTGGAAAGCGGACTGCAATGGCATTCTGTTAATCCCCGCAAGAACGGTGGCTCCGCTCTTTCCTCGGAGACTGAGCCACCCGTCGCCCTTTTTCTTTTAGCAGCAGGTTTCAAACGTCTGGGCGTGACTCTGGTCACTGCGCATTAGGCGACGGAGTTTGAGACTAATTTCGTTCCCTTAGAAAGGGAAACAAACAAGGCCAAAGGCTAGACCTACGGGGCGGTCCTTCTTCCACTGACGAGTGCGGGTCGCCCCTTTTTGTTGATGCTGGGTCTTCGATATGACAGAGGGCCGCACGGTTACTGGCCGATAGTCTCAACGATATATCGCTGCTGTTGAAGAACTTGTGAGTGCGCCCGAGACAGTAGACTGAACTCGGCGGCAACAAGCGAGCAAGCATCAACTGCTCGTTCGTCCCATCTTATGTCTATCAGTTCCTGACCTTCCGGGGTGACGTGAACTGCGGTCACCGTGCCCGGTTGTTCATATTTGTTTTTGACATAATCGCCCATTTTGGAAGATTCGCCACTCGCGTATGGCATGTTTCCTCCGTCTGAAGCCTTTATATAGGATGGTTTTTGCGAGCGCACTCTATCTTTCGGTCTATCTTTCTGGAACCAAGGCACCATCTGGTTAAGCAACGTAATTCAAGTTTTCGGATGCCGCCTCCGCCACTCCCGCCGCGCTTCCTCCAGTTTCAACTTCCACGGGTCCGGCAATCCACTTACCCGGATGCCGCACAGCCTGCGAGCAGCCTTCCCAAACTCGATCAACTCACTATCCAGCATCGCCTGCAAACGTTCCCGGGTCTCGTTCCGGGGTTTCGCGCTTGTGATGCCCATCACCAAGTGATTACAGAACGCAAGGCTATCATTCGCGCCAGAGGGTAATTGGGAAGGAGAACTTCCCATGCCGAAGCAGGCCGAATCCTTAGACTCCCTCATCGGTCTTGAGTTCTCCCACTACCGCATCATCAAGAAGTTAGGCGGCGGTGGGATGGGTGTAGTTTACGAGGCCGAAGACACCCGTCTGCATCGCAATGTTGCGCTGAAATTCCTTCCTGACAATCTGGCAAAAGACCCATACGCTTTGGTGCGTTTTCAGAGAGAAGCGCAGGCAGCATCGGCGTTGGACCATCCCAACATCTGCACGATTTATGACGTCGGCGAAGCAAGAGGCAAAGCTTTCATCGCCATGCAGTATCTGGAGGGGGCCACGCTGAAGCACCGCATCTTAGGACGCCCCATGGAGATGGAGACGCTGCTGGATCTCGGCATCGAAATCGCGGATGCTCTGGACGCAGCTCACTCCAAAGGAATTGTTCACCGAGACATCAAGCCAGCCAACATCTTCGTAACTGACCGAGGGCACGCCAAAGTACTCGATTTTGGCCTTGCGAAAGTCGCCTCAATTTCGGCCTTGAACCAAACCTCCGTTGATGGCGCCGAGACGAAGACCATAGATGAGCAGCATCTTACGAGTCCCGGCGCAGCAATTGGGACGGTAGCGTACATGTCGCCGGAGCAGGTAACAGGAAAGGAGTTGGATTCACGTTCGGACCTGTTCTCGTTTGGGGTCGTGCTTTATGAGATGTCCACCGGAACGCTGCCATTCCGGGGACCGACCTCCGGGAGTATCTTCGATGGGATTCTCAATCGAGCACCAACCCCAGCCGTTAAATTGAACCCGGACATTCCGGCTGAGTTAGAGCAAATCATCAACAAGGCACTGGAGAAGGACCGCAATCTGCGTTACCAGCACGCTGCTGATATACGCACAGATTTGCAGCGGTTGAAACGTGATACAGAATCCGCACGCCTGCCAGTAGCAACGAGCGCGGGTGGGAAGTCAGGATTGCACTTGAAGGTGATTGTCCCCGCAGCAATCGCAGTCACGGTGCTTGCTGCAGGCGGTTACTTTTATTTCCACCGGACTCCGAAACTCACCAACAAGGACACAATCGTCCTCGCCGATTTCACGAACACGACGGGAGACCCGGTCTTCGACGGCACCCTCCGGCAAGGGCTAACCGTGCAACTCGAACAATCACCCTTCCTCAGCATTGTCCCTGAGCAGGCCATCCAGCAGACCTTGCGCCTGATGGGACGGCCAGCTGGCACGAAGCTAACGCCGGAGATTTCGCAGGAAGTTTGTCAAAGGGCAGGGGGAAAGGCCGTCATCGACGGCTCGATTGCACAGATTGGCACGCAGTACAGTCTGATTTTAAAAGCAGTGAACTGTTCGAGTGGAGAATCACTCACGAGCACGGAAGCTCAGGCGAGCGACAAGACCCACGTCTTAGATGCTTTGGGGAAAGCAAGTTCAGAAATCCGCAACAAGTTGGGGGAGTCGCTTAGCTCGGTGCAGAAATACGATACACCCGTGGAGGAGGCGACCACTCCATCCTTGGATGCGCTGAAGGCCTACAGCCTGGGACAAGAGACGCGGTATGCGAAGGGGGGCACAGCCGCGCTGCCTTTCTATAGGCGGGCGATAGAACTCGACCCGAATTTTGCATGCGCCTACCGAGCCATGTCTAGTACATACCGTGACAACCGAGAAATGGTGCGGGGGGCTGAAAATGCACGCAAAGCCTATGACCTGCGAGCGAAGGTGAGCGAACGGGAACGGTTCTCCATCGAGGCAGTCTACTACCTTGACGCGACGGGCGAGTTGGAGAAGTCAGCGGAGACCTGCGAACTGTGGAAATTGACCTACCCGAGGGACGACTTTCCGAGCAGGTTCCTGGGAGTGATTTCCTCCGCGCTTGGAAACTGGGAAAAAGCATTGGAGGAAGACCGCGAGGCGCTGCGCCTGGAGCCAAATAATGGGTATAACAATGAAAACCTCGGTTTGACCTACATGAAGCTCAACCGGGTGGATGAAGCGGAGGCGGTTTACAAGCAGGCGGATGAGCGCAAGCTGGGGGGCGAGGAGCTGCTGCTCGAACGCTATCAGTTGGCTTTTCTGAAGGCCGATGCGGCGCAGATGGCGCGGTTGGCCTCCGTGGCCATGGGCAAGCCCGGCTCGGAAGACCAGTTGCTGGCCGCGCAAGCGGACACGGAAGGATACTACGGCAAGCTGAAGAACGCTTACGAACTGACACGGCGAGCGATGGATTCAGCCCAGCACAACGACGCCACAGAGCGAGCTGCAGCATATCAGGCAGCAGCGGCACTAAGCGAAGTGGAATCGGGCAACCGCGAGCAGGCGCGTGCCGAGACCAATGCGGCGTTGAAGCTGGCCCTGAACCGCGATGTGCGAGCCATTGCGGCGCTGGCTTTGGCGCGGGCAGGCGATACGGCAGGGGCGGAGAAACTGGCTGCTGAACTGGATAAGACACTCCCGCTGGACACGTTGGTGCAGAGGTATTGGTTGCCAACGATTCGGGCGGCCGAGGCCCTAGAGCGCAAAGACCCCAACAGGGCCATCGAGTTGTTGAAAGCGGCGAGCGCGATTGAGCTAGGGGCGGAAGGCGAGCTATACCCAGTTTACGTGCGCGGCGAAGCCTATCTTATCCTCCGCGATGGCAACGCAGCAGCAGCGGAATTTCAGAAGTTCATTGACCACCGAGGGGTGGTGATGAACTTTCCTTGGGGCGCACTTGCCCGCCTCGGTCTTGCGCGAGCCTACGCGATGCAAGGCGACACCGCCAAGGCCAAGGCGGCCTATCAGGATTTCCTCACGCTTTGGAAAGACGCCGACCCCGGCATTCCCATTTTCATAGCCGCGAGAGCGGAATATGCAAAGCTTCAATAGCTGCACGTGGTACGCAAACTACTTCACCCTCGTCTCCACTCGTGCCGCCCTTCGGCCTGCGAATACTTCGGATTCTTGATTTTCAACCATCCGATACCGTTGCTTTTGTAAATGCCGTGCTTGCGCTTCGCCACAATCCCTTCCAAATCGTTGTTGCAAATTTCCTCAAATAGAAGCTTGCCATCACCTTCGACGTGCTGGGCGTAGATGATTCTTTCCAGCTTGTTCGTTCGAATCAACTCGCACAGGTGCTGCTTCCGTTCTATCAGCGGCACGTTCCGCAAATCTTCGCCGTTTAGCCACAACAGATCGAAGGCGTAGAACACAGGTTTTCCCTGTCTAGAGAACAGCTGATTGAACTGGCTTATGCCATTGGCGTCGAGACAAACGACCTCTCCGTCCAGGATCGCACTCCGAACCTTCAGTTTGCTCAGGGATTCTGTCAACGATTGGAATGATTTGAACTGGTTGGCGTTGCGGGAGACCAGTCGACACGATCCGTCTTCGATGTACGCGAGCGCCCGAAAGCCATCGTGCTTCAGTTCGAAGATGTAGTCCGGATCGTCGAACGGCTTCGTGATGCGCAGGCGCATAGGCTGGATGCGGGGGAGCACGGCTGCATTCTAGCATCCGTGGTGGCTTGGGCCGGGGCAAACGGGTACTATGAGCAACACATTATAAGAGGGCGCCCCTTTGGAGTACGTTTTGAGTGTCCTGCTCAAACTTCTCCAGGAAGGAGCACCCTTTTATGACCAGCGTTAAATATATCGGGCTAGATGTGCACAAGGAAAGCATTTCGATTTGTGTGAGGAACTCTGTCGGCAAGGTAGTGATGGAAAGCGTCATCGAAACGAAGGCGAGCACGATTCTGCAGTTCATCGACGGGCTGCGCGGAGATTTGCGCGTCACCTTCGAAGAAGGAACCTGGGCCGCTTGGTTGTACGACTTGCTGAAGCCGCGCGTGTCGGGAGTCGAGGTCTGTAATCCGCGAAAGAATGCGCTGCTCAAAGATGGCAGCAAGAGTGATCGGATCGATGCCAACAAGTTGTCCGAACAGCTGTACATGAACAACATCAAATCGGTCTATCACGGAGAGCACGGCCTGCGAACACTGAAAGAATTGGCGCGCAGTTATCTAACCATCAGTAAGGATCTCACTCGGGTGATGAATCGGCTTAAGGCGTTGTATCGCAGTTGGGCCATTCCCTGCGCTGGCAAGGAAGTGTATGCACCGCGTCACCGTGCGGAATGGCTCGGCAAGATTAGCGAACCGGGCGTACGCCGGCGGGCGGAGTTTTACTACCAGCAACTGGATGCCATGGGATTACTGCGCCAGGAAGTGAGGCTGGATTTGTTGCGGGAAGTCAAGAAGCACCAGGCCTGGAAACTGCTGCGCCAGATTCCGGGGATCGGTCCGATTCGCGCCGCCGTGCTGATGGCCGTGATGCAGACGCCTCATCGCTTCCGCACCAAGCGACAGCTGTGGAACTACAGCGGGCTGGGACTGGAAACGCATGACAGTGGAGAGTACCGCGCGGTCAAAGGGCAGCTGCAACGTGCCAAGAAACAGGCCACAGTTCGTGGCCTAAATAGGGACCACAATCACGACCTCAAAGATATTTTCAAGGGTGCGGCGATGAGAACCAGCACCGCGGCGGGACCGCTGCACGATTTCTACGAGAATTTACTCGCCAGGGGGAGGAAGCCCACGATGGCACGCCTGACTCTGGCGAGGAAGATTGCCGCGATCACCTTGATCGTCTGGAAGAAGGAGGTACGTTTCGACGCCAATTATTTGAAACCACAAGCAGCTTGAGCGCCTCTGGCTGAGAGTCCCTGCTATCCCCCCTGGGAATCATTTCCCGGCGGTGACCGTCGGACTCTTGAGACGCTCGATTCGAGGGAAAGTAGCAATCGGTAAAGTCAGGCCCGTGCTGAAGCACGCGAGTCTCCGGAGCTACCCTATGCCCCCTCGGACAATCGAAGAAAGCCATAGGCCAAGAGTCTCCGATAGGACCATGCATTGCCACTCTTCGAGTGGACAATCGTCCGGCTTGTTGTTTCAGAAAACGATGGGCGCCGTCACAAAGCGAAATGGAACCAAGGGGAGAACCATTGATGCTCTGTTTCACAACACGGAGACAAAGCAAAACCCTTTGCCTGGAGAAGACCACTCTCAGAGTAAGAGACTACCTTCAAACAGTTGGGCTGAATGCTGAGACAAAAAAGGATCGGCATCGAGCCGCAGGGGAAACATTTGCCTTGACATTCCCTCTTATAGGACTTTACCGATTAAAATCGGGACTTAGAAAAGTGCACAATCTGGGACCTGTGTTACACTCCGAGGACTAAAGCAGGTCGGCGTCACTTCAATGTACGCCTTCGGCGCATTTGAGCTCACGCTGACGCTGCGTTCGTTGCAGGCGGTATGAACTCTCCAGTTGCAATCGGACCACCTTGTCCTTCTCGGGCGCCTCATTCGATTTGGCCCAGTGACGTCGCCATCCTGACTTACATCGCGGCCGCTACAATCATCGTGCATCTCTTCACTGGCGAGCGGTACGGCTTTCATCGCGACGAACTCGCCACCCTCGAAGATGCGCGCCATCTCGCGTGGGGCTTCGTAGCTTATCCTCCAATCACTCCCTTCTTCGGCCGCCTCTCGCTCATCCTTTTTGGCACTTCTCTCACTGCTTCCGCTTCTTCGCCGCGGTTGTGGAAGCTATTGCAGTCGTGCTCACCGGCTTGATGGCTCGCGAGCTCGGCGGCAAACGGGGCGCACAACTCGTCGCCGCCGCTGCCGCCCTGCCCGTTTGCCTTGGTGGCGGATCCCTCATGCAGTATGTGGCCTTCGACTATTTCTTCTGGGTGCTCACAGCTTACTTCGTCGTACGCCTGCTAAGAACCGACGATCCACGGTGGTGGCTGGCCATTGGTGCCTCCATCGGCTTCGGCATGGAGGCCAAATACACGATGGGATTCTTTGTGCTTGCGGTTGTCGGCGCACTTGTTCTCACGTCCTCGCGCCGCTACCTCAAATCCAAATGGCTCTGGTACGGTGTGGCACTCTCCATTCTGGTTTTACTTCCCAATCTTGTCTGGCAGGCCCGGCATCATTTCGTTTCGCTTGCTTTCCTCCAGCACATCCACACCCGCGATGTGCGTCAAGGCCACACCAAGTATTTTCTCCCCGATCAATTAAGGTACACGATCTTTACCGTCCCGCTCTGGCTCTCAGGCCTGTACTTCTATCTCATTTCCCCTAAAGGCGCTCGCTTCCGTATGCTCGGCTGGATGTACGTCATCACCCTCGCGCTGTTCGTCATCGCCAAGGGCCGCGGCTATTACATGCTTCCTGGGTATCCCTTGCTTTACGCCGCTGGCAGTGTGCACGGGGAGCAGTGGCTGGCTTCTATGCGCCGTAGTACGGCAAGGGCCATCCGCGTTCTGGCCTGGACCGCACTTTCTGCCAACATCCTCCTAGTCATCCTCTTCTTTATGCCAGTCAGCCGCATCAACTCTCGCTTATGGAACATCGAAAACGTGGTCAACGGTGATTTGCGCGAAGAACTTGGCTGGGAAGAGCTCACGCAAACCACTGCGCAAATCCGCGACTCTCTCACACACGACGATCGCGCCCACCTCGGCATCCTGGCCGGAAATTACGGCGAAGCGGGCGCCATCAATCTTTTCGGCAAACGCTACGGTCTGCCGCGGGCCATCAGCGGCATCAATTCCTTCTGGGAGCGTGGCTACGGCGAACCTCCGCCGCAAACCCTCATCGTTATCGGCTTTGGGCGGCCCTACCTGGACCGCTTCTTCGCCTCCTGCCAGTTGGCCGGTCACACTGGAAACCGATTCGGGGTGAAAAACGAAGAAACCGAAGACCATCCGGACATTTTCGTCTGTCGCGGCCTGCTCCAGCCCTGGCCCCAATTCTGGAAAGAGTTTCGCTATTATGGCTAACATCGCGGAGACGCAACTGTTGTAAACAGGCGATAGTCCTTGTAAACGAGCTAACCGTCCATCCTGACTAGCCGTACCATGCAGACTGCAATTGACCGTCCTCCGCCGATTCCCGTTACAATACACGCGTCAACGGTCTATGATCAACCCTCGCAAACTCGCTGCGATCGATATTGTTTTCCTCGGCCCCAAGTTCATCATCATCGAGTTTGCGGGAGGAGTTCTCCTCTGCGCTGCCCTCGGCGTCTTCATTCTATTTCGGGGCCATTCCTCGACACAACTTGTGCTAGGTCTGTATCTAATTTCGCTGGGAATCAACTACATGCCGATGTTGATCTATGCAGTGGCGATCACCAAAGGGGACAGTGCCCGGAGAGAGCTGGGGAATGAGCTAGACGACAAGAGTCGAGCGATGTCTAAATATCGCCGCCAGTCATTGTGGTTACTTATTCCTCTGCTGGTGCCGATAATCGCTCTTCGTCGGGTCAAACGCCACCACTCCCGTCATATGCCAAACACCTAGAGTTGGGCAGTCGCATCCTCGAAGGATGGTCCGCAACTTCAAATAACGGCAAGGTCTTGATTAACGCACAAATCGGAAACTTAAAGTACTAGCCGGAACCTTTCCGATTTGCCGACAAACAAATCGGGCATGTTGGATTACTTCCGCCCCCAAATGTGCCTTGGTGCCCCGCCCATTGGTTCTCACGACAAAACCATGATCATTTAAGCAACGGCGTCCCTTCTGATATGTTGGCGGTGTTTGGGAGGTGCGCGCCTTGGAGGATCAAGCTTTGGGACTCATGCGCGACGAGGTAGGTGGCATTTTCCTGGGTAGCGTATTTCTGTTTATCGGAATGGCTGCCTGTGGTGTCGCCGCCATTCGTCGAAGCGGCGTTCACCTCCTTCTGTGGCAAGGGATTTTCAGTGCGCTGTATGGTGCGCGGATTCTCGTGGCCGTACCTGCATCGTTTCATGTGCTACCGCGGTTTGCCTGGCCCAGTCAGAACTACTTGATATGGATCATCACGTATTTGATCCCTCTGCCGGCGCTTCTTTTCTGGCTGGAGCTAAGCCGGGGCAAACTGCGCCCATTCTTGCGGGTTGCGATCGTAGCTACATTGGCGAACGCCGTGGCTGGCTTTTCTTCGACGCTCATCAGTGGATCGCCTAGCCGATTCATGGGCCTCAACAATGTGCTGGGAATCTGGATCGTTTTGTCAATCACGACGGTAATCGTCGTTCCCAGCTTGGCCAGACGATACCTGACCTTCCAAAGCCAGATCGCTGCAATCGGCGTATCGATTTTTGCGGTCGCGGCGCTATATCAAAATCTGAAGGATCTTCTTCACCTGCGCGAGTATCCCTTCCTGGAGCCGCTTGGGTTTGCGGCAGCAATTTTCTCGCTGGGATACGTGGCGGCGGAAAAGGTGTTCACCGACGAGCGTCGGTTGCAGGCGATCGAAAAAGAATTGGAGATCGCGCGGGAGATACAGCATTCGATCCTTCCGAGGAACATCCCGGAGCTAAAGAATCTTCGGATCGCAGCTGCTTATCATCCCATGACCGCCGTGGCAGGCGACTTTTATGATTTCATTCCTGTTGATCAGCACCACCTCGGTGTCTTGGTCGCCGACGTCTCCGGACACGGCGTCCCGGCCGCACTGATCGCCGCAATGTTAAAGATGGCCGTGCAATCCGTCGTGCCCTGTGTGCGCTCTCCAGGAGATGTCCTGCAAGGTCTGAATCGCATGCTTTCCGGGCAGGCGCCCGATCAGTTCGTGACCGCGGCCTATTTGTTTATAGACACACAGAATTACAAAGCGCGCTACTCCGCCGCAGGGCATCCGCCGCTACTCCTCTTGCGTGCGGGAACATTGCACCGCATCGAAAGCAATGGCTTGGTTTTCGGAGTGAGTCCACAACCTGACTATCCGGTTCGCGACATACCCATCCGCCCCGGCGATCGATTTCTCCTATACACGGATGGTCTGATTGAGCCCGAAAACGCCAAAGGCGAGTCATTCGGTGACTCAAAGCTCACACAGGTTCTCCTCGACGCCAGTAGGTGTCCACCTTCTGAGTTGGCGAACAGACTGTTGACCGAGCTTCGTGCGTGGCAACCGGTCTCGATGGTTCAGCAGGACGATATCACCCTTGTCGGGATAGACGTCGACTAATCCCGGCTCTTAAAAGCCTCTTCCCAAGTCCCGATTAACGCTAACCGCCGAAGTTGGTACTGGGACGGACTCGGGCGCATTGGGTGGACGCGGGGGAGCACATCCTAATTCTATAGCGCCTGCAAACGGAGTTAGCCGGGCTGTCCCTCTTCGTTGACTTGCTTTCGGGCGCAACCTAACATGTGCGGCACATGGCTGAGGCGACGGAGACATGACGCCGGAGCGCTGGCAGCAGATTCGCGATGTGTTGGAGAAGGCGCTCGAACTGGCGCCGGGCCAGCGTGCTGTCTTTCTGGATGGGGCTTGTTTGTCCGATCCATCCTTGCGGCAGGAGGTCGAAACCCTGCTTGCCTCCAGCGAGGACGTCCGCTCCAGCTTTTTGCAATCCTCTCCTCTACGAGTCACGATCACGCCGGGAACGAAGTTAGGTGAGTATGAGGTGAAGTCGCTGCTTGGTTCCGGCGGCATGGGCGAGGTGTATCGCGCTCGCGATTCGCGGCTCGGGCGCGATGTGGCGATCAAGGTCTTGCCATCTTTCCTCTCTGCTGATTCAGACAGATTGCGTCGTTTCGAGCAGGAGGCGAGAGCGGCGGCGGCACTTAACCATCCGAACATTCTGGCAGTACACCAGATGGGCACATATCAAGGTGCGCCCTATCTGGTGTCGGAACTATTGGAGGGGGAGACGCTGCGGGAGCAGATCAAGCGTGGCCGTCTCTCGATTCGCAAGGCCATTGATTATGGCGTGCAGATCGCACGCGGCTTGGCGGCAGCCCATGAGAAAAGGATTGTCCATCGAGATTTGAAGCCGGAAAACCTGTTCGTCACCAAAGACGGGCGCATTAAGATTCTGGATTTCGGCCTCGCGAAGCTGACGCAACCCGCCTCAGAGAACAGCGCCGACACGCTCACCAGGGGCACCGAGGCGGGAACCGTGATGGGCACCGTAGGCTACATGGCTCCCGAGCAGGTGCGCGGACAGGCAGCCGACCATCGTGCTGACATCTTTGCCTTCGGCGCGATCCTGTACGAGATGCTGGCCGGGAAACGAGCGTTTCAGAAGACAACTTCGGCAGACACGATGGCGGCGATATTGAACGAAGACCCGCCGGGAATTTCGCAGATAGCGACAAATCTTCCGCCAGCGTTACAGCGGGTCGTGCATCGCTGTTTGGAAAAGAACCCGGAGCAACGCTTCCAGTCAGCTTCCGACTTGGCGTTTGCGCTGGATGCGTTGTCGGAAAGCGCAGGCAGCGCAACGGGATATCCGGGAAAAGAAGCGAAGAGCAGTTCCTTCATCAAGCGACATAAATTGTTGTCGATAGCAGCAGGTCTGGTTCTTGTTGGAATGCTGGTCGGGACAAGCTGGTACTTTACTCGCGGTTTGCATTCGAGCAATGTTTCACACGCCAAGATTACGCACAAGCAGTTCACGTTTACAGGCGACGCGTTTTTACCCGCCATTTCGCCGGACGGGCTGTTTGTGGCATATGTATCGAGGGAACCGGGCGAGCCGCAGAAATTGATCGTTCAGGCCGATAATGGCGCGAAGGTCGAGCTTGCTCATAGCGATTTCATCGCCTACCCGCGATGGTCGCCCGATGGGTCTGAAGTCCTCTTCTATGGATCTAATGTAGCACCTGACAAATCGGATCAATCAGTGACGATACATTCTGGAATATATGCTGTTTCTCGCTTGGGTGGCACTGTCCGGTTGATAGGCACTGGTTTTTGGGGGTGCTGGCTCGTCCCTGATGGGACCCAGATCGTAACCGCAAATGGGGAGGAACCATCCGGTTTCAAAGGATTCCGAGTTGTGAACAAGCGCGACGGGGGGTCGAAGGAGATTCGTCTTTCGGACTATGCTTCGATTGGGGGCATAGACTGTTCTCCCCGCGGCGGCCTAATTTTGGCGGTGATAATGACCGCCAACGACAAGTATCAGATTCGAACCTTCAAACCGGACGGCAGTGACGAACGGAAACTGCTGGAAGAGAGTGATCAAATTTACTCGGCTAGCTGGTCTCCAACAGGCGACTCCATCTATTATCTACACGGCAAGAAGAGTACACAGGAGCTTTCAAAGCTTGTTGTAAGTGACAAAGACGAGGTGTCTCAGGTACTGGCAGACGGCCTGCAAAGCGGCGCTTATTTTACAGTTTCGGCTGATGGATCCCGGCTGGCATATACGCGTCGAGATTTTTATTCGAACCTATGGCGAGTTGCTTTACCCTCTGCCGACAGAATTGCAAACACGAAAGTCAACCGCCTGACATCCGGCACTTCCTATTACGGAGAGCCGAGCTTCTCTCCAGACGGACGCTGGATAGCCTTTGCCCTTGGGCCAAGCCCCGACGAGACAAATATCTTCAAGAGATTGGTTTCTGGTAGCGCCTCTGTGCAACTCACTTTCTTTGAACATACAGCGAATGGCAGCCCAGCGTGGTCCCCGGATGGGCAGCGCATCGCGTTTATCAGCAATCAGAAGGGTTCGTCGAAAGTATGGACGATTGGCATCAATGGCGGCACCGCCCAACCGCTGGAATATACCAACGCCTCGGACACTAACTACAAACTCGCTTGGTGGCCCGGTAGTGAGATTACGTATCAAAGATCCGGCTTACGGAATTATTTGCGAATCAATGAGAAGACCCACGAAGAAACACCGATAATTCACGATGAGTCAGTGGGTTGGGGATGGTCAAAACCAATATTTTCACCGGACGGCAAGAAGATAGCGTTTAGCTGGCAGCGAAAAAACGGAGGACTGTGGATGATTTCGCTGGAACCGTATTCAGAGACGTTGTTACGGGGAGAGAGCGAGATAAATCCCGTGGGCTGGAGTCCAGACGCGAAATACGTATACGCAATTCGCTATGAAGGATCCTCCAATCGAGAGTTAATCAGGGTCCAAGTCACGGTTCCGAACGAAGTTACATCGTTAGCGATCTTGCCCGGCGACGTTGCTTATTATCAGGGTGCGGGAGTCAGTCCTGACGGACACGAACTTGTCGTCAGTATTGGTGAGGAGAAGTCCGACGTGTGGTTGATGGAAAACTTTGATCCATCGCCACGATAAGTTTCCTACCAGCGCCCACATCCCGGTCTTTGTTGACTTACTCCAGAGGTGTTTTCCAAATCCAGAAATGCTATCTTCCCAAACCAGAGGGATTCATTTTGAACATACTTAAACAGCTGCAAAAGGCAGAACGCGAGTTAGAACGCAAGGCGCACCAGATAGGTCAAGAACTGGACCAACTTCGCAAAGCGATGTCAGCGTTGGGCCACGGCAGAGCCACTCCAAAGAAAAAACAGAGAAAGATGTCAGCGGCTACACGCCGGAAAATTAGGGCAGCACAGAAAAAGCGGTGGGCGAAGATTAGGGCGGAGAAGTCCTAGAGATTGTCGGGCACGATTAGTTCACGTCCGCAGTATTCGCCGTATTGGTTCGTCAGAGTCCAATAGAGTTGCAGCAGCTTTCCATCAGCGTGGAAGACCATCACGAGACGATCCGCCCACATGCAATCGCCGTTACATGCGGGTTTGCGGAGCGTGGAGATGTTAAACATTCTTCCTCGGCGCAAACAAAATCTGCAGCAGCACCCGGAGGCCCTCGTCATGGCCACCACGAAGCTCAGCAGCCTTGACCAGCTTCGCCTGCTCTGCGGACAGACGATACTTGTTCACCGTGCAGCCCTGCTGATGGGTACTCTTGATTAGACCACGCAGATTCTTAATCGCCATGTTCTCTCCTGACGTCACTTGCGCTTTTGCGCAGTCAGCGAAAAATCCAGATTGCCTGCTTTGAATTGAAGCAGCGTGGCCCAAGCCGAAAAATATTTTACGTTCTGGAAGTCTTCTGCCGTCCACTGCGATTTCGGCTTTGTGCGCAAGGTATCCCGCCCGATCCGATAGCGAACTTCGTTCAGCTTGTCGTTGCCGTTTTGCATCGATTCCTCCGATGTGAATTTGTACTACTCCTCATCACGATATTGCTTCTTCCGAAATTCGTTAGGCAGTTCCCGCTCCTCCTCTGCGCCAAGGCGTCGAGGCGGATTGCCGAGATAGGCGAATTGAAGATAATTCTCTCTGGTCTCAGGCACGCCCATCTTTCGCATTTTGTCTAAAACGATGTCGGTAGCCATTAGTTCGGCCTCCGTGTAGTGTTCGGAATTGAGTCGAGCAAACGCTGTTCTGCTGGCACCAGGAAAGCTTGACGGAGCAGTTCACGCACGACTGCCTTCTGATCTTCGGTTGATCTCTCCGCATCCTGGATCGCCGCCTTCAGGAGTTCGGTGGTGGTCAGAAACTTCATTACTTGTCGCCTTTCGTTTGTAGAGCACGAACAACTGCGTCTCGGCAGAATGTCGATACAGTCTTTCCAGCTTGCGCAGCCGCCTGGCGAATCGCTTCTAGTTCCGCCAGGGTGAACATCACAGGCACTCTTTCCCGTCGCCTCTGGTCGGGTGGGAGCGATTGCTTAGCACGTTGGATCGGTTCGTCCACTAATTGAAGATACACAACAGAAGCTGGCATGTCAAGCCATGCCCAGAATTGCCAGCATTCCTCGGCATGGGAACTTGGTTAGCGAGACCGTGCAATGTTTATATATCCTCGTATCCTACAGAATCTGCTTGGTTTGGAATATGGGTTGACAGATTCCAGAAATTCGGTTATAGTACCAATTAAGCGGGTATACGCTCATTCCGAGTGAACTGGTTCCGCGCTCCAGCCCGAACGTAGTTAGCACAAACGAATCAAGGTGATCGCCACAGGCGAGGATGTGCCGTGATTGTTGCCATCCTAAACAGGAACACCGTGATTCGGGAAATGTGGCAGTGCCGAAGTAGTTCCGGATGATCCCACGGTTAGCCCGTGGGCAGCCAACCGGGCGAAAGCCATAGCGGCACAAACTCCTACCTAGGCAAGTAGTAGGTGACTCCGAGTCAGGACACGTGTCTACGTGCTCCTAAAACCGGAGTGCGCCTATGCGCCCCAATAATAACGATTCAACACCGCAGATCAGGTTCACGGTAGAGCCGCGTCTGCTTGATGTCCTGTCAGCTGCACGCTACCTCCAGACAACCACGTTCTTTGTCGAGGAACTGTTGCGTGGTGGAACTTTGCCGTTCCGCGTACTCGGCAAGGCGCGTGTGATCGAAAAATCCGCATTGGATGCCTACATCGATTCCATTCCCGTGCAAACAGGGAAGCTCGCGTCGAACTTTCGCAAGCCCAGCGTGGGCTTAATGCCTCTGCGATTGGAAGCGGCATGAGTTTAGTAACTAGCGTCGATTCGGCGCAGAAAGGATGAACTATGAAAAAGAAAATCAGCGCGACGTTCCGCAGCAAAGCAGAAGCAGTCCGTATCTTCAATGCTGCGGAAAATGCGATGGATTATTTCGATAACGGCACCGAGGCGATGAACAGTCTTCGCAGACTTGTGAACCTCTTGGCAACCGCACTCGATGAAAACGAGAAGTAAGTTCCGCCGCTGGGCGGCTCCCAGCGAAAACAGCAATCGCAGTGCTGGGCGGGGAATCAGCACAGAAAGGGTGATGATCTATGAAAGTAGGAAAGAATGAAATGAACAAGTGCGACAGGCTGGTACAACTTGTCAGGTTTATAGCCAACAACAAATCCCAGTCACCTGGATATGTACTCTTGACGAGAAAGAAAGCAAAAGCGTTGCTGAAAGAAATCGGTGAGAGCGCAGTAAAGCCAGTCGTCGTGGTGGATTACCCAGCGGTGACACGCAGGTTTGTTCTGAAGTAACCGTAGTTTGCATGCTCACGAAAAGTGAGACCTGTCGGTTCGAGTCGATAACTATGGTTCTACTTCACATCATTCAGCAACGGAAACCTCCAGCCCAGCGAGCATTCAGGGGCTTGGCTGGAAGTCCGCTCGCAGTCACCGAGAGTCCGCCTCCGACAAGTACAGGGGCCAGTGAAGGTCTGCCTCGTAAGCGTGGTCGCCCTCCAAAGAACGGTGTTCCGATGACCGCTGCAGAACGCCAGCGGGAGAAGTATAAACGGGACACCGAGCCACAAGTTAGAAGCTTGATTGCGCAGATCATCAAGATTGTGAAGCGTGGGATGACGACGCCTGCAGCCGCTGAGGATGATACCGATCAAAGCGCAAGAACACGTGCGCTCGATATTCGGAAAGAGAATCGCGTCCGATTGAATCAGCTACAGACTGAATTATTCAAATTAGGCTTGCAGGATTTGCGCAACTATTTGCGGGTGTTGAAAAACACTCCCGATTCTCGTGGACGCTTGCATGGCGAACGCAGCGGAGAGAAGCCAGTAGCAGGCGACCACACTGAACTCGAACTGATTATTGCCGCACAGCAGCGCAAGAACCAGCCAATTGTTACGGTGCTCACTGACACTACCCTGGAAGATACGCTTGATAAGATTGCCCAAGATGTGATGAACCAGGAGAAGACTGAAGTACAAAGTGAAGGCGAGACTGAGGTTGTGCATGGTGTGAAATGCCCAGTGTGCTCTGACATGCTATACAACCGTAACGATGTGTGGGAGCACTTTAACAAGTTCTACCGTGATGGCAAAAGGCAGAAACAACATATAGAAGCTTTGGAAGATATCGTCGGGATGCCAAAGCTGGTGTTGGATGACGCCAACCAGGCACTGACTGACAACAACCACTTCCACTATGTCAACGACCAGGTGAAGCTGTTCCGAAAGCAGCAACGTCATGAAAAGAAAAAGCAGGCCGATGAGAAGAAGAGAGCCACGAAGGTGATGGAACAGCGTGTGATCGAAGTGGCGACTAAGTTGCGAAACCTGGAATTCCAGCGCACGGGTAAGAAGGTCGAGATTCCAGTCCGAGATGTCCTGGAGATGTTCAACCCAGGGTGGCGGACGAAGATAAACGTCTGGTAATTTCGTGAGGAAGTGTATTAGATGATAGGCATCATGGCTAAGCCGTGTGAATCCAATGGGATACAAGCGATTTGTGGCACCAATTTCGTGTTGTGGTGCATAGGTGGGAGGAGAGTAGAACTCTACCCCCGCTTCTGTCCATTTCAGGGGCTGCACTTACCAGCAGCCCTCATCAGAGTTCGAAGTGTCTTGATCTCTACTTAGTGGGTAACAGATAGAACTTCAGTGCTCAAACGTTGTGGCGCAAGCCAGAACGTGACTGTGCGGTGTTGCGAACACACCAAGTGCTCGATCTGCTTAAAACAGATTGCGAATACGATGCGACGGACATCGCCAGTCGAACTAAAGTTTTCGTGGAACGTCGAAGTGCGGAGTCATGCTCCGCCCTTTCTTTTTGTCTGGATGTTTTCAGGCGGCAAATACCTGTTCATACAGGATGGAGGTTGTTGTGGCGAAAGAACTAGAAATTGAACAGAAGCTGACTCAATTGAACTGCGCAATTAGGAGCTTGAGCGTGATCAGCAGAACAGGCAGAACAAAGTTGACTGATTCGCTGACCCACAAGACCCTCCCTGAAGCTGAGGCCAACAGGTTGTTAGCGGTACTTGCGGAAATGGAAGAGTTGGTCAGGGTGAGTCCGATACCTGTCGATTGGAGCAGGCCAGAAGAGGTTAGAACGATTTTGGATCGACGCAGAGATGCTATCAGGATTTTACAAAACGAAGGACTAGAAGAGGTAACACAGTGGAGCTAAAACAATATCCGCCACTACCGAAAGCTTTCACCGCACCAGTTTTAACTGCGATGGGTCTACGTGCCTTTGCCGTGCTGGTGGATCGCTATGGAATTGCCCAAATCTCACGAGTTATCGGGCCTGATGAGTACGTGCAAGCGGTTCAGAAGATCGTGGACAGGGCAGCGAAACAATAAGTTTCCCGCTCATATCATAGTCGGAGGGCGGGATTTGGGAGCGTCTATTACTCTTAACTGGTAGCCGCTCCCGCAATATTGCAGTACAGCAGTACGAGGCCAATCCTCGAAAAGTGAAATTTGTTTTGAAGGATTGGCTTATGAAAGTATTAGATATCCACGGCAAAGAAACATGGGAAGAGTTTGTCCAGAGGGCGAAACGGGATAACTACCCGAGGGAAAGTTTTGTGAGGATCGCAAGGTGGCTGTTTCCAGCCGCCAGTCCTGCAATGGTGCACGACGGAGCGATCATAATCGAGAAGAATTGGAATCCGAAAGGATATCTGAAGAGGGTGTAAATGGCGAAGTTCAATCAGTTCGAAGTCTGGCGGGTAGAACTGCCTGTCCAGGAAGTTGTTCGAAAGTGGGACGGTAAGACTATCAACGTAAATGGCACTGAGATGCACTCAGGCCATAGGTGCGTCGTAGTAGCCGCTGATCCAGACGGTCAGTGGGCGGTTATTATCCCACTAACTTCAGCGCAATACGGAAGCAATGGCGGAGAGAAATGGGCCAACCCTAAGAAGACTTGGGTGCGAGTGATCCATGATGGAAAGCCTGCATACGCTTTGACTGAGCAGATTAGATACGCAGATTCAGGCAGGTTCTTCGAGAAGGAAGGTGAACTAGGCCAGTTCGATCAGCAGCAGGTTGAACTGAAGTTGCGTGCGCTGTTGGGGCACATCTAATGATACAACCACCAACATCAAAGGCACGGCAAGCAGCAACAGAATTCTGCCATCGAGTAGGTAAGCAGTATCCAGGGTTGCTTCGAGACCCAAAGTTTCTGCAGCGGGTGCTCGACCATATGCAGCCGTATCGGCCAGACTTCGATGAGTCGATGCTGCAAACCGCATTTGAAGCTTGTGTCGCTGATGGCACGGTTACACTTCCAGTTGTGGTCACCGAGGTAGCCACGACTACGCCACAGGTAGTGCCATTGGAGGAGACGCCAGCTACACCAGTTGTGGTCGAGATAGAGCGGGAGAAGACGCAGAACGAAGTGATCCAGGAAATGGCTGAGCAGGGTTTAGAGAATCAGTGCCGTAGGCAAGCTGAAGCACTACGAGCGTACTTTCCTAACGGGACGTTGAACCACAAGGCTTGTGAGGAAATTCAGCAAGCGTTCTGCAAGCACCCAGACGGGACGGTGTCGTGGAAACACACCTTGCTTCTTCGTGAGGCTCTGTTGCGGACTATGGATCGCATAGAAAGGACGAAGCAGAACCAGAAGTAAACTCCGAAAGGATACATGTCAACGTAAGGTTGAACAAGAAGAAGTTCAGATTGCGAAGTTCGAAAGAAGGAAAAATTTGTAAATCAGCAGTGCCCATTTGCGGAATGCAGCGGGGCTTAGAAAGGTTGGTGATTATGATTACGCTCTACTGAGCAAAGGATTTTGTATGACTGGAACGATAGAGATTTATTTCAAGAATAGAGGATATGGTTTCATCAAGCATGTTGATGAGAACCGAATCCGAACTACCTACTTCTTCCACATCATGGATGTGAGACAAGGCGATCCGATACCAGACAGTAAGTGTGAGTTTGATCTCGGCCCAGAGAGGAAGAGTGGTAAAACCCCGCCAGCGATTAATGTGCGTGTTTCGGAGGCTCAGTAATGAACCCCGAACAAGAAATCACGTTGATCAAAACGATGATCCAGAATGGCATCACCGATGAAGTTATTCGAAAGACGGTCAAGAACCCTGAGTTGCTTGACGTAGTTAGGAAGTCTGCCGAATCCAAAACAAATGGACACGCCACTGCGGCAGAACATATCGCTGCTGCAGTTGATCCACTAGACGATTTATTCGCTAACACCGAATTTACAAGTACGCCAGACCCGATTGTCTCGTCGCAGACAGGGACGAATGCGGAAGCTCTGCCTGTTACCGAAATTCAAGAATCGCCGCAGGCGGAGGAACCGCAGGTTCAAGAAATTCCAAAGAACTTGAAGCAGTACGCTGTAGATGCATTGAGCCGTGGTTTCTTTATCTTTGCATTGCAGTCAGACAGCAAGTTCCCTGTGCGTGGATCACACGGTTTCAAGGATTCGACAAACTCCCCAGATGTGCTAACAAGGTGGGATTTGCGTCCAGACTCTAACATTGGTATCGATTGCGGTAAGTCTGGCCTAACTGTCGCAGACTTCGAGCGTGTCGAGGACGTGCCAACTTGGGTAAACGAGATCGCTACTCTAAAGATCAAGAGCCGTGCTGGACTGCATGTGTACTTCAGCGGGGTTCGTGACGGCAGCGAGGCGATGTACATCGACGGTAAGAAGGTTGGTGATCTACAGAGCACCGCTGATTATGTGTTGTTCAATGGCAGCTATCATCCGTCTGGTGCTATTTACCAGATTGTTGAGGATAGCCCGATTGCTCCAGTCCCAGCACGCATCGAGGAGTTGCTGGTAAAGCCAGGACAAGAGGATAAACCTGAGACACAGCGAGTACGGGCACAGTTGGTGCCAGGTACGTTGCGCTTCGAACGTGTCGTAGTTCCGCCTGATCCAGCGTTTAACAAACTGTTTGAGGTAGTTGGTTGGGAGCCACTAGAGAATAGGTTGAACAAGATGGAAGATACCCGCTTCCACGGTATTGAGCTAAAGCCAGGGAAGCTATCTTTCTGCCCGATGCCTCAGCATCAGCCACGTGGAGTTGATGTCCCGTACAAGGCTCGCACGTTCGGTGTGATCGCTGGACAGGATGCGGAACACTTGGTGCATTGCTTTGGGTGTGGATTCTCAGGTGATCTAGTTAAGACCGTCAAGGAATTCGATCAAGGTGATGAGGGCGGCAAGATCGTGCACGCAACAATGTACGACTGTGCTCGCTATATCTGCCGTGAGTCGCAGTTAGACCCAGAGCAGTTCTTCCCGTCTAAGCGCAAGATCACCGTGACATCAGTTACGGAATCTGAAGAGGATGGGATGCCTGTCGAAGTGGACACGGTAAACATGACCGAGACAGGCAACGCACGCAGAGTTATCGCTGCGAACGGTCAGAACATTCGCTATGTCGCACGATGGGATGACTTCCTGGTGTACGACAAGGAACGAGGGTTGTGGATCATCGATGAGTACAACCACCAGGTCGAAAGATTCATGAAGCGAATGACCAAGCAAATGCTTCGTGAGACCAAGGAAAAACTCATCGCTCTGAAACAGGCGGCTGCGGTGATCGAGGCTCAGATGGAAGATGATTATGCCCCGAATGAGGCCGAACAGAAAGTGTTGGCGGATTATGATGAGGCAAAACGCTTGTACAAGTGGTCTATTGCGTCTGAATCTAACCGCACGATCAAGGGTTCAATCTCGTTGATCAAGTCTGAAGAGAACATGAGCATCCAGGCGGAAGATTTGAACAAGAACCGATGGCTCGCAAATGTTCAAAACGGAAGCCTGATCTTTAACCCAGACGATGGCTCCGTTATCTTCCGTAACCATCTCCGCTCAGATTATTGTGACCGAGTGATGCCAACCGTGTACGAAGCTGGGGCGCAGTGTCCTATCTTCCTGAACTTCATGAGTCAGATAATGCAGGGCAGGCAGGACTACATCGACTTCCTCCAGGAATACTTTGGTTTCTGCCTGACAGGGAATGTGATCCGTATGATCTTGATCCTGTATGGACAGGGCTTGGATGGTAAGGGCGCACTGATGCGAACAATCGCCAAAGTTCTTGGCGAAACCCGTGAAGGCTATGCGATGGAAGCGAACATCAAGACGTTCATGACCTATAAGGAAACCGCTCAGGGTTCACCTCGGCCAGACATCCTGGCACTGGAAGAACCTCGGCTGGTTACTGCGTTCGAAACTAACAAGGGCGAGCAGCATGTCTGGGACATGGGCATGATGAAAAAGATCACGGGTGGTGATGCACTCAGGGCACGTGGTATGCACTCAGGCGACGAGTATCAGTTTCGCCCAAAGTGCAAGATCGTGCTGGGGCTGAATCACCTTCCAAAGATCAATGACCCGTCGAAGGCGGCAAGGGACAGGATCGCTGTGGTCAAGTGTCTGATGGCACTCAAACCAGGCGAGGTTGACCTGACCCTCGAACCACGTATGTTGGGCGAGGCCAGTGGCATCCTCAATTGGATGATCGAGGGACTGCAGCGTGCGCTGGCCCGTAAGGCAGAAGGTGGCCCGTTGATCATGATCCCTAACGGGGTATTGCACGACTCGCAGGAGTACACCGACTCGGAGAACCCTATCGTCATCTTTGCCCAGGAGAACCTGGTTAAGGAGGAGGGTGCGGAGGTAAGCACCGCAGCGGTTCACGAGGCCTACAATGTGTGGGCAGCGAAGCATGACCACCAGCAGGTGTCGATTGAGGTTTTGATCCCTTACCTGACTGATCGGCTGGCATTCGAGAAAGGCCGCACCAGAACAGAGGATGGCCAGATTAGGGTGCTCAAGGGGGTCAGACTCGCTCAGCAGGAGGAGGAACTGACTTTGAACTGATGTGGGTAATAAAATCGTAAAATGCCTGGCACAGGGGTCTTTTTTCGCCTTTTGTTTTCAACGAGTTAGACCCTGTGTGCCAAGGTGCCAGGTTTAGGAGGAGTTGTAGAGCTAAAGCAATTTTTCTTTTTCTAAAAACGTCTTTAGCGTCAAAACTTTCCCTAAACCTGGCACCCTGGCACATTTGATTATCCACAGTTGTGGGGATGATACCGACCAGGACGGCAAGACGGCAAGGTAGCAACCTGAACCAAGGTAGCGACCTGGCGCAGCCAGCATTACCTGGGAAATTCCAGTGGCCCGAACGGGGTCTGACGGGCGAAATTCAATACGGGCAGTCTGACCCTCAAACCAGGCGAATGGAGAATCAGTAGCATGATCAATCACGAGGAAGAAAAAGTAATCGCCCACAGCAAGGGCATGCTCAAGGAATGGTCAGCCAGCCAGCCGAAACCGATCCAAGATGCCGTGGCCATCATGATTGCTGGCTACGATGTTCGGACGGCAGACTTAGCGAAGCTAACCCAGGAACACGAGACGCACGTTCAGGCGACTGACAAAACATTGGAAACGATGCGCAAGGTGCACACCGTATTGGCTGAGCGTGTCGGCAAGATCGATGATCCCACCACGTTGAGAGAAATTTCTTTTCGAAAAGCGACTTTGACAAAATAAACTTCCACAAAACGACCGTTTTCAACGTCCGCCGCTCGCAACTGCTTTATTTTGAGCGAGATGCAGCTAAAGTGGTCAGAGTTCTGGTTATTCTGTAAAGACAGAAATGTGGAAAAGGTCTGAAATCGCTACAAAGCGATCTGGGGCGTGGTAATGGTACGAGCCGTGTGGGCAGGAATAATGCGTCCTAGGGTGGTTTCCGTTCGATTACGGGCACAAATGGAAAGGCCCACCGAGTTACCGATGGGCCAGCAGATACGGGTTAGTAAGAGTTATGCGCCAGCGAAGACCGAGGCCATTGCATCGTCGGCCAGGCGACCATCATTCTCCTGAACGTAGGTGTAAGCGGCGGCTGGGTCTGAGTGGGCGAGGTAGCCAGAAACGGCACCGATTCGCTGGGTCTTCGTGTAAACAGCCATTGCGGTGGAGTGGCGGATTGTGTGGCAGTGAACCATATCGGCATGCAGGCCAGCCTGCATAGCGAATTTCTTGATCAGGGCGTGCAGATAGTGGCGTGTCAATCCACCGAACAGCGCAGCGGTTCCGCGTTGCTTGGCTAGTTCGACCAGGTCACGCATATCGAGAGCAGGATCAGGCGAAACCAGGACACGGTACGTCCGAGTCTTGCCTCGCTTCGCCTTGAGGATGCGGATGCGATAGCCACCAGTTTCTGGATCGGGAATGATGTCCGTGCCCTTCAAGCCCTCGATGGTTTTGGGCGCATGCCGATCACCAACGATCTGGCTAACTCGTGCGCCTGTGGCGTACATGGTCAGCAGAGATAAGTGTGCCTCTCGGTTGCCGTAAGAATGGCTAACCTTGAGAAGTGCTTTGATCTCAGGATGTTGTAGGTATTCCACAGGTATCACCTCGACAGTGCAAATGTAGCACAACAAGAAAAATGTGTCAACCAGAATTGTAACGATCCTGGAAAAAGGAACAATGTGGTGCAAAGACATCACTTAGCATTTTGCAGGTAGTACTAAAATTAATCGTTGGTTCTAGGCCTTCCCTGGGTAGTTTGGCAATGTGATTGCCTCAGAGATTCTGGGCTTGACGGAGGTGATGCAGCGGTGATACCTTTGCACCATCATGGCCAAGAAATCGAAAACCCGTCGCAATCTTAAGTCTGGAATAATCCAGGTCAGCGTCTGGCTGAACGAGCAGGACATTCAGACCCTACGTGAGATCGGGCAGCGTCCAGACATTGACCGTGAATGGTCGTGGCTGGCACGCAAGGCGATCCGTGAGTTCATCGAGCGTGATCAGGCGAGCCAGGCATTCAACAAACGGCTGCAAGAGCCTGAAGAGGCAAAGCAATAACCGTTACCCGCCTGCCTGCAACGAAATGGGTATAGATTAGATCGACCAACAAGTAAATCTCAAGCAACTGAAAAGGCATTGACCGTCCCGAGACCGTACTGGTTTGGAATTGCTCTTGCTTGGGGATGCATTTCTATAGCCGTTTCAGAAAGTCATTTGGAAATCGGCCCCAGTCGTACCAGCCCACACCCCCATGCCGTGGCCACCGTCGTGCGTAGCTCAAACGACATCGGGACAATTTGTGGACTGTCCGCAAATTTTTCGACGGGTGGGGGAGTGCCAGGGGGCAGTTCAAAAACATTTATGGTACCAAAAAAGGTACTGGGAGACACCATAAGTAGGGGCAACATTATTTCAACAAACATTTTGAAGGACGGCAGTGTCGTGGTCGGATTCAACGCCTACAGCGGCGAACGCTATTACAAGTACGATGCGATAGCAGGCGCAGCGATCCTCGCAGGCGCAGACCCAAAGAACTTCAGCGGTGACGAAGTATCAGGGCCAGACGGCGGAGTCGGATTTGCAGACATAGCTGAGGACGTGGCCGAGACAGCAGCCGAGTTATAGTTAGTAAAACATTGCCAGATGGGCGTTCCGCAACACGGAGTTGCAAACCGTAAAGAGACATTAAGCAGGTAGAGTTGCCGCTAGCAGCATAAATCAACCCAATTGGGAGAAAGAGGAACATGGATGAATTGAATCCAGTAGCTGGAAGTGTGTCTATAGTCGAACCCGAGGTGGCGGAAGCCCCGCCCCTAGTCGAAGCTGCGCAACCTGCATCTGCGCCAAAGTTCAACAGGCGTGCCCGTCGTTGTCCGACATGCGACTTCAAGTTTGTTCCATCACAGCCGAACCAGGTTATCTGTTCCGACTGTGCCCGTAAGGGTCTTCAGCCTCCGCAGGATGACCCCAAGCCGAAGAAATGCAAGCAGTGTAAGCAGAAATTTGTTCCAGGTCATAACAGGACTGAAACCTGCCCAGAGTGCAAGGCTAAGCCGACTGTGCGGAACTGCGCCACCTGTGGTGACGAGTTCAACCCGCACGGAAGCCAGAAGGAGTGCGATAAGTGTATTGATGTTTCTGTGGACAAGCTGAAAGCCCACGATGAACAGAAGGCCGCAAAGGTTTGTGAGCCAAAGGTGTGCATCCGTTGCCAGGAGATTTTCGAGCCTCGCACTGGGCCAGAAAAACGCTGTCCTAGCTGCTCTGACCTTGTTAAGCAGCAGACTCAACAACGCAAGCAACGACGTATTCGATTGGCCGAGCGTGAGAGTACCGCAGCGAAGAAGCCAACTGGAGTCGAGATAGACCAGAAGCACGCGAAGAAGATTCTAGAACAGCGAGGATTCAATGGTGGTGTTCTCGATGCGATGATGAACCTAGCTTACGAGACCGCCGATATCCTCAACGTAACTCCGAACCAGTTCTACTTCCAGAACGGCCCGACTGCAATCACCAATCCCAAGCAGTTGGAACAGGGCTATCCGTCTGGGGAGTTGCTCGACCATAAAACCCTCTTCTCCGTATTTGAGTTTTGTGTCATGGGCCGAGAGATCTTGGGCCAGGTCAGAACCTACGAAGAATGGTTACAGCTTCGTTATAAAGCCAAGACCGATCTATGGTTCTTGTGCGTCGATGTCTGCGGTAAAGGACTAGTCGAGAAAACTCACAGGCCGATGATCGATCTGTTGGTCAAGAAAAATCCGACCTTACTCAAACCGCAATATAACCAGGAAGAGTTCAAGGAAGCACTCCGAGAGCAGGATGAATGCCACGAGAGATTGTGCTTGTATCCTCGATCCTTCTATAAGTCCACGATCTCAGTTCTGGACATTGTGCAGTGGTTCTTGGTCATGCCAGACATTCGTTGTCTTGTCGTAACAGCTACGGTGGGCCTCGCAACAACATTCGTGCGGGAGACCAGCCAGCATTTTCTTTTGAACATACACCGTCCGACGAACTTGAATCTATTGTTCCCAGAGATGACGATCTCGGAAACATCGGAGACAGAGTTTAACTGCCCTCAAAGAATTCTCGGTTTGAAAGAGCCGTCCCTGTGGGCCAGTGCGAAGGACGTTGAGTCAACTGGTTACCACTGCGACGCGCTGATCCTAGATGACTATGTAAGCGAATTGAATTCGGGCAACCCCGATATGCGGGACAAACTTTTTACACGCTTTACGTTGATCTCCGAGTTGCTGGATCGTCCGTGGGGTTTCTTGACCTTGTACGGCACCAGATATTCTGGCGACAAGTCGAGCCTCGATCTTTATGGCCGACTAATCCAGCAGCAAGACCCAGGCATGAAGATATTGGTCAAGGGTGCATGGACGGTTCTACCACATGCAAAGCATAAGAAGATTCACGACCTGTTGGAAGAAGATGTGGACTTGCTGTTCCCGCTTACCCCAAGTGGTAAAGAGGGCAAGGGCAGCTTCCGCATTCTTCGCAAGAAACTGCTGGACAACGAGCGCACCTTCCGACAGCAACAGCTTAACGAAGGTGTGTCTGACGAAGCAGATGTTATCGCAACTTTTACGATGGAGGAGCTACAGGCAAAGGTTCGTCCACCAAACTACTTCAAGAATTGGGGCGCAGCAGTTGCGATGAAGGTAGGGTCGTTAGACCAGGCCCAGTCGGTCGCCCTCACGGCGGATCGTTCAGCACTGGCACTGGCCACGATCTACATGTATGAGGGAAAGAATATTTGCGTGATCGATGACGTGATCTACGGGCGTTATAAAACGTCGCAGTTGAGCCATGTCATAGTCGATGCGTTTGTTAAGCACCAGACTCAACGTGCGGTGTTTGAGCGTTCGGGAGATTTCGAGAATCTGATTGAGCAAGTGCATAGAGCTGGTTTGCTAAAAGGTGTACCTGTCCCTCACATCGGGACGATAGCCCCGCAGACCACGTCTGTGATGGGAACTTCGATACCCCACAAAATCGCTAGGATGAAAACATTGGAAAGTTACCTCAACGAAAATCGTCTGTTTTTTACTAACGCTCCGTACATCAACGAACTTTTTCCTGAGTTACTTAGAACAGCCGTCGGGAAAAAGAGCGGCAGCACCAAGAAAGATGATTTGGCCGATGCAGTAGGTCAGCTATGCCAGTCATTCCTTCGCTCATCGGTGCCTCAAGAAATCAGGATAGATGAAGAAGCGGAAAAAATGGCCTACGAGGCTAGGGTTCAGAAGGGTTGGTATGATCTGCATTTCGGCGTACCGCAGCCACCGAGCCAGCAGCCGATTGTGTTCAGGAATGGCCCAGAAGAAATCCCAGCCAATCCTTTAACGTCTCATCTAGCTCGATACAACATGATCCGAAAAACGCAGTAAACAAGTTTCAGGCTCGTTAAACACAAACCTACAAACACGAGCTTGAAGCGGGGAGTCGGGCCGCACACCTCGGCTCCCCGCAGCAATTTTCCCGCCTGCAGCGGGAATTACCAGGGACACATCCACAGGTGGGGCCGACAAGATCACTGTTTGCTGATTTGGCTAAGTCAGCAGGCTGAACCATCGATGTTGTCCCAGTAAAAGATTTTAATTCCGCATAGCGGAAAAGGGAGAATGAATATGCAGTATACAGGCAATGACGTTGTAAGACTTCAGGAGACCGAACGTCTCCGCACAGAAGTCAGTGAGTTGGAGCAGCACACGGCAGCACAGAAGCAAGCTGCGGCAGACCAACTCGTTCGGTATCGGTTGATTAAGGCAGGTCTGAAAGACGATCCATCGAACTGGTCTCAGCTAGCGCAGTTCGGCAATCTCGACTTCGAAACTGTTGCGAGCCTGATAACCAGCAACCCAGCGATCAAAGCCCGTCTGACGTTCACGACTAAGACTCCGTTCGCTGAATTTCTTGCCGAGCAGTCCCAACGTGTTCAACAGTCAGCGCAGGCGGCACGTGAATTCGAAGCAGCATGCAAGCACCTGGTCGTCAACGGCATCGCAGATGTCGGCGCATCTTCAGCTAACTGGGGCCTTATTACCCAGGTTCTCGGCCCGACACCTTCAATGCAAGCCATCATCTCTGCCGTCCAATCTGGTCACATTCAAGGTTTGTCTGGCGCAGGCGTGGAGGGCGAGGAATGGATGGCCGAGGCTCGCAGTGCGCTAATTGCCTCGGTAAGTGAATTCCTTAGCTTCACCGATCTCAAGGGTCACATTCATGCTCTCGGAAGCCCTGACGCTCGACGTGTCAAAACATACTTGGAAACAGCCCCGTATGCCGAGGCTGCCGCTAAGGTACGACAGGTCAGATCAATGCTGCCACGCAGCGGCAAAGCGTCTGAGATATCTGGGGGTCAGCAAGCTATAGACGCTGGACGCAGTGACTTCTTTATTCGCTACATGTTGGCCGATCTCTCACCGCAGCAGCCAGCGCAGGAACTATCGAAGTTCGAGCAAGAGTTGCTTACTTCCTACCAGCGTGATGTTGCACAGGGGAAGGCCCCACTTCCACACAGCTACATGGGTTTGGAAGTTACCGCTCAAAACCTGGCTGACGGATGGAAGAGTTCATCGGGCAGGAAGTGGATCGGGCAATTAATCAGTCGGTTCGGAAATGCCCGAGTAAGTGCACGCCAGCGTGGCATCAGGGAAATTGCAGGTACGGTAGTCGATGAAAATGCAGTTCAGTAGTACAAAATCTTGAAGTAGCCGACCAATAGTCGGAAAGGGAGTAAACAATGGGACTTGATACACCGATCACCCAAGCTGAAGTAGACGCCATCTACCAGTTTGGTCGTGACACAAATATGGAAACGGAAGGTGCGGATGGTGAGGCAAACGCCCACCAGCTAATCAGCTACATCCGTGACGGCATGGGGGTGGAGATTACCGCAGCGACGATCAAGGCTGCCGCACAGCAGTTGCAGCTAAAGTATCTCAGTGCCGACACTGCAAAGCTAAGGGAGTTATATGCGGCGTTGACTCCACAGGAAGTCTTAGAGGTGAAGGCCTTTCGACAAAAAGGCCTGAAGGATTCGGTAAAGAATCTGGGGCTTTTGCTGCAATTCTGTGCCGACAGGCGCATGCAGGTTTCTAGAAAGACACTGCTGACGGCCATGTTGAATCTTGGTCGCAGCCTGGAGTGGGACGAAACGCCCCATCAAGGTTCGTATGGCAGGCACTCTTCCTCAGACACCTTCTCCAGTGCGTGGAAGAAAAACGCCCCGACTCAGCAGGATCGGGAAGACCAGACCAGGAGGAAGTGATGGAACCCTACGCTGTCCTGCTCCGTTGGAGAGTAGAAAGCCGACACAAACTGATGGCACGCTACGGGTCATCGGTTATCAATGACCGCTTGGCGGGGAGAGCATAATGAGTATCCGAGATGTTGAACTAGCAAACGAAGTATCTGGCCTGACATTGGAGCAACGTGTTGCCCGACTGGAACGGCTGAACAGTTCCCGCATGGGACCTCCAGGAAAAGACAGCACCGTACCTGGACCCAAAGGCGAAAAAGGGGATCGTGGGCCAGAAGGTCCACGTGGCCCAGCCCGAATCCCAACAGAGATGGAGTTGCTCGAAGATCAACGCTGGGAATGGAATGTGATTGCAGAATCCAAGTTGCGTGCCGCCACGAAACTTCAGGGCGATGCACGTAACGAGATGCTAGCATCTGCTGCCGCAGCACAACGCCGCAGCGATGAGTACGACGCCAAGTTGGCGGGGATTAAGCCATGAATGACCTGATAGACATACGAGACGCTCTCAAAGAAGAGATTCGTCCTGATCCCGTTAAGGTTTTGGAAGCCGAACAAGATCGTCGTATCGAGGCTATCGATGCAAGGATCAAAGAACTACAACAGCGAGCAGAAGCGGAGCGTAACATTACCCCGCCATTGCCGTCCTCAACTCAACCCACATGGAGATCGAAGTGGGGCTACGACCAGTTCGGACCTTGCAAGGACGGTCAAGCATAGGAGGAAACATGGAAATCAAAAAGCCAAAAGAGCCAAAACTGGAAGTGCCCGACGTGGATGCGCCGAAATTGCCGAATCCTAAGTCCCCGTATGTGAAGACTGACGGCAAGCCACGGATTGAGCCGGAAACACATTCACTGATGAACGAGTATTCCATCCCTCGCAACGCACGCAAGTGACTCACGGAAGGTGTTGACCGCGAGCGAACCGTTCGCCGCACCAATTGCTATTGTGTCACCCAAACGACGTAGGTCACTTGAGCATCCTGATACTGCCCTTTGATCTCCCAGCAGCCTAATGCGGGGAAATTGACCCCGACCACCTTAAAGGTCTGGTCTGGTGTCGGCCAATAGCTGCTTATGGGGTCCACATGGAGAGGCGGCGCGGGTGCGTCCAGCCTGCGTCCTGTGACTGCGAGTCTCGGCTGTGGCTCTTCAGCTCCGTCATTCCCGTGCCTCCACCAAAACAGTTTATTTCGGAACGTTGGGTCGTCTGGAGTGTAGTGCGGCAAGCCCTTCCATGTTCCGTCCGCACGGAGTACGGTCCATAGCCTTCGCGTGCCAAACCAAAACTCACCCGGATGCTTCTGGTCTGGCCATGGCGCTGGTGGGATAAACCGCCGGGCCAGGGGTCTCGTCACCGGGCACTTCATTGTCACAACGTCTGCAGTTACTGTGGTGGGTGCTCGCGGTTCGTCTACTGTTGCCGTGGCCGTGGATGCAACAAGCGCTAACGCAACAACCATTGAAGCACGTAGTTGCATTTCTACCTCTTCGCAGTCTCTCCCGAATTGCACTCCAATCAAGGACGCGCAAACAGCTGGCACTGTTAACATCGGGGTCGCAAGAGGCCCCTTATCCGTGAAAGGGAGTGCAAACGCGCCGAAGTACTGGGAGCTAAGTTACCGGTTAGCGGTGCCGGACAAACCGGGCGCTAGCTGAAGAATCGCTGCTTTCATCGAACTTTTTCATCAATCAATGCGAGGCGTCGTAAGGCACGGGTTCGTCAGCAGCGGATGACTGAATGTATAGATTCTTGCTATCTTCGAGATAGAGGTATTGTCCGTCCTTAAGCCCGACAAGTGACAACACCTTAAGCCCGACAGGTGGCAACAGTGAAGTGTCATTATGGAGGGCTTTGCGGACAGAGGCAGCTTCGCCCGTTTTGACGTTGATGCGGACTACCTCGAATCCCCACTGACGAGTGCTGTCGTTACCCAAGAGGAGTTCGAGCACTATATCGCCGTCGTTGCTGAAATCTATGGCGTGTGTCTGAGCAAGGTGATATCCGTCCTCTGTGGAGAGCCTACCCACAATGTCGTTGAGAGTTCGACGGGCGAGAATGGCTCCGGTACGGTCCAGCATCACGACTTCGCGATTGGTCGGAGCGTAGAAAAAGATATGATTTTTCGTGACTCGGAGCGCAGGCTGTCCTGTTTCACCGCCCTGGTTAAAGGAATCTCCACGGGCCTCCAAGGTACTTGCCGGGACCATCTCTCTCAACACACGCCCCTCGCGTGTGTACTCGACTAAGAGGGGATAATCAGGTGCGTCCGGCACATTCGGTACATTACGGCTCCCGAGCACGAAGAGTGCGTCATCGTCCTTGCTGTATGCAAGCGCCTCAACATATTGCGGCGCGGGGTCCCAAGTTTTCAGCAACTGCCCGGTGGAATCATAAGTGAGAACGACCTCTCGAACGTTGTGGTCGCCGAAGTTCAATATGGTGGCAATCAAGGTCGTGCCATTCGGTCCAGCCGTCACACTAGTGCCGTAGTATTCTTGAAGGTCCGGGAAATCTTTGAATACATCAATGTCCGCGCCACGTTGAGATTTGCCAGTGTAGGCTCGGATTGGGACACCCGGGGAACCATTCACACAAAACAAAACTTGGTTAGTGGAATCCCACTGTGGGAACCCTGTGCAGTTTACCGTTTGCGCTACGGTTTGAGGGCTGAAAAGGCCGACTGCTGTTGCAAAGAGTAGTGAAGAAAATAAGAGAATATTTTCCAAAAAACAGCAGCGAGGTTGGAAGATAAACGCCACGGTAAACACCTCGTAAATCAGCCTTTAGGGCGCGATAACTGGGACGGATGCCGTAATGCCATGGTTAGGTTGTCTCACGGTAAGTCTTGGTAAACGAGGAAATCGTCCAAGTGGGTAAAGGTACGGGAGATGTGGTTTCCCACTCCCTACGGTTTGATTCGAACCACGCCGACGCCAATCTTTTTACGACTAAAATCTTTTCGACGGTCACTAGGTCAAACGGAAATTAATTTGCGCACAGGCCTGATTGGTGGCTAGCATATTAGAGGGGCGTTGCAATGAGCGATCAGGATTTCCCGACAGCAATCCAAGTCGAGCATGCCTCGCGTGAACAGCTTGCCAAGTGGTATAGGTTTCTGCTTGCGAGTAACAAGGAAGAACAGGTGATCCTGGATAAGATTGCCGAACGCTTTAAGAAGCTGGGCGGGATGACACCTGAAATATCTTCCCGCATCGGCCATGGTGGGGTCTAGAACATCGGCCTGTTGATCTTGCTCACCACTTCTGCTGAATCCTCGATTCCCAAATATTTCTGCGTCGTGCTCAAATCTGCGTGGCCCAAATAGGCTTGAATCGTGCGAAGCGAAATTCCTGACGTATGCCAGAACGTGGCGCGGGTCTTCCGCAGACGATGCAGGAAATGCAAACTGCACCCCTCGCTGTAGGTCGCGCAGTTCTTGTTCACCTGCTTCTTCGTATACCGCCCTTCACTTCGTGATGTCTCGCACTTCCCACAGTTCAGTCCCGCGATAAAACAAATCTTCTTAAACTTGCGGAGGAAATGCCCCTCGGGATCGCCGTTCTCGTTCGGGAAAATCCACTCGGATTTGGATGTCTTCTTCCTGGCTGTCAGCATGTCCACCAGTTCCCTGGTCAACGGAATTTCGCGGCGTTCGTGATTCTTCGGCTTGAATTCTCCTGCGGAGCCATCGCTGTATTTGAACTTCTTGGCTTGCACGACGAAGTGAGGGACGTTGCCTTTCATGACCAGGTCTTTCCATTGGGCGTGGGCGACTTCCTTCTCACGGCATGCGGTGATCAAGAAGAAAGTGAAGCGGACGCACTCTTCGTCAGTCATCTTGGAGAAGATGGCCTCCAAATCCTTCGCGGTATACGGTTCCGCAATTTCCTCCTCCAGCGTGGGCAGCAGGTCCTTCACGATCTTGGATGGTTTAGAAACCCCGGCTTCTTTAAGCAGGAAGACGATGACCATCAGCTTGTTGTGGATGGTCTTTGGTGCCGCTCTCTTTTCTTCCAGCCAGGACACGTAGCTGTCGAGAACTTTCCGATCTACCTGATCGACAAACTTCGCATCGGTCTGTTCAGCAAATTCGTTGAGGATGTGCGTGTAGTTCGCAACCGTCGCTGGAGTCTTGCGTTTCTTCAGTTCGAGAAAGTTTGCGATAGCATTCGCAAGCGGGATACGCCCAACAGTCTCTGCCGCGATCTGTTGACCATTGGCCTTCTGGTCTCGCTCCGCCTTCGCCTGCTCAAATGTGCTGGCATCCAACTCAACCCACGGCTGCTTCTTGCGGCCACCAGCCCCAACCTCGTTCGTGGTAATGCGGATGTAGAACGGGCCATTTAGATGGCTTGTCTTGATCCCAGGACGCTCGTTTACGGCTTTATATCGCCAGCCCTTGCCGTCTTCCTTGGTCCGCAGGTAGATCGCCAGTCGGGCCATTTGGTCCCCTCCTTCAGGGAATCAAATCGTGGCTCAAGCGTAGCATTGCGTAGCACAGGCGTCAATTGGCTCGTTTTTATTGGGTTTCTGAATTATGGCGGAGAGGGTGGGATTCGAACCCACGGTAGGGGTTAACCTACACACGCTTTCCAAGCGTGCGCCTTAAACCGCTCGGCCACCTCTCCGCTGGAGTGGTTAACCTTTCGATTCTAGCAAAAAATG
>Ga0335072_10001363_pt1 | contig 39882 bp, 32 predicted proteins | sample Lox_Sample_21_FD_206725 | JGI IMG/M metagenome (GOLD analysis project Ga0335072, IMG submission 206725) | Soil microbial communities from Loxahatchee National Wildlife Refuge, Florida, United States - Lox_Sample_2.1 | ecosystem: Environmental > Terrestrial > Soil > Wetlands | place: USA... | reverse complement strand
GAAGCTCTCTGGCCAGCCATCCTGGACGAGATCCGCGCTCTGGCCGCACGCGCCGGCGAACCTGGCACGGTCACCCTGGTCAACAGGTACCGCCAAACCGATACTTGAACGTACTTGTCGTACGCAAACCCGCAAGGGGGTAGCCATGGCGAACCTGAGCACCATCCTGGATCGGTCGGCGGCAGGTCAGCCGGACCGGCCCGCGATCCGGCTGGATGATCTGTCGGTCAGCTACCAGCAACTCAGTGACGCCGCCCGGCGAGTGGCCGCTTTGCTGAAATCGGCCGGCCTGGTCAACGGCGACCGGGTAGGTCTCATGATGCCCAACATTCCGGCGTTCCCGGTTGCCTTCTACGGCGCGCTGACCGCCGGGACGGTGGTCGTGCCGATGAACCCCCTGCTGAAGGGCCGCGAGGTCGCCTACTACCTCGGCGACTCAGGAGCCAGGGTGCTGTTCGTGACGCGGGACTTCGCCGGCGAGGCGGCCAAGGGCGCGGCGGAGGCCGGGACACAAGTGATTCAGGTGGACGACGCCGACCTCAGCGCCGTGCTGGCCGGCGTCAGTCCCGACGGGACCCCGGCCGACGCAGCTGACAGCGACAACGCGGTCATCCTTTACACCTCAGGGACGACTGGCCAGCCCAAGGGCGCGCAGCTCAGCCATGGCGGCCTGAGCAGGAACGCACGGCTGACCGCGCAGACGCTGCTTTGCAACTCTCCTGACGATGTGGTGATGGGCTGCCTGCCGCTTTTCCACGTCTTCGGCCTGACCTGCGGGCTCAACGCGACCGTGACCGCGGGCGGCACGCTGACCCTGCTGCCCAGGTTCGACCCCGGCAAGGCGCTGGAGATCATCGACCGGGACAAGGTGACGATCTTCGAGGGCGTGCCCACCATGTACGCGGCCATGCTGCACCACCCGGCCGCCGACACGGCCAGGACCGCGTCGTTGCGGCTGTGCGTCTCGGGCGGCGCGGCAATGCCGGTCGAGATCCTGCGCGGGTTCGAGGAAAAGTTCGGCTGCATGATCCTGGAGGGCTACGGGCTGTCGGAGACGTCCCCCGTCGCTTCGTTCAATCACCCGGACAGGCCGCGCAAGCCCGGCTCGGTTGGCACGCCAGTCGAAGGCGTGGAGATGCGGCTGATCAGCGACACCGGCGAGCCGGTTCGCGACGGCGAGGTAGGCGAGATCGTCATCCGCGGCCACAACCTCATGACGGGCTACTGGGGCAAGCCGGAGGCAACTGCCGAAGCCATCCCGGACGGCTGGTTCCGCACCGGCGACCTCGGCCGTGTCGACGAGGACGGGTACTTCTTCATTGTTGACCGCAAGAAGGAGATGATCATTCGCGGCGGCTACAACGTGTACCCGCGAGAGATCGAGGAGGCGCTGCACGAGCATCCGGCCGTCGCGGAGGTAGCCGTGGTCGGGATGGCGCATCCGGAGCTCGGCGAGGAAGTCGGCGCGGCAGTCGCGCTCAAGCCCGGCACCGATGCTTCCCCGGCCGAACTGCAGCGATTCGTCAAGGAGCGGGTGGCCGCCTACAAGTATCCGCGGCGCGTCTGGCTCGTCGAGAGCCTGCCGAAAGGGCCGACCGGCAAAATCCTTCGTCGTGAGGTCAAGCCGCCGGAGGACGAGCTATGAGTTCGAGCAACGAGAATGCGCGGGCGACCGCGTCGGCGGTCCCGGAAGCAGCCGGCGACCTTGCGGGCGCGCTCGACCTGCTGCTGGCGGACGGTGCGCTCGGGGTGCTGCGCAGGTTCCGCCCGGACGGTGCGACGCTGCGGCTGGCTGCGAGCCTGGCCAGGAGCCCGCAGGCGGCTGCCGGACAGGTGGCCTTGCTCGGGACCGAGCTCGGCCGGATCGCGGCCGGTCGCTCGGACATCGCGCCGCAGCGCAAGGACCGCCGGTTCGCCGATCCAGCCTGGACACAGAACCCGCTGCTCAAGCGAGCGATGCAGTCCTACCTCGCGACCGCGCAGGCAGCCGAACTCATGCTCGCGACCGCGGACCTGGACTGGCGGGACGGCGAGCGGTTGCGGTTCGTGCTGGCGAACGTGATCGCGGCCGCCTCGCCGAGCAACAACCCGCTGCTCAACCCTGCCGGACTCAAGGCACTGGTAGATACCGGCGGGCAGTCAGCAGTTCGCGGACTGCGCGCGCTCGTGCGTGACCTGGCCACGGCACCGCGCGTTCCCGCCATGGTGGAGCCGGGGGCGTTTGAGGTCGGCAAGGACCTGGCGGTCACGCCCGGCGCGGTCGTCTACCGGACCGAGATGTTCGAGCTGATCCAGTACACGCCGGTGACCGAGCGGGTCGGGAAGTTCCCGCTGCTGATCGTGCCGCCGATGATCAACAAGTACTACATCACTGACCTCGCGCCCGGCCGGAGCATGTCTGAGTACCTGGTCGGCCAGGGCCACCAGGTCTTCGCGATCAGCTGGCGCAATCCCGACTACCGGCACAAAGACTGGAACCTCGACAGCTACGGCGCGGCGGTCTGCGACGCGCTCGACGTGGTCAGGGCCATCACCAAAGCCGCCAAGGCCAGCATCTGCGCGCTGTGCTCGGGCGGGATCGTGTCCTCGATGGTCGCTGCACACCTCAGCGCGGTCGGCCAGCTCGATACCGTCGCAAGCCTGTGCCTCGGCGTCACGGTCCTTGACCAGACCAGGGCGGGCACCGCAGGCGCGATGATCGACGAAGCCACCGCCACAGCCGCGATGGCGGCCTCGGCTGCCCGCGGCTACCTGGACGGCCGGACACTGGCTGAGGTGTTCGCCTGGCTCAGGCCCGACGACCTGATCTGGAACTACTGGGTCAATAACTACCTGCAGGGCCGCCCGCCGCCGGCCTTCGACATCTTGTACTGGAACGCCGATACCACCAGGCTGCCTGCGGCCCTGCACCGTGACTTCATCCGGCTCGCAGTTGAGAACGCGCTGGTGCAGCCAGACGCCGCCGTCATGCTCGGCTCACCGGTCGGTTTGTCCAAGGTGGATTCCGACGCGTACGTGATTGCGGGCATCGCCGATCATCTGTGCCCGTGGCAGTCGTGCTACCGCACCACGCAGCTGCTCGGCGGCGACGTCACGTTCGTGCTCTCGACCAGCGGGCACATCGCGTCGATGGTCAACCCGCCTGACAATCCCAAGGCGACGTTCCAGGTCGCAGCCGAGAACCCGGCCGATCCCGCGCACTGGCTGGCTGGTGCCACGACCATCAGCGGCAGCTGGTGGCCGCATTACTCAGCATGGCTCGCGGAGCGCAGCGGCGGAACCAGGCGAAGCAAGCTGAAGCCCGGCAGCAAGGAGTTCGAGGCGCTGTGGCCGGCGCCGGGAACCTATGTCCATGACAGATAGCGCGCCGGCTTTCGCCGCGGCCACGGCTGCCGGCCTCAGGACCGTCGCGATCGGCGGCCAGCTGGTGCGCGTCGCCGTGCGGCCCGGCCGCCACCGCTGGCGAGGCAAGCCGGCCTCGACGCCGCCGCTGCTGCTCATCAACGGCATCGGCGCGAGCCTCGAGCTCCTGCAGCCGTTCGTCGACGAACTGGACCCGGCGCTCGAAGTCATCCGCTTCGACGTGCCCGGAGTCGGCGGGTCCCCGCTTCCGGCCACGCCCTACCGGTTCACCGGCTTGTGCAGGCTCATCAGCCAGCTGCTAGCCGAGCTCGGTCATGACAGCGCGGACGTCCTCGGCATCTCGTGGGGTGGCGCGGTCGCCCAGCATTTCGCCGCGTTCCAGCGCACGCACTGCCGCAAGCTCGTGCTGGTCAGCACGGCAACCGGCATGATCATGGTTCCCGCCGCGCCATCCGTGCTGGCCCGGATGGCAACACCGCGGCGGTATACCGACCGGGGCTACCTGGCCAGCGTGGCCGGCGACCTGTACGGCGGGAGCGCCCGGACCGATCCCGCCCTGGTGACCGCGGCCATGAACGAGCACAACCGGGTCGGCTCGGCACGCGGCTACCTCTATCAGCTGGCCGCTGGTCTTGGCTGGACCAGCGTGCCGTTCCTGCCGTTGCTCAGGCAGCCGACGCTCGTGCTGTCCGGCGATGACGATCCGATCATCCCGCTGGCCAACGCCCGGCTGATGCGCGCGCTGATACCTGATGCGCAACTGCGCGTCTTCCACGGCGGGCATCTGGGCCTAGTCACCGAGGCTCCGCAGCTCGCCCCGGTGGTCAGTGAGTTCCTGGCCGCGCTGTTAAGACCAGCACCGCTGCGGCCGGGAAGGTAAAGGAGAGGCCTCCGATGGATGCGCTCATCGACGCGGATTTCTACTCGCTCGAGCAACTGCTCGACCAGTCCGGACGCGAGCAGTTGCTGGCCGTCCGCGAGTTCATGGAGAAGTCGGTCGCGCCAGTGATCAACCACTACTGGACCAGGGAGGAGTTCCCGCACGATCTCGTGCCAGGCCTGGCCGACCTCGGGATCGCTGGCCTGGCGTGCGACGGTTACGGCTGTCCTGGCGGTAGCCGGCTGCTCGACGGGATGATCGCGCTCGAACTTGCCAGGGTCGATCCGTCGATTGCTACCTTCATGGGCGTGCACGGCGGGCTGGCGATGGGGTCCATATACATCTGCGGATCCGAAGAACAGAAGCAGCGCTGGCTGCCGGTCATGGCCCGGATGGAGAAGATCGGCGCGTTCGCGCTGACCGAGCCCGACGTCGGCTCGGGGGTGGCCGGCGGCCTGACGACCACTGCCCAGCGCGACGGTGACGTGTGGGTACTGAACGGGCAGAAGAAGTGGATTGGCAACGCCACCTTCGCTGACTATGTCGTCGTGTGGGCCCGCGACGTCGCCGACAACCAGGTCAAGGGCTTCGTCGTGGAGACGCCCGCGGACGGGTTCAGCCCGGTCAAGATGCGACACAAGATCGCCCTGCGCGTCGTGCAGAACGCCGAGATCACGCTGGACAACGTCCGCGTGCCAGAGCGCGACCGGCTGCAACTGGCCAGTTCCTTCAGGGATACCGCGCAGGTACTCAGGCAGACCAGGGCGGGAGTGGCCTGGATGGCGACCGGCTGCGCGCGCGGCGCTTACGAGCACGCGCTTGCCTACGCCAAAGACCGGCAGCAGTTCGGCCGGCCAATCGCCGGCTTCCAGCTCGTGCAGGACCTGCTCGTCCGGATGCTGTCGAACGTGACGGCGTCGGCGTGCCTGTGCGCGCGGCTGTCTGCGCTGCAGGAGCAGGGCGAGGCCAAAGATCACCACTCGGCACTGGCCAAGGCGTTCTGCACGGTCCGGATGCGCGAGACCGTCGGATGGGCTCGCGAACTGCTCGGCGGCAACGGGATCCTGCTGGACAACCAGGTCGGCAGGTTCGTGGCCGATGCCGAGGCCATCTACTCCTACGAGGGCACCAGGGAGATCAACACGCTCATCGTCGGGCGAGCGATCACCGGAATCGGCGCGTTCGTCTGACCGGCATTACCGGACCGGGTCGAGCCGCACCAGTACGCCGCCGCCGAACTGCAGCGTTGCTACTGTGCCGTCTGGCCGCCGCCCGAACAGGACCGGCTCGCCGGACGCGCGGTAGCCAGGTGCGGCGACGAAAACGCCGGGCTGATCCGCCGGGTCAAGCGGGATCTTCTGGCCTGGTTCCGACGTGTCGACAAGGGTCAGCTTTCCGTCTCGCCACTCGACCTTGACCAGGAAGCTCAAGTCTGGCGGTGCGTAGAAACCGAGCAGCGCGGCCATGTCTGCCGGCATCGCGACCGGGAGGCGCAGCTCCGGCGCGGCAGCCTGCGCCAGCGCGCGGCCGGCCGCGGCCAGGCTCATTGCCAGCGCCGGCGCGTCGGCCTCTCCGTTCAGCAGCACGATCGCACCTACCCGGCTGTCCCGGTCGAAGCACGCGTTCGAGGTGAATCCTGGCAGCCCGCCAGAGTGCTGAACCCAGGTCACGCCGTCCTTGCGGACCGAATACCAGGTAATCCCGAAGGCCTCCGACCATTCCTCGTCGCTGAGGTATCTCGGCTTGTGCATTTCCCGGCGCGTGGCGGCGGCCAGCACTTCCGCGCCGGAATCGCTCACCTCGTGAGCCGCAGCCGGGTGCGCGGCCAGCTGGAATGACAGCCACCTGCCGAGGTCCTCGACCGTCGACCACAGCCCGCCCTCCGCCCAGATCGGCGGCATCGCGGGCGCGACCGACAGCTCGTCAGAAAACGCCCGCGCTGCGTAACCGGTCGCGCGACGCGCAGCCAGGTCAGGAGCCATCGGCTCGAACCCGGTTGACGACATCGAGAGCGGCGCCAGGATGCGGTCAGCGATGTACTGCCGGTAGGCGATCCCGCTCACCCGGCTCACGATCTCCCCCAGCAACTGATAGCCGAGGTTGCAGTACTTGGTCTGGGTATTCGGCGGCACGGCGGCGAAGATCTCGGCGGCCCGTTCCAGGTTCGAAGAGATAAGTCCCTCGTAGCGCGGCTCAGCGGCCAGGAAGTCCGTCCCCGGCGGCTCGCTGACCAGGCCGGACTCGTGCGACAGCAGGCGCCGGATGGTGACCGCGCCGATGCCAGCCGGGCTCGCGCTGTCCGACAGCTCGGGTATCCACTTCACCACCGGGTCGTCAAGGTCGAGCAGGCCGGCATCGCGCAGTTGCATAACCGCCGTTCCGGTGAAGGTCTTGGTAATGGACGCGATCCGGTACAGCACGTCGGGACCGGCGGCCCGGCCCTCGGCGGCATCGGCGAACCCGGCGCCGCCCGACCAGACCAGCTCACCGCCATGGACGACGCCGGCTGCCGCTCCGTACAGCCGGTTCTCCCTGACGAACGAAGCCACCTTGGTCTCGAAATCCTGCGCGCCAGCTGCTACCGGTCCGGCCACCATCCCGCTCCTGTTCGCCTCGACGAGCTTTGATCGTCACCACCGGCTTATCACATCGATGCGGAGCGGCCCAGCCGCGCGTGTGGCCGCTGCGTCGAGGCCACGTCCGTAGACCGCAAGTAGCGTGCGGCGGACACCGACGCGACGCAGATGCCGAGCGCGATCACCCGGACAGTGCCCTCGCTCGGCCATGGCCACAGGTGGGTCAGCTGGAGCCGGAGGGTCTCGCTGTGCGTCACGACGTTCAGCGACAAGTAAGCGACCAGAGCGGTGGCCAGGATCGCTGCCGTCTCGGCAATCGCCTGGGCAGCCTGTGCCGACGCGGGCCGGCTGACCGGGTGCGGAGCGATCGCGCCGGCCTGAGTTCGTCGCAGCCGCAGGTACTTGCTAGTGGCGAGGCCCACGGCTGCAAGCGCGAACGCGATCACGCCGGTGGTGTCCGTGCGCAGCCACGGGAGCGCCGGCCAGTACGGGCTGGCCAGTGACGCCCCACCGAAGGTGGCGACCAGGCACGCGCTTGCCCAGCACAGCACGCTGGTGTAACCCACCCCGAACGCGGTCGCTTCGACCGCGAGCCGTCGATTGTTCGTGTCAGTCGCCCGCATGGAGATCACTGTAGGCGGCTGCCAGCAGGCCGGTCCGCCCCGCTGCCGGCCGGAGCCGCGATCTCGCGCTTGACGACGCCGGTCCGCTCAGCCAGCGGGCCGGGCGGCACCTCGATCAGCCGGAATCCCAGCTCACGGTAGGTCTCCTCGTGCACCTTCTCGAAGGCCACAGCGTCTGCCTGGCTGATCCGCCGAGCGGCTGTCGGCGTGACGAAGCCCTGGCCCCTGACGAAGAACACCGCCTCGCCATATCGCCGCGCGGTGACGGCGCGGTCTACCTCGGCGGCCAGCAGCGCCGGAACCGGCTGGCCGAGGAAGCGGCACAACGCGAGCGTGCACACGAGCGAGCGGTCGAAGAACACCGCCGCCAGCCCGTTAGCCGCGGCCGCTCGCTGTTCGCGGCGCAGCTGGAGCGCCACGATCCGGTCAGCGAACCTAGGTTTCGCCCACGGATCAGCCTGGCCAAGCGCATGCGCGAGCGCGATGACGTCCGTTGCCGCTTCCTCGACCACTGCGAAGCCGTCCTGCTCGAGCTGCCGCAGGATCGCTGTCTTTCCCGAGCCAGGCGCACCAGTAAGCACGTACCAGGGCATGCCAGAAGTACCTTTCTTTCTAAGGGGAACGCGCAGCTGCCGAGTGATGTAGCCAGCTAGCTACGCGGCGGGACCGGCGGGCAGCGCGCAAATTGCGGAGTGATGTAGCCAGCTAGCTACGCGGCGGGACCGGCGGGCAGCGTGCGAGTTGCGGAGTGATGTAGCCGCCTCGCTACGCGGCGGGACCGGCGGGCGGCGTGGCAGCCACGGCAAGCCGTGCCAGCTCGGCGATGACCAGGTTCGCGAGCCTGGCGATGCCCCAGACGGCCGCGAGCACGGCCACTACCTCGACAGCGATCCTGATGCCGCCGCTGCCCACCCGCTCGTGGTAGATAGCGAGCCCGAGCATCGCCCCGGCTACTGGCTCGAGGACCGCGAACGCGGGAAGTGATGCATGCAGGCCTGCCGCACTGAATGCGTTCTGCTGCAAGGTGAACGTTAGCAGGCCGACTACTGCCAGCAAATAGAGCCGCACGTCACCGAAGATCCCGAACCGGTGCGTGCCGGCGAGCGTGGCAACGGTCTTGGTCAGCGCGTCCGTGACACCAGCCCCCAGGCCACCGCCGATGCTCAGCACCAGAGCACGGTGCGGAGCGCTGACTCTGACCGCGAGCAGGCAGCACAGCACTGCGACCACCACCGCGCCGGCTGCGGTAAGCCCGAGCGGGCCAGCGCTTGCCGTGCGCTGACCGCCCGACGGCTGTGCCGCTACCAGGAACACGCCGAGCCCGGCAATGGCTGCCAGGGTGGCAGTCCACTCTGAGTGCCGTAGCCGGCGTCCCTCAGCCTTGGCTGCGAGCAGCAACGCGAACAGCAAAGCGACTGGGAACACTGGCTCCACGATGACGAGCCGGCCGAGGTCCAGCGCGGCAGCCTGCATTGCGTAGCCGCAGATCACTGCGATCATGCCGAGCAGCCACCGGCGAGACCGCACCAGCCGGAGCAGGACTACGGGATCGAACGACGCTGACGACCGCAGCTGCGACGCACTGCGCTGCTGATGGACCGATGCCAGGGCATAGCTAAGCGCGCCGATGATCGCGAATGCCACCGCGAGCGCTTGTTCCGGTGCCCCAGTCATGATTAAACAGACGGTGGCATACAGAATCTCCGGTTTCCAGCCCCCGAGTCCGTTGTTTTGGCGGCAATCTGATCACGACAGCCAGGTTTGCTGGTTCCGGGTCGTCAGCTACGGCACGCCGATTCCCTGCGTCACCGGGTAGACCCGCAGGAATGGCTTGTTCTTGCATGCCGTGAACGAGAAGTTGAGTACGAGCATCCGGGACTTCTCGTTCGGCGGATACACCTTGAGACCGTCGGCGGCGGCGTCGTGACAGCCCGTTATGAGGCCGGGCTCGACGACGCCAAGCACAGCATGCACGGTCTGGTGTGGCTTGACTGTCACCGTATGCACGGTGACCGATTTCACCCTGGTGGCCGCCAGCCCGATCTGACGGGCGGACTTGCTGACCGCCGACACGCCCGGATAGCCGGTCAGCGTGCACGCCTTACTGCCGACGTTCGTGAACTCGACCGGGTAGTAGATCGTGCCTGCCGCCCCGTTCGGGCTCAGCGCGAACCACACGTAGGTATCCGACCCGTTGCACCGCGGCGTCGCTGGTGCGGACGACGACGCGGTCGCGACCGCGGGCACGCCGGCGGCCAGGCACGCCACCGCAGCAGCCGCAGCCAGCCGCATCCGCGCAGAAGCCGTCAGATTCACCATGCTGCCCCCTCCAGTTGACCTGGCACCGTGCGGTGCCTGGGTTCCAGCAGGTAAGAGCACTGTCCAGCGCGCTAGATACCTCGCTGTTTGGCGGCTCAAATGCTGCCGTAATCAAATAGTTATCCACAAGCAAATAAGTCCCTGGTTCAATCTGTTACGGTCCCGGCTTGGGGCCACTTCGTTGAGCGGCAGGGTTGCCGCCTGTTCGGAGGAGGCTAGGCATGCGGCTGACGCATCGGCCAGCAAAACGCCCTCAATCCAGGACACGACCTATAGTGCTCGTCACGGGCGCCGCAGCGGCGCTCGTGCTTGGGCAGGGAGCAGCGGCCCTGGCTGCGCCGGCGGTGTCGCAGCAAGCCGGCCAGCAGAATCCGCTGACGGCGGCACAAGTGGCGCAGCTGTCGACTCATGTCGATCAGCACGTCATCGTCGTGCTGAAGGACCAGCCCGCCGCATCCCGGATCAAGTCGGTGATGTCGGCACGGTCGGCTGCGATCTCCTCGAGTCAGCAACCGCTGCTCAGCGAGTTGAAGCAGGTACATGCCACCCACATCATCAGCTACCGGCTGGTCAACGCCTTCGCCGCGACGGTCTCGGCCGGCGAGGAATCGCGGCTGAAGGCCAACCCCGACGTCTCTCAGGTGATCCCGGACGCGACGATCCAGGGCCCGGCCAGTAACCTCACCGGCTCCGCCGCGACGGCCAAGAAGCCGAAGCGGGTCAAGCCGATCGCCGGGGCCTGCCTGGCGCACGGGAAGGCCCGGCTTGAGCCCGAGGGCCTGTCGCTGACCGGCGTCGCGTCGAGCAACCCGAAGACCAAGACCGCCCGCTCGCTCGGCATCTCCGGTGCGGGCGAGACCGTCGCCTATATCGCGGACGGGATCGACCCGAAGAACGTCAACTTCATCCGCAAGGACGGCAAGTCCGCCATCACCGTCTACCGGGACTTCACTGGCGACGGGACCAACGTGCCGAGCGGCGCCGGTGGCGAGGCGTTCGGCGACGCCAACACCATCGGTGGCCAGGGCCGGCACGTCTACAACGCGCAGAACTTCAGCCTCCAGGGGCTGACTGAGAAATGCAATATCAAGATCGAGGGCGTCGCGCCGGGCGCCAACATCGAGGCACTGCGGGTGTTCGGCGTCAACAACTCCACCACGACGTCCGCGTTCCTTGACGCCATCAACTTCGCCACCGTCGTCGACCCGGTGAACGTGATCAACGAGTCGTTTGGCGAGAACGGCTTCCCTGACACCAGCGCCGACGCGCTCAAGATGTTCGACGACGCCGCGGTCGCGGCCGGCATCACGGTGGTGGTCTCCTCTGGCGACTCAGCACCGACCAGCACGATCGGCTCCCCGGCTACCGACCCCGGCGTCATCTCCGCCGCAGCGACCACCGACCTGCGGTCCTACGCGATAAGCAACTACGGCCAGGCCGACATGTTCGCCAAGGGCTGGCTGAACAACAGCATCGCGCCGTTCAGCTCGGGCGGATTCGACGCCTACGGCAACACTGTCGACGTTGCAGCCCCTGGTGACTCGAGCTTCGCCTCCTGCTCCACCAACCTCGCGAACTTCCCTGAGTGCGCGAGCTTTGGCGGCAAGGCGCTGGGTATCGAACTGTTCGGCGGGACGAGCGAGTCGTCGCCGTGGACCGCAGGCATCGCGGCGCTGATCGACCAGGCCTACAAGAAGACCCACAGCGGTGCCGCGCCCTCACCCGCTCTGGTGAAGCAGATCATCATGAGCACGGCGACCAACCTCGGCGCGCCGTCCTACGAGCAGGGCGCCGGACTGGTGAATGCCTACCAGGCGGTCAAGATGGCCGAGTCCGTCGGCCTGACGCAGCGCACCGGCAGCACGCTGCTCACCAGCGTGACAAACGTGAGCCCGGCCAACCCGACACCGCGGCAGGGCCAGATCAACGGGCTCGGCAGCCCCGGCACCCCGGTGACAGCAGATGTCACCGTGACGAACACCGGATCGGGCGCGCAGACCGTGCACCTGTCCGGCCGGACTCTTGGTGCCTCGACCAACGTCCAGCACAGCAGCGTCACGCTCAGCAACAAGCACAGCAAGAAGTTCACCGACGCGTTCGGATTCGTGAACAACTACGGAGAGACCCACTTCACCGTTAAGCCCGGCCAGGATCGGCTGAGCGCGTCGATCGCCTACCCGGCGCCGTCGCTGAACTTCAACGCAGCGGTGCGGTTCGACCTGATCAACCCGAAGGGCAAGCTCGCCATTCAGTCCGAGCCACAGGGCACGAGCAACTTCACCCCGGTCGACGTGCTCCACCCGAGGGCAGGCCGCTGGACGGTGGTCATCTTCGACATGCTCGGCGGCAAGGGCAAGAAGGAACACGGCACGACGGGCAAGATCCGCTTCACTGTGGGCTCGCAGAAGCTGGTCTCCCTCGGGCACGTCAGCACGTCCGTCCTGCACCTCGCATCGGGAGCGAGCGGGTCGTTCACCTTCACGGCGTCCACGCCGAGCAGCGCTGGCGACATTGCCGGCTCGGTCAACGTGAACTCGAACTCGATCCCGGTGACACTGCGCAGCATGGTCGACCTGGCCACCGGCGGTCATTTCAGCGGCACGCTGACCGGCGGCAACGGGCGCGACGACCTGCCGGGCAACGGCCAGATCAACTACTACGAGTTCAGTGTCCCGGCGGGCTCGCCGAACGTGTCCGCCTCGGTCAACCTGACCAACGACGGCCAGCGGCAGGTCAACGCCTACCTGGTCGACCCGGCCGGGGAGATCGCCGGCTTCGGCTCCAACTACCGGCTGTCGAGCCTGACGTCCAGCGGGGCGGCGAACTTCGCGACTGGCCTGCACATGGACGTTTATGCGGCCAATGCGATACCCGGCACCTGGACGCTGGTGGTGGACTTCAACGATCCTGCGCTGGCCACCCCCAGCACCGGAAACGAGACGTCCCAGCACTACACCGGGCAGATCCAGCTGAAGTCCCTGGTGAGTGCGTCGGCCTCGACGCTGCCAGACAGCGCGAGCACCACGCTGTCGAGCCCGGTCACGGTGCCGGTGACGATTACCAACAACGGCAACGCGACGGAGGACTTCTTCCTCGACCCGCGGCTTAACAGCACGACAACATACCCGCTGCTGGACATAAGCGGCGCAGCCTCCACGACCGTGCCGGTGCCGCTGCCAGTCGGTGACGGCGGGCTTGGCTGGCTGGTGCCCACTGAGACCAGTGAGCTCGGCGCGCAGGCGTCGTCTACCGTTCCGTTGACATTCGACCTCGGCGAGTTCGGCGACGGCGCGGATCCGGACATCGCCTCCTACACGCCCGGCAGCACCGCGGGGTCGACCACGCCGTCGCTGACGGTGTCCGCGGGTACCGGGTCGCTGTCGCCAGGCCTGTGGGCGGGAGCTCCGGCACCGCCGGCCACGAACGGTTTCGTCACGCCGGATAAGACCTCCGGCACGGCGACCTTCTCGGCGAACGCGATGACCCAGACGTTCGACCTGGGCGCGCTGCCCGGCCAGGGCGACTTCTGGTACGGCGAGGTCGGCTTCAGCTCGCCGCCCACCCTGCCGGACTTCAACCCGACGTTCTCCATCGCGCCGGGACAGAGCCGCGTCGTCGGCCTGACGATCACCCCGTCGCAGGATGGCACCGCCGGCACTGTGGTGTCCGGCACCCTGTACGTCGACGTGTTCGCCGCCTTCAATGAGATTCAGTTCGCCGGGCTTACCGGCTCCGACGTCATCGGAATCCCCTACAAGTACACGATCGGTTCGTAAGAACAGCTGCCGGGCGGAGGCCTCCCAAGGCTTCCGCCCGGCAGCTTCTAGGTGAGCGACCCGGCAACCGCAGGGCGGCTAGCCAGCCAGGGCAGCTCCGCGGCGCCCATCGGCGTGCTCGGCGGCGCCTGCATGAACGGCCAGATCTCCTCGGCGATCGCGCGCCAGTTGGCTGTTGCCTTCATCTCGCCGAGCAGCCCGAACAGGCCCAGGTTGATCCGCTGCAGCACCACGTAGGACCTCGGAATCCGGGCGTACTGGGCCACCGGGCTGCGCACGTCGAAGAACCTGCGCACCACCGCGGAGGCGTACTCGCCGGTCACGGTCAATGTCTTCGACTCGCGGACCAGCTGGTAGAACACCGCAAGATGATCGATGATCTGGTCATCGCTCAGCGGCGCTCCCGGCACCAGGAAGCCAGCCTCTTCCAGACTGCCGCGGAACTCAGCCGGGCTGCCGTCGACGCACAGGTTGCGCGCCATCTGCATCAGCGGCATCAGGTCAGCCTCGGAGAAGTGCTTGACCATGCCGAAGTCCAGGAACGTGACCTTGCCGCCACCGTGAAACAGGTAGTTGCCTGGGTGCGGGTCGCCGTTGAATGCGTGCACCTCGTACAGGCTGCGGAAGACGAACCGGTACAAAGTCTCCCCGGCCAGATCCCGTTCCTCCTGTGGCCAGCTGAGCACGTCAGCAAACCGCGCGCCGGTGGCAAGCTCGCTGGTCACCACCCGCCGGGCGGACAACTCGCCGACAATCGCGGGCACGCTGATCGTCGGGTGCCCCGAGTAGTAGTCGTGCAGCAGCTGCTGGTTCACCGCTTCCTGGCCGTAGTCGAGCTCCTCGAGCACCCGCTCCCGCAGCTCGGCGATCAGACCGTCGACGTCCTGGCTGGGCGCGGTGACCCGCAGCATCCGGCGAAGCAGCGAGACATTGTCCAGGTCGGCGGCCATCATCTCGGCGATACCCGGATACTGCACCTTGACCGCTACCGCCCGCCCGTCCCTGGTGATCGCGCGATGCACCTGGCCGATCGACGCTGCTGCGACCGGCTCCGGGTCCCAGCGATCGAACAGCTCCTCAGGCGGCTGCCCGAGCTCGGCTTCGATGACGCCGGCCGCCAGCTCGGCGCTCATCGGCGGCACGCTGTCCTGGAGCCGGCTGAGCGTCCGGCGGACGGAAGGAGCCAGCCCGTCGTCCACGTAACTGGCCATCTGGCCGAGCTTGACCATGACGCCTTTCATCGTGCCGAGCGTGGCGGTCACGTCGTCGGCAGTCTGCATGGCAAGGTCGTTACGCAGCCGCTCCCGGTTCTCCCCCGCCGCGACGAACAGCCGGGGCGCGCTAGTCGCGTATCGCAGTCCACCGCGTACCGCAAGCTGAGCGGCCGCTAGCCCGCGCTCAAAACGCAGCTGCCCTACCCGGCGCCGCACGAGCGCGACTCCGGCGGCGGTGGCTGCCGTGCCAGCAGTCAGGACAATCAGGGCACGCGCCCGGCCCTTCACACGGCTCTTCATGCTCGCGCTGCGGCACGCATCCGGAGCGTGATGCGCTGCCTGGCCTCCAGAACACCTGGCTCGCCGAGGAATACCGCGTCCAGGACGCCGAGGGCCTGCCTGATCTCGTCGCGACGAACCGGGGTCAGCTCTGGCACGGTGTAGCCGTACCTCTCACGTGCCCAGCCGGGCAGCGAGATCAGCGTCGCCTCCCTGATGTCCTGCCAGATCTCGGCCACCTCGAGATCCAGGCCGGGCGGGTCAAGCAGGTAGGCCATCGACTCCCTGGCCGCAGGCGTGCACAGCAGCTGCGGCTGCACCCAGGTCAGGTACTTGCTGAGCGCCGCCTGGCTGTCCGGCACGAGCTCCACTGGCACGCCGACAAGCTGGGCGGCGACCACCATTTCCTCGATGTATCTGTCGGCATCGCCGCGCGTCAACGGTGCGCCGAACTTCTCGCGCGCAGCGATGTTCGAATCCACCAGCGCTGCGTGCACGAAGAGCAGAAGCGCCGGATCGCTCGCGGCGTACGGCTGGCCGGTCGCCGAATCGACGCCGGTGACCCGCTCATGAATCCGCCGCACTCTGGCCGCGGCTCGCTGGGCAACTGCGCGTTCCCCGAACGTAATATTCGCCAGATATGCCGATGTAGCCGCGAGCCTGCCAACCGGGTCAGCCCGCCAGTCGCTGTGCTGGTCCACGCCTGCCATCGCGAGCGGGTGCAGGGCCTGGATCATGAGCGCCCGCAGGCCGGCTACCGGTGCGGACAGGTCACCGCTGATCCGCCAGGCGATGCTGGCCGGGCCGAAGTAGCCGTCGTCGGCAGGCTGATCGGGAATGGCGCCGACCAGGGCCGCTGCCGACCGCTCGACCAGGCCAGCCGCGTCCGCGTACTCTCTCATGCGCTCACGCTACCCGCACGCGCCCTCAGCCAAGGAGGTCGCGTGGACGCGGCGCCCGCCAGTCGAGCAGCGGGCCGTCCGGCACGATCCTGGTGGGGTTGAGCTGCGGATGGGTGGTGTAGTAGTGCCGCTTGATCTGGTCGAGCCTGAGCGTGGCGGCGAAGGCCGGGAGCGCGTACAGATCCCTGGTGTACGCCCACAGGTTCGGGTAGTCGCTGATCCGGCGCAGGTTGCACTTAAAGTGCGAGTAGTACACCGAGTCGAACCGCGCAAGCGTGACCCACAGCCGCACATCGGCCTCGGTGAGCTGGTCGCCGAGCAGGTAGCGCTGGCCGGATAGCCGTTCCTCAAGCTGGTCGAGCGTCTGGAACAGCCGCGTCACCGCCTCGTGGTAGCTCTCCTGGGTGGTGGCGAAGCCGGATCGGTAGACACCGTTGTTGACGGTGGCGTAGACCAGCTCGTTGATCTCGTCGATCTGCGGCCGGAGCGCCTCCGGGTACAGGTCGTAGGCCGGGTCCGCCCAGGCGGTGAACTGGGTGTCCAGGTCGATCGTGATGTCGGGGAAGTTGTTGCTGACGATCCGGCGGGTCTGCTTATCCCACAGCACCGGCACCGACACGTGACCGTCGTAGCCCGGCTCGGTTGCCTCGTATGCCTCTCTCAGCAGCGCAAATCCGTTCACCGGGTCGAGGCCGTAGCCGTCGCCGTCGCGGAACGCCCAGCCGCGCCCGTCGCGCACCGGGTCGACCGCGGACAGCGAGACGACGTCGGTCAGGCCGAGGAGCTCGCGGACGATGGCGGTCCGGTGCGCCCACGGGCAGGCCCAGCTGATGTACAGGTGATAGCGGCCAGGCTCTGCGGGATAGCCGCTGGAGCCGTCGGCGGTGATCCGGCCGCGGAACGGATAGGCCGCGCGCACGAATTCGCCTGGCTTCGCCTTCGCAGGTGGCGCTGTCGTCATCGGGGCTGGCTTCTTCGGGCGGAAATCGCCGTAATCGCCGAACGTCGCGAAGTCGACCGGGCTCGCGCCGCTGGCCTGCGTCGTGCTCGTCATCGCGGTCTCCCGTCAGGTGTGCCTGCATCATCGCGGCCGCCAGCTTGCGCCCGGCCCCGCCTGCAGCAACCAGGCGCCCGCCTTGACCATTCCTGCCAGCCGGGCAGAAACGAGCCATGGTCATGCGGAAAGATAGCCGGGTGAGCACTGAGGCGATAGAGCCGCAGGCGGTTGTCGCCTCGCTGACGAAGTCCGCGATCTTCCTGGTCGCTCTCATTAATACCGATGCGCAGAGCGAGGACGTCGCCAGGCAGCTGTGCGCCGACGTGTCAGGGCTGGTCAAAGCCGTTGGCTTTCGGGACCTGAGTGGCCGCCTTAGCTGCGTGACGGGGCTCGGTGCAGCCGCCTGGGACCGCCTCACCGGGCTGCCGCGGCCGGCCGGCCTGCACCCGTTCCGGGAGCTACTTGCCGGGCAGCGGCACGCCGTCAGCACTCCCGGCGACCTGATGTTCCACATCCGGGCGACCCGGATGGACCTGTGCTTCGAGCTCGCCAGCCTGATCACCGAGCGGCTGAACGGCGCCGCGTCGATCATCGACGAGGTGCACGGCTTCAGCTATTTCGACGAGCGGGACCTGCTCGGATTCGTGGACGGCACGGAGAACCCGACCGGTCCGGCCGCCGAGCGGGCCACGATTATCGGTGACGAGGAGCCCGCCTACGCTGGCGGCAGTTACGTGATCGTACAGAAGTACGTGCATGACCTGCGCGGCTGGAACGCCCTGCCGGTGGAGGAGCAGGAGAAGGTCATCGGCCGGACGAAGCTCTCGGACGTCGAGCTTGCCGACTCGGTCAAACCGGCCAGCGCGCACAACGCGCTCACCACTATCGTCGTTGACGGCGAGGAAATCGACATTGTCAGGGACAACATGCCGTTCGGGCACGTCGGCACCGGCGAGTACGGGACCTACTTCATTGGCTACGCGCGCTCGCCGGCCACGACGGAGCAGATGCTTGAAAACATGTTCATCGGTTCCCCGCCCGGTAACTACGACCGGATCCTGGACTTCAGCACGGCGGTCACTGGTTGCCTGTTCTTCGTGCCGTCGCAGCCGATGCTTGACGGCCTCGCCGACGACGACAGCAGCAGCAGCAGCAGCGGCGGCAGCGCCACGGGCAGCAACGCCACCGAAGGCTTTCGAGAGACTGACGGCTCACAGATCAACAGCACTAACGGCTCACTGAACATCGGCAGCCTCCGAGGAGACGCATCACGATGAACAACCTGCACCGCGAGCTAGCCCCGATATCTGACGAGGCGTGGGCCGAGATCGAGCAGGAGACGACGCGCACGCTGAAGCGCTACCTAGCCGGGCGGCGCATCGTCGACGTCAGCGGTCCCGGCGGCGCGAGCGTGGCGGCGGTCGGAACCGGGCATCTGGCCTCGATTGACCCGCCCGCGGACGGCGTGCAGGCCAGACAGCGCCAGGTACTGCCGCTGGTCGAGCTGCGGGTGCCGTTCACGCTGGACCGGGGGCAGATCGACGACGTGCTGCGCGGTTCGCAGGACTCCGACTGGCAGCCCGCCAGGGAGGCGGCCAGGCAAATCGCGTTCGCCGAAGACCGGGCAATCTTCGCTGGCTACCCGGCGGGCGGCATCGGCGGCATCGTGCCGGGCGCCAGCAACCCGCCGGTGAGCCTGCCCGCCGACATTGCCGCCTACCCGATGGCGTTCGCTCAGGCGGCGAACCAGCTCCGGTCAGCCGGCGTGGACGGCCCCTACACCGCAGTGCTGTCGGCCGAGGCCTACACCGCCGTCAGCGAGGCGAGCGACCACGGCTACCCGGTCATCAGGCACTTGCGGAACGTACTCGACGGCGAGCTGGTCTGGGCTCCGGCCATCACCGGCGCGCTGCTGGTGACAGCTCGCGGCGGCGACTTCAGCCTGCACCTTGGCCAGGACTTCTCGATCGGCTACCTGTCTCACGACGACGCCAGCGTCGTGCTCTACCTGCAGGAGACATTCACGTTCCAGCTGCTGACGACCGAAGCGGCGGTCTCGCTGACAGCCTGACCGTGGCGTGCCTTCGGCGGCCGGCCCGGTTGTGCTCGTTCCCGGTCTAGTTCTCGCTGTACGGCGCGTACCTGAGATCCGGCGCGGGCGTGGCGGTCAGCGCGCGGAGCATCTGCATCTCCCTGCTCAGCAGCCTGCGCTCGGCGATCAGCCGGCTGAGCGCATCGGGCTCTTCGAGCAGGCGCTGCTTCTCCGGCAGATCGGCCACAACGGCGGCAGCCACCAGGTACGACATCAGTACCGGTTCGTCAGGCAGCTCAGGGATCGTGATCTGGGCACCACCGCGCTCGGCAAGCAAACCCAGATAAGACCGGAACGCCCGCTGGACAGCCGGCAGCACCACGGCGGCCTCAGCCTCGTCGCCGACATCATCCGGCAGCAACTGGACGTCGGCGCTCAGGTAATGTCCGGGCTTGCCGGTTTCGCTCCCGTTGTCTGTCTCGCTCGAGTCCCGGCCCGCCCGGTCATCGGCGTCGCGCAAGCCGAGCAGCGTAAAACGCTCCGCGCCGACAGTGACGAGGTCATATTGCCCGTCGTCATGACGCTCGGCGCGCTGCAGTACCGCGGTACACCCGGTCGCGTACAGTTCGGACACCCCGTTGATGCCGGTTTCCCGGCCGTGGCGGATCGCGATCACGCCGAACTGGCGGGGCTCAGGTCCGGCCAGCAGGTCGGCGACAAGCTGCCGGTACCGCTCCTCGAAGATGTGCAGCGGGAGCACCAGCCCGGGGTACAGCACGCTCCCGAGCGGGAACAGCGGCAACGTCAGGCGCGCCGGAGCAGACTTGCTCATCTCTGCAGACTAATGCGGGTTATCGGCAACTGGACAGCGGCCGCACCGCGATGTGGCCAGGGACCGGGCATTGTCACTGGCTGCTGGCAGGCTGGCTGCCGTGGTAACCATCGACGACGTCCGCGTCTTCGCGACCCGGCTGCCGCGCGCTTACGAGGCACTCGTCAGGGACCGGGTCAAGTTCCGGGTTGGCCGGATCGTGTTCCTTGCCTTCTCGGCCGACGAGCAGGTCATGGGCTTCGGCTTCCCGAAAGAGGAGCGGGCCGCGCTCGTCGCGGCCGAGCCAGGCAAGTTCCTGATGCCGCTTCAGTCCGACATGCGTTACAACTGGCTGCGCGTGCAGCTAGCCTCCATTGACCAGGCCGAGATGGAAGAGCTCGTTCTCGACGCGTGGCGCATGTGCGTGCCTACGAGCGTGGCAACTGCCTGGCTCAGTTCATGATGGGTCGCCGTGATGAGCATCAGGGGGTTCGGCTGCCTCCCGCCGCCGCCAGTCCGACGGCAGCGTGGCCTCGAGCACGTCGTCTACCGTGATTATGCCGATCATCGTCCGCCGCTCGTCTACGACCGGGATCGTGATCAGGTTGTAGTCGCTCATCAGGACAGCAACGTCCACGATGTCGGTGGCGGCCCCGACCCGGACCGGATCGGCGTCACAGATATCGGTGAGCTTCGCCGACGCGGAAGCCTGTACCAGCGAGACGAGCCGCACGACGCCGCAGAGCCGGCCGCGTTCGTCTAGCACGTGCACGCTCGTCAGCGCTTCTGGCTGCAGGCCTGGCGAGCCGGCCACCGCCGCCACCGCGTCCTGCACGCTTGCCTGCTCGGGAACTGCCAGGAAGTCGACACCCATCAGGCCGCCGGCGCTTGCCGGGTTGAAGCCCATCAGCGTCAGCACCTTAGCGCGCTGGCCAGGCGGAAGCAGGTCGAGAACGCGCTGACGGCGGGCCTGCGGCAGCTCTGCGACGGCGTCGGCCGCGTCGTCCGCGCGCATCCGGCCCAGGACCTCAGCGATCTCGGCGTCAGTCCGGGCACCGAGCAGGCGGGCCGCCAGGTCTTCGTTGAGCTCCTCGAAGACGTCCGCTTCCAGCTCCGGATCGGCATGCACCTGCCCGAGGATTTCCGACTCCTCTGCCCTGGACGCCGCCTCCAGCAGGTCGGCGATCTGGGCAGGCTTCAGCCGGCGGATCCGCGCGAACGTGCCGCGCAGCAACTGGCTACCAGAGTGCCCGATGAGCGGCTCGAACGCGGTCCACTCCCGGTACCAGCGCTCGCCGGAGTCGCTTGCGCCGACCCTCGAACCGAACAGCCGCCGCGGCCGGCGGCGCGTATCGACGCCAGTCACCAGCCAGCTGCCGTCCCGCCGCTCCAGCTTGAGATCGGCAGCCCTGATCAGGCGCGCGCTCTCCACGTCGATCAGCCGGTGCCCGAGCACGTCGGACCGCAGCAGCACTTCTCCGTCCCGGCGTTCGAACCTGCGCAGGTCAAGCGTGGCGCTGGTGAGCCTGAGTACCTCGTCAGCGAGCGAAGCGAGCTGCTCAACCGGGACAAAGACCTGCCGGCCGCCGACCGTGGCGACCAGCCCGGTTACCACTGGCAGCTCGGTTCCCTGTAGCCGGACGATGACGTCGGCAAGCTTGCCGATCTGCTCGCCGCGCATGTCCGCCAGCGGGCGTCGGAGCAGCTCTGAGAGGTGAATCGCCCGGCCGCCTCCCGTCCAGGGAGCCGGCCCTGCCGGTGTCGTCATCGGTTAGCCCATCGCAGGTCTGATTCAGCCATCGTCGCACTGTCGGTTAACGGGTGATGTGCGGCGCTCGCGAACTGTCAGGACCGCCAGGAGCAGCGGGACCACGATCCAGAACTGCAGAACGCTGTACCGCCGCAGGTCGCGTGCCAGATCCACGTCCGCTAGTTCGGCTTCGAGTGCTCCGGGCCGCGACAGCAGCGCCGCCTGCCAGGCGAGCGCAGCGTAGTTGGCGCCCATTCCGACGACCCAGGCGCCGAACAGTTGCCAGCCGACGCTTGTGGCCGCGACTGCGACCCAGATTCCGAGGCCCGCGCCGGCCACGGCGCCGAGAACGAATTCGGCGCGGATGATGCTCCTGCGGAACGCTGATCCGGCGAAGCCGTGCATGTCGAGTGCCGCCAGCCGCCGCACGTCCAGCACTTCGCTCTCCCCTCAGGCCCGGCACCTGATCTCGGGCCAGGACACCTGCTCGTGGTGAGGCTCTAGTCTGGCAATACCTGCACGCGTTCCCGGCAAAAACGGACCAGGTCGCCCGGCCGGATACTCAAGAGCGTGAGTTGCCGGTACCGGCTAGACTTGCCGGTACAGGCGATGATCCGGCTATCACCGGGGAGCTTCCGGAAGAAAGGGCCTGCTCAGTGCCGCTTCGGCGGCTGCCGGGCGGGCCTGACTAGAACCGGGCGGGTCCGGCCCGTCACAGCCGGACAGATGAGCGGTCGCGGGTTCGGTCGGCAGTCGGCTGACTGAGTGCGCGGCAAGCGAGGTGGTACCGCGGTACGCCCGCGCGGGAGCGGGCGCGTCGTCCTCGCGCTGTTAGTGCTAACCAGCCCAGTGCTTAACCAGCATTGTGCGAGCAGCGCCACGAGGACGTACCACCAGATGAGCCTTTACCCCGGTGCCGTGTACCCCAGGGCCGAGACCGCCAAGGCGGCAGGCGAGGCCGCGAGCGGAGTGCCTGCCCAGCCGAGCTTCCCCGAGCTCGAGGAAGGCGTGCTGGCGTACTGGGCTGCCAGTGACACCTTCCGCAAGTCGGTGGAGCAGCGGCCGGCCGATAACGAGTTCGTTTTCTATGACGGCCCGCCGTTTGCCAACGGCCTGCCGCATTACGGGCACCTGATCACCGGCTACGTCAAGGACCTGGTGCCGCGGTTCCGCACCATGCAGGGCCGTCGCGTGGAGCGCCGGTTCGGCTGGGACTGCCACGGCTTGCCCGCCGAGGTCGAGGCCGAGCGCCTGCTCGGCATCTCCGGCAAAGCCGACATCGTGGCCATGGGCATCGACAAGTTCAACGACGCGTGCCGCGAGTCGGTGTTGCGTTACACCCGCGAGTGGCGCGAGTACGTCACCAGGCAGGCGCGCTGGGTCGACTTCGACCACGACTACAAGACGCTCGACACCTCCTATATGGAGAGCGTCATGTGGGCATTCAAGCAACTGTGGGACTCCGGCCTGGTCTACCAGGGCTTCAAGGTGCTGCCGTACTGCTGGCGGTGCGAGACCCCGCTGTCTAACCACGAACTGCGGATGGACGAGGACGTCTACAAAGAGCGCCAGGACCCCTCGGTCACCGTCCGGTTCAAGCTCGAGACCGGGGAATACCTGCTGGCCTGGACGACCACGCCGTGGACGCTACCGTCCAACGAGGCCGTCGCGGTTGGCGCGGACATCAGCTACACCGTGCTGGAGAAGGACGGCGAGCGCTACATACTTGCCCGCGACCGGCAGGCGGCCTACGAGCGCGAGCTCGAAGGCGCGGCCGTCGTGGGCAGCCTGACAGGCAGCGACCTGGCCGGACGCCGGTACGAGCCGCTCTTCGACTACATCACTGACGCGGAGAAGTACGGCACGCAGAACGCGTTCCGGGTGATCCTCTCCGACGACGTCACCACCGAGGACGGCACCGGGGCCGTGCACATGGCACCGGCGTACGGTGAGGCCGACGCGCTTGCCTGCAACGCGGCCGGCATCCCGACGGTGCTGACCGTCGACGACCATGCCCGCTTTACCGCGGTCGTCCCCGACTTCGAGGGGCAGCACGTCTTCGACGCCAACCCCGGCATCACGGCCAAGCTGCGCGAGCAGGGCAGCCTGGTGCGGCGCGAGATGTACGCGCACTCCTACCCGCACTGCTGGCGCTGCCGTAACCCGCTGATCTACAAGGCGCTGTCGAGCTGGTTTGTCGAGGTGACGAAGTTCCGTGACCGGATGGTCGAGCTGAACCAGCAGATCACCTGGGTGCCCGCGCACGTCAAGGACGGCCAGTTCGGCAAGTGGCTGGAGAACGCCAGGGACTGGTCGATCAGCCGGAACAGGTTCTGGGGCTCGCCGATCCCGGTCTGGCAGAGCGACGATCCGAACTACCCGCGCACCGACGTGTACGGATCGCTGGACGAACTCGAGCGCGACTTCGGCGTCCGGCCCGACGACCTGCACCGGCCCGGCATCGACAACCTGACCAGGCCGAACCCGGACGACCCGACCGGGCGCTCGACCATGCGGCGGGTGCCCGAGGTGCTGGACTGCTGGTTCGAGTCAGGATCGATGCCGTTCGCCCAGGTGCACTACCCGTTCGAGAACGCCGATTGGTTTGATGGTCATTACCCTGGCGACTTCATCGTCGAGTACACGCCCCAGACCCGCGGCTGGTTCTACACGCTGCATGTGCTGGCAACGGCGCTGTTCGACCGCCCGGCGTTCCGCGACTGCGTCTGCCACGGCATCGTGCTCGGCAGTGACGGCCAGAAGATGTCCAAGAGCCTGCGCAACTACCCCGACGTCAACGAGGTCTTCGACAACTTCGGCTCGGACGCGATGCGCTGGTTGCTGATGGCCAGCCCGATCTTGCGCGGCGGCGACATCGCGGTGTCGGAGCAGGGCGTCCGCGACGCGGTGCGCCAGGCGATCTTGCCGCTGTGGAACAGCTACTACTTCTTCGCGTTGTACGCGAACGCCGAGTCGTACCAGGCCAAGGCGTCCACCGGGAGCTCGCACGTGCTTGACCGCTACATCCTGGCCAAGACTCGCGCCGCGGTTGCCGGGATAGAGCAGCTGCTCGACGTGTACAACGTCGGCGGCGCGTGCCAGGAGCTTCGCGAGTACCTTGAGGTGCTGACCAACTGGTACATCCGCCGCTCACGGGACCGGTTCTGGGCTGGCGAGCAGGCGGCACTGGACACGCTGTGGACCGTGCTTGAGGCGGTCTGCCGCGCAGCTGCGCCGCTGCTGCCGCTGACCACCGAGGCGATCTGGCGCGGGCTGACCGGTGAGGAGAGCGTGCACCTGACGGACTGGCCTGACCTCACGTCCTGGCCGGCCGATGACGCGCTGGCCCGCGCGATGGACCTTGTGCGCACTGTCTGCAGCACCGCGCTCGGCCTGCGCAAGGCCCGCCAGCTGCGCGTCCGGCTGCCGCTCGCGCGCCTCACCGTGGCCCACCCGGACGCGCCGTCGCTCGCACCGTACGCCGAGCTCATCCGCGACGAGGTCAACGTCAAGGATGTGGAATTGTCGGCCGACCCGGCCAGCCTCGGCACGTTCGAGTTGGCCGTCAACCCGCGCGTGCTCGGGCCGCGGATCGGCGCCACGGTGCAGGACGTCATCAAGGCTGTCAAGGCCGGGAACGAGGTCCGCTCTGGCGACTCGATCATCGCCGCGGGAGTCGAGCTTGAGCCCGGTGAATACGAGGTCCGGCTTGCGGCCGCCCATCCGGAATCGACATCCGCGCTGCCAGGCAACGCCGGCCTGGTCGAGCTCGATCTGTCGGTCACGCCTGAGCTGGCCGCCGAGGGTACCGCGCGCGACGTGGTACGAACCGTGCAGCAGTCCCGGCGAGATGCGGGGCTGGCTGTATCGGACCGGATCAAGCTGAGCATCGGCGCCGATGGCGCTGTGGCCGATGCCGTCCGCACGCACGCGGACTTCGTTGCCGGTGAAACGCTCGCCGTCGAGCTCACAGTGGTGCCGTTCGACTCCATCGAGGCGCCAGCGCAGCCGGCCGGCGACGGCGGCTCGGTCCGGGTCTCGATCGCCACAGCCTGAGCTCGCCGTAAAGCACGGTCGCGCGTCCCCGGGCAGGCACAGTCACGCGTCCCCGGGCAGGCACAGTCACGCGTCCCCGGGCAGGCACAGTCGCCGAGTCAGCCACCCGAAACGGCTGACTCGGGCCCGTGCCCCCCGGACTGCGCGGCGCCACGGGCCAGCAAACACTCATAGCTCGCAAAGCAGGCACCGCCAGGACGGCTGAGCCGACGTTTCACTGATTTTGGCGGCGCAAATAACTAGTTTGTACTGGTTCGCGCCGCCAAATTCCGTGAAACGTGGGCAGGGAGCGCGCCAAGGCGGCCGATTGACGCCTCTGAACTGGCTTATTAAACTCTGTAGTTGTACAACTGACTAGTTGTTAACTGACAGGAGCGAGTCATGATCGAGCTGATTGCGGAGCACCGGCGTGCGCTGGCCGATGCGCTGTCCGAGCTATCAGATGCCCAATGGCGTGGAGTCTCGTTGTGCACAGGGTGGACGCCTGCCCATGTCCTGGCACATCAGACGATGCCGTTCCGCATTTCCGAGGCCGAGTTCATCGCAGGAATGCGGGAGTACGGCGGCGACTTCACCAAGTACTCCGATGAGATAGCCGAGCGCGACAGCAACATCCCTCCCGCGGAACTCATTGTTGTTCTCCGCGAGAACGCGGAGAACCCATGGGCCCCGCCAGGTGGCGGACTGGCCGGCGCACTGAGCCACGACGTCATCCACGGCCTGGACATCGCCTGGTTGCCAGGCCTTGCGTACGAGATTCCGGCCGAGGCGATGACGATGGTTCTCGGCTCGATCACCAGACCACTCGAGCTGCCCGAGGGCGCGGCCGTCGGTGCCGACGTGCAACCGGACGCCGGGCGCACAACCGTGTTCGGCTTCCCGCTGGACGGGATCAAGGTGTCCGCTAGCGACCTGGACTGGTCCGTGAGCGAGGGCGCTGAACTGCGCGGCCGTAGCCGGGACCTGCTGCCGCTGCTGGCGGGCCGGAAGATCAGCCGCGAGCTGTTCAGTGGTCCGGGCGCTGACCTGGCCTGGTCACTTGTCACGCGATGAGCGCCGCGACCCGATGAGCGCCGCTGAGCAGAGCAGGAAGACGCAATGACCACGGCCGTCGACGAACTGAGTACAACGTTCGCCGCCCTTGCAGATCCGACTCGCCGGGCGATACTTACCCGCCTCACGGCCGGCGAGGCGACCGTGGGTCAGCTGGCCGAGCCTTTCGCGCTCACTCAGCAGGCGATCTCCAAGCACATCAAGGTACTGGAGCGAGCCGGGCTCATCTCGCAATACCGGTCCGCACAAGCCCGGCCGTGCCGGATCGAGCCCGCGCGGTTCGAGGTCGTTGTCGACTGGATCGGCCAGCATCGCAAGCTGTGGCAGGAGCGCTACGACCGGCTCGATGCGCACCTGGCAGCGTTGCAGGCTCACGGCCCGGACAGCCGACCGGAGAGGACGTCATGACGCAGCCCGGCGAATTCAGCTACCGCCGTACGCACAACGCCAGCAGGGAGTTGCTTTTCGACTGCATGACCCAGCCTGAGCACCTCAGTCAGTTCTGGGGTCCGGACGGCACGACGACGCCCGCCGACGGCATCACAGTTGACCTGCGGCCCGGCGGCGCCTTCGAGACCGTCATGGTAAACGTGGCCGACGGCAGCCGGTACACGATGCGCGCGGTGTTCGTCACGGTCGAACGGCCAGCGAAGCTGGCCTGGACCGAACCCGATGTCGAGGGCGGCATGGTCACGACGATCACCTTTACCGACCTGGGCGACGGCCGGACCGAAATCGTCACGCACCAGACGAACGTGCCCGCCGCATTCGTCAGCCCGGATGCCCGGAGAGGATTCGAGACCAGCCTGCGTCGCTTCGACGAGTACGTTCGCAGGCTCGTAGCCGGCTAGCGCTTGCTCATAAGTCGACCCGGGGCTCAGTCGACCGGCAGCTCAGTCGACCGGCAGCTCAGTCGACCGGCAGCTCAGTCGACCGGCAGCTCAGTCGACCGGCAGCGCCAGCTCTAGCTCAAGCCAGCGAGCCAGGTCCTTGATCTCATCGCCCACGGCGGCATCCATGGCCTCGTCGAACGGCACGTCCTGATGGATGGCGTTGACCCGCAGTACTCCGGCCTTGCGATCAGCGGTAACGTCGAGCTTCCCGACCAGCCGATCGCCGTACAGAACTGGCAGCGCGAAGTACCCCCACCGGCGCTTGGCAGCTGGCTTGTACATCTCTAGCTGGTAGTCGGACTCAAAGAGCTCGGCCATGCGCTTGCGGTCGTACACGAGCCGGTCGAGCGGTGACAGCAACGCTGCTCGACCAGTGAAGGGCTGGCCCAACAGCCGGGCATCGACTCGCCATGTGCCCGCTACGCCTTCGACGACAGCTGGCTCGCCGGTCTCGCCGACGTCGGTCGGCTCGATCAGGCAGTCCGGCCCCCGCGAGCGGGCGATGCCCAGCGTGCCCAGCCGCAGCTCGTTGCGAACGCAGTGCGCCTCTTCCCAGGGAACCACCGGGTCATCGGGGTAAACCCGGCCCGCCAGGTCCCAGAGCCGGTCGCCTCGGTCACGGCCCGCGACCGCGACCTCGCCTCGCTGGACCATGAACTCCAGTAGCCGCTGGACATTCCGGTTATTGGTCCACCCGGTCGACTCCCAGGGCACCTTGCACGTGTCCGGGAGCTCACGCGACCGCAGCGGTCCTGACGAGCAAAGCCGGTCAAGGATGTCCTGACGGCACGCGTCGTTGGCCAGAACCCAGCTGGCTGCGTAGCGCTGCCAGTCGCGCAATTCTCCGCGGCCGGGCCAGTCGGCCATGTCTGCGCGGTACAGTGCCAGGTCTTCGCTCGGCCTGATCATCCCGAGCAGTTCGAGCAGCGCGCGGCCTTCGAGAGCATTAGCTAGCTCCAGCCGCGAGTACCGTGACCCGAGACGGCTCCAGGCCACCAGGTCAGCGCTTGGCGCTACCGCATCGGTCGGGTTCATCTGCAGCACAGTCAGGTGTCGCACCAAGTCAAGCAAGTCTGCGGGCCGCTGCCCGTCCAGCAGTTGCGCGCGGACTGCAATGCGGCGCGCGTCCTGGCGGGAGAGCTTATGGACGGTCATCCATCGAGGCTACGAGAAACGTCTGACGAAGCCTGCGCTGTTGTCAGGGCCGACGCAGATCACGCCATTGTGGCCGGCTTCGCGGCATTCAGATCGCGAAAGATCGCAGGTTGCCGGCCATTCCGGTTGAACCGTTAAGCAAGCTGTGCTGCTGTTGTCCTGGGATCGGGCGCATAGGTGGCGCGCCCTGGGGGTGCCGCATGGCAGTGGAAGATCGCGAGCCGCACCAGGAGCGGCCCGGCGACCTGCCGCGACGTGTTCCGGGAGTCAACGGGCGCACACCCGGCCAGATCCGTCGCGGTTACCTGCCGATCCCCGGCGCTCCCTCGTCAGCTACGTCAGCAACGGACGCTGCCCCCGTACCAGCGGCAGGCCCGGCTGGAGAACTGCCCAAACGCGCGCCTGGCGCCAGCGCGATTCAGCCACCGCCTGAGGAACTGCGCCGGCCGCGACTGCCAGAACCGCTGAGCCGGGAGTCGATGACTGCGGCGCGACCTTCGCCCACGTTGCTAGGGTCCTCGGCGGCCAAGCTGCTCCGCACCAGGTCTGCGCAACCTGTCGCGGCGGTCACCGCCCCGCCAGTCCCGGCACCTGCATTGCCGCCCGAGGCTGTATTGCCACCCGCAACCACCGAACCTCCCCCAACCACCGAGCCACCCGCAACCACCGAACCACCCGCAACCACCGCACCTCCCCCAACCACCGAACCACCCGCAACCACCGAACCTCCCCCAACCACCGAACCACCCGCAACCACCGAACCACCCGCAACCACCGAACCACCCGCAACCACCGAACCACCCGCAACCACCGAACCTCCCCCAACCACCAAACCAGCCCCAACCACCGAACCGGCGTCAATTGCGGGAACCTCGAGCACCACGACCGAGACAGCCTCCCCGGCTGCGGCACCTGAGCCGGACGCAGCCGGTGCGCAGAACACGACCGTGCGGACCACATCACCATCAGGCAGCGCGCGGGCGCAGCCGGCGTCGCCCACCGGAACTGTGCCGCCGCCCGTTGCCTCGCAGAAGCAGCGAGCTGCGCGCGGAGCCCGCGGGGCCAGACGGTGGCGGCTGGCCGGGTTCCTGATTGTTGTAGTGCTCGTTGCAGCCGTCGTGGTGACCACGCTGGGATTCCGGCACTCTCCTGCTCTCAACGCCGGGCCAGCCAAATCCGGCCCAGCCAAATCCGGTACAGCCCGCGGACCGACCGCAAGCGCCCAGATCACCGCTGAAGCTGCCGTCAGGGCTGCTGCCGTCACGTGGGTGACAAGCCAGGTCGGCCGGGACATCATCATCGCCTGCGACACCGTCACCTGCGCTGACCTGGCGCAGCACGGGTTCCCGGCCGGCAATCTCAATGTGCTTCAGCCCACTGCGCCGGATCCTTACGGCTCCGAACTTGTCATCGCGACAGCGGGCGTTCGAAGCCAGTTCGGCAGCAGGCTCGCCGACGTCTATGCACCGGAGGTAATCGCCAGTTTCGGCGCCGGAGCGAACAGGATCGATGTCCGGCTCATCGCGCCGCGCGGGCCGGCAGCGTTCCGCTCCGCGCTCCGCACTGACCTGCTTGCCAGGAAAAGCTCCGGAGCTCAGTTGCTCGGCAACAAGCGAATCCGGGCTTCCGCTACCGCACGCAAGCAGCTCGCGGCCGGGCGCGTTGACGAGCGGCTACTGACCATCGTCGCGTTCATGTCTCACCAGCAGCCGCTCGACATCGTCTCCTTCGGCAGCATCGCGCCCGGAGCAGATCCGTCGGTGCCGCTTCGCTTCGCCGACCTGGCCGTTACCGACGTGGCGGCTCACCTGGCGAGGCCGGCCTACGACCGTGCTCTGATTGCGCTGGCGCGCTCGGAGGTAGCGCCGTACGTTCCGCTCAGCATCGGCACGGTCCGACTAGCGGACGGGCAGACCGTACTGCGCATCGAGTTCGCCGCGCCAAGCCCGACGGGCCTCGCGTCCTGACACATCAGGCGCAACCATCCAGCCGCCCGCGGACTCTCAGGGCTCGGAGAGGCGATGCATGAGCCAGAACGATCAACCCCGGCAATCGGTACTGCTAGCGCCGCGGACGTCACGGCGCGACTTCCTCGCCGGCGCCGGCGTGGCAGGCCTGGCGGCCGCGGGGGCGTTTGCGGCGCCCCAGGTCCGGCTTGTCTCCGCGACAAGCAAGCCCACCAGCGCGGACTGGGCCGCACTCGCTCGCCGGCTGTCGACCCGCAAGCTCCTGCGGCCCGGTGAGAAGGGCTACCGGCAGGCGAAGCAGCTGTTCGAGCCGCAATTCGACGCGCTGCAGCCGGCCGGCGTTGCCTATTGCGCGAGCCCTGACGACGTCGCCGCCTGCCTGAGTTTCGTCAGGAGGTTCCGGTTGCCGGTGCGGGTCCGGTCCGGCGGGCACAGCTACGCCGGCTGGTCCAGTGTTACCGGCGGGCTGATCGTGGACGTCTCGGCGATGCACAGCGTCAGGACAATCAACAACACCATCAGGGTCGGTTCGGGCACTGATCTGATGCGCTTCTACTCCGAGCTCGCGGCCCGAGGGCTGGCAGTGCCGGGCGGGTCATGTCCGACGGTCGGCATTGCCGGCCTGGCGCTCGGTGGCGGAGTCGGCGTGCTATCCAGGCGATACGGCTTAACCTGCGACAACATGACAGCGGTGCAGATCGTCACGGCGGACGGCAGCGTGCTCGACTGCGACCGGACGCACAATAGCGATCTCTACTGGGCCTGCCGCGGCGGAGGCGGGGGCAACTTCGGCGTCGCTACGTCCTTCACGTTCCGCACCCACCACCTGACCGAACTCTGCGTCTTCTACCTGAGCTGGCCCTGGTCGCACGCGGCCCGTGTCATCGGCGCCTGGCAGTCGTGGGCCCCGCATGCGCCTGACGCGCTGTGGTCAACCCTGCACTTGTCCGGGGACTTCGGCGGGCAGCCAGTTCTCAGCGTCAGCGGCACCTACGTCGGCTCTCAAACCGGCCTCACCACTCACCTCGACGATCTCGCCAACCGCGCAGGAGTCACGCCGACACTGATGTCGGTCAGCCAGCAGTCATACCTGGATGCGATGCTGCTGGAGGCGGGCTGCTCGACTATTCCGATCGGGGCGTGCCACACCGGCACTGGCGGTCAGCTCGCGCGAGTTCCGGCCTTCGCCAAGTCCGACTTCTTCACTAGGCCGCTGAACAAGCGCGGCATGCGCGCCCTGCTGTCGGGAATCGAGAAGCTGAGCGCGATCCGCGGTGCTGCGGGCGGCGGCGGCTCGATCGCGTTCGATGCGCTCGGCGGCGCGGTGAACCGCGTGCATCCGGCCGAGACCGCGTTCGTGCACAGGGACGCACTGTTCCTCGCGCAGTACTACACCTCCTGGAAATGGCCGGGAACGCCCAGCGGCGTGGCTAGTCAGCACCGCTGGCTGCGGACTTACTACAACTCGCTGCACCCGCACGCCAGCGGCCAGGCGTACCAGAACTACATCGACCCCGGCCTGACCGGCTGGCAGCAGGCCTACTACGGGGCCAACTACGCGCGCCTGAAGCGAGTGAAGGCGAAGTACGACCCGGGGAACCTGTTCAGTTTCCCGCAGTCCATCGGATCCGCATGATGATGACGGGCCTACTCGATATGCGTGGCGATCGGCGTCGGCATCTCGACTGTCCGGCCCACGGTGCAGAGCCGGTCATGTGACTGCCGCACGGCGTCCGGCAATACAGCGCGCGCCTTGTCGCCGTCAGCTCCCGCCGGGAACGAGATGCGGTATGTGATCTCGATGTTGGCCAGGTGGTTACCGCCGTGGTCGCGCACCTTGTCTGCGTCGACCTCGATCTCGAATGACTCGGGCTCTGCACGGCGCGAGGTCAGGATGTCGACATCGATCGCGGTACAGCCGCCGACCGCGATCAGCAATAGCTCGGTCGGCGTGAATTCCTCGTCACCTCCGGTGCCGAAGAGGATCTTGCCACCGCGCTGGTTCGTGGCCGCGAACCGGCCAGCAGCAACGCGCTCGACGGTGATTGTCCGCTGCGTAGATTCAGTCGCCATATGCCCACCATGTCAGAAGACTCGCCAGGACCGTGTCGCCGCGTCGTCTGATCGGCGCAAACCCGCCCGGAAATCTGGTGATCCATGACTTATGCCTGTTTGCTTGACCTGAACCAGCTCGCTGACCAGGCAAATCTGGCACCTAGTACGCGCTCAGACACGGAAGGTAGCCTGAAGGCGGGACGGGCTGTAGCGGAGTGCTAGCACCGGCAAGGAGTTGATCTCCGATGTCGTCCGAATTCCTGAGGTCCTGGCAGCGCGTCATCGTGACTGGAGCAACGGTCGCGGCGGTGCTCGGCGGAGCCGGCCTGACTGTCGCCGCCGGCAGTCCGGGAATGCCTGCCAGTGCAGCGACGGCGACGGTATCGCGCATTGCGCAACCGCCACCCGGCCATCCCAGCTGGGGCGGCGCGATGCGCATCCTGCACGGCCAGGCGGTGGTGGCGAAACGGGGCGGCGGCTATCAGACGATCGTCTACCAGCGCGGCACCGTCACGGCAGTAAGCATGGGGTCGATCACGGTGAAGAGCACCGATGGCTTCACCCGGACCTACACCGTCAACGGCTCCACCATCGTCGGAGCGCAGCGGGGCGGCATCGGCTCGGTCGCGACTGGGAATCAGGTGTCGGTCATCGCGACAGTCAGCGGGACGACGCTCACCGCCGCGAGGATCATCGACTGGACACAGCTCCAGCACAGCCACACGCAGTTCGGGCTCGGTTCCGGCGCGCACGGCTAGCGAGTCCGGCAAGCACGCCAGGCAGGCTTCACAGCTTGCAGGTTTCACACCCTGTCGGTTTGCCGGGCTCTGGGAGCTTATATATCCCATTCGTCCCCGGCAAAGTAGCAGGGTGTCCGGCTCGGTGCGCCGGTTCCGCTTCGGTGGCCGAGCCTGGAGGCGTCACCTGGTCAGCCGATCGCGGGCGGAGTCGCGGGCGGGTGCTGCTCGAGGGCCTGCAGCGCCAGCCGGACGGCGGTGTCGAGCTGAGGATCGCGGCCCGCGGCCCAGTCGTCTGGCGCGATTGCCACCTCGACGTCCGGATCCACCCCGTAGTTCTCTACTCCCCAGCCAGCGTCAGCGAACCAGAACGCGTACTTCGGCTGCGTGACCGCGGTCCCGTCGACCAGGTCGTACTTGAAGTCGATGCCGATGACACCGCCCCAGGTACGGGTGCCGACGACGGTCGCGATGCCGTAGGACTTCAGCGCCTGCGTGACGATGTCGCCATCGGACCCCGCGTTCTCGTCGGCAATCGCCACGATCGGCCCGCGCGGAGCCTCGGCCGGGTAGCTGGACGGCTCGTCGTATCGGGTCAGGTCCCAGCCGATGATGCGCCTGGCGAGCTTCTCGACCACCAGCTGCGAGGTGTGGCCGCCGCCGTTCTCGCGCAGATCGACGATCAGCCCGTCGCACTGGAACTCGGTGTGCAGGTCCCGGTGAAACTCCGCCCAGCCCGCCGACATCATGTCCGGGATGTGCAGGTAGCCGAGCCGGCCCCCCGAGGCCTCGCGCACCGCGGCCCGCTGCCGGGCGACCAGCTGGTGATAGCGGGCTGCGTACTCGGTGGCCAGCGGAACAACGACAGCCCGCCGGTCCGTTCCGTCGCGCCGGAGAGTGAGCTCTACCGGCTTGTCGGCCTTGCCGGCCAGCAGCGCGTTCGGGCCGAAGTCGGGATCCACCGGCCGCCCGTCTACCGCGACGATGAGATCGCCCGGCGCCGCGGCCACGCCAGGGGCGGCCAGCGGGGAGCGCGCGCCCATCACCGACGACTCGCCGGGCAGGATCCGCGCGATCCGCCAGGTCCCGTCCGCGTCGCGCTCGACGTCCGCGCCGAGCAGGCCCTGAGCCAGCGCCGGGTCGCCGCCCGCGGTCGGCGGCACCACGTACGCGTGCGAGCTGCCCAGTTCGCCCTGCAGTTCCCACAGCACGTCGTGCAGGTCGTCTGTAGTGCCGACGGCTTCAAGCAGCGGCCGGTACCGGTCGGCCATCGCGGCCCAGTCCACCCCGGCCATGTCGGCGCGCCAGAAGTTGTCCCGCATCAGCCGCCACGCCTCGTGGTACATCTGCCGCCACTCGGCCAGCGGTTCGACCGTCACCCGGATCCGGTCCAGATCGACGCTGACAAGCTCCTCCGCGGGTTCGCGGGGGTCCACCTTCAGGCCAGTCGGCTTGATGTCTAGTGACTCTGCCTTCCGGTACGCCAGCCGGGCTCCGTCGGTGGACACCGCGTAGTCGTCGAGAGCCTCGACCTCGACCGAGCGCTTGCGCTTGGCCAGGTCGTAGCGAACCAGCCTGGCCTTCGGGTGCTCCTCGGCAGCACCGATCACGGTCTCGCCCAGCTCCCCGGCGCGCGGTAGTTCCAGCCAGACCACGCCGTCCTTAGCCGCGCGGAGCTTGTCGTATCGTCCGGCCTCCACCGGGAACGGCACGATCCGCTCGGTCAGCCCGGCCACCTCGAGACCGACGGCCGGCGGTTCGGTGTCCGAGCGCTCCGTCGCCGAGGCCGTCCCGCCGTCGGGCGCTGGCTCTACCGGACGGCCATTCAGCTCCGGCGCGAACGGCGACAGTGTCGTGGCCAGCAGCGTCACAAGGTAGGGCCGGACGCCCGGCAGGAACCCGAGGTCAAAATGGTGCGCGTCGTACACGGGATCGAACGCCCGGTTCGACAAGAACGCCAGGTACTTGCCGTCCAGGGTGAACGTCGGAGAAGTGTCGTCGAACCGGGGCGGGGTCACGTCGGTTACCCTGCCGTCGGCCAGCCGGGCCAATCGGATCTGCGACGCACCGCGCTCGGCCCGCCAGGGCTGCGACCAGGCCAGCAGCGCGGAGTCCGGAGAAAACGCCAGGCCCGCGACCTCCTCGTTGGCGCTCCGTGCGATCTCGGTGATCACCGGCTCGCCATCCAGTGCCACCGTCAGCAGCCGGCCGTCAGCACAGGCGACCGCCGCCGTGCGCCCGTCCGGTGCCACTGCGAGCTCGAGGATCCGGCCGAACTCGCCGTGCCCGATCCGCCGCGCCGCCGAGCCATCAGCCGGGATCACGTCCAGGCCGTCCTCGCCGCCGTTGTCTGACGCGCAGGCAACCGCGTCGCTGCCGGGGATGACCACCGGCAGCCGGGCGCGGACGCCAGGCTCGGCGAGCAGCGCACGGGCCGGGCCGTCCCGGCCGGGCAGCCAGTGCACGGTGCCGCGGACCTCGGCGCCGAGCACCCGGCCGGTGGAGTCCAGCGTGAACGAGCGCAGCTGCGACTTCGCCGACACCGGATACGGGGAGCGTCCGGAACGGGCGCCGCTGAGTCGTATGTCCAGCCGCACCGGCTCGGCGTCGAGCGTCTCAAGCAGCCAGATCTCTCCGGCCTGCTGGTAGACCACACGCTCGCCGTCGGTCGTCGCGTGCCGGGCGTAGTACTCGCCGAGGCCGGTGTGACGGCGCAGGTCCGTGCCGTCAGGAAGCGCGGAGTACAGCGCGCCGGTCCCCTCGTGGTCGGACAGGAACACCACCCTCGGGCCGACGAACATCGGGTTCACCAGGTGGTTGCCTACGGCAGCGAGAATCCGCGTGTACTGCGAGCCGTCCGGCGAGTACCAGATCTTGCCGCCGGTGCCGCCGCCATAGCGTTTCCACCTGGCCGGCTCGGCGTACAGGGCGCTGCCAACGAGCACGGCACCATCGCGTTCCGTTACGTCACCTGCGGGCCCGTAGCCGAGCCGGCGCGATGGCCCGCTCAGCGGCACGACGAACGCCCAGGTCTTCATGCTGGCGTGCTGGCCGGTCCCGCTGACCACGAGCACCTCGGTGTCGCTGATCCAGCCGCGGACGGCCGTGTTCCGGTCACCCCAGTAAGTGAGCCGCCGGGCCGGGCCGCCGTCCACCGGTACGGAATACGCCTCGCGGGGGGCACCCCGGCCGACCGACCGGGTGCCGTCACGAGTCGAGGTCCAGGCGACGTGGGTCGCGGACGGGTTCAGCCGCGGATGCAGCAGCGGAGCCCGGTCAGCGGTCAGCCGCCACGCCCGGGTGCCACGGCCGCTTGCCGCCTCGCTCAGCGAGGCGAGCCAGACATCGTCCTCAGCCGTGAAAGTGACGAGATCGCGGGCAAGATGCGGGTAACGAAGATAAGACGGCTCAGTCACAGGCCGACCCTATCCATACACTGACGAATCCGTCATCCGAGAATCGCGCCGCCGGCTTGAGCCGGGCCGATCGCCAGGGACTTCACGAAGTCCGCGATCTGCCGCAGCGTGCCGCACTCGCGCACCTGCGTGCACCACGGCGCATAACTGGACATCACCGAGTCACCCTGATTCCAGTACCGGCGCGGCTCCGGATTGAGCCAGTACAGCTTGCCAACGCGCTCGCTGACCTCGGCCAGCGCTCCGGCCGCCGGATCCAGGTAGTTTGTCCGCGCGTCACCGACGACCAGCACCACCGTCCGCCGGGAGAACTGCCTGGAGTAATCCCGCGCGAAGTCCCGCAGCACGTGGCCGTAGTCGGAACTGCCGTTCCAGCGAACCGCGCCGCGCGCAGCCTCGGCCTGGCTGAGCTGCCGGCCGGCCGAGCGCGCCTCGCTGACCAGTTCGGTGATCTCCGACAGGCCGTCGACGAAGGAGAACGCGCGCAGCCGGCTCAGCCTGCTGTCCAGCGCGATCAGCAAGTTCAGCGTGAACCGCGAGAACGTCGCGACCGAGCCGGATACGTCGCAGAGCACGACGATTTCCGGCTTCGGCGGGGGCGGCGCCTGCGTCCCGATCCTGAACGGCACGCCTCCGGTCCCCATCGCCAGATGGAGCGTGCGCCGGATGGACAGCCGCGGCCTGCGGAACTCCTGCTGCGCCAGCAGCTTGCTGAGCTGATGGGCCAGCGGACCGATCGACGCGATCATCGCTTCCTGCTCGGCTGCCGAGGCGGTAGCGATGTCCACGTCCTCGGCGAGCCGGACTCGCAAGGTCTTACTGACCGCGCGAGCACCGCGGTCAGCGACCAGCGCGCGCCGGATGGCGGCCTGCAACTCGGCCCTGAAGCCGCCCACTGCCCGGTCGGCCTCGGCACGCCGGAGCCGGCCGGCGATGGCCGCCGCGCCGCCCGAACCACCACCGCCAGAACCACCACCGCCAGAACCACCGGCGCCCGAACCACCGGCGCCGGAGCCGTCGCCGCCTGCCTGACCGGCCATGGCAGCGAGCAGGTCGGCCCGGATGCCGTCGAGGTTCGCCGCCTCGCTCGCTGCGATCATGGCGAACACCCCGGCCACTGGCGCACCAGGCTCCAGTCCGGCGTAACGCCGCACGTACTCCTCGGCGAGTTGCCGGAGCGCCTCCGGGTCCCCGGAGGCGATGGCCGCGCGGAGCGCGGCAGCGAGATCCTCAGCTGTCAGGCTGGCCAGCGGCCCGGTCTCAGACGGCCCCGTTCCCCCGAAGTAAAGATTGAACAGGACGTTGAACGCATCGAGATGCTCCGCCCGTTTGATCAGGGCGCATTGCAGGCTCGACCGCACCACCGCCTGGTCCGCCAGCGGAATGCTGGCCAGGGCGCGCGCCGCATCCAGGTGCTCGCCCACCGAGACGCCGACGCCCACCGCTCGCAGCTCGCCGACGAGCGTGGCTAGCGCGGCATCCTGGTCAGGCATCGGTCAGGCCAGCGACAGCTCAGTCAGCGCCACGGTGATATCCCGCTCGTATTTGAGCAGCACCGAGAGCGTCTTCCTGGTGAGGTCGTCGGTCAGCTCGGCCGCGCCGAGCGCGAGCAGGGTGCGCGCCCAGTCGACGGTCTCGGAGATGGACGGCGGCTTCTTGAGGTCGGCTGATCGCAGCACCGCGACCAGCGCCGCGATCTCCCCGGCCAGGTGCACGTCTAGTTCGGGAACGTGCAGTTGGACTATCTCGGCCTCGCGCTCCGCGCTCGGATAGCCCAGGTGCAGGTAGAGGCAGCGGCGCTTGAGCGCTTCTGACAGGTCGCGGGTGTTGTTCGAGGTCAGGAAGACCTGCGGAACGTGCCGGGCTGTCACCGTGCCGAGCTCGGGGATCGAGACCTGGTATTCCGACAGCACCTCAAGCAGCAGCGCCTCGGCCTCCATGTCGAGCCGGTCAACCTCGTCGATCAGCAGCACAACCGGCTGATCCGACCGGATGGCCGCTAGCAGCGGGCGGCTCAGCAGGAAGTCCTCGCCGAAGATCCCGGCAGCGCCGAGGTCGGTACTGCCGCTGCCCTGGTGCAGTTGCAACTGGAGCAGCTGCCGGCGGTAGTCCCATTCGTAAATCGCTTTGGACTCGTCAAGGCCCTCGTAGCACTGCAGGCGGATCAGCGGCCTGCCGGTCATGGTGGCCACGCTCTTAGCCAGCTGCGTCTTACCGGTGCCAGCCGGCCCTTCGATGAGCACCGGCTTGCCCAGCGCCGCAGCCAGGTGCACGACCGTGCCGGTGGCCGCGTCGGCCAGGTAGCCGGCCATGCGCAGCTGTTCTTGCACATCGTCGATGGGAGATACAACGTCCGCCATGTGGCTAATCATCGCCAAAAGGTGAACCTTCCGGGAAGACCGGGGTTACCGCGGGGTAGCCAGGACGGCATGATCACACCGCGCGGATCAGCAGGGCCGGCCGGGCGCCAGAATTGTCGGCCAGTTTCCGGATGTCCCTCGGGTCGGACGTCCAGACGATCGCGCTGAGCGCGGTAGCCATCACCACCACTGTCGCATCGACGACATCGAAGCTTCTGGCCTTCCCGCACAAGACCCCGGCGGCCTTGCTGGCGTCTAACCCGACCGAATCGACCTGGCAGCCGGCCAGTACCGTGCCGAGTCGCGCCTGACGGCGGCCGTCACGCCACACCTGGCCGACAACGACAGCCGGCACGTGGATGTCTCGGCCTTCGTCGAGCGCGAGCTTGTGGCGTGCCCACATGCTCCGGTCGCTGTTGTCCAATGCGATCAGCGCGCCGGCGTCATAGACGTAGGGCGGAATCATGCGGCGCCCTCGCCCCTGGAGAAGTACTCGTCGTCCGCCGCAGCCATCTCGGCACGGGCCGCGGCAAGCTCTTCAGGCGTGAATGCGCCGCGCTCTGCCTCCCACTCAGCCACGACCGCCCGGCTGATCCGCAGCCGCATCTCTCGCTCGGCCGCGCTCGCGATCAGCCGCGAGAGCGGAATGCCGGCGTTGCGCGCTGTGT